>Ga0247818_10001232_pt1 | contig 16102 bp, 15 predicted proteins | sample 13C_Glucose_Day1_FD_192424 | JGI IMG/M metagenome (GOLD analysis project Ga0247818, IMG submission 192424) | Soil microbial communities from agricultural site in Penn Yan, New York, United States - 13C_Glucose_Day1 | ecosystem: Environmental > Terrestrial > Soil > Agricultural land | place... | reverse complement strand
GCCATCAAGCGAAATGCAGGAGCGGCAAGGATCCTGGATAGGGGCTTTTTGAGATTATCTGCAGGGCTTGAGGACATGGCCAAAAAAGGGAATATTGCCAGGGTTGCACTGGAGGAGCTGGGACCTACAGCCAGCATGAAGGATCTCCAAAGCACCATGAAACATATCCGGAGACAAGGGACAGCCATCTCCATGCTCCAGCTGGGAGCTGCCTTTGTGGTGGGTTATGAAATTGTAGGTCTTGTTAAGCTGTCTAATGTAATTGATGGGAGATTGATCCCAGCCTTTGAAAAATTTAAATCAACCTGGCTGGATGCTTTGACTCCGTTTATAAAGATAGTCACAGATTGTTTCCTTGCGGTGCTCAACTTTGGGACTGCAGTGGGTAAATTGATGGGCGAATTCTCAAAGGCTCATCCAATGTTATCGAATATGCTATGGGGATTCTTAGCTCTGATTCCTCCGCTATTCCTGATCTTGGCTCCTTTAGCTCTGGGACTGGCTCTGTGGAAAAACTATAGAGTTATGTTCACGCTGATGTTTAATGCTATCAAGCCTTTTATTGTCGCTTTCATGAGCGTGATAGGAACTGTGATGCTGGTGTCCGCTGCCATTGTTGCGGGAATAGCTGCATGGAATCAGATGATTAATAACAGCGAGAAGCTCAGAGAGTCACTGGCCAAGATGGGAGAGGCTTTTGGGAAGTTGAAAGATGCCATCATGGATCTAGTTGGTCCTGTTATTGAAGCGGCAAAAAATGCTTTCATTTCATTCTTACAAACCTTGACCGGAGTTAAAACGGTGGAGGATTTTTGGACGAACATGGGGAACGCTTTGGCCGTGGTCTTTGATCTGATCACAGTAGGGATCAATGCTTTAACTGCAGCTTTCCAGGGAGATTTTAGCCAGCTACAATCCATTTTCCAATCACTTGGCGCAAAAGCTCAGACCGTTTTCACTACTTTACTAGCTTATTTGACTGCAAACTTGCCAGGGATATTGCAAGCCGGGATCCAGTTTATCACCAACTTGATCACAGGGATCCTCCAAGCCTTGCCGGGAGTTGTAACTGCAGCCACTCAAGCCAGGACCAGCTTTGTCACTTCTTTGGTCGCTGCTTTACCTGGGATCATTGCAACGGGTGGGAAGTTGATCACATCCTTGATTCAAGGGATAACCACTTTGCTCCCTATGATCATACAGTCCGGTGTCCAAGTGCTGAACATGCTGATCAACGGAATTATTTCCATGCTGCCATTGTTAATCACTACAGCGCTGCAGATCATCCAGACACTGCTCACATCCTTGATCCCATTGATCCCTATGGTCTTAAATGCAGGGATCCAGATCATCATGGCTTTAGTGAATGGAATAGCGCAAAACTTGCCTATGATCATTAATGCAGCCATCCGGATCATCACCATGCTTTTAAATACCATAGTGACTAATTTACCTAAGATCCTAAATGCAGGGATCTCCATGATCAATCAATTGATCCAGGGTCTCACTCAGATGATTCCTAGCCTGATACCTGTCATCCTTTCCGCAATTTTGACCATTGTGAATACATTGATCCAGAACTTGCCGAAATTGATAGATGCAGGAGTCAAGATCATCACAGCTCTTGTCCAGGGATTACTGAAGGTTTTACCTAAAGTCATAGATGCAGCTCTGAAATTAATCACTGGATTGGTCAATGGATTGGTGAAAGGACTACCTAAGCTCATTGATTCCGGTGTTAAATTGATCACAGCGCTTGTCACTGGATTGGTCAAAGTATTACCTAAAGTCATAGATGCAGCCATTAAACTTGTCACTGCTCTACTGACTAACATTGTCAAAAATGTACCTAAGATCCTGGATGCAGGTGTCAAATTGATCACGGCGCTTGTCAAAGGTTTGATCCAGGTCCTTCCTCAAGTTATTTCCGGAGCGCTAAAAATCATTGCGGCTCTTTTAAAAGCTCTGATTGCTGCAGCTCCTCAGTTATTAGCTGCAGGGGTTTCATTGATCAAGGCTCTAGTAAGTGGGATTGGACAGATGAAAGGTGCCGCTGCTGATGCAGCTAGATCCGTGGGAGATTCCATCAAGAACTTTTTCTCTGGATTGGATCTATCCGGGATGGGCCGGGACATCATGCAAGGATTAATAAACGGGATCAAAGGGATGGCCGGAGCAGTAGCATCAGCCGCATCCAGTGTGGTGAGCTCAGCCATGACTGCAGCTAAGAAGTTTCTGAAAATCAAATCTCCATCAAGAAAAATGATGGAGGTGGGTGGATTCTTCTCCGAAGGTTTTGCAAACGGGATCTCCAAGGCTGGGAAGATGGCCAAGGCTGCATCCTTAAAAATGACAAAACAAACAGTACAGCCAGTAGAGTCTCAGAGATTCCCAGTCCCTAAGTTGGACACTTCAACGGGGTATGGCCGAGGAGCACAGAGACAATCTACAGGATCAACAATTCAAGTCACTATCCAAAATGTCACATTGCCAGCCGTGAAGAACGGACAGGACTTTGTGGATCAAGTCGGAGGATTCTCTCTCCAGCAAGCATTTAAGGCACAAGGGGTGTGATATATAAATGGCGGCTATCATTACAAATATGAATAGGCCGAGAGTGGAAATTCTTTCTCCAGAGGGTATAAAAGAACCTTCTGGAGCTTTCTCCTCTCCACCTACAATCATTCAAGCGGATGATCGAACCTATACACCAACTATTCTCTTTGACTTTGAGGACAAGGATCTCCAGACACTCAGCGGAGCTCAAGCTCAGATCATAGTGGATGATCTTGTTATTTGGGATTCTAAAGAGGTGAGGATGGAGTCCACTTTCTTTCATAGGTCCGGTTTATTGCCGAGAATCTCCAGTATGCACTTTGTTATTCCTGCAGAGGCAAACCTCCAGGCGGGTGTGATCTATGGAGTGCGGATCCGGGTCCGGGATTATTATGAGCCAAAAAGGTGGCAGGTGATGAGTGAGTGGTCAGAGATCCGATATTTTGAAATGAGAGGAAAGAATAATCTAGTTATTTCTACAGAGTGAGAGGAGGAGTGACATGGCCGGGGAAGAAAAAATAATTATAAGGTGGGATCGGATATCTGATCCTAACTTGAACGGATACAACATTTTCAGATCTGCCTCCGAAAATGGGCCATTCAAAAAGATCAATTCAGAATTATTGACCGTCCCGGAGTATTTTGATGGGGGCATGTTATCCTCTACAAAATATTATTACCAAGTGGAGTATGTGATCGGAGGAGAGGGCGGGACCTTTTCGGAGGTCATCTCTGGCTCCATCCAGTTTTATGCCTGGTATATTGATAATGTAAGAGTGGACGGTGTGACGAAGCTGGAGAAAAAGAGGGCAAGGAATAGGTCTGTCAGATCTGTGATGGGATCTAAAAAGCAAGTGATCCAGGATAGAGGTTTCATGCCGGAGGATCTCACATTAGAGATATACTGCTATGATGACGAAAACTCCACAGGAGAAAAGAAATACAATGATCTTGTGGATGTTCTATCCCAGACTAAAGTTTTGAGGCTCCGGGATCCTTTTGGCCGGGAGTTTTTTGTGGCTCCTGGGGACTTTGAGGATGATCAGCTGCTCACGGGTAAACTGGAGTATTTGATCTCTATTAATTTGACAGAGGTGGCGGTGGTCTGATGCAAAAAATGACAGATTCCTTGAAAGCAGCAGTCCGCTCATCTTTCCAGGTGCCTGTGGCCATGGTGGAGATCTTTAATTCAGACGGATCCTTTGCCGGAGTCCTGGAGGATGTGGAAAATGTGAGCTTGAGTGTGGCATCCTCCAGGGACATCCTGAGAACTATTAAAATGACTTTGGACAATACAGACTCCAAATACACTCCGAACCCTGAGCTTTTTGAGGAGAATTTCTTTTGGTACACAAAAACCATGAAAGTCTTTTTTGGATATAGAACCGGGGACAATATGGACTATGATGAAATGCTACCACAGGGAGTTTTTACAATCGAAGGGATCAAGGCTACAGATAATCCGAATGATAACTATATCGAGATTGAGGGAAATGATCTCAAAGTAAAATTAATTGATGACAAGTTTGATGATGTATACAAAGTCAAAGGGATGGGAGCTGAATCCTCCAACTATACAAGGGCATCCAGTGGGGCCTCTGTGACAGTCTCCTCTCAAGACAATAAGAATCCATTTTTTAATATAAATGATGGATTCTTGACAACGTTCTGGGCTCCTAACAAGGCCACAACGGATCCTCAAACTATCACCATAGACATGGGACAGAATAGGGAGATCAATGTGATCTATCTGCAGTGGGGAGAACATTCTTTTGATTTTAACAGGCGGGTATTTTATTACCTGGAGCAATCTCTGGATAATATCGATTGGTACCGGATCACGGATCTGAATGGATATGATGAGACATCCTCCAAATTTGGAGAGGTGGAGCATGTTATTGAGCAGCTCACAACTAGATATATCCGGATAAAGATCCTGGAATGGACCGGGCGCTTGATGTTGAGAGATGTCAAAGCTCAGCTCATACTGGCTTTTAATACAGTGGATGAAGTGATCAAGGATGTGGCTTTCTCTGCTGGTATTACAAATTACCGGATCCCTAAAACTAGAAGGTACATCAAGGAATCCATGGCGAATGTGGGAGATGAAAAATATAAATTTATGAAAAGCATGGCTGCCTCTATAGGGTGGATCCCTCCGCAATTTGATGAGGAGGGATACTTGATCACGTATCCCAGAGATATCAATCCGATGTCTTTGGCCTGGGTCTTTCATGTGGATACAGATAATATTTTTTCGTTCTCTCCTAAATTCTCAAGCTATAACGTTTGTAATGTGATAGTAGTCATCTATAAAAGCAGCACAGACAAGACTATAGTGGGCCGGGCCATTGATAATGATCCGAAGTCTCCCACCTATGTTAATAGGCCAGGGATGGGGCGAAGGGTTAAAACATATGAGAGTGATACCTATAACACTCAGGAAAAAGTGAACATGTATGCCCAACAAAAACTATATGAGCGGACAAGATTTAAACATCAAACGAACCTCCCTATTACTGGCCATCCAGGACTCCAGGTGGACGATGTGATCCAAGTGGAGGTACCTTCATCCAAGATCAAAGAGCTCTATGTAGTAACGGGCTTTGATTCTGATTTTAGTGTGAGGGGTGCCACTTATGACACTAGGGTCCATATATCTCAACTAGGGACTTTCAATGATGAGGAGGCTGGGGAAGTTGAATAATATAGATTTTTTTGAGCTGGCCGCCGTGGTGAATCAGGCCATACAAGATAAAATAGATGATCTTAAAATGGTGGACTTTGCTGAGGTAAAAGCTACCTATGCACTTGAGAATGGTGGATATGCTGCGGAGGTTTTATTGCCGGGTGCCACTGTCACCACAAACCCTCTCAATTGCTTACTGGGTTATATCCCAAAAGTGGGAGATTGGTCAGTGGTTTTATATCCAAGAAACACGGCTCCCATTTTAATCGATGCCACTCCAATGAGGGAAAACAATGTGAGTCAAGGGACAGGCTTTGCTCCTGCAGCTCATAACCATGACGGAGTGTACTCTCCAGTGGGCCATAACCATGATGAGCGCTATTATACAAAAGTGGAGCTGACTCCGGACCTAAAAACTCCGACTCTCCTTTCTCCCTGGGTGGTGGATCCGGCTGGAGTGTATACGGCTCCTGGATATTACAAAGACATGGGAAAGAAAGTCCATTTGTCCGGTGTGGCCTTTTCCGGAACAATAGGCAGCAATATTTTTCAATTACCTTCTGGATATAGACCAGCCAAAAAAATATTTCATGTAACTATTTCAAGGGATAACGGGGGCGCTGAGGACCTGGCCAGCGTGGAGATCTCTCCGGATGGGTATGTATTAGCAAAGAGCGGATCTGGTCCTCTCTTTTCATTGGAAGGTATTTCATTTTTGACTCCATAATTTATAATGTGAGTAAGACCTAACCACAAAAGGAGGGGCTTGAATGTGCCGGAGGTTGCAAAGTTAGAGGCTAGAATCGATTTTCTAGAGCGGAGAATGGACAAGGTGGAGACCAAGGTGGAAAGCCTGGACACTAAAATGGATGAAGTTGTCCGATTCACAACAAAGATAGAGGTCATGTTCGGCCATCTCAGTGAGACTCTTACAAAAGTAGAATTAAAACTTGATAAGTTTCTGGAGAAAAATGAGCTCAAAGAAGAAGCAGCCAGAAAAGAAGTGGTCCAAGAGAAAGAGCAAGAGATCAGCAAGTGGAAGACTGTATCTTTTGAGATTGCAAAATGGGTCCTGATCCTTTTGGGAGTTGGGACAGCTGGAGAAAATGCACTTGAGGTTTTAAAAAATTTCTTTAAATAAGGGGAGAATATTATGTACAACTTTCAAAAATTAGCTCAGTTAGTGGACAAGCGTGAAGGTCTGATGGAAAAAGGAGAATACATTGATTATGGTGCAGCCTCAAAGACTGTCCGGGTGTGGCATCACTCCTTAACAAAGATGAACCTGGCCGGGTCAGATGCTGCCAGCTTTGCGGATTACCATGTGAATACATTGGGATGGCCTGGATGCGGTTATGCTTTTGTTATTGAACCTAAAAACATTATCAAAGGATCTGATGGGAAAGAACGTGCCCGCATTGTCTGGGTCCATGATATCGGCAAAAAAACTTATCATGTAGGAAACAGCAATAAATTTGCTCTAGGGATCTGTGTGGCTGGAGACTATCGAACTGAGAAACTAACAGAACCAGCTTTGAGATCCATTTCAGAGCTCCATGCCGCTCTAGTCGCTGATGGGATCGGCAAGGATGACAAAGCTCATAGAGAGATGCCAGGGTACTCATGGAAAGACTGCTGCATGTTTGATTATGAGTTAGCGTTTAAATTCAAATCAGCTGCAGCTGCAAAGCCTACTCCACTCCCTAACACATACGTTATCCAAGAGGGTGACACTTTCTGGAGCATTGCTGGCAAAGATGGCGCTCAAGGTGTACAAGTGGAGGATCTGATCGTGGCCAATCCTAAAGTGGATCCGTCCCAGTTAAAAGTGGGACAAGTTATCAATCTAGGGAAAGCATCCGGATCTTATACCAAGCCAGCGACTGAGGAGAAAAAACCACAGAGCTCATATAAATTCCCTTTACCTGCTGGAGTGGTCAAAGAAGGATCTCCGGAGGCTCAGATCAAACAAGTACAAAAAGCCTTAAATGCTGTTTTCTTTAAAGTGGGAGAAGCAGATGGGAAATATGGTCCTAAGACTAGGGATGCAGTGAAAAGATTCCAGTCCGTTTATTTGCCAGGAGATGTTGATGGCACTTATGGACCGAAGACCAAAACAAAGCTCCAGGCGGTTTTAAAATCAAAGGGTTTTAATTAATAGGACAGGGGAGAAAAGGAATGGATAAATGGTTTCACTCTAAAAAGTTTTGGACAGTGATAGTCACTGCATTAATCGGAGCAGGGAATGAGGCTTTTGGCTGGGGGATCTCTGAGGATCAGGGAGTGGCCATGATGCTCTTCTCCCTTGCTTACATCTTGATCCAGGCTGCTCTGGATTGGTACAAGGAAAGACGGAAGCTCAAGGATCCGGATCCGATGGCTCTCCCTATGGTTAGGGAAGCCATTGAAAGCCTAGTCAATGAGTTTTATGATTACAACAAAGCAAAGGCTGAGGGGATCGCTCCACATGCCAAAGAGGTCAAAAACTTGATCATTGATGGCCTGGATGAGCTGATCACTGCAGAGATTTACAACAAAATGAAAGATAATTCTCAGGTGCTGGATGAGATCCTCCGTCAAGTATTCAAGTTATATAACCATGATGTTAAAATCATGGAGGGAGTGGCTCTTGCTAAAGGGTCAGCTGCTGAGTGATCCAGAGGTCCAGGAGAGATCCTGGGTCCTTTTTTTGTAACCTGACAGGCAGTAAAAAACAAAAGGAGATGAATGATAATGGCTTTAGATCAAAACGGAAAATTAATTGAGGACTTTACATCCAGGTTAATGCCGTACATCAGCGTGGAGAAAAATATCAATGCCACTAGAATGATCTTAGTGGACAAGCAAGGGAATCCGGTGAACTTCAACAAAACTATAAAAGATTCATGGGATGGATCTGTGGATGATGTCAGAGAGTGGACGAATCCAAAAAGCTATTTTTCTATTGTTAATGACGGAGCTGAGCGGATCACTGTGATCATTGACGATATCGAATTTATTGTGGATGTGGGTGAGGATTTCTCTGAGGACTTTGATCCGTTTACCAGTGTACAAATCATAACCACATCACCTTTCCGGGCATACGTTAAAGACTAATTAAGGAGGGATTTTCATGGGTAGAGGTTGGGACAAGAATGAGGATATAAAAAATGATCCTAGATATCTGGAGCCATTGATCTCACAGATCAGAAAGGCCCAGATCAAGACTTTGAGAAACACGGTGACAATTCCCTCAGCTGCATCACAAGTTAATATAGGGATTGAGACTTTCAACAAAACACTGGACATCCTTTTTGTCTTTGTCAATTCCACCTGGAATATGATCGGACAAGACTTCTCACTCAGTCAAGATGGAATATATATTTCTAGTTTGAATGGATCATGGGCAGCTGGGACAGTCTTCCACTTTGTTGTCATGAAGAATATCGAAGTGGATTCTAATGTGGTGGTGACAAATGGATCTCAGATTGCTGATAATTCAATCGCAAACAGGAAACTGGATCCGTCTATCAAACTGGGAGCCTTGAGTGATCTGTATACGGTGGACAAAAGCAGCTACACAAACGCTATCAATGAGCTATCAACTGAAATAGGAGATAACATTGTCGAATTAGAAAAGATCAATACTTATCTTGACAGCATGAAAAAAGAATTCAGTCCGGAAGAATTGGAGCTTAATCTCTATGTGGATAAAGTAAATGGGGATGATGCTTATGAGGGAAATGTGATCCGTCCATTTAGAACTATTCAAAAAGCACTAGACAGCATCCCAGGCATATCTGCCAGGAGTCGGACAATCAATATTTATGTGGCTGCTGGGTACTATCCGGAAAACTTAGTCATGCGGAATAAATTTGGTGGCCGGATCTATATTTTCGGAAACGAAACCACTCCTACCTCTGTAGAATTTTTATCATTATTCCTTGAGGATGTTTATAGTTATTTCCGGATTGGTGGTTTCCGTGTCTCCACTACTTTCCAAGATGGGATCTTTTATGAGCGGTGTGCCTATGCGAATACTTCCAAGTGCATAGTGGATGGAAACAAAAAGCCTGGAGGATTTAGCGGGGTTGTGTATTCAGCCAGTAGCGGCCGGGTCCAAGGTAGCACAGTATCAAACAATCACAATGGGATTAATGCCATTTACGGATCCCAGGTCTCTGTGGATTCAGATAACAAAGGATCTGCTAACACATACGGAATCAGATCATCCAGATCCACTCTCTACAAAGAGGGAGCTAATCAAATTCTAGGGACAGCTAAAGAGGGGATCCTGGCAGGTGGAATCATTTCAAATGGTGGATATATCGGATAAAAAGGCGGTGATCGAATGAAAAAGATAATGAAGCAGGAACTTCATCCGGATTTTATAACGGAGCTGGATGCTATGGCGAGCGGATCTCAGGATGCTTATTATGACCGGATAACCTATGACAAATACCGGGACTCTGTATCTGGGACAGACTATTTCATCACGTATATTCCTAACAAGGATACAGATGGGAAACTGATCAAGCTGCAGCATGGTTTCCAAAATGACACGATGAATAGTGGAGTAGGCGAAACGGCCAGGAGTTTTGCAAACAGAAACGGAGCCTCCCTGGTCTCTAATGCCTCCATTTTCGACACATCAAATGGACTGATCAAGGGAGTCCAGATCAAAGATGGAGTCATCTATCAGGATAAAGGCGGCACTAATTCTTATACACTAGGGATCAAAGATGATAATACTTTGGTGACATACGCTCCCACAGTCTCAGGGGCCACAATTCTAGCTGATGGATGTGTCAATGCTTTGACTGGATTCTTTCCATTGATTTTAAATAGTGTGGCCGTGGATCCCGCTATTTATGCAACGGCCAGCAGCAAAGATGATCCGAATCCTAGAAACGTTATAGCTCAGCTGCCAAATAAAGATATCATTTTCCTGACATGCGAAGGAAGAACCAGCGCAAATAAAGGGATGACCTATGGAGATCTGATCCGGATCCTTTTGGCCAGAGGTGTCAAAACGGCCTATAATATGGACGGTGGAGGATCTGGCCAAATGGTGATCCGTGGAGTCATGATCAATAATCCTATTGATGATAGTGGCAAAACGGAGAGGCTGGTCCCGGACTTTATTTATATTGCCAAACCTGCAAACGTAACAAAGAAATTTAAAACGGTTTCCGCTGATCTTGGAGCAGTAAACAAAAGAGTGTTCGATGTGGCAGCTGATCTCTTGGCAGCTAATGACACTTTAAACGCTCTCAATAAATTACTGGCCAAAACTGAGACAGTAACGGATCTGGATGCTTTGAGTGTCAGAGGTGTGACTAATCTTTATTGGTGCTTAGGTGCAGCCGTGGGAGCTCCTGCCACCACTAGCTCATGGGGCATCTTGCATATCCAGCCGCAAATTGATGCAGCTGTCCAAATTGGTTTCCCTTTTTCTCATACACTAAGCACAGTGATGCTTAGGCGAACGAATACAAACGCAACTACCTGGGGCGCTTGGAGGTCTATATAATGGGAAAAATATCAAAGCAGGAATTCTCCTCCGTTTTATTAACCGAGTGGAACAATGAACAATTCAAAACAAAGGGACTGCTGAGCGTATTGGAAAAGGGAGCCAAAGGGAATGAGTCGAATGATGACACATCTCCCTTCCAAAACTCCATTAACCAAAGCTCTACAGATGATATATGGGTGGTAGTCCCTAAAGGGGATTACAAGTTGACTGCTCCTCTGATCTTGAAAAAGGGAGCCCGGATCATCATGCACAAAGAGGCCCGGTTGGTCCGATATCATAATGATAATATATTTCAGAATGGACAAAGCGGAGATACAAAGGGCCAGGATGACATCACTATCCTGGGCGGGAAACTTGATCTCCGTGGCCACTTGAACAAACAAGACGGAACCGGAGTGGCTATGGGCTATTCAAAAAATGTATGGCTGAGAGATGTCAATGTGTACAATGTGTATTATTCTCACGGCTTTGAGATATGTGCCATTGATACCGCTTTTATTGAGCGGTGTGGATTCTATGGATATATTATTGATGATGCTGGAGTCCGGGACTATGCTGAGGCTATCCAAATTGAAAGAGGGGATTCGAACAGCTTTCCCTACTTTGGACCAGGAGATAACACCATCAGTAAAAATATATTCGTTCACCATTGCAAATTTGGAGCCTCTGCAAATGCTCCGGCCTGGTATGTGGCCATAGGATCCCATCAGTCTGTGACTGTGACATCTGCTGACAATGTGGAAATTGTGGGCTGCTTTGGAGAGGTGCCTCTGCAGAAAACGGCCATCACTTCCAAGAGTTTTAAAAACCTACTCATTGAAAGATGCACTTTCACAGCTCCAAATGGTATCCAGTTATTAGATACCTTGACCAGCAGAGGGAACATCACTTTGAGGAAAAATAGAATCACAGCTACAGCTGGCCAAGCGGTGAGGATCGAAGGGATCGACAAAACCACTCTTGATGATAATGTCTTGATTGGTCAAACAAACGGAGTCATGATCACAGGATCCAATGATGTCAAGATCACGGAATCAAATGAGATCTCCGGGATCACATCAGATGCAGTGGTCATGATCGCTAATTCCACAAGGATGAAGTGTGACGGTGCCACTATCAAAGAGGCTGGTCGATATGCCTTTAATGTGTACGATGGAGCCAAGCATGTGAAGATCCTCAATAACTTCATCATCAAAGTAAACGGGACAGCTGTCATCAGTTTGGCCGGATCTGGCACCAAAAATATAGGATTCAAAGGAAACGTTATAGAAGAAACAAGAGTTACAAATGTGCTGCTTTCCACAAGTGGAGCGGATAGAGTTTATTTTAATGATAACTATTACGCTGCATCCATTGCGGCTCCTATCAATAGCGCCGCCACTAATTCAGATACCACAGGAAATAAAACTTTTTAAAAGGATCCATTTTAGTCATCTTTTCGTTATGTTGTGCATAACATGAACTAGATCATGTATTAGGGGGATCCCCTATCCCAGCAGCTGCCTCTCCGGTGGCTGCTTTTTTTATGTCTATTTCTCACCAAATAAGAAACTTTACTACTACGTATAAAATAAGCATCCAAACGAAAACAAGATCACTCACTTCTGACTTTTCCACACTTTCTCCCTCCCTTTCCCACATTTTCTCCCTCCGTTTCAAATTTTATTAATATTTCTCACTGGGACTTACATCATTTTGATCTCATCTCCATATAGTGACTGTATAGAAAATAACAAAGGAGGTTATCAAGTGAGCGGAATAAAAATCAATGTAGGTCAATCAGAGGTGACTTTCAAGCCTGGGGAAAAGGTGAAAACTCTGGAGGATGTCAAGCAAATATCTGCAAAACTCCATCCGGTTTATGACAGGGAATTGAGAGAGATCATGGCGCAAATACCGAAAAGAGAGCGCTCCAAGTTTTACCGGGATGCACTCAATCATTATTTAAAGCACTTAGGAATGAGATGAGCAGCACCATCATAAAAGTCTTAAAGAGTCACACTGGCCATATGATGCTGGGAGGAGCTATCTCCCTAAAGGCTGCAGCTTTGACAGGATCCTGGCTTTTTATTTGCCCAGGGTATTCCCTATTGATACTTGCCTGTGGAACATACATTTTAAAGTGGAGGGATAGACATGATCATAAAAATTAATGGAGCGCCAATCAAAGAGAGAGAGAACATCATGGAGCCAAAGGTGATCCGCAATAGATCCGGGATCAATAAGATGATGAAGATGGCCACAGGAACCAAGTGGCTGATGGGGATTGCTGCAGCTACCATGTTTATGGACTTTCTATTTGGAGGAGGAGCTGTCACGGCCATGGCTGCCACATCTTTATCCGGAGCTTTTGAGCCTGTGAAAATCCTGCTGCTGGATGTTGCGGATCCGATCTGTTATATCATGTTCGTCTGGGGCTGCATTGAGTGCATCTGCATGAGGCCAGCCTCCGGATTGAATCGGATGAAATATGCTGCCATTGGTTATATCGCTATCAATTGGATCCCTGTGGTGATGACTGCCATCAGAACCGCCGGACCAGGAGCGTGATCCCATGTTATTAAAAATTAACGGAGTAGCAGCTGCAGTTAATCCATTGGAAGGGAAAGGGCCACTCTGGGGAGTGGTGGAGTCTGGGAGGGATAAAGCCACAGAGATGATGATGGATGGGCTGGGCGGTGTGCTGCATAACTTTGGGATATGGGTGCTCCAGATCGCTCCTGAGACACTTCTTTTATTGTCGATGATCTTTTGTCTGGGTGTGATCATTAACATCCCCAGGACAGGGAAATGGACCGCCATCACATTGATCAGCAGCATAGTTATGGATGTTATCAAAGGGAGTGTGCTGGGATGATATCGAAAAGAGACCTGATCACGTTTCGTATTTTGCCGGATCGGACTGTCATGAACAAACGGAATCATGATTTTATGAGAGCTATCCATGATTTCCATGAACAATTCACCAAGAGGATCCAGTGGAAGGAGAAAAAGTTGAGGGAGCCGCTCCGGTTTGTCTGGGACATATTGATGGAGGCTGAGGATATTTCCTTTTGTTGCACAGTACCGAAGGAGAGAGCCTCTTTTGTAAAGCAGCAGCTGGAGCTCACATGGGAAAGGGCGGCTATTTCAGAAACGGAAATAATTCAAGAGGCAGCGGATGAGGACTCTGAGGTCTGTGAAATGAATCTAACTAGGCATGATATTTTTTCCTTGAAAGTGGATAGGCGGGTGGAATATGAGCCGCTGGGATCTTTGCTGATCGGATCCCATGAATTGAAAGAGGATGATTTTGCCCGGATCCAGATTGTATGTGAGCCTATCTCCAGGATCACCTGGCAGGATACAGCGGAAAGGAATCATAAAAAGTTTAAATCTGGAGTAACACCAAAGCGGATGAGGATCTCCAAGAAAGATGCACTGATGGGAGTGGGAGATGCTGTCTGTTATGTAATGAATAACGCTGCTGAGGTCCTGGACACCACTTTGGATGCTCTAGCTGGCAAAGCCTCTGAAAGTGATCAAGAGCTCAGAGAGAGGCTCAGAGGAGGCCCAGATCATGAGAAAAGAATGATCATGATTGAAGGGAGTCTCCAGGCTACTACAAACAAGAAAAAGATGGCTCCCACTTTCAAAACATGGATCAGGATCCAGGCATCCTCAAAAGATCCAGGCCGGAGACAATCTTTGATCAATACGCTATCGAATGGATTTCATGATCTTAATGGGGATAATGAGCTGGAGCGGGTGGAGCTTTCTAAATCTAGACAAAGGATGATCCTCCAGGAGATAAAAGACTGCAGGATCTCACTTAGATCCCAGATGGCTCCGGATGTTATGGTCTTATCTAATTTAGAACTAGGGAGGTTGATCGAATTGCCAACAGCAAAACTGCAGGATGATTTTTCATTCCAGAGCATTAATAAAAGAGAGGTCCAGATCCCGGAGGTATTAAAAGAGGGCATACAGTGGGGAACCGTATGCCACAAGGGAAAGACAGAGACTGTCCATTTGCCTATCAAAAACTTTGGGTTACTTTGTCGGCCGCAGGTGATCCTGGGCAAAATGGGAACCGGAAAGACCACACTGGGATCCAGTTTGGGCTATTTATTCCCAGAGCATGGATTCACGGCCATTTTAATGGACACTGCAGATGGAGGATTGATTGATGATGCAATCAATGCTCTACCTGATGACTTCCCAGAGGATCACATCTTGGACCTTGACTTTGGAAACATGCTGCACGTTCTGCCATCAGATTGGTGCGAGATGACATTTTCAATGGAGCTGCAAGGATCCGACTGGAGTGAGGTGGAAGTGAGCCGAAGAAAGGCAGCAAACAGACTAACAGCTATATTAATTGATTTCATTGATAAACTGGCAAGCGCTGAAACCACTGACAGGATGGAGAGATATTTGTCTGCAGTGGCAAAAGTTATCCTGAGCAATCCGAAAAGAGGGCTGATGGAGGTCATCCTCTGCCTGACATCTGATGATTATAGGGAGCGGGTACTCACCACATTCAAAATCTCAGATCCCATTGTTTACGGAACTATCCAGGAACTTCATGAGATGACTCCGGAGAGCCGGACTCAAATCACTAAAAGCATCATGACCAGAATCAATGTGCTGCTCTCTAATGATTACATGAGAAACAGTCTCCTTCAATCCGCAAAATGTGGCACTGATGGAAAACCACTCCTCAATATGAGAAAAATTATAGATGGGAATCCTGAGACTAATCCGAAGTATGGAGGAGCGTACTTTGTGGGGATCCGCATACCTAAAAGCGAATTGATGGACACGGCAACGGATCGCTTGGCCACTTTCTGGGATGCAAAGATCTGGCTGGCTGCTCTCAGTCGCTATGATCTGCCAAAGAAAGGCGGCTGTCACGGAAAGCCGTTTGTTTATATCCGGGATGAACCTCACCAAACTCCATCCGCTTTCAATATCCATAATGACAGCTGCAGGGAGGCCAGGAAGTGGGGCATGAAAAATATATGGCTGGCCCACAAAATGGAGGACTTTGATTTTATGAAAAAAACTTTGAAGGATGCAGGGGCTCAATATACTGTCTTTTCCACATCAAAGGAGACTATCAAGAGCTTAAAAGAGGAGTTGACTCCATTTACAGAGGAGGAGCTGCTGCAGCTGCCTGAGCAATTCCATTGCGTGAGTAAATTTGCCGAGAGTGAACAATCTTTCCTATGTAAAACTTTCAAGCCTCCACATATTAAAGACAGGAGCCAGATCCGCTCCAAGTGCTCCAGGTATTACGGAAAGCCGCTGCAGGAGGTGGAGAGTGAGATCTTTGAGAAAACTCAGATCCTTTTCAAGAA
>Ga0247818_10001230_pt1 | contig 16128 bp, 17 predicted proteins | sample 13C_Glucose_Day1_FD_192424 | JGI IMG/M metagenome (GOLD analysis project Ga0247818, IMG submission 192424) | Soil microbial communities from agricultural site in Penn Yan, New York, United States - 13C_Glucose_Day1 | ecosystem: Environmental > Terrestrial > Soil > Agricultural land | place... | reverse complement strand
GTTGGCGAGAAAAGCCGGTGCCGTACGCACCACCGATGAGCGTGGCCCGCGCCGATTGTCGCCGTTCACGGCACCGGCTTTTCTCGCCAACATGGCGGCCGGGCACGTATCCATCCGGCACGGTTTCAAAGGACCTCTGGGCGCGCCGGTAACCGCTTGTGCGGCCGGGGTTCAGGCCATTGGCGACGCGGCCAGGCTCATCCGAAGCGGCGAAGCGGATATCGCCATATGCGGCGGTACGGAAGCGGCGATAGATCGCGTGACCCTGGGTTGCTTTGCCGCCGCCCGCGCACTGTCCACCGGTTTTGCCGAGCGCCCGCAAGAGGCCTCGCGGCCCTTTGATCGTGATCGCGACGGCTTTGTCATGGCCGAGGGCGCTGGATTGCTGGTGATCGAGTCGCTGGAGCACGCTCTCGCACGTGGCGCCAAGCCCCTGGCGGAACTGGTGGGTTATGGCACCAGCGCCGATGCCTATCACCTGACGGCGGGGCCGGAAGACGGCAACGGCGCTCGGCGTGCGATGGAACAGGCGCTGCGCCAGGCTTCTGTCAGCCCCTCGGATGTGCAACATATCAATGCTCACGCGACGTCCACCCAGGTCGGCGATAGCGGGGAACTGGCCGCCGTTCGCTCGGTGTTCGGCACGGACTCCGGTGTGGCGATTACCTCTACCAAATCGGCCACAGGGCATCTTCTGGGGGCGGCTGGTGGTATTGAGGCTATTTTTACGGTGTTGGCGCTTCGGGACCAGATTGTCCCGCCTACCCTGAACCTGGTTCATCCTGACGAGGCTGCTGCGGGGCTTGATCTGGTTGGTCTGAAGGCCAGGAAGATGCCGATTACCCATGCGCTTTCCAATGGATTTGGGTTCGGTGGGGTCAATGCCAGCGTGTTGTTTCGTCGTTGGGGGCCTGAGGTTTAGGGGGGGCGTGTGTATATCCGTTGCTGCGGTAACGGCTACTTAGGGTTCCGCCTTGACGGCGGCTCACTTTTGGAAGAGCCGGGAGCCGGACCAGCCAAAAGTAAGCAAAAACGCTTTGCCCCACCACTCGGTGCCTCGCCTAGGCTCGGCATGCCCTCACTCCGGCATTGCCATCGTGGTTAACGGGGCGCCCGAGATCAACGTCCACCCCGAGGCGGCCTGACAGCCGACCTGGTTCTTGGTGAAGACCGAATTCATCCTGTGGGAGCAAAGCTTGCTCGCGAAGAGGCCAGCACATCCAGCATCTTCATCGGCTATGACACCGCCATCGCGAGCAGGCTCGCTCCCACATTGGATCTTCAGCAGACACAGAATCCCTGTACACCGCAAAACCTGTGGGCTTGCTCGCGCAGAGGGCTGCAAGCCCAACAGCCATGTGACTGACCCATAACCATTGGTGAGGCAATTTTTGCGCTTTTTTCGAAAGTTTAAATGGCCGCAGAAACAGAACCGATTATTCAAAAGTGACGAAAGTGGTGAACCAGGCCATGGCGACCGCCGACGGCCCCGACGTGGTGGCTGAAGTGGTACTCCAGGTCGCGCATGCCGAGCGTCCGAAGTTGCGCTATACCGCAGGCAAAGCGGCCGGCCAGTTGCAGTTCATGCGCAGCTTTGCTCCGGCGCGCTTGCTGGACACGGGCATCCGCAGGGCGCTGCAACTCGAAACCAAACGGCCTTCTCAGGCACACTGACTCGGCCTGGCCATACCCGTTGCCGTGTCTGTTGCATCTGCAGGGCAGCGATGACGATCCGTTTGAACGAACAGGACAAGAACAATGACATTCAAGGCGCTGCTCACGACCAAAACCGGCGAAGCGGTTTCGACCCATCTGGTCGACTTCAAGGAAGAGGACCTGATGCCCGGTGACGTTACCGTCGCGATCGAGTTCTCGACCGTGAACTACAAGGACGCCATGGCTCTCAGTGGCCGTTCACCTGTCATTCGCCAGTTTCCGCTGATTCCGGGCATCGACTTCGCCGGTATCGTCGAGACGTCCAGTCATCCGGGGTTCGAGGCCGGCGACCGTGTGCTGGTCAACGGCTGGGGGCTGAGCCAGACCCACCACGGCGGCTTTGCGCAGAAGGCGCGGGTGAGCGGTGACTGGCTGGTAAAAATCCCGGAAGTATTCTCGACCCAGGCGGCCATGGCCATCGGCACCGCGGGCTACACGGCGATGCTCAGCGTCCTGGCATTGGAGCATGGCGGGCTGACCCCGGATCGAGGCGATATCCTGGTCACCGGTGCCAGCGGCGGCGCCGGCTCGGTGGCCATCGCACTGCTGTCGGGCCTGGGCTATCGAGTGATCGCCTCGACCGGACGGCAAGAGGAAGGCGACTACCTGCGCGACCTTGGTGCGACGCAGGTCATCGACCGCAACACCTTGTCGCAGCCGGGCGCACCGATTGCCAAGGAACGCTGGGCTGGCGTTATTGATTCGGTGGGCAGCCACACCCTGGCCAATGCCTTGGCTCAAACCCAATATCGCGGCGTTGTCGCTGCCTTCGGCCTGGCCCAGGGCGCGGATCTGCCTGGCTCGGTGCTGCCTTTCATCCTGCGTAACGTAACCCTGGCCGGTATCGATTCGGTCAATGCTCCGCAAGCGGTGCGCCTGCAGGCATGGTCGCGACTCGCCCAGGACCTTGATTTGAGCAAGCTGACCCGCACCACCCAGATGGTTGGCCTGGCAGAGGTGCCGACCGTTGCCGCTCGGGTACTGGAGGGCAAGGTGCGCGGACGCACTGTCGTGGACGTGAATGCATGAGCAACGCTTCTCGCGCGTTCCGCTACCTGGCGAGCTGCCCTGGCGCTGGCATTTTTGTTCGCCGTAAGCGGTGAGGGCAGGGCAAAGGCTCACTGGTAAACATCTGCGGATGAAAACGCTATGAGCCTTGGCGTCGGGTCACTTCATGTCCCTGGCCTGCACCCACAGCACCGCGTCTTGCGACAGGGGTTTGCCCTTGTAGGTTTTCGTCGCACCGATGTCGAGCGCGGCGATGCCCCACCAGCCGGCCCGGGGCAGGCCGATGGTCACGATACCTTGGGCGTCCGCGTAGGTGTTCTGGGCTTTGAATGACGCTTGGGGGGCTGTGACATAGTCTTGCTGGCCGAAGGCGTTTTTCTCGAGATCAACGGAATGGTTGACGTATTCGATTTCGACTTCGGCGAACGGAACAGGCTTGCCATCGGCCAGCACCACGGCGCGGAACACGCCGCCGGTCCAGTTTGCATAAGGCTTGTTCAATGGCTGGATCTCCACCGGCAACCCTTGTGGTTCTGCCCAGTTACTGGGGACTCCACCGACGTTCACGATGAGCTTGGCGAACTGTTGGATATAGACATCTTCCTCGGTCTCCAGGTAGGGCTCGGGTTCGAGGACGAAGATGTGATCGCCCAGTGAGCGCACCAACTCCCGTGGAATCGAGGCACGATAGGCCGTCGTTCGGTTGTCGCGACTCTGCCACTCGACGGGGCGCAAGTATTTGCGCAGATCGACTTTTTCTCCGCCATGGGAGCTGCTGTGGCTGAAGGCGCGAGGTTCATTCATGGCCATGGTGGGGCCGCCGGAGAAGGGGTGGGTGAACACCAGGGCGAACTCGAGTTTTTCTGCGCGCTGCAGCGCCGTTTCCTCGAGGTAGAGCATCTGGAAATGGGCCTGTGCCGCGCCGGTCAAGCCAGTGAGTGTCGTAGCGGCAAGGGCCTGGAGCAGTTTTCGTTTGAACGTCATGTCGCTTTCACCTTGAAATGTCGGAAGACTGAATCGTGATTTCATGGCCGGCGCCACCGAGGAACACCACGGAGTAGTTTCCGGCGGGGGGCTGGAACATGTAGGTGTTGTCCTTGCCAACCTCGCCTTCGAGCAACACTTTGTTGCTCGGGTCCTGGACATGGATTTTTCTGCCGGTGGCCGAGCTGCCATCGGTGAAGCCCGCCTCGCACTTCACCTGGTTATCGCCCTCGATGTAGCAATCGAAGACGGGGCCATGGGCGAAGGTTGCCTGGCAGAACGCCAGAGCGCCTGCCATCGCTAGCCGCAGTGCTGAACCTATGAATTTCATAACGTCTCGCCGTCAAGATCGTTCATTGGGAGGGCGACTGACCATCGCCCCTCGTGTTGTCGTTGCCAGTCGTAGCAAAGGCCGCCAGCAGGGCCTCCAGGTTCGAACCCAGGAGTGCTTCGTATCCGTTGGCCTTGTCGGCGAGCATTCCCGGGTTGCCTGTATCGAGTATCAGCAGCCGCGCGCCCCCGTCCTTGATGGCCTTGGCGATTCTGGCGTCCGGTGCCCACTTGTGGACCACTACGCGGATGTCACGCTCGCGCAGGTATTGGGTCAGCGCGGCACAGTCAGCGTCGCTCCAGTCGATGTCCTGTTGGACGAACCAGCCGTCGACAAAGACGCCGAATTCGCCGAACAGGTAGATGAACTCATTGGCCAGCGACAGCACGCGCAGGTCCGGCACTGCCGTCAACCGGGCGCCGTAGTCTGCCTTGAGCCGGCGCAAGCGGCCTTCGAGCGCGGCGAGGTTGCGCTCTATCCGTGGCGCATCGGTGGGGGCCAGGCGTGCCAGGTCGGCAGCGATCAGCGCCGACATGCGCATGGCGTTGACGGGGCCGAGCCAGGCGTACGGGGATTGCCCCTCATCGGCCTCGCTCGCGGCGGCCCAGGGAACGTCGTTCGATGGCGCGCGGGTCGAGGCCACGCCGGGCTTGATGGTGTCCCATGAGCGCGAGGCATCGATCTCGACGATCCGCAGATTTTGCCGGCGTGCCGCCGCATACAGCGGATCCGCGCGCCAGAGACTGCTGAGGGTGACCACGGCTTCGGCCTGCTGGAATACCGCGGCGTCCAGGCGCGACAGCGCGTTGGCCTGGCTTTCCATGGGCACGGCCGCGTCTGCCGGAACACGGACGACCTCAAGGGTGGTGCCGTCGCTGAGTGCCGAGGTGAGCGCATACACGGCAGGCAGTGCGACAAGCACCTGTTGCCGGCTAGTGTCGGCAATGGCCGAAAGCGGGCTGCCCAGCAGCAATGCCAGCATCGTCAGCCAGGACCTGTAGAGCCATTGCCTGTTCATACGCTGGCCCCCCTGAACCGGGACGCGGTAGCGCGCATGACGGTGGTGGCGATAAACACCAGGGCGGCGACTATCACGATTGCGCCGCCCGTTGGCACGGGAATGTGAAACTGCATCGGCGCCAGGATGCCCACCACGCAGGAAAAGGTCGCGATCAGGATGGCGCGCGCCACCAGCCCCGGGAGTGAACGGCTGATGTTGCGTGCCGCCGCTGCCGGTATGAGCAGAAGGGCTTCGACGAGCACGGCGCCGATGATTTTCAGGCAGGCGACCGTCACCAGGGTGACCAGCACCACAAACAGGTACTCGACGCTTCGCACACGCACGCCGCGGGCATGTGCCAGGCTCGGATTGAGGCTGGCCAACAGCATGCCGTTGTACAGCGGCAGTCCGAGCAGCGCACACATCGCCGTGACGCCAAGCAGCACATTCATGTCGGTGTGGTCCACCGCCAGGATGGAGCCGAACAGCACGCTTTCCATCACGTGGGTGTTGATCTTCGCCGACACGAACAGCAACAGCGAGGCACCGACCGCCAGCGAGATGGACAGGAACACGCCGATCAGCGTGTCATTGGCCAGCGTGGTGCGGTGCTGCGTGTACTTCAGTGTCAGCGCGAACAACAAGCAAAAGCCGAACATCGAGAAGTAGGGGGACGTGTAGGATTCGCCGATCAGCACGCCAATGGCAACGCCAGTCATCGCCGCGTTGCCGACGGACTGACTGAAGAACGCCATGCGCTTGATCATCACCATCGAGCCCAGCACGCCCAGCAGCGGTCCGATGAGCACTGCGCAGAGCAATGCATTGATTACGAATTCGTACTCGAACGGCTGCGGCAGGATGCCACTCGAGGCGAGCGCCTGCAGGTGGTTGCGAATGAAGTCGTACAGGGCGCTCATTGGCCCCCCTCCAGTGAATAGGCGACTTGGTAGGGGGCGCCGTGGAACAGCACTCTGCGGTTGATAACCGTCACCGATTGGGCGATGCGCCTGACCTGTTCCAGGTCATGGTTGATCCACAGGATAGTGACGCCACGGCCGTGCAACTCGGCCACCAGCGCCTCCACCAGCCGCACGCCCGATTCGTCGATGCCGGCGGTTGGTTCGTCGAGGATCAACAGCCAGGGCGCCGGGCTGATCGCCTGGGCCAGCAGCACGCGCTGGCGCTGGCCACCGGACAGGCTGCCAAAGGGTTTGGCGCCCATTCCGGCCACGCCGGTACGCGACAGGGCCTCGGCATTGGCCGCCTTGGCGGATCGGTTGGAGCCCAGGAAGGCTGGCCGGCGTTGACCGAGAAGGGCCATGAGATCGTTGACCGTCATCGGCAGGTTGCGGTCGAAGTCCGGCAATTGCGGGACATAGCCCACGGGGGTGGTGACCTCGCCCTCGAAGCGGACCGTTCCCGAATGCGGCATCTGGCCCAGCAGTGCGCGCACCAGTGAAGTCTTGCCGCCTCCGTTCGGACCGACCAGGCAGTGCAGCGCACCGGCTTCCACCCGAAAACTGATGTCTTCAAGCACTTGCGTGCCTCCCAGTCGCAGGGAAACGTTATCGAACACTATGGCGGGACCGCGCATCGCTGGTGTCTCCTTCATCGCTGCATGAACTCAACGGCTTCGGCCAAGGTCTCGAGGTTTTCGCGCATCGCCACCTCGAATTCGTCCGCGCTGTAGGTATCGCCGGTGATGTGAGACAGCGAGAAGACCTTCACGCCGGTGGCGGCTTCGATAGGCTTGGCGAGATCGAGGGAGAAATTTTTCTCGGCGAACAACACCTTCACATTGGCCTTCTTGATGGCGTCGATGGTGTTGGCCAACTGGCGCGCGGTCGGCGCGACGCCATGACGGGGCTCGATCACCGCGCTCACGAACAGGCCGAACTCCTGCATCATGTAGTCGTAGCCGGCATGGGTGGTCGCGCAGCGGAACGAAGACAAATCCAGCGCGGCGAAGCGGGTCATGAAGCCGGCCCTTAGCGCCCGGATGCGCGCGGCATAGGCCAGGGCGTTTTGTCGATACGCCGCAGCGTTGCCCGGGTCCAGCTCCCCCAACCGGCGAGTGATCTCGAAGACTTGTTGTATCGCTGCCGTGGTGGAAACGAAGGTATGCGGATTGACCACCTTGGCGCCGTCCTGGTCGCCGCCGATGGGAATGAGGGCCACCGAGGCATTGGCCTGGATGATCGGCAGTGTCGCCCCGCGGCCGGCGGCCTTGATGATCTGGAAGGCCCATTCGTCGTGGCCGATGCCGTTGACGACCAGGGCATCGAGGGTCATCGCGCGGGTGATGTCGTCGGGCTGCGGCTGATAGTTATGCGGGTTCGCCTGTGCCGGAATGAGCGCAACGACCTCGGCTCGATCGCCGACGATATTCGCCACGAAGCTGTAGTACGGGTGCAGGGTGACGCCGATCTTGAGCTTCTTGCCCAAGGGCGCAGTCGGGCCAGCGAGTGCGATGGCGGGTATCAGCACCAGCAGCGCAAGGCAACGACGCCACAGTGCGCGGTGTCTGGTAGAAACGGTCATGGCTGGTTTCCTTTTACACGTTCGACTTCGCTGGCACCGTTGTAAGGGATGACTTGGCGCCAACCGCTGCCGACCAGCGATTCAGGCTTGACGATGCCGGGGTAGGGCGCGTTCGGGTCGCGATGGACCCAGATCGTCGCCTGGTTGGCCCACATGACGCCGGCATGGGCGTGCCCAATGACGAGCAGATAGGCGCTCTGGCCGGGCGCGTGACCGCCGGAGCCGTAGTAGACCGTGGCGCCCTGGCCCTGGGTGGCTTGTGATACGTCGCTGGGGCTCGGGGCTTGCGGGGTGTCGGCGTCGTCGTGATCATCGACGGAACCGGCATGGGGCAGGTGCGTGCCAGGCAGAATCAACTGCCAGTGCACCTCGCCATTGGTTTTCCAGAAGGCGTCTCGATAGAACGGCGGCAGCAAGATCTTCTGAGCCTGCTCCAGCGTGATCCAACCGCCGGTGTCGTTGTTGTTCCAGATGATTTCTTCACCGGCGGGCAACAGGGCGCTGTGGATGGCCTGGTCGACCGCACCCAGGCCATCGAAGGAGCGCACCTGCCAACTCAAGGGTGTCGGTGGGCCGGCGTGCTGTGGGCGCAGCAGCACATAGCCTGTCACGCAGGCGATGATTGCCAGGGCCGCAAGCAACAGGGCCAGCGATTCCCAGCGGCTGGATGCCGGGCGCACGACCTGGATCGCGCCGTTGGCGTCATCGCTAGGGCAGGTGTGCGACAGGCGAGCCATCAGACGAATCCGATCCAGCGGCCAAGGCAGATCACGCTCACCCACAGCGTCAACGAGCTGAACCCAGCGATACGGGCCTGGTTGGGCGGCGGCAGGGTCGTGTCCCATTCGTCGATCCGGCGATAGGCGCCCAGGTGGAATATCCCCATGTTCACGCCCGCCAGCAGCAACAGGCCCATCTTCCACCAGAAGACGCTGTTCTGCGCATAGGTGGTGGCATTGGAGGTGAACATGAGCAGGCCGGTAACCACGCAGGCTGCGAAGGCGACCCAGGTGAATGGCAGCAGTTCCTGGATCAGCCGTAGCGCGCTTCGCCGATGGGAGGCGACGCCAAGCAGGCGCAAGTCGACGACGGCGATGGTCCCGAACACAAGGGCGATGCCGATCACATGCACCGACTCCAGGTTTGGAAAAAACGAGCCCGACTCTCTGATGTAGGCGGCGACAGAGGTGTCCTCGAGGGCTTGCAGTATCGATTGGATGTCCATGGCGAATACCTGAGAAAAACGTTCATTGAAAACGCTGGGATCAGTAGGCAATCCAGCGACCGCAGAAGATCACGCCGCACCACAGGGCGATCGACAACCAGGCCAGCGCCTTGACGGGAGGCTTCTGGTCCTCGCCTTGCGCTTGAGCGGCGGGACGCAGCAATGGGCGCCGGATTGACCAGGCCAGCGTGAACACGGCGACGACCAGGAACATCTTCAGCCAGAACGTCGTGTTGACCAGTACGCGGTCTGGCTCGCCGATGATCATGACCAGCCCGGTGAGGAGCAGGACGATGAGCGCGGCGCGCATCCACGGGAAATAGCGGCGCACGACGCCAGCCATGGGCTCGTCGGTGGCGAACACGCCGGCCAGGCGCAGATCAGAGATCACGGCGGCGCCGAAGATCACTGCGATGGCGACGATATGAACGCTCTGGATGCTCGGCACGACCCAGGACAGGTCCCTGATAGCGGTGCTCAACGGTGATGCATAGATCCAGGCGATGATGAGTTCTGATGACATTTGCTTTGCTTCCGCATGGGGTTAGAAGTCTTGTGGTCTTGCGATCGGACGCAGGCCCGTTGCGTCTTCCGGAAGGAGATAGCCTTGCTTGATCGAGAGGCGCTTGGCGTCCTCGAATGCCTGTTCGTAGTGACTGAAGCTGCCGTAGCGCTGGCGCAGCACGTCCTTGGAATAGGGCTCCTTGGTGTCATAGATCAGGCCGCAGCCGGTCTCCTGGTCCGTGAGGTAGGCCGCGCTGGGCACCTGGATCCACGGCGGACGCACGCCCCCTTGCAGGTTGCCGCTGGCGGGGTCGCGCACGGCGGCCTTGCCCTCGCGCACGACCCGCGGCGCCTTCGGCATGGCCTTGCCCTCGCGCACCCATTGGTCCATGCCGTCAAGGAGCGCCGAGACGATCAATTCCGCCGGCTCGTCGTACAGCGTCCGGCACCGTGGGTCGTCGCCCTTGCCGACGTCGGCGGCAAACAGTTCGGTATGTTCCGTACCGAGGTCGGCCAGCCGCAGGTGCGGCATACCAGTCACTTCGTAGTAGCGAAGCTGCGGGCTGTCGCTGTCTGGCGGCAAGTCGATGCCTTCGATCACGTCGTGCATCAGTTCGGATTGGCTGTAGACGGTCACGAACGGCACGCCGCCGGGCATCTTCCGGGGTAGTCGAATGACGTCGCCACCCACCTCGCCATAGGCCATGCGCCCGGTCATGTAGGCATCGATCAGCGGCCTTTCGTCGGGCATGCGCCATTGCTGGTGGCGGCCCTGGTCGAGGTAGTCCATCCAGACTTGTGCGGTCACGGCCCAGCTATTGACGTACACGCGCTGCACGTCGAGGCCTGCCAGCGGTCCTTGCGCCGCATTGGTCTTGAGCAGCAACGCCAGTTGCGCCGCGATCCCCTGTGACTGCGGAACGAACGGATCAGGGCCTTCACCGCGGGTAAAGCGCTCTGGATCGTAATAGGTGCCCAGCGGCGCATAGCGTGCATAGTCGAAGCGGCGCATGAACTCGAAGTTGACGATCCGTCCGTACTGGGCGATCTGCTCGGCTTCGGCGGCCGGGGTGTCCGAGATGAACTTGGGATCGACGGCCGGCTTGTTCATGTTCAGCGTGTAGCCGACGTACGCGTAGCCACGCCGGAGCAAGTAATCACGGGTCAGGATCCATCCAGCGCCGCGCTCGCCAAACCAACTGAACGGCTCGATCACCACCGTGCCGTTGAAGCGCGCCGGGTCCGCCGGTTTACGCACCAGGATGCGCGTGGTGTAAGGCGCCTCGAGGAGGGTCTTGCCCGCGGCGGTAATGGCTGGGGCGACACCTTGCAGGTAAAACTCCTCTTCGATGTAGCCGTACTTGTCGAGGTCGCTGTGTTCGGTGCCCGGACGTTTCGCCGACGACAGCGGTGCCACGCTGGAGGGCGGCACGGCGATGGCCGTGGGCATGCGGGGCACCTCGGCGAACGTGTTCGAGGTGAGAATCAGCGACAGCAGGGCGCCTTGCAGCGTCGGCCGCAGGAGGCTGAGGGTCATCGGTCGTTCCATCCGCTCATCTCCAAGGGGGGCGTCGATAGGGGCTTCACTCACGGCTGAGGGACGCCTTGCCTTCGCTGTCGATGACGATCTGGTTGTTCTCGCAGACATACTCTTGAATGGCGTAGTTGGAGCGCTTGTAGTCGAACGTGAACCGATACGGAGTGTTGAGCACCTGCGGGTCCTCGATCACCACCTGGTCTTCCAGGTGATCCGGCCCGCGTAGCCTGATGCGTTCAGTGATCTTCATCTCCTCACTGTGGGGAACGTCATAGAACGTCACGTCCGTTCGCACGCGTTGTGTCTCTACCACGAGCGTGTCGCCTTCCCAGTGGCCGCGCGAATGCCCCTGGTACTTGGGGTCGAGCTTCTCCTTGGGCGGCAATGCCTGGTTCAGGAGAATCCGGCGCACCTGCTGGAGGTACTCGCCGAGGACAATCACTTGCTTGTCGTCGTGAATGATCTGGATCGGGAAAAGCGCCGCCATCAACGTCGGCATTCCCTCAGGCAGGCACTTGGAGCTCGTCGTGGCTATAGGCGTCCCGGCTTCGTTCGCTACGGCTTGTTTCTTCTTCAGCTCGGCGTATTGGCGGGCATAGGGTTCCTTCAGGTCCATCGGCCCGCCCGGGTGCACCGGATCGTCCGGGTTCTCACCGAACCAGTCGTCCGGGGTTCTTTCCCAGGTGCCGCTGATGTCCGCACGTGCGTTGTTCTGGGTTTTGGACGATGCCGCGTTGCACACCCCGGCGACGGTCACGAGGACGACGCCGAGGAAAATCGTTGCTGCGCTCAAGGTTCGTGTCGGTTTCATTGAAACGTCTCCACGCTGCTGGCCGGTTTGGTTCGGTTTGGTTCGGTGCCCATGAAACTGGGGGAGGGGGCTTGGCCTATCCGCCGCCTGAGAGCACGACGTCACCGATCTTGATCTCCACGAGCAGTCCGCCCGGGTCACCGTTTTTCAGCGGCCTGAAGGACACCTCGGCACTCTCGCCAGCCTTGATCGAGTCGGCGCTCCAACCCGCGCGCTGCAAGGCGTTGACGCTGCCCGTCTCGATCTTGAAGCGCTGGGCCGGCGGGCCGGGCGTATCGAGGTAAATCGTGATGTGCGGATTGGTCCAGGCGAAGCGCTCGACGACGCCCTGGACCGTGACCGTCTTGGTCTGGTCGAACAGCGCGAATGAATGGTGGGCAGTGGCCAGGGATGGCAGCGCACTGCAGGTGGCGAGGATCAGCAGGCAAAGCCCCTGACGTAACGGCGGTGATGGGGTCATGACGGTACCTCGTTCTTATGCGTTCTTGTGGCCCAGCATAGGGGGGGCGCCTGTGCAGGCCGTAGCCCAAAACGGCAACCGCTCATGTCTCTGGACATGTTTTTCGGTGGGGAGAAATGGCACCAAGGAAATGCGCGGCCAACCCTTTGCACATGCTGATTTGGGCTACCGCATGGGCGACCTGAATCGGAACACTCATGACTCGCCTCATAAAATCTAAAAACAGGAGAGACGTCATGCGCACCCCCTACTACGCCCCATTACTTTCGCTGGTTGCACTCTGCACATTGGAGCCGCAGGCGCAGGCCTATGAGTTCTACAACGAAGACGATGGCGCAACCGTCCTGAATGCCGACCTCTGGGCGGGGTTTGGCTGGTTCGGCAGTGAAAAGAACTACCTCGCCAATCCTGAGAAGGAACCCGGCAGGATGCGATGGCAAGAAGGCTTCGTGAAGTACGGCGTAAACGGTACGACGGACAAGATCGGTGCAGGTTCGGTCTACGGTGGGTTCAGCCTGATCAGCACGGGGACATGGGGCGATGGGGACGCGGGAGCGATCACCGCGGGAAATGAGAGAGAAACCGCTGTGGAAGATGCCTACCTGGGCTGGAAGTCAGGGGATCTGATTCCGGCCTTGGGCACGGACGGCGTTGATTTCTCTTTTGGCCGGCAGATCGTTACGGTGGACGGCTTCCTGATTACCGATGATGGGTTTGCCCCCGGGAACGCTTTCAACCCCATCGAGGGCGTAGCGGATGGCCGATTCAATCGCGGCGGTGCCTTTTACCTCGGCCCGCGGTTGGCGTTCGGGAATACGGCAGTCCTGAAGCTGGGCGGTACTCAGGGCCTTCACGGCAGCCTGATCTGGTTGAAGTCGGATAATCCCGGGCAGTCCAAGACTGAAGTGGCGGCCGCTACCGTCGACTACACGACGCCCATCGGCTCGATCGGTTCGACGTACGTGCGCGGCCTGGATGTCGAAGAGCGATACGTCTTTGGCGATCGGGGGGAGCGCAAGGGCATGGACATCTACAGCATCCGTGGCCAGGGTAATGCCGGCATCGAGAATGCGGATTTCGCGTTCGAAGTGGCGCGTCAGGAAAAGCGGTCGGGATCGCAGCGGGCGATGTTCTTCGACGCGGGCTACACCTTCGCCGATGTCAAATGGCAACCGACCGTGAGCTATCGCTATACGCGCTATTCCGAAGGCTGGGACTTCCTGTTCCAGGGCGGTTTTCGTAAACGCTACCAAGGTGAAGTCGGCGTGAATTACGCAGGTTCAGTGACTTCGAATATGCAGATCAATGATGTACTGCTCTCGGTCATGCCGACCGATAAGTTGACGCTTAACGCCATGGCCTTCGACTACCACCAGCTTTCCCGGCGGGGGGAGCAGGACTTCAGCGCACGCGAGTTCGACTTTTTCCTCGATTGGATGGTGACGGACAACATCACGCTCTCGCCCCTCGTCGGCTTCTACAAGCCCGATAAGTGGCTTGGAAACGGTGGCAACCAGAGCGGGAGTGCGTCGACGAACACCTACTTCCAACTCATCGCCTGGGTGAGTTTCTGAGCTGCCATCCACGCTGGCAAACACCGTGGAGCGCATGCTGATTTGGGATGTCTCCCCCAACGGAGTGCTTGCATATCGTCCCCCTTGAATCAACCACACCCACGCGCCTGGCACAGGCCGTCACGCACTTCAACGGTGGCGGTTTCGGGATGTCAGTCACTACCAACGTGTAGAAAAAGACGCAGGTCATGCCTATGAAAATGCTCCCTCTTGCTCATGCAGTCATCGCGCTGCTGGCCATCCTGGCCGCCGCAGCGAATCCCTCGTTCGCCATCGCCGCAACGCCCAGTGCAACCTCCAGCGCGGCCCAAACGAAAGCTGCACCGCCCGACATCAGCGGGTTGTGGATGCCGGTGGGGAGTTCTGTGGACCCCCTCGTCAACAGCACTGGTGCCGACAACCCCGACACGAATATCGGCCCTCCATTCGGCACCACGCCGGAACTCAAGGGTGTCTACCTCGAGAGCGCCAAGCAGCGCACTGAAGCCCTCGCCAAAGTGGGCAGCGAGTTCAAGACCTCGTGCAAGGTGCTGGGCATGCCAACGAACATGGTCGGGCCCTACGCGGTAGAGATCATGCAGACGCCGACGCAAATCAACTGGGCGCAAGAGTTCCTGCGTGAGACTCGTCGCATTTACCTCGATGGGCGCGGCCACCCCAATCCGGAGGAAGCGCCGCCGACGTTCGAGGGCCATTCGGTCGCACGCTGGGAGGGAAATGTGTTGGTCGTCGAGACGACCAACATCCGGCAGGAAACCACGTTGGGCGAGTATGGGCATGCCGACGACTCGCTCGGCCACGGTCCGCGCATGATCATCAAAGAGAGAATCTTCATCAACGACCAAGGCCTGCTGCAGGTGGACGGCAGGGTCGAAGATCAGGATGCGCTGGTCAAACCATGGCAATGGGCGCCGCTGACTTTCCGCCGTGCGCCCAAGGGGGGCGAGTTCATGGAGTTCGTCTGCGAGGACAGCAATAACGAGTCGATCGATCCCGTGACGGGCGCGGAAATCACGACGATTCCCGAGCGACGGAGCCTGAACCAAGCGGACAACAATAATCAAGGAGACACGAAGTGAATCTCAAATTCATGCTGTTCAGTTTGGCGTTCCTGGGCTTGCCGGCACCTGTGGTTTTTGCCCATCACTCCTACTCAGCCTTCGACATGTCGAAGCTCGTCACGATTGCCGGCACAGTGAGTGAGGTGCAGTTTAAAAATCCTCACGTTTGGTTGTTCGTCGATGTGCCGGCCGGGGATAAGAGCGAGACCTGGGCTATCGAGGCCGGCGGTCCGAATATCCTGATTCGTCAGGGCTGGATGGCCAATACGCTCAAGCCGGGCGACAAGGTCGACCTGCAGCTCGCGCCGATGAAGGACGAGACCAAGACGGGGGGAGCCCTTCAGGCGCTGCGAATGCCCAATGGGAAAACTATTGGAGCCTGGAAATGAAGCCCATGGGCGAGGTTTGGTTGCCCAGACTTTCCATGGCGGCTTTGCTGGTACTGACGACGGGCACGCCCGCCGTCGCGCAAACGCCATCCATGCCACAAATCTCCCCGGTACCTCCCAGTGGCCGGTTGCCTCTCGCGTCCGCATCAAGGCACGGCACAGAGTATGTCGACCTTGAGCGGTTCGGGTACGTAGAGGAGGAGTACTACCTGCTGGGGCTCGCGCCAGCGATCACCGCTTCAGGCGAGCACTTGTTCGACGCGCCCTACGTGACGCGTTTTCTTATCCGCAAACCCAAGGATCCTGGTCGCTTCAACGGCACAGTCGTGATGGAGCCGTTCAGTTGGATGGGTGAACGCGGCGCGGGCTGGATCCTCACCCGCAACTACCTGATGCGCAAGGGCTACGCATTCGCCGGCTATACACTCAGCATCAATCGGCCGGCGAACGACCCCAAGACACTGGATTGGGACCCTGAGCCCCGTAACTTGAACCTGGACTTTATGCGGCGCTACGACTACAAGCGCTACGCACCGCTCGGCAGCTACTACGACAGCGACCGGTTTCGACGCGGCAGCGGTCCCGATCAGTATCCGCCCCAGGCGCAGGGCATTGCTGCGCAACTGGCTTTGCTGCTCAAGTCAAACCTTGAAAACGGTCCCACACAAGGGCTCGACGTCAAGCGCATCTATGTCAATACCTGGGCAATCAATGGGCAGCTCTGGCTCGATTATCTCGATCAGGGCCGTCACCAGCAGTGGCGCATGCCGGACGGCAAACCGCTGATCGACGCCTATATGACGGGGCACGTTGTATATGGCGACCTGGGGGGCGAGGTGCTCAGGGTTCCGCGCAAAATCCCCATGGATGCTCCGTTCGTGACGGTCTACAGTCAGACGGAGGTGGTGCACGATGCCAGTCAGGAGATCGCGCTACCGTCAGATACGGACCAACCGAAGCTGCGTTACTACGAGGTCGCGGGCC
>Ga0247818_10001228_pt1 | contig 16144 bp, 17 predicted proteins | sample 13C_Glucose_Day1_FD_192424 | JGI IMG/M metagenome (GOLD analysis project Ga0247818, IMG submission 192424) | Soil microbial communities from agricultural site in Penn Yan, New York, United States - 13C_Glucose_Day1 | ecosystem: Environmental > Terrestrial > Soil > Agricultural land | place... | reverse complement strand
CGCAGCCCCCGAGCAGCGCCGCGAGCAGCAGGACACCTGCCGGTGCGACCCCTCCGTGCCGACGGGTGGATCTCATCGCGTGTCCCCTTCGCGTTTGCGGGCGTCCCTGCGAACGCGCCCTCCCCCATGCTGACGCAGGGGGAGGTCCAAAGGTTGCCCCCACGCCGTCTGTGCCCGTCAGCAGACGGGCACAGACGGCGGCTTGGCAACCCCTGCCGACACCTGGTGCGGCCCCGCACAGGTGCGGGGCCGCACCACTAAAGACGCACAGCGCCGAGCCGAGGTTGCGTCTGTTCAGCGAAAATCTCCTGGCGGTTCAGCCCGCCGACTCCTGCTCCAGCGCCCGGATGGCCGCGTCGGTGTCGAGCACCCGGTGGGCCGTCTCGACGTGGAGGTTCTCGATCATCCGGCCGCCAAACGTGACGACGCCCGAGCCCGCGCCCTCCTCCCACGCCTGGAGGATGCCGCGGGCCTCCTCGACCTGTGCCTCGCTCGGGGCGAACGCGGCGTTGCACGCCTCGACCTGGCCCGGGTGGATCAGGGTCTTGCCGTCGAAACCCATCTGGCGGCCCTGCAGGCACTCGGCCTCGAACCCTTCGGTGTCCTTGACGTTGTTGTAGACGCCGTCGAGGATCACCGTCCCCGTCGCACGGGCGGCGAGCAGGCAGAGGCCCAGGCCGGTGAGCAGGGGCTGGCGGCCCGGCACGTGCTCGGCGTGCAGCTCCTTGGCCAGGTCGTTGGTGCCCATGACGAGCACCGCGAGCCGGTCGGACGCGCCGGCGATCTCCTCGCAGTGCAGCATCGCCTGAGGCGTCTCGACCATGGCCCACAGCATCGTGTGGTCGGGGGCACCGGCCGACTCCATGGCGGCGACCAGCTGGCGCACCTCGTCGGCCGAGTTCACCTTGGGCACCACGATCCCATCGGGGCCCGCAGCACAGGCGGCCGCGAGGTCGGCGTCGTGCCACCGCGTGCCGATCCCGTTGACGCGGATGGTGATCTCACGGCGGCCATACTCGCCCGATCGCGCTGCTGCACAGGCGTTCTCACGCGCCTGCTCCTTCGCGTCGGGGGCGACGGCGTCCTCGAGGTCGAGGATCAGGGCGTCGACCATGAGGCCCTTGGCCTTCTCGAGCGCCCGCTCGTTGGAGCTGGGCATGTAGAGGACCGAGCGGCGGGGACGGTAGGCCGTCTGCGCGCCGCTCACTGCCCGCTCCCCTCTGCGCCGGAACCGGACTCGGGCACGGCGGCATACAGCTCGGCGAGCGCAGGGTCGGTGCGCGAGAGGCGCTCGGCCAGCTCGACGATCACCAGGCACTGCTTGAGGCTGGCGTCGTCCTCCATCTTCCCGTCGAGCATCACCGCACCGGTGCCGTCGCCCATCGCGGCGACGACGCGACGGGCGTGCGCGACGTCCTCGGCCGAGGGGCTGAAGACGCGCTTCGCGATCTCGATCTGCACCGGGTGCAGCGACCACGTCCCGACGCAGCCGAGGAGGAAGGCGTTGCGGAACTGGTCCTCGCAGGCGACGACGTCCTTGATGTCCCCGAACGGCCCGTAGTACGGGAGGATCCCGTGCATGGCGCAGGCGTCGACCATGCGGGCGATCGTGTAGTGCCACAGGTCCTGCTGGTAGGTGGGACGGTCGGCGTGGACGGCGTCCTCCACGCCGACCGGCGGGTCCTGGCGGACGAGGTAGCCGGGGTGCCCACCACCGACGCGGGTCGTCTTCATGCGGCGGTCGGCCGCGAGGTCGGCGGGGCCGAGCGAAAGACCCTGCATGCGCGGGCTCGCGCCGCAGATCTCCTCGACGTTGGCCATGCCGCGGGCCGTCTCGAGGATGGCGTGCACGAGGATCGGCCGCTGCAGTCCGGCACGTGCCTCGAGCTGGGCCAGCAGGCGGTCGACGTAGTGGATGTCCTCGGGGCCCTCGACCTTGGGCACCATGATGACGTCGAGCTTGTCGCCGATCTCCGTGACCAGGGTCGTGAGGTCGTCGAGCACCCAGGGGCTGTCGAGCGCGTTGACCCGGGTCCAGAGCTGGGTGTTCTCGCCGAAGTCGGTGGCCCTGGCGATCGTCACGAGCCCCTCGCGCGCGGCCAGCTTGCTGTCGGCCTTGACCGCGTCCTCGAGGTTGCCGAGGAGGACGTCGACCGTGCCGACCATGGCGGGGATCTTGGCCGCCATCTTCTCGTTGCTCGGGTCGAAGAAGTGGATGACGCGAGAAGGCCTGGCAGGCACCTCGGTCACCGGCTGCGGGGCCCCCACCGCGAGGGGCTTGAAGAAGTCCTTGGCGCTGCGCATGGCGCGGACGCTAGCAGCGACAGCCGCGCTCGGGTTATGACACAGTTCACGGTGTGACCGAGCCCGCCGCTACGACTCCCCGCGCCGAGGGGAGCGCCACGCGGAGCGACAAGAGCGGGGGCGCGCCGGCGACCGGCGGCACGGCACCGGACCCCGGCAGCGCTGCACCGGCCCTCAGCGTCACCGCGCCGCTCCTCAACATCACCGCCCTCTTCGCCGAGGCCGCCGGCAAGTCCGGGCTGCTGTGGGTCGACGTACCGGGTGACCGGGCCTGGCCCGTCTGGCACGCCTGGGCCGACGACACCGTCTTCGTCGTCTCCGGCCCGGGCGAGCAGCCCCTCCCCTGGCTGCCCGACGAGGTCGTCCTGATCCTGCGCAGCAAGGACACCGGCGGACGGCTGCTGTCGGTGCGCGCCACCGTGCGCACCGTCTCGCCCGGCGACCCGCGGTGGGAGACCGCGACCGAGGCGCTCAAGGCCAGCCGGCTCAACGCCACCGATGACCTGCTCACCCGCTGGGCCGAGTCGTGCACCCTTCGCGCCCTGCGCCCCTTCGGCGCCCCCCTGGAGGCGCCGGGCAGCTACGGCGACGGGTCGGGCGCAGCACCGGTGCCGCCGACCGAGGCGACGACGACGGGCTGGCGGCCCTGGCACCTGGGCGGGCGGCCCGCCAGGCGCCGAGGCACGCGGTTGCCGGACGACCCGGGCGCCGCCGGATAGCCTTGCCGCGTGAGCACCCCGTCGCGCGTCTTCGTCGGCCGCCTGACCAGCCTGAGCGTGTTCGACCCGCTCGGCGACCAGGTCGGCCGTGTCCGTGACGTCGTGGTGACCTTCGGCGCCTCGCGCCGTCGACCGCGGGTCATCGGCCTGGTGGTCGAGGTGCCCGGGCGGCGGAGGGTCTTCCTGCCGATGACGAGGGTCACCTCCGTCGATGGCGGCCAGGTCATCACCACCGGGCTCGTCAACATGCGGCGCTTCGAGCAGCGCACCAACGAGGTGCTCGTCATGGCCGAGCTCCTCGACCGCCAGGTCACGGTGCACGACCCCGAGGGCGACTACACGGCGACCGTCGAGGACGTCGCCATCGAGCGCGAGCGCACCCGCGACTGGGGCATCTCCAAGGTGTTCGTCCGGCAGGGCCAGCCTCGCGGCCACCTCGGACCCTTCCGGCGCCGGCGCGGTGCCACCGTGCTGGTCCCGATCGAGGACGTCACCGGCATACACCGCTCCGCCCATGCGCAGAGCGCGGCCAAGCTGCTGGAGACCTACGACGACCTCAAGCCCGCCGACCTCGCCGAGGTGATCCACGAGCTGACGCCCAAGCGCCGGGCCGAGGTCGCCGCCGCCCTCGACGACGAGAAGCTCGCCGACGTGCTCGAGGAGCTGCCGGAGGACGACCAGGTCGAGATCCTCAGCGGCCTCCAGCGCGAGCGCGCGGCCGACGTCCTCGAGGCGATGGAGCCCGACGACGCCACCGACCTGCTCAAGGAGCTCACCCCCGAGCAGCGCGAGGAGCTCCTCGGCCACATGGAGCCCGACGAGGCCGCGCCGCTGCGCCGGCTGCTGACCTACGACGAGAACACCGCCGGTGGCCTCATGACCACCGAGCCGGTCATCCTCGCGCCGGACCACACCATCGCGCACGCCCTGGCGGTCGTCCGCAAGGTCGAGCTGTCTCCCGCCCTGGCGTCCACGGTGTTCGTGTGCCGGCCTCCGCTGGAGACGCCGACGGGCAAGTTCCTCGGCATCGTCCACATCCAGCGGCTGCTCCGCGAGCCGCCGCACAACTCGATCGGCGGCATCCTCGACAAGGAGCTCGAGCCGCTGCGCCCGCACTCGCCCCTGGGTCAGGTGACCCGGGTGCTCGCCACCTACAACCTCACCGGCGTGCCCGTCGTCGACGAGGAGGGCCGCCTGGTCGGCGCCGTGACGGTCGACGACGTGCTAGACCACATCCTCCCCGACGACTGGCGCGAGGAGCGGCACGAGGTGACGCATGACTGAGCGCCCCAGCCGCAGCGCACCCACCCGCCTCGACCAGCCCCGCGAGGTCCGCCGGGCCCTCTTGCCGCGCCCCACGGTGAACCAGGAGACCTTCGGCGTGTGGAGCGAGCGCTTTGCCCGCTTCATGGGCACGCCCCGGTTCCTCATCTACATGACGGCGTTCGTGGTCCTGTGGATCGCGTGGAACGCCGTGGGCCCGCCCGAGCTGCGCTGGGACCCCTACGCGTTCATCTTCCTCACGCTCATGCTCAGCCTGCAGGCCTCCTATGCCGCGCCCCTGATCCTGCTCGCACAGAACCGCCAGGCCGACCGTGACCGGGTGGCGCTCGAGCAGGACCGCGCGCGCGACGAGCGCAACCTCGCCGACACCGAGTTCCTCACGCGGGAGGTGGCGGCCCTCCGACTGGCGATGAGCGACACCGCGACCCGGGACTTCGTCCGCTCCGAGCTGCGCAGCCTGCTCGAGGAGTTCGACGAGCGCGGCCTGGAGGTGCGCCGGCGTGACGAGGGCGACAGCCTCCCGGACGCGGCCGGTTCTGCCACCGGGCAGGCCGCGACCTAGCATGGGGGCATGTCCGCCCCTGCTGCCCCTGTGACCGACGACGCCCTCTACGAGGCTCTCTCGACGGTCATCGACCCCGAGATCCGCAAGCCCGTCACCGAGCTGGGGATGGTCGAGAGCGTCTCGGTCGACGAGGCCGGCCACGTGGCGGTGACGATCCTGCTCACCGTGTCGGGCTGCCCGATGAAGGACACCCTCACGAAGGACACGACCGTCGCGCTGGCCAAGGTGCCGGGCGTCAATGGCGTCAAGGTCACCCTCGGGGTGATGAGCGACGAGCAGCGCACCAGCCTGCGCCAGCAGCTGCGTGGCGGCACCCCCGAGCGCGAGATCCCCTTCGCGCAGCCGGGCAGCCTCACCCGCGTGTATGCCGTGGCGTCCGGCAAGGGCGGCGTCGGCAAGTCCTCGGTGACGGTCAACCTCGCCGCCTGCCTGGCCCAGAGCGGGCTGCGGGTGGGCGTGGTCGACGCCGACGTCTACGGCTTCTCGGTGCCGCGGATGCTGGGCGTCGAGCACCGGCCCACCCAGGTCGACGACATGATCCTTCCCCCCGTCAGCCACGACGTGAAGGTCATCTCGATCGGGATGTTCGTCCCGGGCAACCAGCCGGTCGTCTGGCGCGGCCCGATGCTCCACCGGGCGCTGCAGCAGTTCCTCGGCGACGTGTTCTGGGGCGACCTCGACGTGCTCCTGCTCGACCTGCCGCCGGGCACCGGCGACATCGCGATCTCGGTCGCCCAGCTCATCCCCGGGGCCGAGATCCTCGTCGTGACCACGCCCCAGCAGGCCGCGGCCGAGGTGGCCGAGCGGGCCGGCTCGATCGCCATCCAGACGCACCAGCGCATCGTGGGCGTCATCGAGAACATGTCGTGGCTCGAGCTGCCCGACGGCTCGCGCCAGGAGATCTTCGGCTCCGGCGGCGGCCAGGCGGTCGCGGAGTCCCTCACCCGCTCGGTCGGCGCCGAGGTGCCGCTGCTCGGGCAGGTGCCGCTCGACACCAACCTCCGCGAGTGCGGCGACCAGGGCACCCCGGTCGTGCTGCGCGACCCCGACAGCCCGGCCGCCGTCGCGCTGCGGGCGATCTCCCGCGGCCTCGGCACCCGGGCCCGCGGCCTGGCCGGCCGCTCACTGGGGCTGACCCCGAGCGGCCGCTGACCGGCATACCCTCCTGCTTGGGACTTATTGCCCAGAACCCACCGCGAGAGCGGCCTGACGGCCGTGATCCGGTGGGTTCTGGGCAATAAGTCGGTCGTCAGGTGGCGTCGAGGTCGTAGGGCGTCGGTCGCGCCGGGTCGTGGCCCGTGGACCCGTTGGAGCCGCCCGTCGTCGGCTGGTCCGGCGCGAACGGGGTGTCGTCGAGGAGCGCCTCGCGCACGATCCGGCGCGGGTCGTACTGGCGCGGGTCGTACTGGCGCCAGTTGATGTCGTCGAACTCCGGTCCCATCTGCTCGCGCAACTGGCCCTTGGCGCTCTCGGCCATCATCTTGGCCTGGCGGACGAGCCGGCCCAGCTTCGCGGCATACTCCGGGAGCCGCTCCGGCCCGAGGATGACCACGGCGAGCACGATGAGGAGGATGAACTCCCATCCGGTGATGTTCACGCGCCGGTCCTTGTCCTGATCACTCGGTCCTGATCACTCGTCGGTCGTTCCCTGCAGGACCATCCTGACACTGATCTCCCGCGAGTCGCGACGCACCTTCATGGTGACCTCGTCGCCGACGCTCTTGGCGCGGATCGCCACGACCAGGTCGTCGGGGTCGGTCACCCGGCGGCCGTCGAACTCGAGGATGAGGTCGCCGGCCTGGATCCCGGCCTTGCCCGCGGGGCCGTCCGGGGTGACCGGCTGGCGGTTGGCCGACGACGACTCGAGGATCTTGACCCCGTCGGAGCCGTCGTACTGGCGGTCGAGGATGACGCCGATGATCGGGTGCTCGGCCTTGCCGGTGCGGATGAGCTGCTCGGCGGTCTTGCGGACCTGGTCGCTGGGGATGGAGAACCCGACCCCGATGTTCCCGGACTGCTCGCCGGAGCTGCCGGGCACCCGCGCGATCGCGGAGTTGACCCCGATGACGTGGCCCTCCATGTCGAGCAGCGGCCCACCCGAGTTGCCGGGGTTGATCGCCGCATCGGTCTGGATGGCGTTGATGAAGGACTGCTCGTCGCCGTCGCCGCCGGGACTGACCGGGCGGCCCAGGGCACTGACGATGCCGGAGGTGACGGTGCTGTCGAGGCCGAGCGGGGCGCCCACCGCGACGACCTGGTCACCGACCACGACCGAGGACGAGGAACCCATCACCAGCGGCTGGAGGTCCTTGCGGCCGGTCTTGAGGACGGCGAGGTCGTAGGAGGTGTCGCGGCCCGCGATCGTCGCGGAGATCTCGCGGCCGTTGGAGAGCTGGACTCGGATGGTGCCCTCGTCGGCCGCGCCGGCGACGACGTGGTTGTTCGTGATGATGTGGCCCTGGTCGTCGGCGACGAAGCCCGAGCCGGTGCCGGTGCCGTCGGCGCCCTGCACCTTGATGGTGACGACGCTGGGCAGCGCCTTGGCCGCGATGTTGGCGATCGACCCCTCCGGGCGGCTGGTGGCCCCGCTGCCCACCGTGGGCAGCGACGACGGTGAGCGGTCGAACCCGCCGAACCCCAGCCGGTCGCTCGAGCCGAGCCAGCCCCCGGCGACGCCACCGAGCAGGCCGGCGAGCAGGGCGCTGGCGGCCGCCACACCGATCAGGGCGGCCCAGCCGGGACCGCGGCGCCCAGGGTGGCCCTGCGTGGTGGCGTGGTGGGCCTGGGTCCAGTCCTGGCCCTGGGTCCAGCCCTGCTCCTGACCCCATCCGTGGCCCTGCTGCCAGTTCGGGTCGTGACTCTGCCAGTTCGGGTCGTGGCTCTGCCAGTTCTGGTCACTGGGCTGCGAGCCCTGGTCCGGGTGGTGCTGCCACAGCGGGTGGCCCGGGCTGGGCTGGGGAGCCGGCTGGGGGTCATAGGTCCACGCAGGCTGACCGGCCCCGCCCTGGCCCGCCTGTCCCGGCTCGCCCACCGGGCCCGGCGGGATGGCCTGGGTGTGGCTCACGTCGACCGGTTGCGTGTGCTCCGGCGCGGGAGGGGTCCAGGGGGCGTCGCGCTCGTCCGGCTGGTCGGGCCAGCGGTCGCGGGGCTCGGTCATGGGGCTGATTCTGCCGAACCGAGGCGGTAGCCGCTCACGACGGGTCGGCCGGCGCTGCTGAAGAAGACCGTGGTCGCGGAGACCGGCATGGCCGTGCGGGCCCGGGCAGCCGTGCCGAACGACGCGCTCGTGAAGGACGGCGTCGACGGCCTGGTCCGCTGCACGGCGGACCCGGGGGCCGGTGTCGGGGCCGTGGGCACCAGCGGTGTGCCGACGACGGCGAAGCTCCAGGCCGCGGCAGCCGAGGCACCCGCGGCCAGCCCGGCGAAGACGGTGGCCCGGACCGCGGAGCGGTGCATGGCCGGGGCAGAGCGGTCGATCACCGGCACGGGTGGCGGCGGGATGCGCAGCGGCATCGCGGCCGACGGCGTCACCGGGCTGCGCCGCGAGGCGCGGGAAGGTGCGCCACCGGGAAGGCCACCGGACACGCTGCTGGGGGCGCCGAGGGCAGGGTCCAGGCCCGCGTCGTCAGCCGGACCGGCCTCGGCGCAGGCGCCGAGCGAGAGGAGCATGGCGCGCAGGTCACCGGGGACGGCGGGGCCGGCCGAGCCCCGCAGGGCGGCCAGCAGCCGGCGCTCGGCGTCGACGGCCTGGCGGCAGACCGTGCACGCCACGAGGTGCCGGTCCCACTGCCGCAGCTCGGACGGGCACATGACCCGGTCGGCATACGCACTCAGCTCGGGCCCGAGGCAGCGGCGCATCGGCCCGGCGGCGGACGGGCTCCTGCTCACCGCGCCTCCGGCAACGGGCGGTGCAGCACGGGGAGCCGGCGCCGGCCGGAGCTCGGTGCGGTGGACCCGGCGGGGACCTCGGCAGGACGCGGGGCGTCCGGCGCGCGATGGGCCAGGGCCTCGCGCAGCAGGGCGCGGCCGCGGTGGATCCGCGAGCGCACGGTGCCGAGCTTGATGCCCAGCGTCGTGGCGATCTCCTCGTAGGACAGGCCCTCGATGTCGCAGAGCACGACGGCGGCCCGGAAGTCCGGGGGCAGCGAGTCGAGCGCCCGCTGCACGTCGTCGTCGAAGTGGGTCGCGTCGAACGCCTGCTCGGGGCCGGCCTCCCGGGTGGGCAGCCGGGCGGCCGACTCGTCGGAGAGCGCGTCGAACCGGATGCGCTGCTTGCGGCGCATCCGGTCGAGGAAGACGTTGGTGGTGATGCGGTGCAGCCAGCCCTCGAAGGTGCCCGGCTGGTAGGAGTGCAGCGAGCGGAAGACCCGGATGAACACGTCGTGGGTGAGGTCCTCGGCGTCGTGGACGTTGCCGGTGAGCCGGTAGGCCAAGCGGTACACCCGCGCAGAGTGCTGCTCGACGATCTCCTCCCACGTCGGGGGCACCCAGGGCTGCTCCGTCGGAGCGGTCTGGGCAGCCCTGTCCGTCGCGCCGACCTGCTCGGTCGCGGTCACGTCGCTCACCTCCGTGTGGCGCGCGGTGCGCGCACTGCTTGCCGGTCTGGACGACCGTGCACGGTCGATGGTTCCGCAACAACCTGAACGTTCCCTGTATGCCGTCGCGCAAGCTCGTCCCTGTCCCCGGTATTCGTGGGGCCGCGCCAGGCGGATGGGTGGGGAGGGTGCACGGAGCGGGACCGCCTCGGCAGTAGGGTTGGCGGCATGACCGCACAGAAGCCGGCCAGCTGGGCCTATGCCGAGGAGTTCGTCACCGAGAACGACGTGACCGAGCGCGCCCGGCGCCGTGGCGAGGAGCTCGGTGCGGCTCCCGTCGGCACCGGCGCGGGAGCCGTCCTTCGCCTGCTTGCCGCCGCGTCGAAGGCGAAGTCGGTCATCGAGATCGGCACCGGCGCCGGCACCTCGGGCCTGTGGCTGCTGCAGGGCATGCCCGCCGACGGCATCCTCACCACCATCGACGTCGAGCCCGAGCACCAGGCCGCGGCCCGTCGCTCCTTCCAGGAGTCCGGCGTGGCCCCCCAGCGCACCCGCGTCATCAGCGGCCGCGCCCTCGACGTGCTGCCGCGGATGACTGACGGCGCCTACGACATGGTCGTCGTCGACGGCGAGAAGACGGAGTACCCGGACTACGTCGAGCACGCCATCCGGCTGCTGCGCTCCGGCGGCGTCCTCGTGCTCGACAACATGCTCTGGCACGACCGGGTCGCCGACCCGGCGGCCCGCGACGAGCAGACGACGGTGCTGCGCGACCTCGGCAAGACGCTGCGCGACGACGACCGCCTGCTCCCGGCGCTGCTGCCGGTGGGCGACGGCGTCCTCGCCGCCGTCAAGCGCTAGCGAAGACCCCAGGCCGCACGAGAAGGCGCGGTGTGCCGCGGGGCTGAGGCCGCCGGCATACCGCGCCTTCTCGATGTGGGGGCGACTCAGGCGGTGCCGGGGCCGGGGCCGCGCCGGAAGCCCGCGGGGCCCTCGGCGATCGCCACGACCTCGAACGGCTCGATGGTGACCGGCGCCGAGCCGATGATCCTGCTGCCAGCCGACTCGACGGCCTCCTGCTCGAACTCCTGCTGGAAGTCGTCGCGGTAGACCGCCTGGTCGAACACGTAGGTGCCCTCGAACCAGCGTCCCTCGCTCATCCGCCAGGTCTTGAAGGCCAGCCCGTCGAGGAACATGAACTTCGCCATCGACGTGCCGATGACGTAGTCACGCAGCTTCTGCCCCACCCCCGCGTCAGCGTCCTCGAGCGACCAGCGCACGGTCAGTCCGTATCCGGCGTTCATGACATCTCCTCCAGCCAGGTCAGCAGCAGCCGGGCTCCGAAGCCGGTGGCTCCCTTGCTCAGCAGTCCGCGGTCGACATCGGAGCGGCCCGTGCCGGCGATGTCGAGGTGCGCCCACCGGCGGTCGCCGGCGAACTCGCGCAGGAACAAGGCTGCCGTGATCGAGCCCGCGCCGCTCTTCGGTCCCGCTATGTGGTTGATGTCGGCGATCTCACTGTCGAGGGCGGGCCGGTAGTCGTCGACCAGCGGGAGCGGCCAGAGCAGCTCGCCGGTGCGCTGCCCGGCGGCGACGAGGGCCTCCCGCAGCGCGTCGTCGGTGGCGTAGACCGGCGCCATGCTGCGCCCGAAGGCCACCCGCGCGGCCCCGGTCAGAGTCGCGATGTCGAGCAGGATGTCGGGGTCGAGGTGCGCGTCGGCATAGGCGAGCGCGTCGGCGAGCACGATACGGCCCTCGGCGTCGGTGTTGCCGATCTCGACGGTGCGCCCCCCGTACTGGGTGACCACGTCGCCGGGGCGGTAGGAGGCCGCGCCGACGGCGTTCTCTGCCAGGGCCAGCAGGCCGGTGACCCGCACCGCGACCCCGAGGTCGCGACAGGCGGCCAGCACGGCCAGCACGATCGCCGAGCCGGACATGTCCGTCTTCATGGCCAGCATGCCCTCGGCAGGCTTGATGTCGAGCCCGCCGGTGTCGAAGGTGATTCCCTTGCCGACGAGCACGACGCGCGGGGTCTTCTCCGTCGCGCCCTCGGGCTCCCAGTCGAGCTGGACCAGGCGCGGCGGCGTGGCCGATCCCCCGCCGACGGCCAGCAGTCCCCCGAATCCCTCCCGGCGCAGCTGGGCGTCGGACCACACGGTCACGCCGAGGCCACAGCGGCGCCCGACGGCCCTGGCCTGCGCCGCCATCCACGCCGGGTTCTTGATGTTGGACGGCGTCACGCCGAGGTTGCGGGCGAGCATGGCCGTGCGGGACCGGACCACCGCGCGCCGCACGACCTCGGAGTCCGCGGCACCCGTCACCGTGACGACCCGTGCGGGGGCCGACGACGGCTCGGCGGGCTTGCCGCTCCAGCGCGGTGGCGTGTAGCCGCCGAGGCAGCAGCCCTCGACGAAGGCGGCGAGCGCGGCGGCCTCCACCCCGGCACCGATCGAGGTGACGACGTGGGCGCGGCCGCGGGTCTCGCGGCCGACGACGGCGCCGGCGGCGCGGAGGTCGTCGGCGGAGCCCGTGCCGGTGCCGACCAGCAGCAGCGCCCGGGCGCCGCGCTCGCCGGGGACCAGCGGGACCGTGGTCACGGCGCCCGGCTTGCCGGCCGGCTCATAGGAGGCGCGGACCGCCTCGGCCTCCAGGCCCAGCAGCCCGATCGCCTCCGCCTCCGGTCCCTCCACGGCCAGACCGCCCTCCGGCACCGGCAGCGCCAGCACGAGGTCCGCAGGGTCGGCGTCGGCGAGGATGTCGGCGACCGGCAGCCCGGTGGCCGTCCACTCGCTCACGGAGGGGGTCAGCAGGTCAGGGGTGATGTCGTCAGGCACGCCCGCGAGCCTATCGAGCGGCGGTCTGCGCCCGAGAGCGGCCGGGACGGACGAAGGCCCCCGCGGGCATGCGCCGGCGGGGGCCTTCGGTCAGTGCAGGGTGCGCTCAGGCGAGGCCCTCGCAGCTGTCGATCGCCGCGCCGAGCTCCTTGGCCTCTTCGGGGGTCATCTCCACGACGAGGCGGCCGCCGCCCTCGAGGGGCATGCGCAGAACGATTCCGCGACCTTCCTTGGTGACCTCGAGCGGGCCATCACCGGTCCTCGGCTTCATTGCCGCCATCGGGGTTCCCCTTCCGTAGGCGTGGAACTGTTGCAGGCACGCGGGTCCACGCCGGTGTTTCTCGTCCCGATCGCGCCAGATGTCACCCTATTATCCCGTGAACGACCCCGACAGTGAAATCCGCACCCCCGCGATCCGACAGACTGTCCACCGTGCACGCACGCTCCGCCCTCTTCGACCTCTATGGCGACCACCTGCTCGCGCGCGGGGGGTGGGCACCGGTCTCCGCGCTCGTCGGCCTCCTCGGCAGCCTCGACATCACGGCGCCGGCCGTGCGCACGGCGGTCTCCCGCATGGTCCGGGAGGGGTGGCTCGAGCCCCAGGAGCGGGACGTCAGGGGGTATGCCGCGTCCGCCCGGGCCCGCGCGCGCCTCGAGGAGGCGCACGGCCGGATCTACCGCACGGCCGGCGCACCGTGGAACGGCCACTGGCACGTGGTGACCGTCGAGCACCAGGCCGACCGCAACACCCGCGCGCGGGTGGCCCAGTCGCTGCGCTTCCTCGGCTACGGCTCGCTCGCGGCCGACACGTGGCTCGCCCCGCGGGAGAGCCACGAGCTGGCCAGCGTGCTCAGCCGGGAGGCCGTGCACCACGACGCGTTCACCGCCCGGTTCCAGGGCGAGGCCGGCGCGCTGGTCAGCCGGGTCTGGGACCTCACGGGGCTCGCCACGGCATACCGCCGCTTTGCGGAGGCTGCCCGCGAGGCGGGCGCCCCCGCCGACCCGCAGCAGGCGTTCGTGTCGCGCTCCGGGCTGGTGCACGCCTGGCGCCTGTTCCTCTTCAGCGACCCCGGGCTGCCGGACGAGGTGCTGCCCGCCGGGTGGCCCGGCCGCGAGGCTGCCGAGCTCTTCGACAAACAGGCGGAGGCGCTCCTGCCCCAGGCCCGCGCCTGGGTCGACACCTGGCTCTCGGGCGGCCCCGGCTCAGGCGCCTGACAGGCTCGCCGGCGGCAGCTCGAACCAGCGCAGGTGGTCGAAGTCGGCGTTGACCTCGGCGTCACCGTCGCACGGGGCCGCGGCCCTGAACACCTCGGCTGCCTCCTGCAGGTAGCCCGTGAGGGCCGACTCGGGCGCGGTGTCGTGCTGTCGCGGGTAGGTCAGGGTGCCGTCGTCGTCGTAGCCCACCTGGCTCAGGCGCAGGGGCGGCTCGACCGGCCCCCGCCGGTGGTGCCAGCGGCCGGTGGCCGGGTCGAACCGGTAGTCGCCGAGCAGCCGCCAGCCGTCGCGGGCCACGAGCCGCACCGCCGCGACGATGTAGTCGAAGACCGCCTCGGAGATGAAGTAGTTGAAGTTGACCCGCACCCAGCCCGGCTTGATCCCCTCGCAGCCGTGGCCGATCTCGCGGTCGAGCTCGTGGCTGCGCTCGGGGTCGATCCCGAGCAGGTAGTGGCCGTAGGGACCGGCGCAGGAGCAGCCGCCCCGCGACTGGATGCCGAAGAGGTCGTTGAGCACCGCGACCACGAAGTTGTGGTGCAGGAACCGGCCGCTGTCGCCGGGCGCGCGGATGACGAAGGAGACGATGGACAGCCGCTCGGCGTCGAGGTTGCCGAGGATCTCGATGCTGGGCTCCTGCTGCCAGGACTGCACCGCGCGGCGCAGGAAGTGCGCCTCGCGCTCGCGGATGACGTCGACGCCGACGGCCTGCTTCAGCTGGAACACCAGTCCGGCCCGGATCGACTCGACGATGGCGGGCGTGCCGCCCTCCTCGCGGTGCGCCGGGTCCGACAGGTAGCGGTGCTCGGTGGGGTTGACGTAGGCGACCGTGCCGCCGCCGGGGACGTCGGGCACCCGGTTGGTGGTGAGCTCGCGGCGCACGACGAGGACGCCCGGGGTGGCGGGGCCGCCGATGAACTTGTGCGGGCTGAGGAAGATGGCGTCCTTGTATGCCGCGGGGCCGGCTCCGGGGCTGCCGTACATCTCGATGTCGACGTAGGGGGCTGCTGCGGCGAAGTCCCAGAAGGAGAGCGCGCCGTGGTCGTGCAGCAGGGTGGCGATGGCGTTGGTGTCGCTGACGATGCCCGTCACGTTGCTCGCGGCCGAGAAGGACCCGATCCTCAGCGGCCGGTCGGCGTGTCGCTCGAGCTCCTCGCCCAGCCGGCCGAGGTCGATGTGCCCGTCGTGGTCCTGCGGGATCACGACGACATCGGCGATCGACTCGCGCCACACCAGCTCGTTGCTGTGGTGCTCGTAGGGGCCGATGAAGACGACCGGGCGCTGCTCGGCCGGGATCTGCCCGGTGAGGTGGAACCGGTCCTCGAGGCTGGACGGGATGCGTAGGCCCAGCATGCCGACGAGCTTGTCGATGGCCCCTGTGCACCCCGACCCCGCGAACATGACGATCGTGTCGTCGTCGCCTCCGACGGCGTCGCGGATGATCGCGCGGGCGTCCTCGCGCAGCCGGGTGGTCTGCAGGCCGGTCCCCGAGGACTCGGTGTGGGTGTTGGCGTAGCGCGGCAGCACCTCGTCGCGGATGAAGTCCTCGATGAAGGTGAGGGCACGCCCGGAGGCCGTGTAGTCGGCATACGTGACCCGGCGCGGGCCGTAGGGCCCGACCATGACCTGGTCGTCGCCGATCACGGAGTCGCGAATCCGGCGCAGCAGCGGCGGGTCGACCAGTGCCTGGGCGGGGTCAGCCGCCGCCTGGGCGGGGTCAGCCGCCGTGACGCCGGCGGCGCCAGAGTCGGCCCAGTGCTGTCCCACGTCCTCAGAATAGGCATGATGAGCGCCATGACAGGCCAGACCCCGCAGACCCAGCCGCCCGTCCTCCTCGAGACCACGTCCGAGGGGGTGGCCACAGTGCGGCTCAACCGCCCCGACGCGATGAACGCGCTCGACGTCGAGACCAAGGAGCTGCTGCTGCTGACGCTCCGACAGGTGGCCGACGACCCCGCGGTGCGGTGCGTGGTCCTGACCGGCTCGGGCCGGGCGTTCTGCGTCGGCCAGGACCTGCGCGAGCACGTCGGCCTGCTGCAGGACCGCGACCAGGCACTCTTCGCCACGGTCGAGCGGCACTACAACCCGATCGTCGAGCTGCTCGTGACCATGAACAAGCCGGTCATCGCCGCGGTCAACGGGGTGGCCGCCGGGGCTGGGGCGTCCTTCGCCTTCGCCGCGGACTTCCGTGTCATGGCCGAGGACGCGGGCGTGAACCTCGCCTTCGCCGGCATCGCGCTCTCCTGCGACAGCGGCTCCTCGTGGACCCTCCCCCGGCTCGTCGGACCCGCGAGGGCCAAGGAGCTGCTCCTGCTGCCGCGCACGATCCCGGCCAAGGAGTGCCTCGAGCTGGGGCTGGCCACCTCGGTCGTAGGAGCCGCCGATCTCGAGTCGGCGGTGGAGGAGCTGGCGACGCGGCTCGCTGCCGGCCCCACCCTGGCCTACGGGTCGATCCGCAACGCGGTGGCCTTCAGCGCCGGTCACTCCCTGACCGAGTCGCTGGCGCGGGAGGCGGAGTACATGACGATCACCGGCGACAGCGCCGACCACCATGCGGCCGTCGACGCCTTCCTCGCCAAGGGCAAGCCGGTCTTCACCGGCAGCTGACCCCCACCCTTCTTCCCACTTCTTGCCCGATACCGACCGCCGGGCGTCGGTTTCGGCACCCGCGCGGTGGGTTTCGGGCAAGAAG
>Ga0247818_10001226_pt1 | contig 16145 bp, 15 predicted proteins | sample 13C_Glucose_Day1_FD_192424 | JGI IMG/M metagenome (GOLD analysis project Ga0247818, IMG submission 192424) | Soil microbial communities from agricultural site in Penn Yan, New York, United States - 13C_Glucose_Day1 | ecosystem: Environmental > Terrestrial > Soil > Agricultural land | place... | reverse complement strand
AGCCCTCGTAGACCAGGCCCTTGTCGTAGAGCTGCTTGAAAGCCCAGATGACGCTCTCCATGTACTGCGGGTTGAGCGTCTTGTAGTCGTTGTCGAGTCGGACTTCACGGGCACGACCGAGCGCTACGTCGTCGCCGAGGCCCGGCTCTCGGCGTATGCGCGCGAGCTCGGTGACGACGCCGGCGAGCGCATCGTCCAGCGGCTCAAGGGCTCCGACCTCGTGGGCCGGTCCTACACGCCGCCGTTCTCCTACTTCAAGGGGCACAAGGGCGCCCACCGCATCGTGGCCGACGACTACGTCACCACCACCGACGGCACCGGCCTGGTCCACAACGCCGGCGCCTTCGGTGAGGAGGACAAGGTCACGACCGACCGCGAGGGCATCAAGCCCGTCGTGCCCGTCGGCGCCGATGGCAAGTTCGCCTACCCCGTCATCGACTACGAGGGCGTGCAGGTCTTCGACGCCAACGCGCTCATCATCGACGACCTCAAGGCGGCCACCCGGGGCGAGGGCGACCACGGCGCGGTGACCCCCGGCACGGTGCTGCTGCGCCGCGAGTCCTACGCCCACTCCTACCCGCACTGCTGGCGCTGCCGCCAGCCGCTGATCTACATGGCGGTCTCGTCGTGGTTCGTCGAGGTCACCAAGATCAAGCAGCGGATGCTCGAGCTGAACGAGCAGATCACCTGGGTCCCCGAGCACGTCAAGCACGGCCAGTTCGGGAAGTGGCTCGAGAACGCCCGTGACTGGTCGATCTCGCGAAACCGCTTCTGGGGCAGCCCGATTCCCGTGTGGAAGTCAGACAACCCGGAGCACCCGCGCATCGACGTCTACGGCAGCTTCGAGGAGCTCGAGCGCGACTTCGGCGTCGAGGTGACCGACCTGCACCGGCCGTTCATCGACCGGCTCACCCGGCCCAACCCCGACGACCCCACGGGCGACTCGACCATGCGCCGGGTCGAGGACGTGCTCGACGTGTGGTTCGACTCCGGATCGATGTCGTTCGCGCAGGTGCACTACCCGTTCGAGAACGCGGACTGGTTCGAGCACCACTTCCCGGGCGACTTCATCGTCGAGTACATCGGCCAGACCCGCGGCTGGTTCTACACCCTGCACATCCTGGCCACGGCGCTTTTCGACCGGCCGGCCTTCTCCTCGTGCGTGAGCCACGGCATCGTGCTCGGCTCCGACGGTCAGAAGATGTCCAAGTCCCTGAAGAACTACCCCGACGTGCGCGAGGTGTTCAACCGCGACGGCGCCGACGCCATGCGCTGGTTCCTCATGAGCTCGCCGATCCTGCGGGGCGGCAACCTCGTCGTCACCGAGCAGGGCATCCGCGACGGCGTCCGCCAGGTGCTGATCCCCCTGTGGAACTCCTGGTACTTCTTCAGCCTCTACGCCAACGCGGCGAACTCCGGCCAGGGCTACACGGCGAAGTGGTCGACGGCCTCGACGGACGTGCTCGACCGCTACCTGCTGGCCAAGCTGCGCGAGTTCGTCGAGCAGACCCAGAGCCAGCACGACGTCTACGACATCGCGGGGGCCTGCGACTCCACACGCTCGTTCCTCGACGTCCTGACGAACTGGTACATCCGGCGCAGCCGCGACCGGTTCTGGGACACCGCCGGCGCGGACAGCGGGGTGTCGGAGGCCGCCTTCGACACGCTGTACACCGCGCTCGAGGTCGTGTGCCGCGTGGCCGCCCCGCTGCTCCCGCTCACCACCGAGGAGATCTGGCGCGGGATGACGGGAGGCCGCTCGGTGCACCTGGCCGACTGGCCCGACGCCTCCGACCTGCCGGCGGACCACGCCCTGGTGGCCGCCATGGACGCCGCCCGCGAGGTCTGCTCGACGGCGTCGTCGCTGCGCAAGGCCAACAGCCTGCGGGTGCGCCTGCCGCTCAGCGACCTCACGGTCGTGGTGGAGAACGCGGCGTCCCTGAAGGACTTCGGCGCGATCATCGCCGACGAGGTCAACGTCCGCACGGTCACGCTCCGCGACGTCTCCGAGGCCAGCCAGGCCGACTTCGGTGTCTCGCAACGACTCAGCGTCAACGCGCGTGCTGCCGGTCCCCGGCTCGGGCGCGATGTGCAGCAGGCCATCAAGGGCAGCAAGAGCGGTGACTGGTCGGTGGGCGAGGACGGCACGGTCACCTCTGGCGGCCTGGCCCTGCAGGAGGGCGAGTACACCCTCGAGACCGTGGTCGACGAGGCGGCGGCCGGCGGCTCCCACGCCACGGCCATGCTGCCGAGCGGCGGGTTCGTCGTGCTCGACACCGAGGTGACGCCCGAGCTGGCCCAGGAGGGGCTGGCCCGCGACATCGTCCGGGCGGTGCAGCAGGCCCGGCGCGACGCCGGTCTCGACGTGAGCGACCGGATCAGCCTCACCGTGACCGGTGGCCAGCTCGTCTGGGAGGCTACGGTGGCGCACCAGTCGCTCATCATCGAGGAGACGCTGGCCGCGCAGTTCGGCTCGGCGCCCCAGCTCGAGGCGCTGCCGTCGCGCGACGACGTCGTCGAGGCCGCCGTGGGCGAGGGCCTTCCGGTGCGCATCAAGGTGTTGAAGCTCTGATGCCGGGCCATGGCAGGCAGGGCCGTCCCGACGCGGCGCAGCAGGAGGCGGCGCGCGGCCTGGAGGTGAAGAAGCGGATGCGGATGGCCGAGGAGGAGATCCTCGCCCGCGCGCCCGAGCACGACCTCGAGCCCAGTCTCGACCGCGTCGCCGCCGTCATGGAGCTGCTCGGCGACCCGCAGCGGACCTTCCCGGTCATCCACCTGACGGGCACGAACGGCAAGACGTCCACGACCCGGATCATCGAGTCGGTGCTGCGCGAGCTGGGGCTCAAGACGGGCCGGTTCACGTCGCCGCACCTGCACAGCATCCGCGAGCGGATCGCCCTGTCGGGCGAGCCCATCTCGGCGGAGAAGTTCCTGGCGGCCTACGACGACGTGCTGCCGTTCATCGAGATGGTCGACGCGAGGTCGGCTGCCGAGGGCGGTCCGCGGATGACGTTCTTCGAGGTCCTGGTGGCGGTGGCGTATGCCGCGTTCGCCGACGCCCCGGTCGACGTCGCCATCGTCGAGGTGGGCATGGGCGGCGGCTGGGACGCCACCAACGTCGCCGACGGCTCGGTGGCCGTCGTCACGCCGGTGGCGATCGACCACCAGCACTTCCTCGGCTCGACCCTCGAGGACATCGCGCAGGAGAAGGCCGGGATCATCAAGGCCGACGCCGTCGCGGTGGTCGGGGTGCAGGAGCCAGAGGTGGCGCAGATCCTCGCCGACCGTGCGAACGAGGTCGGCGCGCGGATCGCTCTCGAGGGCAACGACTTCGGGCTGCTCACCCGTGACGTCGGGGTCGGCGGCCAGCAGCTGTCGATCCGCGGCATGGCGGGGGACTACACCGACCTCTTCCTTCCCCTCCACGGGGCGCACCAGGCCCACAACACGGTCATCGCCCTGGCCGCGGTCGAGGCGTTCCTCGGCGGCGGCGAGCAGCGGCTCGACCCCGACATCGTGCGCGCGGGGCTTGCGGCCGTCGCCTCGCCGGGGCGCCTCGAGATCGTGCGGCGGTCGCCCACGGTCATCGTCGACGCTGCGCACAACACCTCCGGTGCCCTGGCGCTGCGCAACGCGCTCGAGGACTCGTTCAACTTCGCGAGGCTCATCGGGGTGGTGGCCATCCTCAAGGACAAGCCCGCCACCGAGATGCTCGAGGTCCTCGAGCCTGTCCTCGACCACGTCGTCGTCACGTCGACGACCTCGCCGCGGGCGCTGCGCCCCGAGGACCTCGGCGAGCTGGCCAGGGACATCTTCGGCGAGGACCGCGTCACCGTGGTGAGCAGCCTCCCCGACGCACTCGACACGGCCGCCGGGCTGGCCGACGAGGGCGGCGTCGGCGGGGGAGTGGTGGCCACCGGTTCGGTGACCACCGCGGCGGAGGTGCGGATGCTGCTGGGGACCACCGAGGTGTGAGCGTCAGGGCGTCCCCCGAGCCCTGGTGGCTAGGGGGCGCTCTCTCGTGGGCGCCCGAAGGGGGCGGCCCCCTGCTCGCCGAACACCTCGCTGAGCCGGCGCATCTCCCGCAGGCGTGGTTCGGTCTCGCCGCGGACCCACCGCCCCACGGTGCGGACCGAGACCCCGAGCCGCCGGGCGGCCTGCTCCTGGGACAGGCCCTGGGCCTCCAGCGCCGCCGACAGCCACCCCGCCACCGACGGTGGGGTGATGGGGAGACGGTCGGCGGAGCCTGCAGCGCGGGGGCGCGACGGCGTGCCGTTCAGCACCTCCACCTCGAAGGCGTCGGGGAAGATGCGCACCGAGACCTGGAAGGCGGGGTCCCTGGTCCCGGCGGCCGCCAGCAGCGCCTCGCCGATGGCAGCCTGCACCTCGGGCGCGGTGGCGTCGCGGGACCCGCTGTCCGCGAGGGTCTCCTGAAGGAAGTCTCGAGCCTCGGCCCACGAGGCCGGACGGGCCTGGAAGGTCCGCGTCACCACGATGACGGGCGAGACCATGAGCTGAGGGGCGTCCTCCCGGTCGTTCATGCCACCCCCGCGTGATGGGTGTTCCGCTTAGACGGTAGTTGCGTGCGACTGCCTGCGAAAGGCCCTGTCTGACGAGGTGTTCCGGCTTTCCGGGAATCCCGGATTACCGCAGAAATGACCGGACACAAGTGTCCTCGACGGTCGTAGCCTCGACGAAGAGGCGTCTTGCGGGAGTCCGGTGCCGGACGGGGGTGGCTGGCCGCGGCCGCAGGCACCCCGCGTTCTGCGACGGAAGGCGGCAGTGGAGATGACGACGACGGCGGAGAAGCAGGACTCGGCGGCCCGGGAAGAGGCCGGCCCGCTCCACATCCTCTGGATGAACGGCGGGCTCAGCTGCGACGGGGACTCCGTCGCCCTCACCGCGGCGACCCAGCCGAGCATCGAGGAGATCGTGCTGGGGGCCCTGCCCGGCCTTCCGCGCATCCAGGTCCACTGGCCCCTCATCGACTTCGAGTGCGGTCCCGAACAGGGCGCGGACACCTTCATCGAGTGGTGGCACAAGGCCGACCGGGGCGAGCTGGAGCCCTTCGTGCTCGTCGTGGAGGGCTCGATCCCCAACGAGGCGATCAAGTCCGAGGGCTACTGGTGCGGGTTCGGCAACAACCCGTTGACCGGGCAGCCCATGACGACCTCCGAGTGGCTGGACCGGCTGGCACCGAAGGCGACCGCCATCGTGGCGGTCGGCACCTGTGCGACCTATGGGGGCATCCACGCGATGGCGGGCAACCCGACCGGCGCCATGGGGGTGCCTGACTACCTGGGCTGGTCGTGGCAGTCCAAGGCCGGTCTTCCGATCGTCTGCGTCCCGGGCTGTCCCATCCACCCGGACAACCTGTCGGAGACGCTCGTCTACCTGCTCTACCAGGTGGCCGGGCAGGCCCCGATGATCCCCCTCGACGACCAGCTGCGACCGCAGTGGCTGTTCGGCGCCACCGTGCACGAGGGGTGTGACCGCGCCGGCTACTACGAGCAGGGGCAGTTCGCGACCGAGTACGGCACGCCGGAGTGCCTCGTGAAGCTCGGCTGCTGGGGACCGGTGGTGAAGTGCAACGTGCCCAAGCGGGGCTGGATCAACGGCGTCGGCGGTTGCCCGAACGTCGGCGGCATCTGCATCGCCTGCACGATGCCCGGCTTCCCCGACAAGTTCATGCCCTTCATGGACGAGCCGCCGGGGAGCAGGGTCTCGGCGGGCGCGAGCACGGTCTACGGCACCGTGATCCGCCGGCTCCGCGGCATCACGGCCAAGACAGTCGACAAGGAGCCGAAGTGGCGTGCCAAGGGGAGCACGCTCACGACCGGCCACACGAGGACCTGGTAGGCGAGGCGCGACATGACCACCACAGAGAGCCGCAGGGCTGAGCCGCAGCACGCCGACACCGATGTCGTCGAGATGGCGTGGGACCCGATCACCCGCATCGTCGGCAGCCTCGGGATCTACGCCAGCATCGACTTCAAGGCCAAGGAGGTCCGGGAGTGCCACAGCACGTCCTCGATCTTCCGCGGCTACAGCATCTTCATGCGGGGCAAGGACCCCCGCGACGCGCACTTCATCACCAGCCGCATCTGCGGCATCTGCGGTGACAACCACGCCACCTGCTCGGTCTACGCGCAGAACATGGCCTACGGCATCGCCCCGCCACACCTCGGGGAGTGGATCATCAACCTGGGCGAGGCCGCCGAGTACATGTTCGACCACAACATCTTCCAGGAGAACCTGGTGGGGGTGGACTACTGCGAGCGGATGGTCAAGGAGACCAACCCCGGCGTCCTCGAGCGCGCCAACACGACCGAGGCACCGCACGCCGGAGAGCACGGCTACCGGACCATCGGCGACATCATGCGCTCGCTCAACCCCCTCGAGGGCGACTTCTACCGCGAGGCCCTGCAGGTCAGCCGCTGGACCCGGGAGATGTTCTGCCTGATGGAGGGCCGGCACGTGCACCCCTCGACGCTCTACCCGGGAGGGGTGGGCACGGTGGCCACGGTGCAGCTGTTCACCGACTACCTGACCCGGCTGATGCGCTACGTCGAGTTCATGAAGAAGGTCGTGCCGCTGCACGACGACCTCTTCGACTTCTTCTACGAGGCCCTGCCGGGATATGAGCGGGTCGGCGAGCGGCGGGTCCTGCTCGGCTGCTGGGGGAGCCTGAACGACCCGGCCGTCTGTGACTTCACCTACCGGAACATGAACGACTGGGGCCACCACATGTTCGTGACCCCCGGCGTCATCGTCGACGGGAAGCTCGTCACCAACAACCTCGTCGACATCAACCTCGGACTGCGCATCCTGCTCGGCCACTCCTTCTACGAGGACTGGGGCGAGGGCGGCCACGAGGTCTTCGTCGAGAAGGACCCGCTCGGCAACCCCATCGACGTCCGCCACCCCTGGAACCAGCACACGCTCCCGAAGCCCGCCAAGCGTGACTTCGACGGCGCCTACAGCTGGACCATGTCGCCGCGGTGGTTCGACGGGACCGACCACCTCGCCCTGGACACCGGTGGCGGCCCCATCGCGCGGCTGTGGTCCACGGCGCTGTCGGGTCTGGTCAACACCGACTACGTCAAGGCCACGGGCCACAGCGTGACCATCACCCTGCCGCGGACGGCGCTGAAGCCCGAGGTGACGTTCGAGTGGAAGATCCCGCAGTGGAGCAACGCCATCGAGCGCAACCGGGCCCGGACCTACTTCCAGGCCTACACGGCGGCCCTCGCCCTGCACTTCGTCGACAAGGCCCTGGCGGAGGTCCGGGCCGGGCGCACCGAGACCTGGACCCCCTTCGAGGTTCCGGAGGAGGCGATCTCGGTGGGCTTCACCGAGGCCGTGCGCGGTGTGCTGTCGCACCACCTGGTCATCCGCGAGGGCAAGATCGCGAACTACCACCCCTACCCGCCGACCCCGTGGAACGGCAGCGTGCGCGATGTCTACGGCACGCCTGGTCCCTACGAGGACGCGGTCCAGAACACGCCGATCTTCGAGGAGAACCCGCCGGAGACGTTCAAGGGCATCGACATCATGCGCGCCGTGCGCAGCTTCGACCCCTGCCTGCCCTGCGGGGTGCACATGATGACGGGCCAGGGCGGCGTTGTCCGGCAGATGCACTCGCCCGGGATGAGCGTTCAGCCCTACTGACGGCGGAGGAGCCATGAACCGCGAGCTGCAGGAACGGTCTGCCCGCGTCGAGGCGCTCCTCGACGAGTTCCGCGCCGCGGGGGACGAGCGCGCCATGGAGCGGGCGGAGGAGCTCGTCAGGGCCCTGATGGGCCTGTATGCCGTGGGGCTGAGCCGCGTCGCCGACCTCGCCGGCGAGGCCGGGCTGCTGCGCAGACTCGCCGACGACCCGGTCACGGGGAGCCTGCTGATGCTGCACGACCTGCACCCCGACGACGTGGGCACCCGCATCCAGACGGCCCTGGACCGGGTGCGGCCCTACCTCGGATCCCATGCCGGCGGTGTCGAGCTCACCGGGGTCGACGAGCAGGGCGTGGCGCACCTGACCCTCGAGGGCAGCTGCCACGGCTGCCCGTCGTCGGCGGTCACGGTGACGACGACGGTGGAGCGAGCCGTGCTCGAGGCAGCACCCGAGGTGGTGGCCGTCGACGTGACCGGCGTTGTCGCACAGAGCAGTCCGCCGCTTCTGCAGATCGGGTTGCGGCCGGGCCTGGAGCCGAGGGCGCCCGCCGGGACCGACCCGCAGTGGGCCCACCTGGAGAGCACGGCGCTTCCCGGCACCACGACGGTCCGGGAGGTCGACGGCGCGTCCATCCTGCTCGCGAACCTGGGGGGCACGGCATACGCCTATCGCGACCGTTGCCCACGCTGCACGGCCAGCCTGCGCGGCAGCCTGCTGACCGGCGACGCTCTCACCTGCGCTGCGTGCGGCGCCGTCTACGACGTGCGCCTGGCGGGACGAGGAGCCGACCCGGAGGGCGGACACCTCGAGCCGCTGCCACTGCTCCCCGACGGAGTCGGGTGGAAGGTGGCGCTGGTGCAGGGAGTAGCGGCATGAGCGACGGTCTTGCGGCGCTGCGGCGGCTCAGCCGGCCGCCCGCACCGCGAGAGCGCCCGGACCCGCCGCCCGAGGTCTGCGAGCTGTGTGGGGTCGAGATCGGTCCGTCGCACGGCCACGTGGCCGACCTCGAGAGCCAGCGCCTCATGTGCGCCTGCCGCCCGTGCCACCTCCTCTTCACCGGCACCGGGGCGGGAGCAGGCCGGTTCAGGGCGCTCCCGCAGGCCATCCGCCGGGTCGAGGGCATCACGGTCAGCGAGGCCGAGTGGGACGACCTGCAGATCCCCGTGGACCTGGTGTTCGTCTTCCGCCAGGGGGCGGCCCCGCACCACAGCGCGTGCTACCCGGGCCCGGGAGGCGCCACCGAGTCGCTGCTCGACCTGTCCAGCTGGGACGCGGTGCTGGAGGCCAACCCCGTGCTGCGCAGCGTCGAGCCCGACGTCGAGGCAGTTCTCCTGCGCCGCAGCGACGCCGGGGTCGAGTGCTACCTCGTGCCGATCGACACCTGCTACGCCCTCGTCGGGCTCGTCAGGCGCGACTGGGTCGGGCTCAGCGGCGGCCGGGAGGTCTGGCAGGGGATCGAGGCGTTCTTCGCGGACCTCAGGGCGCGCAGCCGCACCGTGGCGCGCGACGGGCAGGCAGCGGTCCATGGCTGAGACCGGAGGGCTCGAGCTCACCTGCCTGGACGCCCGGGCCGACCGGTATGCCGCGTCGCCGACGGTGCTGCTGCGGCTGCGGGTTCGCGAGGTCACCGGGGCGACGGTCCACGCCATCGCCCTGCGCTGCCAGGTGAGGATCGAGCCACAGCGCCGGCGCTACGACGACGACGAGGCGGCCGCCCTGGCGGACCTCTTCGGCGCACGGTCGCGGTGGGCCAGCACCCTCAAACCGCTGCAGCTCGCCCAGCTGAGCCACATGGTCCCGACGTTCACGGGCGCGACCGAGGTCACCCTCGCCCTGCCGTGCAGCTACGACTTCGACGTCGCCGCCCACAAGTACCTCTACGCCCTCGAGGACGGCGTGGCTCCGCTGCTCCTGCTGTTCAGCGGGACCTGGTTCGTGAACCGGCCCGAGGGCCTGACCGTCCTTCCCGTCCCGTGGGACCTCGAGGCGTCCTTCGGTCTGCCCGTCGCCGTCTGGCGCGAGGCCATGGACCAGCACTTCCCGGGATCGGCGTGGCTGAGGCTCGGTCGCGACACCTTCGACGCGCTGTACCGCTACCGCAGCGGCAACGCGCTGCTCACGTGGGACGAGGCGGTCCGCCGGCTGCTCAAGGAGGCAGGCGAGTGACGACGTTCGAGGAGGTCCGCCCGGTCGCCGACGCCGTGCTGTACGAGGGGTACTCGCTCTACCCCTACCGCGCCAACGACGCGAAGAACCGGGTCCGGTGGCAGTTCGGGGTGCTGGTGCCCGAGCGGGTCGCCCGCGCCGACTCCTCGGAGCGGTACCGGGTGATGGCCCAGATGCTCGTGGAGGGCCGCTCGCCGACGGTCGAGGTGCGGGTCCGCTTCCTGCAGGTCCAGCGGCGGACCGTGCAGCAGCGCACCGGCGACACCTTCGAGGAGGTGGCGGTGCTGGAAGCGGGCGACACGGCATACCTCCCCTTCGACGAGGCGGTGGCCCGCGAGCTCGATCTGCGCGCCGCGGTCGCGGACGTGGAAGGCGGGGGGCTGCACCAGACGTTCGAGGTGGCGGGGGAGCACTCGGTCGAGGACGTTCCCGGTGGTCGGCTCGCCCGCGAGGCACGACCGCTGCGGGCGACGGTCGACCTGGCCGCGGACCCGGTCGCAGGGCCGTACGGGGTGGTGCGGGTGCGGGTGGAGGTGTGCAACGCCACCGACTGGGAGGGCGCGGTCCCGGGGCCGCGGGAGGAGGCCCTGCGCTCCTCGCTCGTCGCGGTGCACCTGGTGGCCCGGTTGGAGGGCGGAGCCTTCCTCTCCATGACGGACCCGCCGGAGTGGGCGAGCCGTCTGGTCGAGGAGTCGCCCAGCGACGGGCTGTGGCCGGTGCTGGGCGGGCAGCCCGGCAGTCGCGACCTGGTCCTCTGCTCGCCGATCATCCTCCCCGACCACGCGCAGGTGGCGCCGGAGAGCACGACCGCCTTCTTCGACGCGACCGAGATGGACGAGATGCTGAGCCTGCGCACCCTCACCCTGACCGAGGAGGAGAAGCGCGCGGTCCGGGGCACCGATCCCCACACCGCAGCCCTCCTCGAGCAGGTCGAGGGGCTTCCCGCCGACGTCCTCGACCGCCTGCACGGGGCCGTCCGCTACCTGTCGCAGACCGCGCGCCGGGTCGAGCCCGCGGAGCGGGAGGACAGCGTCGAGGTCGCGGGGGTCCGGGTGCGGCAGGGGAGCAGGGTGCTGCTCCGTCCGGGCAGCCGGCGCTCCGACGCCCAGGACATCTTCCTGGCGGGCCGCACCGCCCTCGTGGCGCGGGTCATGCACGACGTCGATGGCGGTGACCACCTGGCGGTGGTGCTGGAGGACGACGAGGGCCTCGACCTCGCCGTGGCGCACGGGCGCTACCTCTACTTCGCGCCGGACGAGGTCGAGCCGCTGGGGCTGCGACACGAGGGGCAGCCGACATGAGTGAGCGCATGCTCGTGGCGGGCGTGGGGAACATCTTCCGTGGCGACGACGGCTTCGGCAGCGCGGTCATCGCGTGGCTGGCCGGTCACGGGGCGCAGCAGTGGCCGGAATGGCTGGTGCTGGGGGACTTCGGTATCCGCGGCGTCCACCTGGCCTACGAGCTCCTCGACGGGTATGACGACCTCGTGCTCATCGACACCATGCACCGCGACGGCCACCCCGGGACGCTGTACGTCGTGCAGCCCGACGTGAGCTCCCCGCCGGACGGCGGCTCCATGCTGGATGCCCACGACATGGCGCCGGAGGCGGTGCTGGCCCTCGTGCCGTCCCTCGGCGGCCAGCTCGGGCGGGTGACCGTGGTGGGCTGCGAGCCGGTGACGCTGGCCGACGGGATCGGTCTGTCCGAGACCGTCGCCGCGCGGGTGCCCGAGGCGGGGCGGCTCGTCCTCGACCTCGCGGACGAGGCCGTCAGGTCCGCCGGACGAGGGTTCCCATCCGCACCCGAGCGGGGGACAGTGAGGAGATGACCATGTTCTGGAAGGGTGTGCTGGTCCTGGGCCTGGCCGTGGTGGCGGCCGCGGTGGCCGTTGGCCTGCCGGACATGAAGCGTTACCTCCGGCTGCGCCGGATGTGAGTCGTCATGCACGAGTTCGGGCTGTGCGAGGGCGTCGTCGACGCCGTGCTCCGGCGGGCTGACGGCCGGCCGGTGTCCGCGGTCGTGGTGCGGGCGGGGGTGCGCCAGCGGCTCCAGCCGGAGTCGATGCAGCTCGCCTTCAGCACCGTCGCAGCGGGAACCCCGGCGGCCGACGCCACGGTCTCGCTCGAGACGGTGCCCGTGGAGGTGCAGTGCCGCACCTGCGGCGGGCACACCACATCACTGGACCCGCTGGCCACGTGCACCGTGTGCGGCTCTGGGGATGTCGACGTCACCGGCGGGGACGAGCTCACGCTCGTGTCGCTGACCCTGCGACAGAGCGCGCGGACCTGACCATGTGCCTGGGGCTGCCCGGCCGCGTCGTGGCGGTCACGGAGGGGTCGGACCTCGTCGACGTCGAGGTCGCGGGAACGGTGCGGCCGATCCACGTGGGCCTGCTCGACGGGCCCTGGAACCCGGGCGACTGGATCCTGATCCACAGCGGGTTCGCGCTCGAGCGGATGACGGAGGAGGAGGCCCGGGACGCCCACTCGATGCTGCGGAGCCTGGCCGGAGGGGAGCTGACCCATGACGCCCGTCCCGCCTGACGGCGCCGGGGGTGGCGCCCGTCACCGTGAGCCGGCCTCAGGGGCAGTGCTGTTCGTGCGCTACGCCTTTCCCCCGAACTCCCACGGGTACTGCGGTCCCAGCGACAACGCCGGCTTCTTCGAGTACGGCGTGACGGGGGTGGTGGACCCGGGGCTGAGGCTGATGGCGCAGGCCTTCGCGGGGGCCTGGCCGTATCTCGAGCTCATTGCCGGATCGGTCGGCGTGCCAGACCCGCTCGACCGCCGCGTCGTCGAGGCCTACTGGGTGGGCAACGACCTGCTCGACCGCCTGCAGGCCTTCGACATGGGCAACTCCATGGAGGAGCGGTTCCGCCACCGCGCCGGGCCGCACTTCGGCCACCTCGCCGATGGCGTTGTCGCGGGTGGGCTGCCCCACCACAGCTTCCACGTGTTCTGCGTCTACCCGTGGACCGGTCTGCTGGGGGACGACCGTCGGGCCGAGCAGGCCCTGACGGTGCTCGACCGGTGCCGGATCCGGTGGGGCCAGGTCGTGTCGGTCGTCGGGGACCAGGTCGTGGTCGACAGCCGCCCCCTGACGTGGGACGGCCGCCGGCTCGAGCTCGGGGAGCCGTCCCGGGAGACCGCGGTGCGCGCCGTCGGCGGCGTGGGGATGCTCGACGACCTGGTGCCCGGCGACTGGGTCTCCCTGCACTGGGAGTGGGTGTGCGACCGGTTGACCGGCGAGTCGCTGCGTTCCCTGCGCCACTACACGCGACGGCACCTCGACATCGTCAACGGCCGGGTCGAGCTGTCCGGTCCCGCAGCGGTTCTGGGCTGACCGCGGCACCGTACCCGGTGACGATCGCGCGCCGTGTCAGGCCGTTGGCCGCGTACTCGACGCTGTGCACCGGCACGGCGTACAGGCCGGTGAGCCGATCGTCGGTCAGGAGGTCCGCGGCGGGGCCGCACTCCACGCCGACGCCGCCGTGCATGAGCACCACGCTGTCGGCGAGGAACAGCGCGTGGTCGGGGTGGTGCGTGGTGAGCAGGACGGCAAGGCCGTCGTCCACCAGCTCGCGCAGCAGGGCGAGCACCTGCGACTGGTTGCGCAGGTCGAGGCCGGCCGCCGGCTCGTCCAGCACGAGGAGCGTGCTCCCTGAGGCCAGGGCACGCGCGATGAGCACGAGCTGCTGCTCACCCCCACTGAGGGTGGTGAAGGCCCGCCGCTCCAGCGCGCCGATGCCGACGCGCTCGATGGCCGCCCGCGCGGCGGCGACGTCGGCGGACCCCGGCACTGAGAACGGCCCGATGTGCCGGGCCCTGCCCATGACCACCATGTCGAGAACGCGGTAGGCGAAGGTCGAGCCGTGCGCCTGCGGCACGAACCCGGGCGCGCAGGCCCTGGTCGCCGTGCCCTCGGTGGGGTCGAGCAGCCCGGCGGCGCAGCGGACGAGAGTGGTCTTGCCCCGGCCGTTGGGGCCGATGACGGCGGTGGCCGTTCCCGGTGCCACCGTGAGGTTCACGTCGCGGAAGACCCACCGCCCGGGGGTGTAGGCGAAGCCGAGGCCGGACAGCTCAAGCACTGTCCCACAGCCTCTGCCGGTTGCGGCGCAGCAGCACGAAGAAGACTGGCGCGCCGATGAGGGCGGTCAGGACCCCCAGGGGAACCTCCCCGGAGGTGAGCGTGCGGGCCACGGTGTCGACGACGAGGAGGAAGACGCCGCCCACGAGGAACGACGCCGGGAGCAGGACCCGGTGGTCCGGGCCGACCCACATCCGCACGATGTGCGGCACCACCAGCCCCACCCAGCTCACCACACCGGCCACGGCGACCGCGCCCGCGACGACCAGCGTCACCGCACCGAGCACCGCCCACCGGGCCGGCGCCGGGCGCAGCCCCACCGCTGCCGCGTCGTCGTCGCCCAGCGACAGGACGTTGATCCGCCAGCGCAGCAGCACGAGCAGCAGCGAACCCGCCAGCACCGGCAGGGCAGCCAGCCCCACCTTCGCGAAGGTGGCTGTGGCCAGGCTGCCGAGCAGCCAGAACACGATCGCGGGCAGCTGGTCGTAGGGGTCGGCCACATAGGTGAGGAGGGAGACGAGGGCGGAGAAGAACGAGCCCGTGACCACGCCAGCCAGCACCACCATGAGCATCGGGGCGCCCTCGCTGCCGCGGGTCACGGCATACACGACCAGGATCGCGACGAGACCGAACGCGAAGGCGAACCCGACCAGCATCGCCGAGCCGAGGCCCAGCACGATGGCCAGGGCGCCACCGAAGGAGGCCCCGGACGAGACGCCGATGATCTGCGGGCTGACGAGGGGGTTGCGGAAGACGGCCTGCAGCGCGGCTCCGCACACGGCCAGGCCGCCGCCCACCAGCACGGCGAGCAGGATCCGCGGGAGGCGCACCAGCAGGACGACATCGCGTGCCGCCTGCTCGGCCGGGGCAGCCCCGGCCACCTCCGACCGGAGGATCTCGAGGACCTGCCCGACCGAGACGGGGAACCGCCCGACTGCCAGCGCCACGCAGCCGGTGGCGGCCAGGGCCAGGGCGGCCACGGCCAGCGCGACGGCCGGCCGGCGCAGGACGGGGAGGTCTGGCCCGCTGGCGCGCGTGGCCACCGTCTGCGTGGCGGTCACGAGACGTCGAACTGCTCGTAGTGCGCCGACGCGGCGTTGGCCTGCGACCACAGGATCGACCTCAGCTGCGCGGCGGTGGGGGTGCGCCCGTAGTAGAGCCGGTAGTAGCGGTCGACCTCGGCGCGGAGGTCGACCTCGGCCGGCCCGGGGTTCACGACCTGGCCGAGCCATCGCCACATCAGCGGGGACTCGTGACTCGGCGGGTCCCACCGGTATCCGCCGAGCGGCACCTTGTAGACCCGCCGCGACCGGACGGCGGAGAGGCTGCGCCAGGCCGGTGAGCCGTAGACGTCCTCGGGCAGCGCGCCGTCGAAGTTGCCGAGCAGGATGATGTCGGGGTCCCACGCGACCACCTGCTCGACGTCGACGCCCACCATGCCGGCCGCGGACACCCCGCCCGGGTCGGCGGCCGGGTTGGTCCCCCCGACGAGCCGGATGCAGAAGTCGTTGTAGGTGCCCTTCGCGGCGACCTTCAGCCCCTCGGCGAAGCGGTTGAAGTAGAGCACCCTGGGCGGGGGCCCTGTGGCGGAGGGATGCTCTGCCCGCACCGCCGCGAGCGAGGCGGCCATGGTGGAGCGGATCTGGGCGCCCCGCTCCTCCCGACCGAGCATGGTGGCGAAGAGGGTGACCCAGGCGTCGAGGTCCTCCTGGCGCCCGTAGCGCAGCCCGACCACGGCGAGACCGGCGTTCTCGAGCGGGGCGATGAGGCCGGTGCCCTGGTCGGCCCACTGGGCGACGACGTCCGGCCGGAGCGCGACCAGGCTCTCGACGTTGGGGGTGAAGTCGGCCGTCGCGACGTCGTGGGCGATGTCGCGGGCCTGCGGGAAGAACTCGCCGAGGACGCCGTCGCCCATGGCCGTCCAGGAGGCCTGGTGCATGCCGACGAGGTGCTCGACGCCGCCGTCGATGGCCACCACCAGCGAGGCGGCCGGCATCGGGACCGTGACCACCCGGGTGGCCGGCCGGGGCAGGGTCACCCGCTTCCCGCGCTGGTCGACGAGGGCGACCGAGCCGGCAGCCCGCGAGCGTGTGGACGACCCGGCCGAGGTGGGGCCCGTGGTGCCGCAGCCCCCGAGGGCGGCAAGGCCGAGGGCGCCTGCGCCGACCAGCGCGGCGCGGCGGCTCACCGTGTTGGCGCCGGGGACGACCTGGCCCTCGGT
>Ga0247818_10001225_pt1 | contig 16154 bp, 17 predicted proteins | sample 13C_Glucose_Day1_FD_192424 | JGI IMG/M metagenome (GOLD analysis project Ga0247818, IMG submission 192424) | Soil microbial communities from agricultural site in Penn Yan, New York, United States - 13C_Glucose_Day1 | ecosystem: Environmental > Terrestrial > Soil > Agricultural land | place... | reverse complement strand
CCGCCGCCGATGATGACGACGTCGACGCGGTGCTGGCCTTGCAGGGTGGGGTAGTCGGTTTCGTGGTTGAGGGTGGCGGTGTAGTAGGAATTGCAGCGTGGTTGAGTCATGTTCATGTCCAGGCGAAAAGAGGTAGACAGACAGCGCGATCCTTGTGGGAGCGAGCCTGCTCGCGAATAGGCCGGCACATTCAGCACTTGTAGTGACTGATACACCGCTTTCGCGAGCAGGCTCGCTCCCACAGGGGCGCGGGTTGGCTGATTAACAGGCTCACGCCTCAGTCAAATACCAACGCCAATCCTGTTCACCCACTTCAGCCATGAACTGCCGATACTCTGCACGCTTGACCGCCAGATACACCCCCAGGAATTCCTGGCCCAATGCGTCCCGCGCCCACACCGAATTTTCCAGCGCCGTCAGTGACGTCAGCCAGTCGGTCGGCAGCAATTGCGTGGCTTGCGCGTAGCCGTTGCCTTGTACCGGTTCCCCCGGGTCGAGGTTCTCGCTGATGCCGCGATGGATGCCGGCCAGGATCGCCGCCGCGGCCAGGTACGGGTTGGCGTCGGCACCGCAGATGCGGTGTTCGATGTGCCGGCTGTTGGCCGGGCCGCCGGGCACACGCAGGCTGACGGTGCGGTTGTCGACGCCCCAGGTCGGGGCCAGCGGCGCATAGCTGTTGGCCTGGAAACGCCGGTAGGAGTTGGCGTTGGGGCAGAACAGCAACAGCGAATCGAGCAGGCTGGCGAGCATGCCGCCGATGGCTGTGCGCAGCAGCGGGGTGCCGGCGGGGTCCTCGGAGGCGAACAGGTTGCGGCCTTCGGCGTCGGCGATGCTGACGTGCATGTGCATGCCGGTGCCCGCCAGGTGATCGAAGGGTTTGGCCATGAACGTCGCTTGCATGCCGTGCTTGTGGGCCACGGCCTTCACCAGTCGTTTGTAACGCACCGCCTGATCCATCGCCTGCAAGGCATCGCCATGTTCCAGGGTGATTTCCACTTGCCCCGGGGCGTACTCGGAAATCGCCGTGCGCGCCGGGATGCCATGGAGTTTGCACGCGGCATAGAGGTCGGCGAGGAAGGGTTCGATCTGCTCCAGTTCGCGCAGGCCATAGACCTGAGTGTGTCGCGGTCGACCGCCGTCCGCGTCCAGCGCCGGTTGCGGACGACCGTTGTGGTCGCGCTTGGCATCCAGCAGATAGAACTCCAGTTCGCACGCCATCACCGGGTGGTATCCCTCGGCTTGCAGGCGGTCGATGACCTTGATCAGCAGATGACGCGGGTCTGCGATGCTCGCCGGCATGCCTTCTTGCGGGTGCATGCTGACCTGCACCGCCGCCGTCGGAATCTGCCGCCACGGCAAACGCACCAGGCTGCCTTCGAGCGGATAGGCGCGGCAGTCGATGTCGCCCACCTCCCAGACCAGCCCGGAGTTCTCGACGTCATCGCCTTGCAGGGTCAGGCCGAGAATGGTGCTGGGCAGCGGGCGACCGCTCTCATACACCGCCAGCAGTTCCTCGCGGTGCAACAGCTTGCCGCGCGGCACACCGTTGGCATCGAGAATGAACAGCTCGATCATGTCGATATCGGGGTTGTTCGCCAAAAAGGATTGGGCGTCTTCAAGGGCTGCGAATTTCATTGTTCGTCACTCACGTGGGCGTCCCGCGGACGCACGGATTCAGGCCAGGGCACGACGACGGATAAAGACCCGCCGCGGGCTGGCAGCGATAGCGAAAAGCTGGGGGCTCGACGCGTCGTGGACGCGATCAGGCGAGCAGGGGGCTATCCGGCGGGCGTGCGGAGTGGCGCAGTTTGGAGCGGCGAAGGGCCATGGGCAGGTTGACGATGCGTTTCATGAGGCAATGCCGTCCGCGACCAACACAGGTGTGGTCAGGATCGAGACATCCAGCAAGTGATGCTCTGACGGTGAGGTACTCATGACTCAGGTTTCCAGCAGGGGAAATCGTCGGTGGCGGATACCGAGCTATCCGCAGTGACTGGATACTAGGGGTGAAAGTGAACGCTGTAAACGTCTGTTTTCAGCGAAGCAGGTGCACGCCCAATCCGATCAAGGCGCAACCGGACAACACTTCGATCACCCCACGCTTGAACCGCAGCAAGGCAACGGCCGCCGCGATCGCGATCAGCAGCGAAGGCCAATCCAGGTGACCGTCGAAGCCTTTGGGCCACAGTACGTGATAGCCAAAGAAGCACGCCAGATTGACAATCACCCCGACCACAGCGGCCGTGATCGCTGTCAGCGGCGCGGTGAATTTGAGTTCGTTGTGCGTCGATTCCACCAAGGGGCCGCCGGCGAGAATGAACAGGAACGAAGGCAGGAAGGTGAACCAGGTCACCAGCATGGCGGCAACCGCACCGGCGAAAAAGGCCTGATCGGGACCGAACACCTGATGCACGTAGCCGCCGATAAAACCGACGAAGGCAACGACCATGATCAGTGGCCCGGGGGTGGTTTCGCCGAGCGCCAGGCCATCGATCATCTGCGTCGGCGTCAGCCATCCATAGTGGCCGACCGCGCCCTGGTACACATAGGGCAGCACCGCGTACGCACCGCCGAAGGTCAGCAACGCCGCCTTGGTAAAGAACCAGCTCATCTGCGTCAACGTGCCTTCCCAGCCGAACAGGGCGGTGAGCGTGGCCATCGGCAGCGTCCACAACACCGCGCCAATGAGCGCCAGGCGCAGTGATTTCCAGCGACTGAAGCGGGCGTGTTCAGGCGTCGGTGTGTCGTCATCGATCACCGCCGCGCCGAAGGATTTTTGCGCAGCGCCGTGGCCACCGGTGCGGAACTGTTCGGGTGCCAGACGCCCGCCAAAATACCCGATGATGGCCGCCCCCAGCACGATCAGCGGAAACGGCACGTTGAGCGCGAAAATAGCCACGAATGATGCGGCGGCAATGCCCCACATCCAGCCGTTTTTCAATGCCCGGGAGCCGATCCGATGTGCCGCCTGCAGCACGATGGCGGTCACGGCAGGCTTGATCCCGTAAAACAGCCCGGCCACCGCCGGCACCTCACCGAAGGCGATGTACACCCACGACAGGGCAATCAGGATGAACAGTGACGGCAGCACGAACAACCCTCCGGCGATCACGCCACCCCAGGTCCGGTGCATCAGCCAGCCGATGTAGGTCGCCAGTTGCTGGGCCTCGGGGCCAGGCAGCAACATGCAATAGTTGAGCGCATGCAGGAATCGCCGCTCGGAGATCCAGCGCCGGCGTTCGACCAGTTCCTGGTGCATGATCGAAATCTGCCCCGCCGGCCCGCCGAAACTGATGAAGCCGAGCTTGAGCCAGAAGCGAAATGCTTCGTGCAGGCTGATTGCTGCAGGCTTTGTGTGTGCTGACGGGGTGTTCGGGGTGGGCGTGGGGCTCAAGCGAATGTTCCTTGCAGAGGCGCTTTGAGCCAGTGACTTTAGCCGTGACGCCGGGCTTTGGGTAGTCGCCTGTCAGGGTAGAGCCTACCGGCGTACTGGGCTCGAACCGGCAGCCTGCAGGTTTTGTGTGTCAACTCAGCACAAAATCCACCGGCTCAAGCGTTGGCGGCAGCTCCGTCACGCCCAGTGCGGCGAGGACGTCGCGCTCGATATTGCGCACGATAGCGCCAGTCGTTGATCGCCCCGGATTCGTTGAGTGAGGAGCACTGCTGGCCTGCCTGCAGCAGAATCTGCCCACTCACATCGGTGGTGTTGCCATTAGGCATCGGTTGCAGCCAGTCGCCACTGGAGGCTGCGCAGGGCAATGCGCTTGGCGATCGAGCCCTTGAGCGAAGTCAGGACGCCGATCAGGTTGGGCTTGGGCCTGACGATCATGGTTGTCAGCCGCCTGTCATGTTCATGAAGCGAATGACCTGGACATCATCGTTCACTTCGAAAGTGTGCCGGTAAGGCTTGAGCTTCATGGCCTCGATAATGGCTAGTTCCAGACGTTCCGGTTGTCCGGGGTGACTGCGCAACACGGCCTTGAGATCGACAGAGTGCTCGTTGCCCAGGCACAGCAGCAGTCGACCCTCGACGGTCAGCCGCACCCGATTGCAGGTGCCGCAGAAGTTGTGGCTGTGGGGGGAAATGAACCCCAGGCGAATCTGCGGCGCCTCGGCCAGGCGCCAGTAGCGCGAAGGGCCCTGGGTCGACTCGGCGGAGTCAATCAACGTGTAGCGCTCGGCGATCCGCTCTCGAACCTGGGCACTGGAATAGAAGGACTGCGCGCGGCTGTGCTCATCGATGAGGCCCAAGGGCATTTCTTCGATAAAGGAGATGTCGAGGTTGCGGTCGATGGCGAAGCTCACCAGATCGTTGATCTCGTGATCGTTGCGACCCTTCATCACCACGCAGTTGAGCTTGGTATTGCGAAAGCCGGCCTTGTTGGCGGCGTCGATGCCCTTGATCACCTGCGCCAGGTCGCCGGTTCGGGTCAGCTCGCGAAAGCGTTGCGGGTCCAGGCAGTCGAGGCTGATATTGAGGCGCTTGACCCCGGCCTCGAACAGGGGGTCGGCAAGCCTGGCCAACTGCGAGCCATTGGTGGTCATGCACAGTTCACGCAGGCCGGGCAGGGCGGCGATCTTCTCGCACAGCTGCACCACGCCCGGGCGGATCAGCGGCTCGCCCCCGGTCAGGCGGATCTTGCGCGTGCCCAGTGCGACGAAGCTCTGCGCCACCTGATAGATCTCTTCCAGCGTCAGCACCCGTTGACGCGGCAGGAACTGCATGTCCTCGGCCATGCAATACACGCAGCGGAAATCGCAGCGGTCTGTGACCGACAGGCGCAGATAATCCACGCGCCGGGAGAACCCATCGATCAAGACTCGCTCCGTCATGAAATCCTCGCTTGGCGCCGCTCGCACTTGAATGAAGGGTCCGCTGTCAACGGATGTGTTGAGCGCAGACTAAGAACAACGGGCGAGGGCGTCCAATCACTATGAGTAACCGGCTGATCGACGGGCTCTATGATGAACTGTTTTTTAGTCATCAACAGCAATTAGCCAATATTCAACGCGCACGCCTATGGGCTTCTCCGTGAAACGATCAATGGCCTGGATCAGGTCACGGAGAATTCCATCTCAAGTCGCTGGGGAGCCGGCGACTACTGCTTCGCCCCAAACATCACCGTCCAGTAAATCCCCGCATCACTCTTCGGATCGACCGCATACGCCGCGCCCAGGTCGCGGAACTGCGGATTCATCAGGTTGGCGCAATGGCCGGGGCTGGCCAGCCAGCCGTCGACCACCTTGCGCACGCTGTCCTGGCCGGCGGCGATGTTTTCGCCGATCTGCTGGAAGTCGTAGCCCGCGAGCTCCGCGCGGTCGCCTGGGGTGCGGCCGTCGCGATCCTTGTGGTCGAAATAGTTGTTGTTGGCCATGCTGCGCGACTGGGTTTCGGCGGCGCTCGCCAGGATAGCGTCCCAGGTCAACGGCGTAGTGGCGTTGAAGGATTGCGCCCCGCACTGGCGGGGGCGGCTGCGCGCGATGTTGAGTTCGGCCAGCAGTTTTTGCCCTTCGGCCTGCGAATCGCCCAAGCGTGCGCTCAACAAGGGACGGGCCAGGACGATGCGCCACTCGCGGTCCTGGCGGCTGACGCCGACGTCGACGAACTGCGGGTCGAGCACGATCTGGCAAAAACTCTCCTGGATCGCTTTCATGGCCGAGGGCGCGTCCCGCGGCCCGTTCAGGCTGATCGCCTGCACGTTCTTCATCGGATAACCGGCGCTGGCCATGGCCTGTTGCAGGTTGCCGACGCTGGCGGCGGACAGCACCAGCCGTGGGTCGGCCGACAACGGCGGAAGTTCCGATGACACCTGGCCGGCGCAACGTTGCAGTTGGCCACGGAAGAGGTTGATCGATTCGATCAGTTGCGACTCTTCGCTCGCCAGTGCGGTGGTGGCAAAGACAAGACCCAGTGAAAACCCGGCAAGGCGAAGAGTGGACGACAGGAAATGCATGGAAATCCTCCTTGAGCTGACTGCACCCATGATGCGCGAAGTGCCCCCCTTGAGCGCAATGCCTTTTTCCGGGATCTCGCCTGCCGTGTGCAATCATTTCAATACTACACTGAAGCGATACTGCCTAGAGAGTAATGCCCGATCATGCGCCAAGACTGGATAGCCACCTTCCTCGCCCTGACCCTGCTCGCTATCCCGGCATTCGCCGCCGACCAGGAGAACAAACAGAAAGTCGCTGAAGACAAAGCCGAGGTACTGGAGCATAAGGCCGCGCAAAACAGCAGCCCCGCGTCGGCATCCAGGTCCGAAGCCATTACCCAGCCCGAGGTCCAGGCCGTGGACCCGGTGGGGAAAGCGCCGCTGGATGACGCCATCACCTGTCTCGCCCGTTCGATCTACTGGGAAGCCAAGGGCAAGAACGCGATCGACATGGAAGCGGTGGCCAATGTGGTCATGAACCGCCTTGGCCACCAAGGTTTTCCCGATACCGTGTGCGGTGTGGTCAAGCAGGGTTCGCAGAGCAAGAACTGCCAGTTCTCCTGGTGGTGCGACGGTCGTTCCGACTCAGTGCAGGAAGAGGTGCCTTATGCGATGGCGAAGGAAATCGCACGCAAGGCGCTGAACAAGCAATTGCCGGATCGCACCAAGGGGGCGCTGTATTTTCATGACCGCACGGTGAAACCGGATTGGGCCAGGGAGTACACCAATACCGCCAACATCGGCTTGTTCAAGTTTTACAAACCCCATGGCGGGGATGCGAAGTAGTGGCGTTTGTGCAGGAAAACCCCTGAAATTTATCGACGCCAGCGAAACTGCAATATTTCTGTTTTACAAGCTTCATGACCGAGCAACACGTTAGAAATGTCATGAACGGAAACAGAACATGAAGCAGGCCTGGTTTATCAGCAGTCACACGGCATCGCCCGGTGCCTCCTCTCGAGTGGACGCCTCGTGACGGTTCTCGTCACCGGCGCCGCCGGATTCATCGGCTTTCATACGGCCAGGCGCTTGTGCCAGGACGGTCATGACGTGGTCGGTATCGACAACCTCAACGACTACTACGATGTCGCGCTCAAGCAGGCACGCCTCAGGGAACTGCAGTCCCTGCCGGGTTTTCGCTTCCTGAAAATGGACATCGTCGACAAGCCGGCCTTGATGGATTTGTTCCGCGAGCAGCGGTTCAGCGAAGTGGTGCACCTGGCAGCCCAGGCCGGCGTGCGTTATTCGCTGGACCAACCGGATGCCTATGGCCAGTCGAACCTGGTGGGGTTCCTCAATGTGCTGGAAGCCTGTCGGCACCATCGCCCCGAACACCTGATCTATGCGTCGAGCAGTTCGGTGTACGGCAGCAACCGCAGCATGCCTTTTCGCGTCGAAGATGCCGTCGATTACCCGGTTTCGTTGTACGCGGCCACCAAGCGGGCCAATGAGCTGCTGGCCCACAGTTACTGCCATCTGTACGGCTTGAAGGCCAGTGGCCTGCGCTTCTTTACCGTCTACGGGCCCTGGGGCCGGCCCGACATGGCGCCGTTCAAATTCACCCAGGCGATCCTCAACGGCCAGCCCATCGACGTCTACAACCAGGGCGAGATGGCGCGGGACTTCACCTACATCGACGACATCGTCGAAAGCATCGCCCGCCTGCGCACACGGCCGCCGGTGGCGGACGTACCTGGCCAGGGTTGCAACCGCCTGTTCAACATTGGTCGCGGCGAGCCCATGGCGCTGCTGGATTTTATCAGGTGCCTGGAAACGGCATTGGGCACAAAGGCCCGGCGCAATTTCATGCCGATGCAGGACGGTGATGTGGTCAAGACCTGGGCCGATGTCTCGGCGCTGCAAGCGTGGATCGACTTTCGCCCGCGGGTGTCGGTTGAAACCGGTGTCGGGGCCTTTGTGCAGTGGTATCGGCAGTTTTATCAGATTTGAAACGTTCGCCGCTGATAACGGTAAACCCAGAAGGGCGAGGGGACTCCATGAGCCAAGACATATTTGTATCGGTACTGATTCCGGCGAAGAACGAAGCGAACAATCTCAAGCCGCTGCTTGAAGAGGTGCGCGAGGCGCTGGCCAACGAAGCGTATGAAATCATTGTCGTCGACGATGGCAGTACCGACGCCACCTTGCACGAGCTGCGACAAATCAAAAACAACGGCCTGAGCGCCTTGCGCATCCTCCATCACCAACGCTCGCTGGGGCAGAGCACATCGCTCTATCACGCGGCACGGGAAGCGCGCGGGCAATGGCTGGCGACCCTCGACGGCGACGGCCAGAATGATCCGGCGGATATTCCCGGCATGCTCGCGCTGGTGCGCGGCGAGCGGGGCAGGGGCGACGTGCAACTGGTGGCCGGTCACCGGGTCAACCGCCGCGACACCGCAAGCAAGCGCTGGGCTTCGCGTTTTGCCAACGGCCTGCGCCGTCGCTTGCTCAAGGATTCCACACCGGACACCGGCTGCGGCTTGAAGCTGATCGAGCGCGCGGCGTTTCTGCGCCTGCCGTATTTCGACCACATGCATCGATTCATCCCGGCGTTGATCCAGCGCCACAACGGCCGAATGATAGTCCATCCGGTCAACCATCGCGCGCGCACGGCCGGGGTGTCCAAGTACGGCAATCTCGACCGCGCGCTGGTGGGCGTACTTGACCTGATCGGCGTCTGGTGGCTGATCAAGCGCACGCGGTTGCACACCCATGCCCAGGAGTTCGAAGGATGATGCTGACTCGTGAAACCTTGTGGCTGGTGATCGGTTTCGCCGGCCAGATCGCCTTCACCGGCCGCTTTGTCTTGCAGTGGCTGTACAGCGAATACAAAAAACGCAGCGTGATTCCGGTGAGCTTCTGGTATTTGAGCATCGTCGGCAGCACGCTGCTGTTCGCCTACGCGATCTATCGCCAGGACCCGGTTTTTATCGTCGGCCAGGCCTTTGGCGCCATCGTCTATTTGCGCAATCTGCAACTGATTGCCAAAAGCAAAAGCCTGAAGGAATAACCGATGCGCAGATCGTTGTCGCCCAGGGTCGAGTGCCTGGGCCTGATGCTGTTTGCCCTGCTGTTGATCGGCGCCGGTCTGGGCTGGCGTCAGGCGCAGAATGTGGACGAAGAACGCTTCCTCGGTGTGGCCCTGGAGATGCTGCACAACGGCTCATGGCTGATCCCGCACCGTGCCGGTGAGATCTACGGCGACAAGCCGCCCATCTTCATGTGGACGGTGGCGTTCTTCGTCTGGCTCACCGGCATGCCCAACATCGCGTTGTATATTCCAGGGCTGTTTTCGGCGGTAACGGTGACGGCAATGGTCTACGACCTTGGCCGTCGGTTGTGGACCCAGCGCATCGGGCGCATCGCAGCGCTGTTGTACCTGGCGACCTACCAGACCTACAGCATCCTGCGCACTGGGCAGATCGACAGTTTCCTGATTCTGTTCACGACCCTGGGCTTGTACGGCCTGGCGCGTCATCTGCTGCTCGGACCGGCCTGGCGCTGGTTCCATGTGGGCTGCGCGGCGATGGGCATCGGCGTGATCACCAAAGGCGTCGGCTTTCTTCCGGCGTTGCTGCTGATCCCCTATGCCTACGCGCTACGCAAGGGCTGGCCGGGGGTGGTGGCGATGCCGGGGCAGGCGCGCAAGTGGCTGCTCGGATTTGGCTTCATGCTGGCCGCGATTGCGGTCTGGCTGCTGCCCCTGGCCTTGTCCATAACGCTCAATGGCAGCGCTGACGAAATCGCCTATGCGCGGGAAATCCTCCTGCGCCAGACCGCCGGACGCTATGCCGCCGCCTGGCATCACCGTGAACCTTTCTGGTACTTCTTTACCAACGTCATTCCCCAGTATTGGCTGCCGCTGGTATTGGTCTTGCCGTGGCTGGTGCCCGCCTGGCGCCGTCAGCTGCAAAAACGCGATGGCCGGGTGCTGGTGTTGCTCGGCTGGGTGGCGCTGGTGGTGCTGTTTTTCTGCATCAGCAGCGGCAAGCGCAAGTTGTACATTTACCCGGCGTTGCCGGGGCTGGTGCTGGTGGCGGCGCCGCTGGTGCCCTGGTTGCTGCAGCGTTGGTTCAGGCAGCGCCGGCGATTTCGGCGAGTGTTCCCGGCATTGGTCGCCACCTGGTTCGTGCTGTGGTTCGCCCGGGGTTTTGTCGAGCCGATCAGGGACGGGACCAATCCCAATCAAGTGCTCATGGCACAGGCCAACACCCTGACCCAGGGCGCCGACCTCGTATTGGTCAACTGGAGCGAAGGGCACTGGCTGTTCGCCCGTCAGCCGATCGTACACTTCGGCATGCTCGACTCCACCGTGGAAAGGGCGGCGCAATGGTTGCGCGAACACCCGCAGGCCTATGCCCTGGTGCCGGCCGACGTGCTGGGCCGCTGCTTCAAGCCCGAGGCTGCACGGGCACTGGGGCAGAACACCCGGGCGCAATGGTCGATTGTCGGCGCGCAGGCCGATAACGGGCAGTGTCATCCGGGTGTGTCGGCGACGGTGTACCGGTTTTCCTGGGCTGACCCGCAGGTGCAAGCGACAGTCGCTTCATCGAAGCGACCCTGAAGAGGCGCAATGATCAAAACTTCGCATCATGCAACGCATCGACAATCGCCGGGCCGCCGATGCCAGTCAGGGACAGTAGCAGTGAGCGGATCAACGGATCGTCTGCATAACGCACCGGCGTGCCTTCCATGGGCCAGATGACAAACAACGCACGGGTAACCACCACGTACAACCAGGTGGCGAGCACTGCCCGCGACATTCGCGCGCAGAACGAGCCGCAGATGCAATGCTGTTACGTATCAGTGTTGATGGCGACGCCAGAAACAGCGGGCCAGCAAGGCATCGAGGCTGAACTTGCCGGGGCCTGACAGGACCAGCGGCACCAGGGCGGCGAGGTAGATCAGCGGCAGCTTGAAGTTGCCGAAACCTTTGTTGCTGATGGAGTAACCCTGGGCCAGTTCGCTCAAGGTCGACCAGTCGGCCGGCCAGTGCACCGCGGCGGTCGCGACAATGGTCACCACGATCAGGCTGATTGCCGAGAACCGCGTGGCCAGGCCCACCAGCAGGGCGAGGGCGCAGATCAGCTCTGCCCACATCGACAGTTCCCAATTCAGGGTGGCTGGCAGGTGGTTGAACGGAAACAGGAAGCGGTCCTGGATGTCGGCGAACCAGTTCTCGCCGTTGAATTTCTCCAGGCCTGACTCGAAGAACTCCCACGCAAGGAACACCCGCAGGGTCAATGGCGCGATCCAGCTTCCGGCTCGGTCAAGGTTCAGGTGCAGGCCTTTGACGGCCGATGAAATAGTGGCGCTCATGGTTGATCTCCTTCGAGGCAGGGATGTCGGGCGGGGGATTGCCCGTTGAGGCTTATTTCATCAACCGGGTGTATCTGCGTTGTGTCGTTTGTGCGGGGATTTAAGTGCGGGTTGTGTCGGGGGCGGGGCTGTACACACTTTGATACGTAGTTCGCGCAAAACGTCCGGCCTGAACGCAAACCCTGTGGGAGCGAGCCGGCTCCGGGCAGCGTTCCGACGATGAGGTGCTGTCAGTCGATATCAATGTTAACGGTGAGACCGCTTTCGCGAGCAGGCTCGCTCCCACAGCAATGGTGCTGGCTCTATGGATATGGGGGCGGGTGACGCTCAGTGACTTTTGCTATACATTTTCCGCCCGCCCATTGCATGGTGTAACCGCTTCATGTCTCTTGCGCTCGAACGTCTAGTCGCTGGCACGCCGATCCCTTTCGCCGGTAATCGTGTCACCGTGGTCAGCCCCGAACTGGCGGCTCGCTTTCAACCCGGTGACCACCTGTTGGTGGAGCAGGTCAGCGGTGAACTGTTGCTGATCCCGGTGGCAGACCAGCAAGCGGCGGCCGTCGCGATCGAGCGTGCCGAGGCGGCGTTCAAGGCGTTGTCGACGGTGTCGGACCAGGCCATCAGCGCCTTCTTCGATGAGTTCGCCCAACGTCTGGAGACGCCTGAGTGCTGGGCCTTGATCGAGGCTGCGAACCAGGCCGACATCGAACGGGCCAAGGCCCGTGGCCGTTCGACCACGCGTTTGCTGGCCGATGAGCGCATGCGCCGCGACATGATCAAAGGCCTGCGCGCATGGCGCGATGCGTCGGCCACCCGTGGCAAAGTCATCAGCTGCGTCGAGCACGACGGCTGGAAAGTCGAGCAAGTGGTCTCGCCGCTGGGCATCGTCGCATTCGTCTTCGAAGGTCGGCCGAACGTTTTCGCCGATGCCGCCGGTGTGTTGCGCACCGGTAACACCGCGGTGCTGCGCATTGGTAGCGATGCGTTGGGCACGGCCCAGGCCATCGTCACCCACGCACTGGACCCGGCGCTGAATGACGCCGGCCTGCCGACCGGTGCGGTGTCGCTGGTGGAAAGCGTCAATCACGCCGCCGGTTGGGCAATGTTCGCCGACCGCCGCCTGTCCTTGGCCGTGGCCCGCGGTTCGGGGCGCGCCGTCAGTCAACTGGGCAGCATCGCGCAGCAGGCCGGCACCGCCGTCAGCCTGCACGGTACCGGTGGCGCCTGGTTGATCGCCCACACGGATGCCGATGCCACGCGCTTCGCCGCCGTGGTGCGCAACTCCCTCGACCGCAAGGTCTGCAACACCCTGAACGTCTGCCTGATCCACCGCGATCGCGCCGCTGAGCTGGTGCCGTTGTTTCTCGATGCGCTGCAACAGGCTGGCCAGTCTCGTGGCCAGGGCTGCAAGTTGCACATCGTGGAAGGCAGCGAATCGTTCCTGCCGGCGGGTTGGCAAACCGCGAGCGTCGAGGTCTACCGCGCCGAAGGCTACCGCACCGAAGCACAGGCCGAACCTTTGCCGCAAGATCAACTGGGTCGCGAGTGGGAGTGGGAAGAGACCCCGGAGGTCAGCCTGAAGATCGTTGACGACCTGGACAGCGCCATCGCCTTGTTCAACCGCTACAGCCCGCAATTCACCGTGTCGCTGCTCAGTGAAGATGCCGCGACACAGGAACGCTTCTACAACGCGGTCAACGCGCCCTTTGTCGGCAACGGGATCACCCGTTGGGTCGATGGTCAGTACGCACTCAACAAGCCGGAACTGGGCTTGTCGAACTGGGAGAGCGGGCGCCTGTTTGCGCGCAGCGCGATTCTTTCGGGCGATGGTGTCTTCACCATTCGCAGTCGCATGACCCAGGTCGATCTGTCGGTCAAACGCTAAAAAATATCCGCAGCGGCTGCCTGGGCGATCGCTGCGGTCGAGCTCAGGCGGCTTCGACGGCCTTGCCATACACGGCGCAAGTCCTCGGGTGATCGGCCAGCGACACGAACGTGCGGCTGCCGCCATCCAGGGCATCGATCGAGCCGGTCTCGATGTCGTACACCCAGCCATGCAGGTTCAGCAGGCCTTTCTCCTGAGCCAGGCGTACGCTCGGATGAGTCTGGATGTTCGCCAGCTGGGCGATGACATTCTCGCGCACCATCGAACTGACTTTGGCCGCCTCATCCGCGTGGGGCCGGGATTGGTTGATCACCTTGGCCGATTCGGCGTGTTGCAACCAGCCGCTGACGGCGGGCAGGTGGTCCATGCATGTGCACTTGGCAACTGCCGTCATCGCGCCGCAGTCGGAATGGCCGCAGATCACGATGTCGGTCACGCCGAGCACCGCGACCGCGTACTCCACCGTGGCCGACACACCACCTGGATGGGGGCTGTAGGAGGGCACGATGTTGCCCGCGTTACGGATGACGAACAGCTCGCCGGGTTCTTGCTGGGTCAGCAGTTCCGGCACGACGCGGCTGTCGGAGCAGGTGATGAACAAGGTGCCCGGATGTTGCGTGGTCGCCAGGTGTTTGAACAGGTCGGTGCGTTGCGGAAACACTTCCTTCTGAAACTTCAGAAAACCTTCGATGAGCGCTTGCATGCTTGAGTCCTCAATTGGGAGCCGGGTTTGGCCCGCAGGAACGTGCGGGCCGGTATCAACTTAGAAAGGACGCAGGGGCAGGAACTTGCCATCGAGGGTGATCACGGCGCGCGAGCCACCTTCCGGGTCTTCGACTTTCTTCATGTCGAGCTTGAAGTTGATCGCACTGATGATGCCGTCGCCGAACTGCTCATGGACCAGGGCTTTGAGCGTGGTGCCGTAGATCTGGATCATTTCGTAGAAGCGGTAGATGGTCGGGTCGGTCGGAACTCCCGAGAGGCTGCCACGCAGCGGAATGATCTGCAGGCGAGCGACGGCGTCGGCATCCAGGTCGAGTTTCTCGCCGATCACTTTGGCGGCACTTTCCGGCAGCGGATGCTGGCCGAGCAGGGCAGCAGTGACGTAGGCCAGGCCCAGGCCGGTGCCATCGGTCAGGTCCTGCCAGGACAGGTTCTTACGTGCCTTGGCATCCAGGATTTCAGTGGTCAGGGCCAGGCTTGGGTCGTTGTAGGCGTGGGACTGTTGCATGGTGTTTCTCCTGTCGCGGTGGGAATGTGCTGGGGTGTGAAGCCATCTTCTGCCGTTCCATCCATAGCGTCCAAGACCGATATACAATGCAATGCATAAGTATTGCCTATAGGTGGTGAACCCCATGTTGCTGCGTCATCTGCGTTATTTGCTGGCCGTCGCCGACAACGGCGGCTTTACCCGCGCCGCCGAGGCGTTGCACGTGTCCCAGCCGACCCTGTCGCAACAGATCCGGCAGTTGGAAGAAACCCTCGGCGTCAGTCTGTTCGACCGGACCTCCCGCACGGTCAAGCCCACGGACGCGGGCGAGGCCTATATCGAATGTGCCCGCCGAGTGCTGGTGGAACTGGAGGCGGGCAAGCGTGCGCTGCATGACGTGAAGGACTTGTCGCGCGGCAGCTTGCGCCTGGCCATGACGCCCACGTTCATGGCTTATCTGGTAGGGCCGCTGGTGCGCGACTACATGGCACGCTACCCGAACATCCATCTGCAGATTTTCGAGTTGTCGATGGCCGACATCGAGGCGGGGTTGGCGGATGATTCGCTGGACATCGCGATCGCGTTCGATCAGGTGAGGAATGCCGAGATCGAGTCGCTCCCGGCGTTTACCGAAACCCTGGGGCTGATGGTGGGCCGCGTGCACCCGCTGTATGAAAGTCAGGTGGCGTTGAGCGCTGAAGACGTGGCGCAACTGGAGTTTGCGCTGTTGACCCGGGACTTCATCACTCGCACCTGTATCGATGAATACTTCGTCGCGGCGAAGATCACGCCCAAGGTGGCCATTGAGGTCAATTCGGTCAACACCTTGCTGGAAGTCATTCAGCACACCGCCATGGCAACGATCCTTCCGGAACCCATCGCTACTGCAGAGCGTGCATTGCGCCGGATTCCATTGCTGGGTGAGGGGCCCAGGCGCGGGGCCGCGCTGCTTCGGCGCAAGAACAATTATCACAGTGCAGCAGCGTTGGCGTTTATGGACCTGGTACCGGGTACCGATTTTTCCTGACCACTGCGCCCCTCCTGCAGTGGTTAGTTTGCAGACAGGAAAATAAAAAGGGCCTGCTCTTTTTGGGAGCAGGCCCTTTTTTGAAAGAGTTAAATGTTAATCAGTAGAACCGATCAATCACCCGAACTTCGTTCTGGTTCTGCAACGAGTCCCACGCCTGTTTCAGCGTTTGCAGAACATTCCCGATGAAGTCCTTGTCGGCCGCGGCTTTCTTGCCGACATAGCCCTGGCCGCGACGGTACATTTTCAGTCGGGCGAGCAGGTTCTGGTTGTTCTGGTCGAACTCCGCTTCATGGGCATGCGGCGACAGGCAGTCGATATGTACCTGGCCCGATTTGCTGATCCAGAGAATATGGCTGTCGTGGCTGTCTTTTTTAGCCGCGAACATACGAGCCAGTTCTTCGATAGTGGGTTGATTGTTCAGATTCATGATAAAGCCCCCTTGACCATTTGGTGATCTTTCAAAGTTGATTCGCTAATACATGTAGCCCATCGGTTAGTTGATCCCTGGCACCGAAACCAGGACGTCAGCAGTCGTCCGCCAAAATCGACAGGGTCCCGCGTCTGTTGCATGTAGTCGTGTTGAATAACTGCTACGCAATAGCGTCACAACGAAGAGAAGCGGCGATAACCTTTGGCCCCTGCCGACGTTTTCAGGGTCGGCCACAAGCATCATGAGGATGGATCGCCAGCGCTTCTCGCCCTTGTACTGGACGTTCAGGCCAGGTCAGCTTCTTCAATCTGCCTTGTGGGCAGCGTGTATCCGGAAAAAACAGC
>Ga0247818_10001224_pt1 | contig 16155 bp, 16 predicted proteins | sample 13C_Glucose_Day1_FD_192424 | JGI IMG/M metagenome (GOLD analysis project Ga0247818, IMG submission 192424) | Soil microbial communities from agricultural site in Penn Yan, New York, United States - 13C_Glucose_Day1 | ecosystem: Environmental > Terrestrial > Soil > Agricultural land | place... | reverse complement strand
AGCCGCGGGGATGACCGCAAACGACCGTTGTCGCCCAAGGAAAAACGAAGATTGTGCTCAATGTGGAGCCGATTGCCTCGCCTTTCAAGGCAAACGTCCTACATCCGGTAAAGTCTCTGACAGAGTCAATCGACTAACGGTCAAGAAATAATCGGAAAAACTTGCCTTAAAAGCTGAATCGCCTGTCGCCATTGCTCAGTGATGGCCTCTATACTAGCTCCCCGTTTGTGCACCGCTCTAGTGCATTCGGCTGGAGCGCGACACGTCCCTCCACTCTCCATTCAGAGCCGCCGTAATAATGAGCCTGTTCTCCGCTGTCGAAATGGCACCCCGCGATCCAATCCTGGGCCTCAACGAAGCATTCAACGCCGATACCCGGACCACCAAGGTCAACCTGGGTGTAGGTGTTTACTGCAACGAAGAGGGGCGAATTCCCCTGCTGCGCGCGGTGATCGAAGCCGAAACCATTCGCGCTGCTCAGCACGCCTCCCGTGGCTACCTGCCGATCGACGGCATCGCGGCCTACGACCAGGCCGTGCAAAAGCTGCTGTTCGGTAACGACTCGCCGCTGATCGCTGCCGGTCGCATCGTCACCACTCAGGCTGTCGGCGGTACCGGCGCGCTGAAAATCGGTGCCGACTTCCTCAAGCAACTGCTGCCGAACGCCGTCGTGGCGATCAGCGACCCGAGCTGGGAAAACCACCGCGCGCTGTTCGAAACCGCTGGCTTCCCGGTGCAGAACTACCGCTACTACGACGCCGCCACCCACGACGTGAACCGTGCCGGTATGCTCGACGACCTCAACGCCCTGCCGAACGGCTCGATCGTTGTGTTGCACGCCTGCTGCCACAACCCGACGGGCGTCGACCTGACCCCGGCCGACTGGAAAAACGTGCTGGACGTGGTCAAGGCCAAAGGTCACGTGCCGTTCCTCGACATGGCTTACCAGGGTTTCGGCGACGGCATCGACGAAGACGCCGCAGCCGTGCGTCTGTTCGCTGAATCGGGCCTGACTTTCTTCGTTTCGAGCTCGTTCTCCAAGTCGTTCTCGCTGTACGGCGAGCGCGTTGGCGCCCTGTCGATCGTCAGCGAATCGAAAGAAGAAAGCGCGCGCGTGCTGTCGCAGGTCAAGCGTGTTATCCGCACCAACTACTCCAACCCGCCAACTCACGGTGCAAGCATCGTCGCCGCCGTGTTGAACAGCCCGGAACTGCGCGCCCAGTGGGAAGCGGAACTGGCTGAGATGCGCCTGCGCATTCGCGGCATGCGCGAGCAGATGGTTGCCCTGCTGGCCGAGAAAGCCCCGCAGCGTGACTTCAGCTTCGTTGGTCGTCAGCGCGGCATGTTCTCCTACTCCGGCCTGACCACCGAACAGGTGCACCGCCTGCGTAACGAGTTCGGCATCTCCGCCCTGGACACCGGCCGCATCTGCGTCGCGGCACTGAACCAGAGCAACATCAAAGCGGTAACGGATGCGATCGTTCAGGTCATCTGATTTCGCCTGGCAATGAAAAACGGGAAGCCTTGGGGCTTCCCGTTTTTTATTTGTCCCGGAATGACGTCCACACCCTCTAGACTGCACACAAAACAAACTGTAGGAGTGAGCCTGCTCGCGATAGCGTCTGATCAGTTGACGCTTCACTGCTTGACACACCGCTATCGCGAGCAGGCTCACTCCTACAGGTTTTGTGTACACCCAAGATCTCTGAAGAGAACCCAAATGAAAAACGACAACCTGCGCGCCGACCGTGACGACCTGGATGATTTCATCCCCCGCGCCCCGGCCAAACGCGACAAAAGCCTGGTGCTGCAAGTCGCCGCCGGGGTGTTTCTCGGCGGTCTCGCCCTGTGGCTGGTGCAACTGGCGGCCACCGCGGCGTACGCCAAATTGATGCTCGGAACAATTACCTTCGGCAGTTAAGCCAGTTCACTCGCGCGCTGACTCGCGGCATCGTCATAGGCGACGTAGAGCGATTCGGCGATCTGGCTTTTGATCGCCTTGGTGCTTTCCAGGCCGAGCACGAAACCTTCGGCCTTGCCGCCAGCGCGGTTCAGCTCTTCGGCGGTGCTGGCCTGGGTGATCGCGTCGAAGAGTTTTTCGGCGTGGGGGCCAACGCCCTTGGGCAGACTGATTTGCGCGATGCTCATGCGAGCACCTCGTTGTTGCGAATTGCAGGCTTCATGGCGCGTACCTTTTCGGCGAATGGCCGGCAGCGCGTGTGACCACTTCCGGGCGACCATGGTAGACCTGTGAGGCGGTTCTGGTAATCGCTAATCACTGACAAATCACCGTCCGTCCTGCTGACATCAGAAAACTTACACCCAATGCTTGACTTCTCTTTTTGAATCAGTAACATACGCACCAATTCCGCAATAGCTCAGTTGGTAGAGCAAATGACTGTTAATCATTGGGTCCCTGGTTCGAGTCCAGGTTGTGGAGCCAGACAAGGTTCCAGAGAAGGCTTTCAAAATCTCTGAAACTCCCGAAAAACCCGCCTTCTGGCGGGTTTTTTCGTTTTGGCGTTCTGTCGGATTCCGGTGGGTACCAGCCATTTTAAGGGAAGAGTTTGGGATACAGGTCAGTTCGATAAAAGGGAGTACCCTTATGTCGCGCACGACTGCTCCACTCTCCGACGCCGCTTGCCGTTCGGCCAAGCCCACCGACCGCGCCTACAAGCTTTTCGACGGCGACGGCCTTTACCTTCTAGTCCAACCCAATAGCCGCAAAGGCTGGCGTTTCAAATACGTCAAACCTGATGGCCGGGAAGGACTGACCTCGTTCGGCAACTCCCCCATCGTTGGCCTCGCCGATGCGCGCCGCAAGCGCTTGGAGGTCAAGCGAATGCTGGCGGATGGCATTGATCCCATAGGAGCCAAGCACCAAGCCAAGACGCAAGCCCTAATCAAAGGCCGCACCTTTGAAAGCGTTGCTCTCGGCTGGCACACGGAAATGTCAGCCAAGTGGGCACCGGACTATTCCAAGACAGTGATGAGTCGCCTCAAAACTCACCTCTTCCCGCTGATCGGCGCCCGCTCCATTGTCGATCTAGATACCCACGACCTTATGCGGCCCCTGGAAGCGATCAAGAAGCGCGGAACGATAGACATTGCTTTAAGGGTACAAAACTACCTGCAGAGCATCATGCGCGAAGCAAAGCGCCTCCGGCTTATCACCGTAAACCCTGCTTACGACCTCGTAGGCTCGATCAAAGCCTCGCGGGTCGTTCACCGCCCCGCCTTATCCTTATCGCGCTTGCCTGAATTGCAGGAACGGATCGACACCTATAAAGGCCGCGCACTTACCCGGCTGACGGTCTTGCTGTCGTTGCACGTGTTTGTCCGCTCCAGCGAGCTGCGCTTCGCCCGCTGGAGCGAGTTCGACCTCAAGCGTGGTGTGTGGGAAATACCCGACACGCGACCAGCGTTGGAAGGCGTACCCTTTTCCACAAGGGGTACGAAGATGGCAGGCGATATCCATCTTGTACCCTTATCGCCGCAAGCGGGCGCCCTGCTCAAGCAGATCCACGCCCTCACCGGAAAATTTGATTTGGTGTTCGTAGGCGATACCAAGTCTTGGAAACCGATGTCCGAAAACACTGTGAACAGCGCACTTCGGAAGATGGGGTACGACACCAAAACCGAGATCTGCGGGCATGGGTTTCGTTCGATGGCCTGCAGCGCACTGATCGAGTCAGGATTGTGGTCGGAGACAGCCATTGAACGGCAGATGAGCCACAAAGAGCGCAACAACGTCCGCGCCGCTTACATCCACAAGGCCGAGTTCATCGAGGAGCGCAGGCTGATCATGAACTGGTGGAGCCGGTACCTTGAGGCTAATCAGCAGGAGCATGTCAGCCCACGCGAATTCGCCAATCAGACGGGTGCTAACGTCACTCGACTAAAAGCAAAACGTGGCGCAACCGAGTAAGCGCTCGGTCCTCATATCTCAGTGATCCGCTTGTCCACGCATCCTGCGCCCATCAGCGGCGGTAACTGGAGCCGGCTCGACCCACTCCTTGATCGGCGGGCGCGCTCACAAATCAGCTATGAATTAGGGCACGGTCGTACAGACGTAGTTTCGGCTTACATCGGGGGCCTAGCATGAGTAAGGTATTCGATATGGAGCTATTCCTTGCAGGCGTCCTGACCGGGTCGCATTCCACGCGCCAGCGTCACCTCCGCCAAGCGAAGGCCATTCAAGCAGCAATCGATAATCGCTGGCACCGAGATAACCCATGGACCTGGCAGCGAAAGCATCTGACATGGTTTCTAAATCACCACGTGAAGCAGCACGCTGAATCGACACGCTATTACCTTCTGACCGTGCACTTACTTGCTCATCGCCTAGGAAAGCCATGGCAGTTCAGCCGGCGAGCGAAGGCCAATAACCGGCTGGACGGTCAGCCGAAAAACCATCTTATGGCACTTGATGGGTAGCATTGCGATCTTGATCAGGCAGCAGTGGATGGAGTTATTCGATCTCCGGCTGCTCTCTTCCGATAACACCCAATAGGTAGCAGTCAGCTGATTCAAGTAGCGCTGAACTTTTCCTCCAGCGAACGGGTAAACCAACGCCGAGCCTATCCGGTAGTACGTTTGCAAACGAACGAGGTTATAAAATCTGGTCGCACAGCTTCGACTGGGCGTGAGACATCTCGAATAACCTCCGCACATAATTGAGCGAATACGTCGCCGATCTCAGAGAAAAACGTTCTCCCTGCATTTTCACCTTAAAATCCATATCCCCGGCTTTTTCTACCAGTTCGTTATATCCACGACGTTGATCATTCTTGAGCACGTTGATAGCTCGTGCGGGTCAGCACGCATATCCTTGTGAGCAATTTTGCTTTTCTGCTCCAGTGTTTCGCTGGCCTGCTTGAATCCGTTTTTGCAATCCGGCCAGCGCTGCAACGCGGCTTCGAATATCGATAACGTTCCTACAACCAAGATCACTCTCTGTAATCGCACCATCTGAACCGTTTTCACTAGGGCAATTGCGGCAATAGCTTGCCTTTTCGTTCGCCACCGCTCGAACAGCAAGCGTGAACGCGGTACTTCGGTCTAAGAGATCCGTAAAGGTCCGCATGGGCCGCTCCTTCAGTGACGCCTAGAGTTATGCTTATCGACTGAAGGAAACCATGTACTTCTGCTCGCAATGCCCCCCCCCAAAGTCGCTTCCAAACTCTTATCGCTTTGCGCTGAATGTCAGCGACGAGCTGTATCTCATCATCGCGGTAAAGAAAAATAAAATAACTTCATTATCGAATGTAACTTATTTTTCATCTTTGCCCCTTCGAGGGAATGTAACAAATTAGTGACGCACACTTTATGATTGTTTTTTATAGAAAAAATAGTGCTTATGCCAATTTACAAATAAACCTATAACCAATAATCATAAGCCGCCATATTGTAATGTTTCAGTTTGATGATGCATCGTTATATCGAACTTTAAATCGGATCCAAAAATCTAACTGCAAGTATATAGTTCGTTGATAGTCACTATCTTTCCGTCAAAAAAAGGTGCTACAAATGGAATTGCCTATGAAATCTGTTACCTCAGAATTGCGCGGTCAATCTTTAAGAAAGCTCCTCTCGAAAAAAAAAGGAATAAGAGTTATTGAAGCACATAGCCCTCTTTCGGCGATGTTAGTTGAAAAAGCCAGCTACACCAACGGCAATGTTACTGTTGAATTTGATGCCTTCTGGTCAAGCTCCCTGACTGACTCTACAGTGCGGGGAAAACCTGATACTGAATTACTGGATCTTAAAAGTAGACTGAATGGTGTTTCTGATATTTTTGAGGTGACGACCAAGCCTTTAATACTTGATGGTGATACCGGTGGAAAAGCCGAGCATTTGCCCTATCACATCGCAACGGCCGAACGCATGGGGGTATCCGCAGTAATAATTGAAGATAAGACCGGATTAAAGAAAAACTCACTATTCGGAAATGATGTAAAGCAGACCCAGGCGGATCCGATAGAGTTTGCCGAAAAAATCAGACTGGGAAAATACGCTCAGTTGTCATCAGATTTTATGCTTATCGCTCGTATCGAAAGTCTCATATTGGACGCAGGGCTCGATGATGCGCTCAAACGTGCATTGCTTTATGTAGAGTCTGGCGCAGATGGTGTAATGATTCATAGCAGAAAGAAAGACCCCAGTGAAATTATCGAATTCGCAAAACGATTTAGATCACACTACCCATCTGTTCCACTGGTCTGCGTACCTACAAGTTTCAATGACATAAAATTTGATACTCTCGTCGAGAATGGATTTAATGTCGTAATTTACGCAAATCATATGCTCCGAGCAGCTTATCCTGCGATGTTATCGGTGGCCAATCAAATATTAAAATATGGCAGAACACTGGAGGTTGAGGATAGATGCCTTGACATTCAAGAGATTCTATCCCTTATACCTGGAACACGATGATATTAGACGTTCGAACGTGCAAGTTTTGCTGATTAAACTCATAGGACGTTTTTATGATTGTCGCAAAGAATTTTCTTACACTTTTGTTCAGTAAAGGTATTGAGTTTTATACGGGCGTCCCTGATTCATTGCTGAAAAGTTTTTGTTCCGCCATTCAAAATTCAAATCTGGATATCAACCATGTCACCGCTTGCAATGAAGGGACAGCATTAGGTGCAGCAATTGGACATCATCTCGCAACCGGCAAGGTCCCATTGGTCTATTTGCAGAACTCCGGTATTGGAAACCTTATCAATCCCTTCTGTTCGCTTGCTGCTCCGGAGGTATACGGAATTCCTATACTGATGATTATCGGGTGGCGCGGGGAAATTGATGCTACAGGAACCCAAAAGCATGACGAGCCTCAGCATGTAAAGCAGGGAAAAATCACTCTGCCTCAATTGAACGTACTCGGCATTCCTTACTTAGTGATATCAGAATCAGACGCTGATGATATCTCCACCGAGTTGGACTCGCTCTTGGAGATCTCAGTAAATAATGGCTGCCCTGTCGCCATTGTCGTGCGCAAGGGAACTTTCGGAGGTGATAAGAAGGAACACACGAATCCATTTCTCCCGGAACTGATGTCTCGAGAAGAGGCAGTAGCTTGTTGCGTGGATATTCTTCCCGAGGCAATGCCGATAGTGAGTACTACTGGTATGTTGTCAAGAGAACTATATGAACTCAGGACCAGTCTGGGTCAATCCCATGGAAAAGATTTTTTAACCGTGGGTGGGATGGGGCATGCATCACAAATTGCGATGGGGATATCCATAAGTAAACCTTTGATAAAAGTTGCGTGCCTGGATGGAGATGGCGCAGCAATCATGCACATGGGGGGACTACTTAATTCAGCCATGTCGAACATCATTCACGTACTAATTAATAATGGAGCGCATGACTCCGTCGGTGGACAACCGACTATGGCGGCCACTCGAAGCATGGCCGACATTGCCAAAAGCTGCGGGTATACAACGTCCAAAACTGTAGTATCCAGACCTGAGTTAGTCATGAGCTTGATTGATGCGATCGAAACACAAGGAAGCGCGTTTATTGAAGTTCGTTGCAGGACGGGATCTCGTCAAAATCTAGGGAGGCCTGTGGACACACCAAAAGAAAACAAAGTGCGATACATGGATTTTCTGGATGGACTTTGAATTCTGCTGCGCTACTTCTATGAGAGAGCTATTTATGAGCGAGTTGAAAGAGTCAGGATTAAATAAGATTGCTGGTAATGTAAAGTTTGGGGACGTCACCGTCAAATCCATCGCGTCTAACATTAGGAATTTACCTGCCCATGTATTGCAGCAAGCAAGTTTAATAACATCCGGCGAAGGCATAGAAGGCGACATCGTTCTAGGGAAAGTTATTAGTAGCGTCGGCGCGGTAAATCACATAGAAAACAATAATGGTCGAGATGTCACCCTCTATAAAGGAGACCTATTCTTTGGCGTGTTAGGCAATAGAAAATCCAGTACTTCAGAATACGGCGGCATTTATGACAAAATAACTATTTCTCCGGATGCCCCAATCACCCTTGATCTACTTGCAGTTGGCGGAATTCTAGGTTACGGGAAAGCCGTTTCCCCCTTACGAACAGTCAAACAATTCTTAAAAGTGCAAGTCGAAGGTTTTCTTGGGATTCCTGGAGTACATAGCAACTTAAATATTGGAGATCTACGTGGTAGCCCATATAGCGAGAAGCCCCCGACCGACACTCCAATTTTATTTATATGTGGAACCTCAGCCGAAGTAGGCAAGACGACGGCGACAACCAATTTGATTAAAGCACTAAAAAGAAAAGGACTTCGAGTATCTGCCACAAAGCTTACTGGAACGGGACGACTGAGAGATATTTTGGCCATGCAGGACGCAGGAGCGGACTTTTGTCTAGATTTTCCGAGCGTTGGTTTGTCTTCTACCTATACCGATAAAGAAAAAGCCATATCAGCGATATCAGACGTTTTGAATACTGCGTCTGTTGGTGCTGACATCATATTAGCTGAGCTTGGAGGCGATATCATTGAGGCCAATATACCAGCCATATTTGAAGATCAAAGCATAATGAATCGGGTAGTTGGAGTTGTACAAGTCTCAGGCGACGTGCTAGGTATAATTGGTTCACTTGAGCTGTATAAAAAAATGAATTACTCGAAACCAGTCTACTTAACGCTGCCAAAAGGTCGCAATCCGATAGGAACTAAAGAGCGTCTTTTTCAATTCGGACTGGAAGCATATGACCCTCTTTCAGATGAAGACTCCGATGCTACCGTAGAAAAGGTGATGGCCAGCATTAATCCGCTGTAGGTTCAAGACTAACTAGCAAAGGGTAGCGATGATTATAGTTTATAAGGTGATAGCGCTTTACCTCCTGGTGTTGATTTCCTCTGTTTTATCAACGGCCTTCGGTGTTGGTAGCTTTGTACTAATCCCTATATTCACTTTCTTTTTTACTGCAAAAGAAAGCGTTGCAATGGCGTCACTTTACTTCACGTTTCAAAACATAGTAAAGCTTGGTTTTTTTTGGCGATTCATCGACTGGAATATCTCAAAGAAAATTCTGCTTTATGGACTTCCGGGAACTATCGCAGGAAGCGCTTTACTTCTCTATATAAATATCAGCTTTTTTCAGAAAATGTTGGGGATTGCAATACTTGCATATGTCGTAAAGGACTTACTTAAGCTTAAGACTAAGGAGGTTACACCAGCGCAACTCAAGCCCTATCAAATCCCCCTCTTTAGCTTTTTATATGGCGTTAGCTCAGGAGTAGTAGGGAGTGGAAACGCAGTAAAGGGTCCGTTATTTAGCTCCGCAGGTTTGACTAAAGAGACATATGTTGCAACGTATGCGGCAACCTCGTTTCTATTGAACATCCCCAAGATTTTTATCTATGTACAGGGAGGAGTTATCAGCAGAAATGTGCTCTTCGAGTCGTTGCCATTACTGATTGTTTCACTATTGGGAACTTATGTCGGCAAAAAACTTATCTCAAGTATTTCCGAGTCAAGCTTCACACTAATTATAAATGTATTTTTTGTATTTAGCGCTATAGCGTTGATGCTATAGCGTCACTATGAATACCAAGGAGTATATGACATGCAACCTCAGGTTATCACTATCAGAAATCCCTTTAACGGGAGTAGAGTAGGTGAGTTAGCACAGTCTACAAAGTATGATATAGATCGTGCATTATCAATTTGTTCTGATTACAAATCCGAACTATCTCGTTCCGACCGCTCAAAAATATTGCGTCATGCGGCTCATGCACTGTCCGAAAAAATAGATTCTGCATCCGATTTAATTTCCAGTGAAAGCGGCTTATCGAAACAAGACTCTATCTATGAAATAGGCCGAGTTATTGATGTACTGACTTTTTCAGCCATTGAGGCTTTACGAGATGACGGCGAGGTTTACTCATGTGATGTAACCGACCATGGAAAATCTCGCAAATTATTGACAATGAGAGAACCATTGGATGGAATAATTTTTGCAATAACCCCATTCAATCACCCGATCAACCAGGTGGCTCACAAAGTTGCCCCGGCCATTGCAGCCAACAATAGAGTTATTTTAAAGCCGTCAGAAAAGGTCCCACTATCGGCTCTGTTTTTCGCTCAACTTCTTTACGACGCAGGACTGCCAGAGCCAATGTTGCAAATTATTGTGGGGGATCCAGATCGAATCACGTCTATCGTTCTAAATTCACCTAGCGTTAAGTTAGTCTCTTTCACCGGTGGAGTAGAGACAGGTAAGAGGCTCCTGGCAGCTGCGGGTTATCGACGTACCATTCTTGAGTTGGGTGGGAATGATCCTTTGATTGTAATGGAGGATGCTGACTTGGACTTGGCCTCAGATCTTGCTGTTAGAGGTTCCTATGCTAATTCGGGTCAAAGGTGCACAGCAGTAAAACGGCTGCTGGTACAAAAAAGCGTTGTCAAAAAATTTACGGAGCTTGTAGTTGAAAAGACCAGACAGTGGGAGTTCGGTGATCCGTTCTCCCCTACCGTTAAAGTTGGAACGGTTATTAATGAGGCCGCTGCGCAACATATTCAAGAGCGGGTCAACGGCGCCATGTTGGGAGGGGCCCGACTGTTACTAGGGAATAATCGTTGCGGGGCGCTGTATTCCCCGACTGTTCTGGACAATGTTACGCCCAAGATGGAAGTGGTCATGCGCGAGACCTTTGGACCAGTCACCCCGATTTTGACTTTCAACTCAATCGATGAAGCAATATTTATAAGCAACGCGACCTCTTACGGATTATCTGCCGGGATTTGCAGCAATAGGCTGGATTGGATTACTCAGTTCTCCAAAGAGTTGAATGTTGGTTCAGTTAATGTCTGGGAGGTACCTGGCTTTAGAATTGAACTAACACCATTTGGTGGCATTAAAGATTCCGGACTTGGCCATAAAGAAGGTGTGCGAGAAGCGTTCAAGAACTATACAAATTTAAAAACATTAAGTTTTCCTTGGTGAATCTTATGCCCTCGGAATAAATGCTGGATTCGCTCACCCCATAAACTACGCAAATATAAATGTGGACTTTAACAAATGTCGTATTCAATTTCGTACAACGCTAACCCTCAACTGTTGTCTGTAGGACAGCTTACATTGGACAGTATTGCTGAGCTTTTTCACTACGCGGACATGCTCAGGCCTGTGGCATCACGTGTAAAAGTGTGCAGGATTCTTGAAGGCGCTGTTTTAGCTAACTTATTTTTCGAAGCCAGCACGAGAACGCGCATAAGTTTTGGTGCTGCATTTTCTCGACTGGGGGGTGCTGTATGCGATACAACGGGATTCACTTTTTCGTCAATGGCAAAGGGAGAGTCAATTTCAGATACCAGCAGGGTAATCAGCGGTTACGTAGATGCAATCGTTGTACGCCATCCCGAAAAAGGTGCAGTTTCTGAATTTGCTGCTGCCACAAACTTACCCCTCATTAACGGTGGCGACGGACCTGGAGAACACCCGAGCCAGGCACTTCTTGATCTGTATACCATAATCAACGAGTTCTCCAGAGTTGGGAAAAGCATTAACGGATCTCACATCGCGATGGTGGGGGATTTGAAGTATGGGCGCACAGTTCACTCACTTATCCAATTGCTGTCATTATACAAAGGAATCAAATTCACACTCATATCTCCAACCTCATTGCAAATGCCAAGTTATATTCTCGACGCGGTGGAACATAGTGGAAATGTAATTGAACAGCGAACAAGTTTCGGCGAGGAGTTAAAAGGAATTGATATAATTTATGCCACCAGGATTCAGAAAGAGCGTTTTACTTCTGAAGAGGTCGAAGGCTATTCACCTAATTTCCAGGTGAATAAATCTTTTATTGAGGCTCACTGCAAATCTAACGCAATTGTAATGCACCCGCTACCCAGGGATAGCAGGGAAGAAGCTTATGATTTGAGCACAGATTTAGACAGTGATCCCCGGCTCGCAATTTTTCGTCAAACCGACAATGGCGTCCCTATTCGAATGGCTCTATTTTCAATGTTAATGGGTGTAGAGTCTCAGATCGAAAGAAATCTAAGGAATGCCACTTGGAAGTCTCCGAAGTTCATAGGACCTAATGATCATTTTGCCCTGCGTGAGTGATTCACTGATCATCAGCAGCTTGTACTTATCTAAGTATTCACTCATGGTATTAACGAAGGAATATCCATCCTATATTTTGTTTCAGCTTGAGAGGACTTAAAAATGATTATTGCGACCAAGCAGGAATTTAATTGCATTAGTTACGAAACCAATCACCTACTAATCGAACGTACAAAAGAAAATCTACGAGACAGCGGTATAGCATATATAAAACACTTCCCTTTAGCCTCAAGTACATACGTGTCATTGGCGGAACAACTTGGAACACCGCTGATCAACTATTCTTCAAAAAGCACGCTTAACGATGACGCTCCCGACCCAGTGATAAACCGGGTAAAAGTAAAAAAAACCAGTACTAATGAAGCGGCCTCTGTTCGTTATATTAGTGACGACTTGAAGCCTCACAATGCCCGCTCCTGGCTTAACCCAAGACCCTCTTATTTTGCAATGCTCATGGTCAATTCTGGCTGGGTTGATACCCATCAAGGTAATAGAGGCGAGTCTAAAATTGTCAGATGGGAGTCTTTTTTTAAGAAGTTTCATTCGTTGAGCCCGGAGAAATACGACAGATGCTTGAAACGCCTCCTTAATACCAATATAAAATTTTCTGCTGACAACGTCAAAGAAGACACTCTGAATTCACCCTTGATATATACACTTTCGGATGCAAAGAGCGAGTTCGACTACGGCGTTCGATTAAAACAGGATCTTCTTGAAAAATTTTGTACATTTTCCGATTCGCTGGAAAATGCCGAGAGCTATTATTCCGAACTCAAATATTTTGTTGAATCTGTCAGACAATTAGATGCGCACAACTACTACACAATGGAAGAAGGAGATTTAATAATAATGGATAACAATAGGTATGCACACGGACGATACCCTATACTAAGTGAGCGACTAAATAGCGAGAGCATAGTGGAGTCCAATCCGCGAGAGATTTGGAGTTTGACGATAAGCTAACGTTTTTTGCCTTTGAGGGCGACTTTAGTCGCCCACAATCCGTAATGCCTCCGGCAACGATTTAGCAGGCGTAACTCTGTCAATCAATCCAAACGGCGGCATAAATAGGCTTGGGTTTGATATGGGAACTCAATAGTTTCACGCCCGCGCAAGAATGGGTGAGTTTCGATCAGGTACTGCAACTGCTCGGTTACTTTCGCCTTTTCGGCAGGAGGCAGAGCTGCGATGAAGCTTACCGACAGGATCCGGTCAATGATGACTTCCTTGGCACTACCTGAATGCGTGTATCGAAAACAGGTCAGTTCGGGGGTAGAAAAGTGGTGCCCCGTGAATGGTAACCGCCAGAACCCGGTATGAAAGCGCGGAGTATCGCCTTCGTAAGGAGTAATGATGTCAGTGATGGCAGCCACCCAGTCCACCGACTCATCGCGTACGTTCCAGATCAGTCCCAGTCGGCCGTTCGGTTTGAGCACTCGATGAATCTCGGCAAGAGCCCTTTCGTTTGCAAACCAATGGAAGGCTTGGGCGCACACCAGTGCTTGCGCTGTTTCAGATCCGAACGGGATACATTCGGCCGTCCCGTCCAGAATCCTGATGTCCGGTAGGCTCTTGGCAAACTCGGTTCGCATAGCCTCAACAGGTTCGACTGCAACAACATCGATCTCCATGGATTTCAACAATCGAGTGAATTTTCCAGTGCCAGCCCCTAAATCGATAACCGTCGATCCCGGAAGGGTGCCGAGTACGTCTCTAAGCCATGTATGTAGTTCGATTGGATAGCCCGGGCGCCCTTTGGCATAGGTACTGGCTTGCGATGAGAAGCCAATCTGAGCAATCTTTTGAATACCTGCCATGAGTAGCGAACCTCGTTGTGAATGTAATCGAGTTTATAAAGTGTTTTGTGTGCAGCCAAGACTTCATGCCTCACTTGGAGCCGCCTGCGGCAACCGGGTAGCGGCGGTCTGAGCCTGGTCCTCGCTATCGGGCCATAAGCCGTCCTCCAGCGTTACGTTCTCAGCGCGTAAATTTCCTCCTAGAGGTGGACATCGTCACCTTAAGCGTTGGGATGAGGATGCTTTGTAGACCGGATGCTTGCAAAACAGACTACATAGCGCTTGGCCGACTGGCTTGAAGTTTTGACAGGCCGCCACAACCAAAAGCAGTCACTCGGATTTGCTTTTCTGATCCAGCACAGAATGGCCTGCGTACGCCACCTTTGGCAGCTTGCTGCTTCCGTGCTGATGGGTATAGAAAGAATTTGCACAAAATACGGGCTAGATTAGGATAATAGTAAGAATACAAATTTTAAAAATCAGCATAATTTCAATGTAAAACAGATGCTTATTGTTCTATTCGAGTCCAGGTCGTGGAGCCAAATAGCAAAGCCCCTGAATCTAAAGATTCAGGGGCTTTTTTGTGGGCGCTCGAAAAGATTAAAAGATCGCAGCCTGCGGCAGCTCCTACATTTGGAATGCGTTCCCCTGTAGGAGCTGCCGCAGGCTGCGATCTTTTGATCTTCAAATGAAAAAGGCCGATCAGTCTCGTACTAATCGGCCTTTTTCATTCAATCAGCGATCAGACGTGTTCGCTGCTCTTCACCTGGGGCTTCGCCGCGCTGTGCCCATGATCGTGATCCGAATCGACTTCGATCACCGGCACTTCCTTGCCATCGCAATCATGCAGCTTGCCGTCGCTGAAGTAATCGCCCTCACGCAGCGCCGCCAGATCGCGATAACGCAGGGTGCGTTCTTCCGCCGCGGCAAACACCGACTGCTGGTCAGAGTTGCCGGCAGTGAAGTGGTTGAAGGTCAGGTTCAGCACAATCGCCATGATCGCCGACGAGCTGATGCCCGAGTGGAAAATGGTCGCGAACCAGCTCGGGAAATGATCGTAGAAGTTCGGTGCGGCAATCGGGATCATGCCGAAGCCGATCGAGGTTGCGACGATGATCAGGTTGACGTTGTTGCGGTAATCGACCTTCGACAGCGTGCGAATCCCGCTCGCCGCCACCGTCCCGAACAGCACGATACCGGCACCGCCCAGCACCGAAGTCGGCACTGCAGCGATGACCCGGCCCATGAACGGCAGCAGACCGAGAATCACCAGGAAGATACCCCCGGTGGCCACCACAAAACGGCTCTTGATCCCGGTCACCGCCACCAGCCCGACGTTCTGCGCGAAGGCGCTCTGGGTGAACGAACCGAAGATCGGCGCAAACATGCTCGACAGCATGTCCGCCCGCAGACCGTTGCCCAGGCGTTTGGAATCGACTTTGGTGCCGATGATCTCACCGACCGCCAGAATGTCCGCCGAGGTTTCCACCAGGGTCACCATGACCACGATGCACATCGACAGGATCGCGGCGAAGTGGAAGGTCGGCATGCCGAAGTGGAACGGCGTCGGGAAGCCGAACATCGGCCCTTGAGCAACACCGGAGAAATCTGCCATGCCGAGGAACACCGCCAGAATCGTGCCGATCACCATGGCCAACAGGATCGACAGACGCGAGATGGTCGAGCTGCCGACCTTGCTCAGCAATAACACCAGCACCAGCGTCACGGCCGCCAGACCGATGTTCTGCATGCTGCCGAAGTCCGGCGCATGGCTGTTGCCGCCCATGGCCCAGCGCGCAGCCACCGGCATCAGCGTCAGGCCGATGGTCGTGATCACGATGCCGGTGACCAGTGGAGGGAAAAACTTGGTGATTCGCGAGAACACCGGAGTGATCAGCAAGCCGATCAACGACGCGGCAATCACCGCGCCCAGCACCGACTGAAAACCGCCCTCCCCGCCACTGCTGACGATCGCGACCATGGTCGCCACACCGGAGAACGACACGCCCTGCACCAGCGGCAACTGACAGCCAAAAAACGGAAGACCCAGGGTTTGCAGCAGTGTCGCCAGTCCCCCCGCAAACAATGAAGCAGCAATCAACAAACCAATGTCCGCCGGCGACAGCCCGGCCGCCTGGCCGATGATCAGCGGCACCGCAACGATACCGCCGTACATGGTCAGAACATGTTGCAGGCCGTAAGCCATATTCGCGCCGACCCCGAGATTTTCGTCCTCGGGCCGTTGGTGTGAAACATGGGGCGTTTTCATGTGGGGGG
>Ga0247818_10001219_pt1 | contig 16199 bp, 13 predicted proteins | sample 13C_Glucose_Day1_FD_192424 | JGI IMG/M metagenome (GOLD analysis project Ga0247818, IMG submission 192424) | Soil microbial communities from agricultural site in Penn Yan, New York, United States - 13C_Glucose_Day1 | ecosystem: Environmental > Terrestrial > Soil > Agricultural land | place... | reverse complement strand
GGCATACCCCTCGCCGCCACTGACGCGACCGGTTCAGGCGGCGAGGGGTATGCCGGGTGGTGACCGCCCGGCACACCCCTCGCGTCTGCGCTGTGGTCACCCGGTGAGGGTGTAGCCGCTCCAGCCGGTGGTCTGCTGCCACCAGAGGTTGGCCGGGATCTGGCCGTCGCCCTGGGAGGGGTGCCACTCCAGCTCCCCACGGGTGGTGCGGACCATGACGCCGTTCGAGCTGTGCGGGAAGGTGACGTTCTCGGGGCCAGCGAAGGCGTTGAAGACCTCCCAGCCGCTGCCCATCGATCGGCGCCCGGCGAGGCCGCCCGTGCCGTTGCCCGGGTAGAGCCACAGGACTCCGGTGGACCGGTCGCGGGCCAGCAGGTCCGGGCGGCCGTCGTAGTCGACGTCGCCGGCGCCGACGAGGGCGTTCATGACGTTCCACCCCTTGCCGACCTCGCGGCGCCCGTCGAAGACCGGGGCGCCGCGGCCGCCCGTGCCGGTTCCGGGGTAGAGCCACAGGCGACCCGACGCGTCGCGCGCCAGGACGTCGGCGGCCAGGTCCCCGTCCAGGTCGCCCGTGCCGACGACGACGTAGGAGCCCCAGCCGGCGCCGACCCGCACCCGGGTGCCGAGGGGAGCGGCAGCCCTGCCGGTCGCGGGGTACAGCCAGAGGACGCCCGCGCCGTCGCGGGCCAGCACGTCGCCCCTGCCGTCGGTGGTGAGGTCGCCCGCGGCCAGGAACTGGTGCATCCCCTGCCAGTTCGCCCCGACGCGCACCCGCGGCCCGAGGACCTGCTCGCCGGCCTGGACCCTGCTCGGGTACACCCACAGCACCCCGCCGCCGTCGCGGGCCAGCAGGTCGTTGAGGCCGTCGCCGGTCAGGTCGGAGGTGCCGGTGCTGAGCACCCGTCGGGCGTCGAGCCAGGTGACGGGCCGGTCGGGGAACGCCGCAAACGTGGGGCCGCTGGGGGTCAGCGTGCGCACCAGCGACTCGTACCTGCCACTCGTGTCCACCTGGCCGTCGATGAAGAACAGCGAGCCGCCGGGGTAGTTGTAGCCGTCCGAGACGATGTGGTGGGACCACGAGAGGTCGACCACGCTGCGCCCCGTGTCCAGCGTCGTTCGCACCGACGTGCTGCCCGAGGCAACCCGCCGGATCTGGGCCCGGCCATCGGTGGACAGCGCGGCATAGGCGACGACGCCCTGGTCCGACACGTCGGGCGCCCAGCCGCCGGCGGAGCCGGGGAGCGTGCTGCGGGCCCCGGTGTCGGGGTGGATGAACACCAAGGGTGCCGCGTCGGAGGTGAGGTCGGTCGCGAGGAGCCGGCCGTCGGGGGCCCATGAGGACTCGGCCAGTCCGGCGGAGTTCGGGACCGAGCGTGCCGCCCCGGTCACGAGGTCGACCACGTCAGCCCCAGGCTGGTGGAGCCGTCGAGGCGCGTGAAGGCCAGCCTGCGCCCGTCGTGGGAGAAGGCCGGCTCGAGGTCGTCGGTGTCCGTCGAGGGGAGGGGCGCCCCGCCTCCCAGACCGTCCGCGCGCCGGAGGAAGAGGTCGAGGTCGCCCACCCCGCCGGGCACGGCGGCATACGCCAAGAACCGGCCGTCGGCGCTGGCCGAAGGCGTGTAGCTGTCGCGGCTGGCGAGGGGGGTGAAGCCGGACTCCGACCACTCCGGCGCCTGCACGGCGTGGATCTGCCCCGCGGCGTCGTTCGCGACGAGCAGGTCGTCCGGGGACACATCGTTGGCCTCGACGGAACAGGTCTTGCTGGTGCTGTCGGCGAAGGAGAACCTGAGCGTGTACACCGGCAGCGCCGCGCTGGCGATCCGGCGGTCGACGTGGACCGCCTGGCTTCCGCTGAGTGTGGCCAGGCGCACGGTCCTGCCGCCCTGGCGCCGCCGGTCGACCGCCACCGAGCTCGCTCCGGTGCCGCCGGTGTGGAGCACGACGCGGTCCTGGAGCGTGGTGTGCCGCACCGTCGCGCAGTCCAGGGACACGGCGCTGGCCGCGGTGAGACGACCCGGCTCGTCCGACGCCGTGACTGTCGCCCTGCTGGCGGTGCGCTGGCCCGTGACGGCCTCCCGGACGGCCAGCTTCCCGCTCGGGCCGGGCGCCTCGGCGCCGTGGGCAGGGACAGCGAGAACCGTCGTGGCCGCTCCTGCCGAGGATGCCGTGAGCGCGGTGGCAAGGATGGCGACGAGGGTCGGACGGCGACGTCGGGCAGCCGGTTCCCCCGGGTCGTTGGGCCAGCGTCGCGCCGCCGTCAGCCGGTGATGGTGTAGCCGCCCCAGCCCTGGCTGATCGGCACCGTCCCGGTGTCGATCGAGCCATCCCCGCGGAACCACTCGGCGAACAGCCCGCCGTCCGGGTGCCGGCCCAGGATGGCGACCGAGTCGTTCTCGGTGCTGTGGTTCTCGATCCCGGCATAGGCGTTCTGCCCCCAGGAGTAGCCCAGGGACCTGCGGGTTCCCAGGGTGCCGGTGCCGGTGCCGGGGTAGAGATAGGCGAGGTTGGTGCTGCGGTCACGGGCGTAGAGGTCGGGCGTGCCGTCACCCGTTGCGTCGCCGACGGCGACCAGGGCGTTCATGCCGTTCCAGCCCTTGCCGACGAGCTTGCGGGCGCCGAGGGCTGAGGCCCCCTGACCGCCGGTGCCGGTGCCGGGGTAGAGCCAGAGGTAGCCAGCGGTGTCCCGAGCCAGGATGTCGGCGGAGAGGTCGCCGTTGAAGTCGCCTCCGGTCACGATGACGTAGCCGCCCCAGCCGCCGCCGACCCGCACCCGCGCGCCCAGGACGGGCGACAGGCGACCGGTGCCGGGGTAGAGCCACAGCACCCCGGAGGTGTCGCGTGCCAGGACGTCGGCCCGGCCGTCGGAGTTCATGTCGCCGGCGGCGACGAAGGTGCTCATGGTGCTCCACCCGCCGCCCACCCGCACGCGGTTGCCGAGCGTGACGTTGCTGTTCACGACCTCTTGCCCCCGGTACACCCAGAGGACGCCATCCTTGTCGCGGGCCAGCATGTCGTTGAGGCGGTCGCCGGTGAAGTCGGAGGTGCCGGTGGACAGGGGGGCCCGGACGTCGAGCCAGGAGGGCATCGCCATCGGGTCGCTGCCCTCGACGGACTCGGCGGCGTTGCCGGCGGCGATGTCATCGGACTTCACCGTCGAGATGAAGTCGATGAGGTCGCCGGTGGTCTCGTCGAAGGTCGCCGTGCTCTCGATGAAGAGCACCCGGTCGGTCTTGGACGCGGCGAGGCGTACGGAGTAGCCGTAGCTCTCGGTCGGCAGGACCTCGGTGACGCTCGTCGTGCCCCCGCGCACCACGCGCACCTCGACGGAGCCACCGGTCTCGTTGAACGTGGCGTAGGCAATCGTCCCGTCCGCGGCGGTGTCGGGGGACCAGCCGCCCGCGGACCCGGCGAGGCCCGCCCGGACACCGGTGGCCGGGTGGATGTACACGACGGGCGCCAGGTCGCTCGAGTAGTCGGTGGCCAGGAGTCGGCCGTCGGTCGTCCACACCGCCTCGGAGAGGTCGGCCGAGTTGGGGACGTCCCTGAGGGCGCCTGTGTTCAGGTCGAGGAGCTTGAGCCGGGAGTCGACCTCGCCGTACGACGAGTAGACGGCGTAGCGGCCGTCGAAGGAGAAGGCCACCTCCACGTCGTCGCCGCTCGTCGAGGGCAGGGCGACGCCGCCTCCTGTCCCGTCGGCGCGCCGCACGTAGATGTCCAGCCCGCCCTTGGCGCCGGGGGCCGAGTAGCCGAGCCAGCGCCCGTCCGGGCTGTAGGCCGGCGCGAAGCTGTCACGGGTGGCCAGCGACGACGGGTTGGTCCCGAAGCCCATCGCGCCGATCTTGCCCTCCTCGGTGCCCACCACGATGTCCTCGTTGTGCAGCATGGCGTCCTCGGTGGTGCAGGTCTTGCTCGTGCCGTCCGCGAAGGTGAAGGCCAGGGTGTAGACGGGGCGCGATGCCCTGGAGATGCGGGTGTCGGCGAACTCAGCGCGCGTACCGGTCAGGTCCGTGACCAGCCGGACCTGGGCACCGCCGTACCGCTGCCGGTCGATGGTCACCGAGCTGGCGCCCACCTGCGCGATCTTGAACACGTTGCGGTCGGCGAGGTAGGTGACGCCGTCAGAGCTGTAGGCGGCGCAGTCCAGGGCAGCGGCGGTGGCGGCCGCCGCAGCCGTGCGGGGCCCCTCCGTGGCGGCGGGCGTCTTCGTCGCGTCCGCCAGCTGCTGCTGCATCTCGCGGGTGGCCAGCTTGCCGTGGGGGGAGGAGCCGGGTCCGGCCGCGGCGCTGGCGGACGTGAGCGGGAGGGCGGTCAGCGGTGCTGCGAGGAGGGCAGCGGCGACGAGCGGGGCGGTGCGGGTGGGGCGCATGGCGCTGCTTTCAGGCGTGCGCAGCCGGGGACTGCGGGAGGTGATGGTCTGCGTGGGGACCGGGGCAGGGGCCACACCACGGTGATCCCCCTGCTTGGCCGGCCCGGAGCGCAGTCCTGATGCCGGCCAGAAACTAGCCGAAAATCCGGTCCCTGCGGAAGAAATCAGGCGAAATTCCTCCAAAGGTGCTAGCCCGTCGGCCGGATGTTCAGCCCTCCAGCCACGGCAGACGGATGAACCCCTGGGCCACGAGCGCCTCGAGCAGCTCGAACTCGTACTCGTAGTCGATGGCGAAGGCCTGACGCTCGGGGATCTCGGCCATGCCGTGGCGACCCTCGTCGAACCAGGAGTCCTCGAGGCGCAGGACGAAGTCGCGCCGCCAGACATAGAAGTTGCCGTTGATGCGCAGGTACCGCTCGGCATCCTGGCGTCGGGTGATGCCGGTTCCCACGGGGTAGTAGCGCTCGAGCACCGACGGGTCTCCCGCCGCGGGCTTCACACCCACCCAGGTCGGGTTGAACGTGGGCTGCGAGACGCTGATGACGCCGTCGAGGTGCGGGGACGAGGCCAGCTGGGCGATCGCCGCGCTGATCTGCTCCGGCTGGCGTGCCGGGCTCGTGGGGTCGATGAGCAGGAGCATGTCGTAGCGAGTCCCCTCCTGCGCCTCGACGGTCTCCAGTGCGTGCCGGAGCACCGGCGCCATCGGGGTGTCGTCCCCGGCGAGCTCGGCCGGCCGCAGGAACGGCACGTCCCCGCCGTGGGCCCGGGCCGCCTCGGCGATCTCCTCGGAGTCGGTCGACACCACGCACCGCGTGACCTCGGGGACCATCCGGGCCGCGGCGATCGAGTGAGCGATGAGGGGCAGCCCGGCGAGCGGGCGGATGTTCTTGCCCGGAAGGCCCTTCGAACCGCCGCGCGCGGGGATGAGGGCGAGGGTACGGGGGGAGCTGGGGCTGTCCACGGAGTTCCTCACGACGAGAGCGGGGCGGCGCGCGGAGCACCGACGGGCCAGCGAGTAGTTTGTCAGCATGCCAGAGACCCGCGCGCAGGCCCTGAACCGTGCGTGGGTCCTCCTCGGCGCCGGTGGCCACGCGCGCAGTGTCGCGGACGTGATCGCCCGCGCCGGCGGGACGGTGCTGGCCGTTACCGGCGCGCCGGACGGCCCCCGCTGGAGCGTCCCGGTCATCGCCGGTGACGACGAGGCGCTCGCGCGGGCCGCGGCAGAGGACGCCGCCATCGCGCTGGGAGTGGGCGGGAACCGGGTGCGCAGCTCGATCTGGGAGCTGGTGGCGGCGGCAGGGGCACAGGCTCCGCCCGTCGTGGCGCGGACTGCCACGGTGGCCGCCGATGCGACGGTGGGCGAGGGAACGGTTGTCCTCGAGCACGCCCACGTCGGGCCGGCGTCCGTCCTGGGGAACGGCGTCATCGTCAACACCGCGGCCGTCGTGGAGCACGACTGCAGACTCGGGGACACCGTGCACGTCGCCCCGGGTGCGGTGGTCCTCGGCGGGGCGACCCTGGGCGCTGGTGCGCTCGTCGGGTCCGGGGCCCGGATCCTCCCAGGGGTGTCGGTCGGCCCGGGGGCGGTCGTGGGTGCGGGAGCGGTCGTGCGAGAGGATGTACCCGGCGGCCAGACGGTGGTCGGCGTCCCAGCCGTCCCTCGCGGCCGGCCATGACCAGCGACCGAGGAGAGGTGCTCATGCGCGCGGCCAGCATCGCAGGCCAGACCGTCCCCACCGAGGGAGACGTCTACGTCATCGCCGAGGCCGGGGTGAACCACAACGGCGACCTCGCCCTGGCCCACGAGCTCATCGACGTGGCAGCGAAGGCCAAGGCCGACGCAGTGAAGTTCCAGACGTTCAACCCCGAGAAGCTGGTGTCGTCGACCGCGGCCAGCACGCCGTACCAGCGGGACCGCGGGGCTGCCACTGACCAGCGCTCGCTCCTGGACTCCCTCACGCTCCCGCAGACCGCGTGGGCCGAGCTGCAGTCCCATGCCCGCGAGCAGGGGCTCACGTTCCTCAGCACCCCCTTCGACCTCGACAGCGCCGAGATGCTGGTCGGCCTCGACCTCCCCGCGCTGAAGGTGTCGTCCGGCGAGCTGACCAACCTGCCGTTCCTGCGCGCGCTGTCGTCGCTGGGCGTGACGCTGCTCGTGTCCTCGGGCATGGGGTCGGCACAGGAGGTCGCCGACGCGGTGGAGGCCTGCGCCGAGGCTCCGGGCCTCATCCTGTTCCACTGCGTGTCGGCGTACCCCGCGCCGATCGAGGAGTGCAACCTCCGGGCGATCCCCGCCATGGCCAGCGCGCACGGCGTCCCCGTCGGCTGGTCCGACCACACCCCTGGCCTGACCACTGCGCTCGGTGCCGTTGCCCTCGGTGCGAGCATCCTGGAGAAGCACTTCACCACCGACCGCACTCTTCCTGGCCCCGACCACCAGGCCTCCCTCGAGCCGGACGAGCTGGCCGAGTACGTCTCGGCCACCAAGGTGCTCGCCAAGGGGCTCGGCGACGGCGTGAAGCGCCGGATGCCCTCCGAGGTGGAGAACGCCGCGCTGGTGCGCAGGAGCTGGCACGCAGCCGCCGACCTGCCGGCCGGCACGGTCCTGGCCGAGGCGCACCTGGCCCTCCTGCGCCCCGAGGGAGGGGTGAGCCCCGCCGTCGACATCCGCGGCCGCTCCCTGGCCCGGGACGTGACGGCCGGCTCGCCGCTGGTCGAGGCCGACCTCGCCCCATGAGGGTGGAGACCGGATCGCGCGCCAGCCGGGTGAGAGCAGCTGTCTTCGTGGGCACGAGGGCGGACCTCGGGCCCCTCTCCCCGGTGCTGACGGCGCTGGCGGCGGCCGACGACGTCGAGCTCCTGCTCCTCACCGGCGTCGCCTACGGCCCGGACGAGCTGGCCGCGGCCCTGCCCGGGGGCGACGCGTCTGCCTGGCGCGAGTCCGTCCACCCGATAGCCGAGCCGATGGGCGTCGTGAGCGCCGAGGCGGTGCTCCACCACGGTCCCCGGCTGGCCGCGGGTGCAGGGGAGGTCCTGACCCGGCTGCGTCCGGACGTGCTGGTGGTGCTCGGTGACCGCTGGGAGCTGCTCTACGTCGTGCCGCCGGCCTTCCTCGGCGGCATCCCCGTGGTCCACCTGCACGGCGGCGAGGTCACCGAGGGCGCCGTGGACGAGCGGGTCCGGCACGCCATCTCCAAGCTGGCCGACCAGCACTGCGTCGCCTCCGAGGACGCCGCCCGCCGGCTCCGGCAGATGGGCGAGCCGGCCGATCGCGTGCACCACACCGGGGCCCCGGGGCTCGACCGCCTGGCAGCCGCCGAGCCGCTCGGCGAGGAGGAGCTCGGCGAGCTCCTCGGGCGCCCGGTGCAGCGACCGGTGGCGCTGTTCACGTACCACCCGCCCACGGCACAGCGAGACGCCCCGGTCGGCCGGTGGGCGCGCGAGGCGCTCGAGGCCGCCCGTGAGCACTGCGGCACGGTGGTGGCGACCCACCCCGGCATGGACGCCGGCCGCGAGGCGATCCTGGCCGCCCTTGCGGAGGTCTCTGCGGCCGACCCGGCGGTGCTCGTCGTGGAGGCGCTCGGCTCCCGGTACCCGCGGGTGCTGGCCAGTGTCGACGTCGTGGTGGGGAACTCCTCCTCGGGCGTCATCGAGGCGGCCAGCGTCGGCGTGCCGGCGGTGAACGTGGGCGAGCGCCAGCGCGGGCGCCTGCGGGGCGCCAACGTCATCGACGCCGCGGAGGGTCGCGACGCGGTGTCGGATGCCGTCGCCGCGGCGCTCACCCCCGCCTTCCGGGCCACGGCGGCCGCGGTGGTCAACCCGTATGGGGCCGGCGACGCCAGCAGTCGGATCCTCGATATCGTGCGGGCAGCCCCCGGCACACCGCGGGTCAAGCCATTCGTCGACGCACCCGATGCCCCCGATGCCCCCGTGGAGGATTCGTGACCCAGCGCGAGCTGCAGCAGGCCTGCGCGCCGACCGACGCCACCCTGCGGGACGTGGCCACGGTCATCGACCGCCTGGCGTCGTCGATGTGCATGCTCACCGACGACGACGGGCGCCTCGTCGGCCTCCTGACCGACGGCGACCTGCGTCGGGCCCTGCTGCGCGGTGCCACCCTGGAGGACGCCGCGCTCCCGCACGCGACGACCACACCCCAGACCGTCGACGCAGGCTCGCCGCGCGCGCTGGTCCTCGACCTGCTGCGGGCGCTGCGCCTCAACGCGGTCCCCGAGATCGACGAGGACGGACGGGTCGTGGGACTGCACACCCTCTCCGACGTCGTCGGCGCGGAGCCGCTGCCCAACGCAGCGGTGATCATGGCGGGCGGCAAGGGCACCCGGCTCGGCGAGCTCACGCGGCACACCCCCAAGCCGCTGATGACCGTGGCCGGGCGCTCCATCATCGAGTGGATCATCCTCAACCTCGTCGGCGACGGGGTCCGCGACATCTACGTCAGCGTCAACCACCTCGCTGACCAGATCGAGGAGCACCTCGGCGATGGGAGCCGGCTGGGCTGCACGGTCCGCTACCTGCGCGAGAACCCGGACCGGCCGCTCGGGACTGCCGGTTCACTGACCCTGCTCCGCGACGAGCGGCCCGACCTGGCCGACCCGGTCATCGTCATGAACGGCGACCTCATGGTCCAGTTCGACGTCGGCCAGCTCCTCGACTTCCACCGCCGCAGTGCCGCGGAGGTGACCATGGCGGTGCGCACGTACCAGCACGAGGTGCCGTTCGGGGTCGTCGAGAGCGACGAGCACGGCCTGGTCACCGAGGTGACCGAGAAGCCGACGGTGTCCTTCGACATCAACGCCGCTGTGTATGCCGTGGAGCCCCGTGCGCTGGCCCTCTTGCCGAAGGGGGAGGCCAGTACGATGCCGGGACTGGTGCAGATGTGCTTGGACCGCGGCCAACGGGTCGCGGCATGGACGATTTCGTCCGACTGGATCGATGTGGGCACCCCCAAGGACCTCGCCCGCGCGAAAGGACAGGCGTGACCAACGCTGAGCTGACCCCGGCCCCGATCAGGGGCTCCCTCAAGGGCAAGACGGTCCTCGTGACCGGCTCCGACGGCTTCATCGGCAGCAACGTCGTCGAGCGGCTCGTCGCCGACGGCGCACGGGTCAAGGCCTTCTGCCTGTACAACTCCAACGGGTCCACCGGCTGGCTCGACGAGTCCGACACGTTCAAGGCCGCGGTGCGCGATGGCCAGGCCGAGGTCGTGCTCGGCGACATCCGCGACCCGGAGCACGTGAGCGCGTCCGTCGAGGGCGTCGACGTCGTGCTCCACCTCGCCGCCCTCATCGCGATCCCGTTCTCGTACGTCGCGCCGCGCTCGTACGTCGAGACCAACATCATCGGCACCCTCAACGTCCTCGAGGCCGTCCGGCGCCACGGCACGCCGCGCATGGTCAACACGTCGACCTCGGAGGTCTACGGCACGCCGGAAGAGGTGCCCATCACCGAGCACCACCCGCTGCGCGGGCAGTCGCCCTACTCGGCGACCAAGATCGGCGCCGACAAGATGTGCGAGTCCTACGCGCTCTCCTTCGAGACGCCGGTGATGACGCTGCGCCCGTTCAACACGTTCGGACCGCGGCAGTCGACCCGGGCGGTCATCCCGACCGTGCTGGCCCAGATGCTGACCGGCGCGGAGCAGATCAGGCTCGGTGACATCACGCCCAAGCGGGACTTCACCTTCGTCACCGACACCGCCGACGGCTTCGTGCGGGCCGCCCTCAGCGACGTCGCCCCCGGCACGACGATCCAGCTCGGCACCGGGCGCACCGTCTCGGTCGGCGAGGTCGTCGAGCTGTGCAAGAAGGTCACCGGCTCCTCGGCCGAGATCGTCACCGAGAGCGAGCGCATCCGCCCGGAGGGTTCCGAGGTGCAGGTGCTCCTCTCGGACCCCTCCAACGCCAACGCGGTCCTCGGCTGGGCGCCCACGGTGTCCCTCGAGGAGGGCCTGGCCGCCACCGCCGAGTGGCTGCGCCCCCGGGTCGACCCCGAGACCGCCGCGCGGTACCACCGATGAGCTCACCGGCAGGGGAGGCCCACGCACCCGGTGCGCGCGGCCCCGAGGGAACGATCCCGCTCGCCGTCCCCAACATCGGGGAGCTGGAGCGGCGCTACGTGCTCGAGGCGGTCGAGTCGGGCTTCGTCTCCTCGGTGGGACCGTTCGTGACGGAGTTCGAGGAGCGCTTCGCCGCGAAGGTCGGATCGAGGTATGCCGTGGCGTGCGCCACCGGCACCGCGGCCATCCACATCGGGCTGGTCCTGCTCGGCGTGGAACGCGGCGACGAGGTCTTCTGCTCCGACTTCACGTTCGTGGGGTCGGTCAACCCGATCGCCTACACCGGTGCGACGCCGGTGTTCGTGGACTCCGAGCCGACGACGTGGAACATGGACCCCGAGCTGCTCGAGGCTGAGCTGGCCCGCCGCAGTGAGGCGGGGGAGCCGATGCCCAAGGTGGTCGAGGTGGTCCACGTGCTCGGCCAGCCCGCCAACCTCGAGGCGCTCGCAGAGACCTGCGAGCGCTACGGCGTCGCCATCCTCGAGGACGCGGCGGAGTCCCTGGGCGCGGGCTGGACCGCCGGACGCCTCGCCGGCAGGCACACGGGCACCGTCGGCCAGGTCGGCGCCTTCTCCTTCAACGGCAACAAGATCGCCACGACCGGCGGTGGCGGCATGATCGTCACCGACGACGAGGAGCTCGCCCGCCGGGCCCGGCACCTCACGACGCAGGCCAAGGTCCCGGACGTCGGCTACCTCCATGACGAGGTCGGCTACAACTACCGCCTGACCAACCTCGCGGCGGGGCTCGGCCTCGCCCAGCTCGAGCGACTCGACGAGTTCGTCGCGCGCAAGCACGCGATCGCGGCCCGCTACGACGAGGCCCTCGCCGGCACGGGCCTGGTCCTGCCCCCTCGGGTCGAGGGCTACGACGCGACCTACTGGCTCTACTCCGTGCTGACGCCGGAGGACGACCCGCGCGGACGCGACGAGTTCCTCACTCACCTCAACGGCCTCGGTGTCGGGGCCCGGGCGCTGTGGCGGCCTCTGCACGCGCAGCCGCCCTTCGCGCACGCCCGAACCCTGGGCGGGGCGGTGGGCGACGGGTTCTTCACGCGAGGCGTCTCCCTGCCGTGCGCCACCGAGCTCACCGAGGCGGACCAGCAGCGGGTCATCGACGCGGTCCTCGCGTTCTTCGGCTGACGCTCGAGGCGCGCCTGCGCCACGTCGCTGCGCCTCGGGCGACGTGTCCGGGACCACACCCCAGTGGCGGGCCGAGGCGGCATACCGGGAGGTAACCTGCCTGCCGTGAGCACCGGCAACCCCGACTTCGACCTGTTCAGGACCTCCGAGGACCACGAGGCCCTCCGCGAGGCGGTCCGCGCCGTGGCGCAGGACAAGATCGCCCCGCACGCGGCGGAGGTGGACCAGAGGAGCGAGTACCCGCAGGCGGCGCACGACGCGCTCGTCGCGGCGGACTTCCATGCCCCGCACATCCCCGAGGCGTACGACGGGGTCGGCGCCGACGCCCTCGCGACGTGCATCGTCATCGAGGAGGTGGCGCGGGTGTGTGCGAGCTCCTCGCTCATCCCGGCAGTGAACAAGCTCGGCACCATGCCGCTGCTGATCGCGGCCTCCGAGGAGGTCAAGGCGAGGTACCTGCCGTCGGTGGCCCGGGGCGAGTCGACGTTCTCCTACGGGCTGTCCGAGCGCGAGGCGGGCTCCGACACCGCCGCGATGAAGTGCCGCGCGAGGCAGGACGGCGACGACTGGGTGCTCAACGGCCAGAAGTCGTGGATCACCAACGCCGGGGTCTCCGAGTACTACACGGTGCTCGCCGTGACGGACCCGGAGGGCAAGCGTGGCAGCAACGTCAGCGCCTTCGTCGTGGAGAAGTCCGACGCCGGCTTCACCTTCGGCGAGAAGGAGCGCAAGCTCGGCATCAAGGGCAGCCCGACCCGCGAGCTGCACTTCGACAACGTGCGGATCCCCGGCGACCGGATGGTCGGAGCCCGGGGCGAGGGCCTGAAGATCGCCCTGCGGACCCTCGACCACACCCGCGTGACCATCGGCGCTCAGGCCGTCGGCATCGCCCAGGGCGCGCTGGACTTCGCCGTGCAGTACGTCAAGGACCGCAAGCAGTTCGGCAAGGCCATCGCCGAGTTCCAGGGGATCCAGTTCATGCTCGCCGACATGGCCATGGAGCTCGAGGCCGCGCGCCAGATGGTCTACGTCGCGGCGGCGAAGTCCGAGCGCGGCGATGCGGACCTGCCGTTCTTCGGGGCGGCGGCCAAGTGCTTCGCCTCTGACGTCGCGATGAAGGTGACCACCGACGCGGTCCAGCTCCTCGGCGGGTCGGGCTACGTCACGGACTTCCCGGTCGAGCGGATGATGCGCGACGCGAAGATCACCCAGATCTACGAGGGCACCAACCAGATCCAGCGCGTGGTGATGGCGCGCCAGCTGCTGGGTGGGCGCTGAGCACCACCCTCACCGGAGGCCGGCGCGCAGCTGGTGGGTGATGGTCGGGTCGCTGATCGAGGTGTCCTCGGCCAGCAGGAAGGCCTTGGAGAGGATGACCGACAGCTTGCCCCCACCCTCCTCGAAGGGCAGGAACACGTTGGGGTCCTTGGCCGTGCGCGCCGGCACGATGCACAGGTAGGTGTCGGCCGGGGACATGAGGATGTTCGTCGAGCCGAGGTGGATCCGGTAGTCGCGCAGGTGGCCGCTGACGACCAGGTAGTTCCCGTCCAGCCGCGCGCGGCTCGCGAGCCTGGTGCGTGGCAGGAGGGCTGCCAGGGCCTCCTTGCGCACCTGTGCCGACTCGGTCAGCTCGCCGAAGCTCGTCTGGTGCCAGTAGTCGCGGTGCCGGTCGGTGCCGCGGTCGGCCCAGGCCGGGTCGGAGGCGATCGACGTGACCCCGACGAACAGGTCGACGTCACGCATCGCCTCGGAGAACACCAGCGCAGGCACGTCCGCCAAGGGCTGCGCGCGCCACCCCTGTCCGTCGCGGAGGCCGGTCCACCGCTCGAAGCGCACCTGGTCGGTCGCGGCCAGTGACACGGTCCCGTAGTGGTCTTCGTCCCGCTCGACGAGGGAGTAGTCGAAGCAGGCGCGCCACCCGTCCTCGCCGATCGTCTTGGTCGCGGTGGCGTCGTAGCCGCCGTCCCAGTAGCCCAGGTGAGGTCCCGACCATCCGCGGGTGCGGATGAGGGCGCCGGCCTGCGGGTAGCGCAGGATGTGCGCGGCGAAGCGGTTGGAGTACGTGCCGGTGCTCTCTTCGGCGGGGGTGAGCAGGTAGATCTCCCGGAACGCCTGCTTGAACGGCTGCCGCCGGCAGCTCGCGGTGAGGTGCTCGCGCCACGCCTGCACGTCGGCCAGGGGCTGGCGGATCGGGTGCCAGAGACGGATCTCGTCGCGGTCGTCCACCCGGTGTGCGGTGCCGTCATGGTCGACCAGTGACCAGCCGGTGTCGTCGTCGCGGACGGGCAGCCCGCTGGCCCAGCCGTCGTCCCCATGAGTGCCGGCGGGGCGGGCCTGCCAGATGAGGCTGCGGGCGGTCAGGCCGACGACGGGGTGCGCGGGGTAGTAGAGGGCCCACTGCCGCGCGTCCCACGTGCGGCCCACGGCGAGGAGGTCCTCCAGCCTGGCCCGCTGGGTGGCCGCCGCCTTCTTGGCCTGGGCGGAGGTGGCCCGCAGCTCGCGGAGCAGGTCGGGGTGCCCCTCCCTGACGGCGGAGGGGGTGCTCTTGACGGTCCGGCCTCCCGGCGTGCGCCAGGTGACCTCCAGCCGGGCCCCGGCGGAGCGCGTGGTCAGGCGCAGCAGCGCGGTGTGCTCGCCGGCCGGGACCTGTGCCGTGCCGTCCCAGTCGAGGCCGAAGTCCGGAACCGAGCGCTCCAGCAGCTGGCCGGGGGTGAGACCCGCAGCCGCCGCGGCCGTCTCCAGCGCCCGGTCGATGCTCTTGCGGATGGTCTTGTTCCTGACCCGCTCCTGCAGGCGCGACAGCTGGGCCACCACCGCGGGGGCGAGCTCGTCGTCACCGGCGGCCGCCGCCAGGACCGCGACCGCGGAGGTGGTGACCTGCGAGCAGCGGGCCGTGCCGCTGCTGCCACCCATCCCACTGCCGCAGTGGACGCCGGCGTCGCCCAGCAGGGCGATCGTCTCGACGGACTGCTCGGCGGCGAGCACCCAGACCGCGCCGCGCAGGACTGCCGCCGTCGAGTCGTCGGCGAACACCAGCTGGGCGTAGCGATGGCCGCCCCACAGGACCTGCACCTCCGCCTCGCGGTGGGCGAGTGCCCGCTGCAGGAGGAAGCGGGCGATCGGCACCGCATCGGGGTTCGACGTCACCAGCGCGGTGGTCTGGCTGCGCCACTTCCTCGTGGGGGTGACAGCCGTGCCGGCGTCGGCAAGGTGGCGCAGCACCTGCCCGGCGCTGGCGGGACCGAACTCCTCGAGTAGAGCAGTGCGGGCGGGGCGCGCGAAGGTGTCGTTGCCGCCGAGGACGTCCTCGGGCAGGTCGAGGGCCCGGGCGGGTTCTGCCCGGTCGAGCTGCTCCGTGACCCGCCGCTGGGCCCGGGTGACGTCCGCGTTCTGGTAGGGGGAGCTGCTCAGTGCGGCGGCGAGCCGGTTCAGTCCCTCGGCCAGCGCCGGTACCTCGTCGTCACTGAGCCTCGAGGCCGCGGTCAGGGGAAGCGAGGCGAGCTGGACCAGGTAGTGCCGGGTGTCGCGCTTGCTGGCGGCGACGAGGTGCAGCATCCAGCTGACCTCCTCGGCCGTCCAGGGCAGCTTCCGCCGGGCGAGCTTCGACAGGACCGCTTCCTGGGGCGTGGAGTAGTGGATGTAGTGCCGGTTCGGCTGGGCCGCGAGGGCGGCGTACACGTAGGCGACGGCGGCGCGGCGGCGGGTGTCGTCGGCGGCGGCCAGGCCGGCATGGATCTGGGCCTCACGTTCCTTCCAGGCGGCCCAGTCCTGGCTCCGCGTCACGTTCCGGGCACACAGGGTGGACTCGAGCCAGGCGGCATCGGTGCCGACGAGGTCGACCAGGGACGGCGGGGCCCCTGCCCTGGCCATCATCTCGGCGGCCCGTGTGCCGGGGTCGTTGCCGCCGGCGGCACCGCCTGCCGCGCGGCGCAGGACGTCGGTCAGGCCCACGGCTCAGCCACCCACCAGCGGGGTGAGCCGGACGAACGCGACGTGCGGGTCGGCCGCGAGGTCGATGGTCTCGTCGAGGTCCTCGACCTGCCGGTCGCCGACGAGGATGAAGAACCCGTTGCGCTCGAACGCGTCGACCGCGATGTCGGCCTGCTTCTCCCAGTCCAGGCGGCGAGGGCTCTTCAGCCGGTACCCGTTGGCGACGACCTCCGCCTCCAGCGGCCGGACCAGCCCGGCGAACACGGCTTGAGGGAGGGCATTGTGGCGGGCGACCTCCTCGCGCACCCGCAGCCGGACCAGCTCGCGCACCGTGATGGTTGCGGGAAGGTCGGGCAGGCTGATCCGGCTGACCGGACGGCCGGTCGCGGTTTCATCGTGGACGACGAGCGTGGCCACACGGTCCCCCTGCGGTGACGGGTGCGCGGCGCCCGCGCACGATGGGTCGGCAGCAGGGGAGCGCAGTGGTGCTTCCCCCGGCCCGGACACCGTAGCGCCCAGTGCGGTAGGGCGCGCCAAGAAAGCCTGAGAGCCTGCGGAAAGCCTGAAGTGGGGCCGACTGCTCGACCCCCTGGCGAGCTCCACCCGAGAACTGCGCTCCTCACCGGAGAACGTTTCTCGGGTGAGGCACCCGGTTTATCGGGTGACCCGATAAACCGGGTGCCTCACC
>Ga0247818_10001217_pt1 | contig 16208 bp, 13 predicted proteins | sample 13C_Glucose_Day1_FD_192424 | JGI IMG/M metagenome (GOLD analysis project Ga0247818, IMG submission 192424) | Soil microbial communities from agricultural site in Penn Yan, New York, United States - 13C_Glucose_Day1 | ecosystem: Environmental > Terrestrial > Soil > Agricultural land | place... | reverse complement strand
GTACAACTACAAACCCTGTGGGAGCTGGCTTGCCTGCGATGGCGGCCTGTCAGTCAGCAGTGATGTCGAATGTGCCGGCCTCATCGCGAGCAAGCCCGCTCCCACAGTTTGATCTTCGGTGAATGCCAAGCCTGTGCGCGCCACAGATCCCTTGAGCGAGCCTGCTCACGATGGCGGTGCCTGAGGTGGCCGGGAAATTAAGCGCGCCGATTCATGGCCGCTGATTTTGCGTACTGCCATTTTCCAGCTACAAATGACCAGTGGTGAAGTGTCCTGGATCCAGACAGTGAATGTCACGGGGGCGGACGTCGATGGATGGTTCCACTGAGAAGGATGGTCAGGCGCATGACTCAAGGCAAATACCGCTCCGACATCGACGGGCTGCGGGCTGTAGCGGTGATTGCGGTGTTCTTGCATCACCTGGGCAGCAGCTTGTTACCCGGCGGCTTCGTTGGCGTCGATATCTTCTTTGTGATCTCCGGGTTCCTGATCACCTCCCAGGTGTTTTCCGAAGTCAAACGCAATGCCTTCTCGCTGAAGGGCTTTTACCAGCGCCGCATCAACCGCATCGTTCCGGCGCTGGTCACAGTGTTGTTGGCGACAGTAATCCTGGGCGCCTTCATCCTGTCTCCGGTGGACCTGGTCCGGCTCAATGTCAGCGCCCTGCTCTCGCTGTTGGGTGTTTCCAACGTGTACATCTGGGTCAAGTACGGTAACTACTTCGCCGCCGATGCCAGTGAAGCGCCGCTGCTGCATACCTGGTCGCTGGGTATTGAAGAGCAGTTCTATGTGATCTGGCCGCTGTTCATCGTCTTGCTTTATCGCCTGGCGCCGCGCTACGTGCTGCCGGTGCTGGCCATTGGCGTGGTGGCTGCGGTGGGCGTTTCCGAATATGCCACCGGGGTCTTCGCGACGGCCGCCTACTACCTGCTGCCCACGCGCTTTTTCGAACTGATGCTGGGTGGATTGCTCGGGATCTATCTGCACCAGCCGCGGGTCATCGGCAAACTGGCGGCCCATGGTCTTGCCCTGGCGGGTTACCTGTTGATCGGCTTCTCGCTGTTTGCCCTGAACGCCAATTCCACCTTCCCCGGGTTCAACGCCCTGATTCCCTGCCTCGGTGCTGCCTTGCTGATTCTCGCGGGTAGCGGTGACCGGCATTCACGCCTGCTCACCAGCCGGCCGATGGTGTTCATCGGCCTGATTTCCTATTCGTTGTACCTGTGGCACTGGCCCTTGATTGCCTACCTGAACTACCTGGGCATCGCCATCGACCTGCCAGTGGCGACGCTGCTGATCGCCGCCTCGATCCTGCTCTCGTGGCTGTCCTGGCGATTTGTCGAGGTGCCTTTTCGGCGCAACGGGGCGACCTGGCAGTTTTCCCGGGTGTTCACCCGCCGCTTTGCCCTGCCGGCCCTGGGGCTGGCCGCAGTGGCGGCGCTGAGTCTGCAGTTCAACGGTTTTCCACAACGCTTCGGTCCGGGGGTTTCGGCGCTTGAGGCCATGACCCTGAGCAAGCCCAGCGAGATTCGCAGCGGCTGTCACGTCCCCAATGCGCTGTACAACACAGCCCCCAACGACAACTGCCGCCTGGGCGCGAAAAAGGACGGGGTGGACGGCATCATGATCGGCGACTCGTTCGCCAATCACTTCACCGGCATGGTCGATATCCTGGCCAGACCGAACGACATCGCGCTCATGGATTACACCATGGATTCGTGCCCGCCCATCATCGGCTATACCGCCGACATGCCCCCGGTGTATGCCGCCCATTGTGCGAAACGCAATGAACGGGTGTTCAGCCTGATCGAGCAGAACCATTACCGCTATGTGGTGCTGGCAGCGATCTGGCCCAAGGATTCCAAGGCCCGCGACTTGGTCGAAGCCAGTATCAAGCGCGTGGTCGAGAACAGCGGCCAGGTGATTGTCATTCTGAGCAACCAGCACATTGAAAAGGCCGCGAGCTGCCCGATCCGTCGCCTGATGTTCAACTCCAAACGCAGTTGCGCGGTGCCACAGAGTGCCTTGGCGCCCTATTGGGCGGACGTGCAGGCGAAGTTCCCGCAGGTACGATTTATCGATCCCAATCGGGTGATATGCCCGGCAGGCGTATGCAGCCCGATCATCCAGGGCAAGCTGTTGTACCTCGATGATTCGCATTTGAATGAAGTGGGGGCGCGCTTCATTGGCGACACCTTGCTCAGCCGGGGTTTCACCCTGCTGCACGACCCGGTGAAGGCGGCGCGTACCGCCGACGTGCGCCCAGCAGATGCCAGCGTCAATTGAGTCGACTGGCGCTCTCGGTGGGCGCCATCTCGACCTCAACGCAATCAGATCGAGGCGCACTTTGTGCCTGCCTCCACCCACTCTCGCGGCCAAAGGCCGATAGATTTTTCGCCCAGCTTCAATAGGCCTGATCATTGTCTTTGCAATGACCAAAAACCTTAACCGCCAATAATTTGTCGGCCCATTTTTGGCAGTAGCATTACGCCACCCAGGAACAAAAATAACCGAACTATTTAGTAAGGCGCCAAAAAAACGGTGACTCAAATCTGACACACTCGACCAGCTACAACCCTTGAATATCCTCGCTTACGACCGTCCATCGATTTATTCAAAGGTCTCACAAGCCAGCAAAATCATGGCAAACCCAAGACCAGCAGGCGTTTAGTGGCACATAGCCCCAAACCTGGGGGAATGTCTTACCGATTTAACATGCCATTTTGCTGACGCACTTTCCCGAGGCTGGTCTATACCCCTTTTGGCACACATGTTTCCTCTCTCTTCTTCACCGTCTTGTGAGGCACGCCAAAATGGACGTGAGCGTTTTTGGTACGGGCTACGTCGGCCTGATACAAGCAGCGGCACTGGCCGATGTCGGACATCGGGTGCTATGTGTCGACATTGATCCGAACAAGATCAAGCAACTGCAACAAGCCGTACCGCCGATCAGTGAGCCGGGGCTGTCCAGCACGCTGGAGGAAAACATCAAGGCCGGCCGGTTGTTCTTCACCACCCAGGCCAGTGATGCGGTGGAGCACGCCGAGCTGATTTTCATTGCCGTCGGGACGCCCGCCGATGAAGACGGTTCAGCCGACCTCAGCCATGTGCTCAACGTGGCCAGGCAGATTGCCGACTACATGGAGGCCGACCGCACCCTGATCATCAAGTCCACCGTGCCGGTCGGCACCGCCGACCAGGTCAGTGCCACCGCCCTTCAGGAGTTGCAGCGCCGGGGCAAGAGCGGGTTGAAAGTACGGGTGGTCTCCAACCCGGAGTTTCTCAAGGAAGGCAGCGCCCTGGCCGATTGCATGCGCCCGGACCGCATCATCATCGGCACGGCTGACGATGAGGCCCGCAGCCAGATGGCCGAGCTCTACGCGCCGTTCTGCCGTAACCATGAAAAACTGATGTTCATGGACAACCGCAGCGCCGAGCTGACCAAGTACGCAGCGAACGCGATGCTGGCCACGCGCATCAGCTTCATGAACGAACTGGCCAACCTCACCGAACTGCTCGGGGCGGACATCGAATCGGTGCGCAAAGGCATCGGGTCGGACCCGCGCATCGGTTATCACTTCATCTACCCGGGTTGCGGCTTCGGTGGTTCGTGTTTCCCCAAGGATCTGCGCGCCCTGCTGCATACCGCAGAAAACAATGGCATGCCGCTCAAATTGCTGCGCAGTGTCACGGACGTCAACGACAGTCAGCGGCATATCCTGTTCAGCAAACTGCGGGCGAAATTTCCCGACGGGCTCGCCGGCAAGTCCATTGCGGTCTGGGGGCTGGCCTTCAAACCCAACACCGATGACATGCGCGAAGCACCCAGCCGCTATCTGATGGAAGCACTGTGGGCCGAAGGCGCGAGCGTGCAGGCCTACGACCCGGAAGCCATGTCCGAATGCCGACGCCTCTACGGCTATCGCAATGACCTGCACCTGTGCGCCACCCGCGACGACACCCTGGAAGACGCCGACGCCCTGGTGATCTGCACCGAATGGAAAAACTTTCGCGTCGTCGACTTCGATCTGCTGGCGGGCAAACTGCGCTCACGAGTGATCGTCGACGGACGCAACCTGTACAACCCTGAACAAGTCGCGGCGGCGGGTCTGCACTACAGCGGCATCGGTTTGCGCCACATCGTCCCCGAGGCTGTACGCCCATGAAAATCCTCGTCACCGGAGCGGCCGGCTTCATTGGTGCCCATTGCGTATTGCGGTTGTTGCGCGACGGGCACCAGGTGTTCGGTCTCGACAACTTCAACGACTACTACGACCCGCAACTCAAGCACGATCGCGTGCGCTGGGTGCAGGAGCAGGCCGGCCCTTTCCAGCTCTCGACGATTGACCTGGCCGATGCCACGGCCATAGAGACTCTGTTTGCCCAGGAGCTACCCGAGGTGGTCATTCACCTGGGCGCCCAGGCGGGGGTGCGTTACTCCCTGGAAAACCCGCGAGCCTACGTCGACAGCAACCTGAGCGGGTTCCTCAACATCCTCGAAAGCTGCCGCAAGCACCCGGTCAGGCATTTGATCTACGCCTCGTCCAGTTCGGTGTACGGCGCCAACCAGCACACCCCGTACTCGGTGCAGGACAACGTCGATCACCCGCTGTCGCTGTACGCCGCAACCAAGAAATCCAACGAACTGATGGCCCACAGCTACAGCCACCTGTTCGGCATTCCTTGTACCGGCCTGCGCTTTTTCACCGTGTACGGTCCGTGGGGCCGCCCCGACATGTCGCCGATCCAGTTCGCCCGGGCGATTGCCGAAGGCCAGCCACTGAAGCTGTTCAACTACGGCGAGCACCAGCGCGACTTCACCTATATCGACGACATCATCGAGAGCATCGCCCGCTTGATCGACCGTGCGCCACAGGCCAATGCGCAATGGGACCGCGAGCTACCGGACCCGGCCACCAGCATGGCGCCCTGGCGGATCTACAACATCGGCGGCCAGCATCCGGTGGAACTGAAGGATTACCTGGCGCTAATGGAGAAACACTTGGGGCAAAAAGCCCAGGTCGAGTTGCTGCCCATGCAACCCGGCGACGTACTCAACACCTGCGCCGATGCCAGCGACCTGGCACGAGCGACCGGTTTCCAGCCGCAAATCGAGCTGGATGAGGGACTCGGGCGGTTCATCGCCTGGTTTCGCACTTACTACTGATAACTACCCATCGACCATGCTGCTCGCGGCGAAGACTGCGGAGGACCCTATGACTGGACATGAGAAAAGTGTGCCGCTAAATCAACTGCGCCCCGACAAGCGCCTGGATCCCGAGCAGCGCATGCGCATCGATGCCGCCATTCATATGCAGGGCCGTGGCTGGGTTACCGGTCGAGACGGTGGCCGCCCATGGACCTTGTCGCGCACCAATCGCGTGCTCGCCTGCCTCGGTGCGCTGTCGATCCTGTTGATCATTTCGCCCGTATTGCTGGGGCTGGCACTGGTCGTCAAATTCACCAGTCCGGGCCCGGTAATGTTCGTGCAAAAACGCACCGGTTACCGCGGCCGCATGTTCGGCATGTACAAGTTCCGCACCATGGTGGCCAATGCCGAGGAGCTCAAGGAGTCCCTGCGGCACTTGAACAAACACGGGGCCGACGCCATCGATTTCAAGATCGACAAGGACCCGCGCATCACCCGCATCGGCGGGTTCATGCGACGTACCAGTCTCGACGAACTGCCCAACCTGTTCAACGTGGTCACCGGCGACATGCGCCTGGTAGGCCCCAGGCCGACGTCGTTCAACGCCTACCGCTACAAGGACAGTCATCTCGCTCGCCTGAGCATTTACCCCGGCATGACCGGCCTGTGGCAAATCTCCGGGCGCAGCAACATCGACTTCGACCAGCGCGTTGAGCTGGACCTCAGCTACATCGCCAAGCAGAGCCTGCTGCTTGATCTGAAGATTCTTTTGAAAACCCCCTTCAAAGTGTTCAGCGGACACGGAGCCAGTTAAATGGACGGTTCAATTGCCAAAAGTCTCAGCATTGCCAACCCGAGCGAGTCCAACCTGACTTCGGCCGTACTCGATCAAGATCTGCGGATCCTCTTTCTGACCGCCGCCAACCCCGGCACGGGTACCACCACCAGCGCCCTGGCGCTCGCCAGCCAGCTGGCGCAAATGAGCGGCGGCCTGGTGTTGCTGGTAGACGCGAGCCAGTCGGCGACCAACCTCACACAACAGTTGGGGCTGACCAGGGAGCTGGGGTTTCGCGACCTGCTGTTCAATGATCAGAGCCCACCGCTATTGCAGGACTGCGTGGTCAACGTGTCCAGCCTGCCCTTCCACATCCTGCCGTTTGGTCGTTACTCGCGCAGCACCGAACACCTGACGCCGGAGCGCCTGAGCCCGCTGTTAAATCAGCTTGGCAGTCAATACCGCTTCGTGGTGATCGACGGTGACGCGGTGTATTCGGCCGCCGATACCCTGGTCATCAGCGCACAGGTCGATGGCGTGGTGATGGTCGTGCGTTCTGAAGACACCCGCTGGGAAGTCGCCCAGGCGGCGGTCCAGCGCCTGAGCCAGGCCGGGGCGAAACTGGTCGGCAGCGTGTTCAACCGACGCAAGTACTACATGCCCAAGTGGCTGTACAAAAACCTGTAAGCAATCAGAAAAGGATGACGCCATGAACGCCAGAATGCTTGTCCTGCTGTTGCTGCCGCTTGCAGGTTGCTCCAGCACCTCCGATAACGCGCAAAGCATGCCGGTGCAGATTCTCACTGCCGCACCGGCCAATGCCCAGGCCACCGATGTACCCAAGGTCGAGCAAACCCTGCGCCCTCAAGATGTGCTGGACGTGATCTTCCACATCAGCACCAGTGGCTCGAATGCCTATCGCGTGCAGTCCGGCGACACCGTCGCGCTGAACTTCACTGCCGCCAGCCAGCTCAACGGCACCCAACTGGTGATGCCTGACGGCACCATCGAACTGCCCGGAGCCAACACCTCGGTGAAAATCGAAGGGCTGACCCGTGATGAAGCCCGTCAGGAGATCCAGCGCGCGTACGAGCGCAAACAGTTGTTCCAGCCCAACCGCAATCAGCTGTCGGTGGTCGTCACCACCCCGCTGACCAATGAGCAGAACCTCAGGTCCGTACTCAACCACCCCGGCACCGGCATGAGCCGTGAGATCACCGTGGGCACCGACGGCTACGCCAGCTTTCCGGAAATCGGTTCGGTGCCGCTGCAAGGCATGACCGTCAATCAGCTCGAAGACTTCCTAAACAAACGCTACGCCCAACTGCCCGGGCGGATGACCGTGGACGTGCTGCTCAAGTCCACCGCCGGCAACGAAATCTATGTACTGGGTGAAGTCGGGCAGCCGGGGTCCTACCCCATCCGCCGTCCGGTGTCGGTCCTCGAAGCCCTGACCATGGCCCGTGGCTCCAACATCAAGGCACGCCTGGACTCGGTGATGATCATGCGGCGCAACGGCAATCAGGTGGTCGCGCACCGTTACGACGTGGAAAAAGCCTTGTCTGGCGACGCCACCCAGATCGCCTACCTGCAAGCCGACGACATGCTCTATGTGCCCAAGACCAAACTGGCCAGCGCCGGTGAGCTCGCACGGCAACTGGCGGACGTGGTGTTGTTCCAGGGCGTGGGCATGAGCTTCAGCTACCGCGTCGACAACAAAGACAGTGATGACTAACTCACAGGTGACCGTTATGAATCCAAAGGAAAACTACCTGCACGAGTTCTTCAGGATCTTCTTCGCCAACAAGCAGTTGGTGAAACGAGTCTTCCTGGTCTTTGCAGTGATCGCCCTGGTCTTGCCGCTGTTGCTCAAGCAGACCTTCGACATCACCGCCCAGGTGATTGTGCAATCCAAGAAACTCTCCCAGGGCGATGCCACTACCTCGCTCAATCAGGAGAATGCGTCCTTCATTCCACCTTCGTTGGCGGACATGGAAACCGAGAGCAATATCCTGCGCTCGCCAGCCTTGATCCGGCAGACCATCAGCCAGTTGCGCGACAAGGGGGAGTACGATCCCCCTGTCAGCGTGCTCAACAAGCTGGTACTTGAGCCGATCCAGCGTTTTGTGACTCACCCGATTCGCGAACACCTGGTCAATCCGGTGCGCAATATGCTCGGCCTGGAAACCGATCCGGTACGTGACACCCTGCTCGATGCCCTGACCCAGGAAGCGTCCGACGATCTGAAGATCGAAACCTTGCCGGGCTCCAACGTGATTTCCATCATCTACAGTTTCCCCGACCCGGCCCAAGGCACCCGGTTTGTCGCGGCGCTGCTGCAGAACTACCTGGTCAGTCGTCAGGAACTGCAGTCCATCGACCTGCCGCAGAGCTTCTACGAAACCAAGAAAACGCAGTACCAGACGCGCCTCGATGGCCTGGAAAACAATCGCCTGACGATGCTCGAAAGCATTGGCTCGTCCGATCCCCGGGAAGAAATCACCTTCCGCCTCAACGCCATCAACACCGAGGAACAAGCGCTGAACCTGTATCAGGATCGCCTGCTGCAGAGCCAACGCTGGCTCGACTACCTCAAGACCAACCTGGCCGCTGCCAGCAATGCCAGATTCAACGACTACACCTTCCCCTATACCTTCACCACCACCGTGGATAACGTGGCCTTCGAAGACCGTGAGGTGAAGCAACTGGGCGAGCAACTGACGACCCTGGTCAGCCGCTACATGAGCGACCTGGCGATCTTCCAGCCCAGCAGTGAACCGATGTTGCTGGCGCGTGAGCAAATCACCCGCACCCGCGCCCAGTTCCTCAAAGTGGTGAGCAACCGGATTCAGGAACGCACCAACGACCTGGCGGTTGTCAGCTCGGTGATCGACCAGAAAACCGCACGCATCGCCGAGTTCAAGAACCGCATCCACCAGTTGCAGGAAACCCAGAGCAAGCTGCGGCAGATGGACACCGAGATCGACGCCCTGCACGCGGCGTTCTCCACCTACGCCCAGCGTTTTGCCGAAAGCAGCACCGCACGGGCACTGGACAACGACCTGTCTAACGCACGGGTCCTCAGCCCACCGTTTGAACCGACTGAAGCGGCGTTCCCCAAGCCGATGCTGATTATCCCGTTCGGCCTGTTCACCGGCTTGCTGTTGGCGATTGCCCTGGTCTACGTGCGTGAGTTCTTCGATCACCGCTTCAAGCATCCAGCGCAAATCACCCATGAACTGGGCCTGCCGGTGCTGTTGGTGATCAACGAGCAGAACACCCTGCCAAGCAATCCGCACAAGAACTGGAGCGTTCCGGGCCTGCTGCATTGGGTGCGCAATTGAACGTGCCGCTCGGTACCCCTCGCGCCCTGCCGATCATTCATTTGCTCAGCAGCGGCGGCTTCTATGGGGCCGAGCGGATGCTGCTGGACCATTGCCTGGCAACGCCGGGACAGCACCAGGTGCTGTTTCTCGATGCGCCGCCGGAACTCGTCGCGCGCTTTCGCCAGGCCGGCGTCGATTGTCAGGGCTGCGCGGGTTTGGGTCAGTTGCTGGGGTATTTGCGCCAGCGGCGAGACCAGCGGCCGCTGATCAATACGCACAATTTCAAAGGGCTGTTGTTCGGCTGGGTCGGCGCCACGCTGTTGCGCCTGCCGCTGGTGATTACCCAGCACGGCTTCACCCCGCGCAGTCGCAAGCAGAAGTTCTACACCTGGCTGAGCCTGCAACTGTGCCGCACCGCATCGGTGGACCGTGTGGTCTGCGTCGCCGAGAGCATCGCCGTGCTGCACCGCCAGGCCAATGTGCGCACGGAAAAACTGCAGGTCATTCCCAACGGCCTGCCGGCCGCCAACGAGCCGCCGCCAGCGGTCGGCGTACGCCAGCGCTGGCTGGCCGGGTACGTCGGACGATTGAGCAGTGAAAAAGGTCCGGACCTGTTTCTCGATGCATTGATCCCGTTGTGTCAGCAGTACCCGCAACTGGACGCCGTGATGCTCGGCGATGGCCCGGAGCGGCAAAGCCTGCAGGCGCGGATCGAAGCCGCCGGGTTGCGCGAACGCATTATGTTGCCGGGCTACCAGACCGAGATGCGCCAGTGGTGGCGGCAACTGGATGCGCTGGTGATCAGCTCGCGCACCGAAGGCACGCCGATGATTCTGCTCGAAGCGATGCAGGCCGGCGTGCCGGTGGTGGCGTTCGGGGTCGGTGGCATTCCCGACGTGCTGCAGGATCGGCACAACGGCTTGCTGGCGACGCCCACCGACAGCGTCGCCCTCGCCCGCCAGATCGACACGCTGCTGGCTGAGCCGGCCCTGGCCCGGCAACTGAGCGACAACGCCAGGCGCACCCAACTGGACCGTTACGACCTCAAGGCCCTGGCCGAACGCTGGTCGCAGCTTTATATCCGTACTGCACGGGAGGCACGCGCGTGATTTTTCCGCTCTCGATCGTCAGTTTGCTCGGTCTGGTCTGCCTCGCTTTGCTGGCCAGCCCTTATCCCTTTCTGGCGCCGGGAGCGGTGCTGGGCCTGGTGGGCGTTGCGCTGCTGTACCGCAAGCCGACCTGGGGCCTGTTGGGCATTGCCGCCATCCTGCCCTTTGAAGGCCTGTTCAAGGACAACGCCTTTTCCGGTTCCAAGTTCCTCGGCGCATCGCTGGTGCTGATCCTGATGCTTCAGCTGGCGATGCACCAGATTCCCTCCGAGCGTCTGCGCAGCAACATCTGGCGCTACCTGGTCGGCTTCATGACCCTGTACCTGCTGAGCATGCTCAACACCGACAACATGGGCATCTCCCTTGGCCATCTGCGCGAACTGAGCGTGGGCGTGATTCTGTTTGTCATCACCCTGCTGATCGGGCGCGAGATGAATCTGGCCCTGTTCTCGCGGCTGGTGGTCGTCAGCATCGCCGTGACCTGTGCCATGGCGATATTCTCGGCCAAATATCAGGAAGCGGGGCGAGCTTCGGGCTTGCTCAAGGACCCGAACAACTTCGCCCTGTTGATTGCCTTCGCCGTGCCTTTGGCCCTGCTGCTGGTGATCCGCAGCCCAAACCTGTTGCAGCGGATTTTATGGGGTGGCTGCACGCTCCTGCTGCTGGGCGGCATGACCAAGACCGATTCCCGTTCCGGCCTGGTGGTACTGTTCCTGAGCCTGATGATCGGCGCATGGCACTATCGCGCCTATTTGCCGCGCATCCGCCCGCGCCACCTGGGTTTCGCCATGCTGGGCCTGGCGATAGTGGTTCCGCTGGCGCTGTATGCGATGCCGGCCGGATACGTGGCGCGCATTCAGTCGCTGAGCATCCTCAGTTCCGGCGCCAAGAGTCAGGACCCCTCCCTGGGACGTCGCTCTTCCTACATTGTGGTCGGCAGCGCGATGATCGCCGAGAACCCGCTGCTGGGCACCGGCCCCGGCACCTTCCCGCTGCACTACGCAACCACCGGCTACGCCAAGGCGTTTTCCAACACCGGCAAGCCCGAGGACCTGTACCGCCGCGCCCACAACACTTACCTGGAAATCTTCAGTGAACTGGGAATACCCGCCGGCCTGATGTTTGTAGGAATGTTGGGCCTGGGCTTGTACAACCTGGTCCGGGCCCGACGCGCCTGGATGCTGCGGCGCAATTGGGATCAGGCCAATGTGCTGACCCACCTGGGCATGAGTTTCCTGTCGTTGACCTTGTTCCTGATGTTCCTCAGTGCGCCGAACCATAAGTACCTGTGGATCATGCTCGCGCTGACCAGCGTGCTGCGCACCAAAGCCGAAGAAGCACCACTGATGGAGGCCAGGGCATGAAGAGCATCAGTATCGTCATTCCGATGTACAACGAAGCGCGGCACATCAGCCGGACCCTGTTTGCCGCGCAACATGCCGCCGATGCTGCCGGCCTCAAGTGCGAGTTGATCGTGGTCGACAACGGCTCCACCGATCAGGGCCCACAGATCGCCCGCCAATTCGGCGCCGAGGTACTGGTGATGCCCGGGTTGCTGATTGGCGCCCTGCGCAATCGCGGCGCAGCCATTGCCCGCAGCGAATGGCTGGCGTTCATCGATGCCGATATCGAAATGCCCGAGGATTGGCTGGAGCGCCTGATCAAGCTCGAGGCCGATGGCCAGGCCGACGTGATCGGTCTGGACTTGCACACCCCGACCGAGGCCCCGTGGTTCGCCGATGCCTGGCAACGCCGCACAGCGCGCCCCGACGCCCAGCCGCTGCAGGTCGTGCAATGGTTGCCCACCTCCAACCTGCTGATGCGCCGTCGCTGGTTCGAAAAGGTCGGTGGCTTCAATGAACAGTTGCGTACCGGCGAAGACAAGGAACTGACCATGCGCCTGGCCGAGGCCGGCGCGCGCCTGCTCGCGGTCAACCAGAGTGTGGCGTTGCACTGGGGTTACGAAGCCAGCTGGCGCGAGTGGATGGGCAAGGAACTGTGGCGCCAGGGCAGCCATCTGCAACTGCTGCGTACCCATGGGGCGAGCCTGCGCCTGCTGCGCTTTCCGATGCTGTCGCTGGTGGTCTGGCTTTTGGATTTTTTGGCGATCTCCGCCCTGTTCGATGGTTTCCCCCATCACGCGTTGTTGATGGTGTTGGTGACCACCCTGCCGGCACTGGTCTTGAGTGTGCGCCAGAGCGCCAAACACCGTGACCTGTCCCTGACCCTGCAGCTCTGGGGCCTGCACTGGGTGCGTCTGCACCTGGCCGGCGCCGCGTTCATCCTCAGCCTTTGTCATTGGAATGCCAGGAGGCCCGCCCGTGGCTGAACTCATTTTCTGGTTGTGCCTGCTGTTACCGGTGTATGCCTACCTCGGCTATCCGCTGCTGCTGACCTTGCTCGCGCCCCTGTATCCGGCGCCACGTCACGGCCCGGCACAACCGATGGACGTGAGCATCGTGATTGCCGCGCACAACGAAGCACGGCATATCGAAGCCAAGTTGCGCACCGTGCTCGCCCAGGATTATCAGGCGCGTTCGCTGCAGGTGATTCTGGCCAGCGATGGTTCGACCGACGACACCGTGGCCTGTGCCCGCAAAGTCATCGACCCGCGCATCAGCGTGCTCGACCTGCCACGCCAGGGCAAGACCACCACGCTCAACGCAGCGGTAACCCTGTGCAGCGGCGAGATTCTGGTGTTCACCGATGCCGACAACCAATGGTCGAACGACACCCTCGGTCACCTGCTCGCGCCCCTGGTCGATCCGCAAGTGGGCGCCTGCGCCGGGCACATGCTGATCCCCGTGACCGGCAAAGGCCTGAGCATCGGCGACAGCCTGTATCGGCACTACGAAGGCTGGCTGCGCAAGGTGGAAAACCGCACCGGCTGCATGGTTTCCGCCGATGGCGCCCTGCTCGCCTTGCGCCGCGAGTTGTTCCAGAACATCCCGGCGGAGGTCAACGACGATTTCTTTATCAGCACCTGCGCGCCGGCGGCGTCCAAACGCATTGTCTACGTGCCCGAAGCCCGGGTGACCGATCAGGGCGTCGACGAAGCCGACAAGCAGTTCCGTAGACGCCAGCGGGTCACCGTCGGCGGCCTGCAAAGCCTGGCCCAGCGCCGGGAACTGCTGAACCCGTTCAAGCATGGCCTGTATGCGATCGCCCTGATCAGCCACAAGCTGATCCGGCGTCTGGCGCCGGTCCTCTTGCTGCCGTTGCTGCTGAGCAACTTTTGGTTGTGGGACGAGCATGCCTTCTATCGCCTGAGCCTGATCGCGCAACTGTGCGGTTACACGGTGGCCATCGCCGGCCTGCTGGATTCGCAACACCGTTTGCCCAAACCCTTTCGCCTCGCCGCGTTTGTCCTGGTGACGCTCGCCGGGATGAGTATCGGTCTGTGGCAGTTCCTGCGTGGCCAGCGCTATGCCCAATGGAACCCCGAGCAAAATCGATGAGAGGCGCAAGCCATGGCGATTAAACAACTGCTCAAGCGCACCAGCGGCTGGCTGTATCTCAACTCCCCGGTGGGGCGCAATCAACTGCACGGCGCCGGGGTGATCCTGATGCTGCACCGGGTGCTGGCCGACGACAGCGCGGCCGAACTGCCCCATCGCAATGAGCTGTGCGTCGGGCCCAAGGCTTTCGAGCACCTGCTGGTGTGGCTGAAAAAACACTTCGACTGTGTGCCGCTGATGGACATCCTGCAGCCGGCGCTAGCCTCGCAACGGCCGAAAGTGACGCTGACTTTCGACGACGGTTGGCGCGACAATGCCCTGCACGCCTTCCCGCTGCTGCACAAGCATCAGGTGCCAGCGAGCGTTTTTCTCTCCACCGATTTCATCGGCAGCCGCCAGCGGTTCTGGTGGGAAAGCATTGGCGAAACCCTCTGGGGCAGCCATGGCGAACAGCCGCGCCTGCACCTGATCGAATGCCTGCAACAGATCGGCCGTCCATTACCGGGCCAGTACGATGATGCGGATGGGCAACGCCGCAGTCTGGTCCTGCTGCACTTTTTGCAGAACCTCAAAACCCTGTCACCCCTGGACCTCAATCGCCTGACCGACGAGTGCCCGCAGGAGTCGTTGCCCCAGGCGCTGGACTGGCAGCAGGTGCGTGCGCTGGAGGCGTCCGGCCTGGTGCGCTTCGGTCCGCACGGTGCCAGCCACGCGATCCTCACCGGGCTCGACGATCAACGTCTTGCGCAAGAATTGAGCCGCAGCCGCCAGGCGTTGATCAACGGGTGCAATCGGCCATTGCCGGTCTACTGCTACCCCAACGGCGATAACGATGCGCGGGTGCGCCGGCAGGTGGCCGATCACGACTACCCGTTTGCCCTGGGTACCGGAACCGGAATCTACCGGGGCACCGAAGAACCGCTGAACCTGCCGCGTTTCGGCGTCAGCCAGCGCACTGCGCGCAATCCTGAGCTGTTGTCCTGGCGCCTCTACCGTGGGGCCCGCCCATGAGTCGCAACCGTTACCTCAAACACTTGGCCCTGAGCATGGGCACCAAATTGGCGATGATTGCCCTGCGCCTGCTGCGCAATGTACTGCTGGCACGGATACTCGGCCCCAGCGAACGCGGGCTGTTTGCCTTGCTCAGCACCCTGCCCGACCTGATCAGCGCCGCCACCAGCGGCGGGCTGAATTCGGCGGTGGGTTTCCAGGCGGCCAAGCAACGGCCGATGGGTTTGCTGTTGAGCCAGGTATTGGTGTTCGGCTGTCTGCTGGCGGGCTTGCTGACATTGCTGGTGGTTGCGCTGACGCGCGAGTTCGGTGCCGAACTGGAGATCACCACGCAACTGGGCCTGCTCGCCTGGCTGCTGTTGCTGGCCGTGCCGCTGACCGTGCTCAAGAGTGGCTTGCTGACCTTGCACAATGCCTCGGGCGGTGTGGTCGCCTTCAACGCCCTGCGCCTGATCGAGTCATTGACCCCGTTGCTGCTGTTCCTGGCGATGTTCTGGATGTGGAAAAGTGCCGCCCTGGAAGCGGCATTGATCAGCTGGCTGGCGGGTATCAGCCTGGTGGTGATCGCCGGCTGGGTCTGGCTCAAGCGCGATCAACCGCTGACCCTGCAATGGGACCGCAGCAGCCAGAAGGAACTGCTGCGCTACAGCGCCCGCAGCCATCCCGATCTGTTGTTTCAGCAAGTGATCCTGCGCTCTGATTACCTGTTCATCGGCGCCTTGCTCGGCACCACCGCACTGGGCCATTACGCCATGGCCAGCGCCGCCGCCGAGTTGCTGCTGATTGTCCCGGAAGCGGTGACCACGCCGCTGATGAAACGCTTGCTGCAACAGGAAGAAGGCATCGAAAAAGTCACGCCCCTGGCCCTGCGCCTGACCGCCACGGTGATGCTCGGCGCCTGCCTGAGCATGGCGGTGATCGGGCAATGGCTGATCGTCACACTGTTCGGCGCGGCCTATCAACCGGCCTATCCGGCCTTGCTCGCGCTGCTGCCGGGCCTGCTCGGCCTGTGCTACGCGAGCATCCTGCGTCTGGACCTGCTGGGCAAGAACCGTCCCGGTACAATCTCGCTGTTGATGGGCATCGGCGCCCTGCTCAACCTGGCGCTGAATCTGCTGCTGATTCCGCTCTATGGCATCGTCGGCGCCGCCGCCGCATCGTCCATCGCCTATCTGGCGGTGACCGTTGCCCTGTTGGTGATGTATTGCCGGCTGAGCCAGGTACCGGTCTGGCAAACATTGATCATTCTGCCCAGCGACGTCGCGCCGATGCTGCAGATGCTGCAACGGAAATCGGCATGAGAGGCCTGCTGTTGCTGGTGAGCCTTGGCCTGGGCCTGGAGGTCCAGGCGGCGCCCATGCGTTGGGCCGACATCCGCGA
>Ga0247818_10001214_pt1 | contig 16219 bp, 18 predicted proteins | sample 13C_Glucose_Day1_FD_192424 | JGI IMG/M metagenome (GOLD analysis project Ga0247818, IMG submission 192424) | Soil microbial communities from agricultural site in Penn Yan, New York, United States - 13C_Glucose_Day1 | ecosystem: Environmental > Terrestrial > Soil > Agricultural land | place... | reverse complement strand
CGGCGAATTCTACGTCGAACTGCGCGTCGAGCTGGAACACCAGCGCGGCCTGATCGCCCTGCTGGCCAGCAGCGTCAACGCAGCTGACGGCAACATCGAAAAAATCAGCATGGATGAACGCGATGGTCGCATCAGCGTGGTCCAACTGGTGGTCAGCGTACACGACCGTGTGCACCTGGCCCGCGTGATCAAGAAACTGCGCGCCCTGACCGGGGTGATTCGCATCACCCGCATGCGCGCGTAGCTAGCCCCCAAAGCCAAGCCCTTACAAGGAGTCATAGATGACCAAGACTGTTATCACCAGCGACAAAGCCCCGGCCGCCATCGGCACTTACTCCCAGGCGATCAAGGCTGGCAACACCGTGTACATGTCGGGCCAGATTCCCCTGGACCCAAAAACCATGGAACTGGTCGAAGGCTTCGAAGCCCAGACCGTCCAGGTGTTCGAGAACCTCAAGGCCGTGGCTGAAGCCGCCGGCGGTTCGTTCAAGGACATCGTCAAACTGAACATCTTCCTCACCGACCTGAGCCATTTCGCCAAGGTCAACGAGATCATGGGCAAGTATTTCGACCAGCCTTACCCTGCCCGCGCCGCCATCGGCGTTGCAGCCCTGCCAAAGGGTTCGCAGGTTGAGATGGATGCCATCCTGGTCATCGAGTAATACGTCCGGCGCAGCCCTCTGAAGGCTGCGCCGCTGCCGTATGTATAAAAGCGTTTTGAAAGGATTCCACCATGCGCGCTGCGCTAGCCCTCTCGCTGGTCGCCCTACTCCTGGGCGGTTGTGCCAGCAACCCTGCCGACCGTGACATCAGTGGCACCTGGATCAACCAGGCGGCGATCGATGCTGCGGCCAAAGGCGGCCCCCTGCGTGAAGCCCTCCAGGCCTATGGTCCGAACCTGGAATGGGACGTCAACACCAAGGCCAGTCAGGCCCGCTACACCAATGGTTTTGAAAATGTCGAAGGCAAGTTGTTGGGCGAAGAGTCCGGCGCCTGGAAAGTCGACTTTTATGGCAGCTCTGCCAGCGAGCTCAAGCGCGACGGCAAGCAACTGAGCCAGGCCGCCAGCGACAACGAACCTGAGCAGGTCTTCGACCGGGCGCAGATTCCGGTTCCGGATGGCGCGCCGATGGGCGCCAGCTTCGAACGCGCGCTGTATTCGGCGTACATGGGCGGTAGCTGGAAGGTCGTCAGCGGTCCCGGCGAAGGCAATAGCGTGCAGTTCCAGGCCGACGGCCAGGTTATCGGGCTGCCGGAAGCCGATCGCTACGCCCTGTGCCTGGCGGGTGATTGCGCGTCGATGAGCGGAGGCAACGACAACATGTGGTTGCAAATCAACGGACAGGGAAATCCCTGGATCTTTGCGCGCAAAGGCAAGGAACTGGAAATTTTCCAGGCCGTGAATTCTGCCCAGGCAGACGAAATGCCCCAGTACGCACCGGGCAATCGTAAGTGGTTGCTGGAAAAGCAGTAAGCACACATGTGCCATGTGGGAGCGAGCCTGCTCGCGAAGCGGTGTGTCAGACAACATGACTGTTGGATGTTACGGCCTCTTCGCGAGCAGGCTCGCTCCCACAAACGGTTCGGGTACCTGGCAGTTAACCGTTCCCTTCGATTATCGCGGCATACCCCTCGCGAAAGCTCGGATACTTCGGCGTCCAACCCAACGCCCTAGCCCGTGCATTGCTACAACGCTTGCTCCCGGTGCGGCGCACCGTGGCGTCCTCCGCCCATTCGGTCACACCCAGATACTCACGCAACCAGCCCACCACATCCGCCAGGGCCGCGGGCGCGTCATCAACGCCTATATAGACGTCATCCAGTGCCTCGCCACGCCGATCCGCCTCCAGCAGACAGGCCATCAACCCCGCGGCGTCATCGGCATGAATTCGATTGGCGAACAGCGGCGGATCGACCGCCACGCGATACCCCCGGCGAACCTGAGTCAGCAGCCACTCACGACCCGGGCCGTAGATACCGGTCAGTCGCACAATGCTGGCCGGGATGCCGCTGTTGAGGGCAATTTGCTCGGCCTCGAGCATCACCCGCCCTGAATAACCCGCCGCCACGGTCGGCGAAGTCTCGTCAATCCACTCGCCCTGCTGCTGACCGTAGACACTGCTGCTGGAAACGAACAGCAAGCGATTGGGCACCTGCCCGTAATCGCCCAGCCACTCCAGCACATGCTGCAGGCCCTGGACATAAGCGGCGCGGTAACCGGCCTCATCGTGATCGGTGGCAGCCGCGCAATACACCAGGTAATCCACCGCACCGATCGGCCAGGTCGCCGGGCAGTCTTTGTCGAACAAGTCGCCGGCCACCCCGACAACCCCATTTGGCAGGCGTGAAACGTCGCGGCGCAGGCCATGGACCTCCCACCCGCCAGCCAACAATTGCGTGGCCAGGCGACTGCCGACATCACCACAGCCGGCGATCAAAACAGAGGGCGCGGACATCAGAAAACTCTCCTCGAAAATGGACAAACTAGCGCCGGCAATGGACGAGCGGCTAGTAATGCAGGAAAAAAAGAGACTCTATTACTTCTGTTAACAAGAATTAATTGCAATAATACTGGCCACTTTGTTCTCGGCCTCACGAGGCCTGGAAGAACATCAACCGTCTTTTTCTCTCAGGTCCGGCCCAGCATGACACGAAATCAACTCTTCGCTTCGCCTACCAAACGACCTCGCGCCTGGAGCGCGGTGGCCGCCCTGCTACTCAGCCTGGTGCTGGCGCCGACCGCCGCATTGGCTGATGCACAAGCGCCCGTCGCCCCGGCTGCCGCCTCCGCACCTGCTCCAACCGATCACGCCGCTCCGGCGGTGACCCCGGCCGCGACCGATCCTGCCCAGGCAGTACCGGCAGACACTCTCGGTGAAGACGCTCCCGAAGTCCTCGAAGCTGACAACAGCTTGGGCATGGCCCATGACCTGTCGCCGTGGGGCATGTACCAGAACGCTGACATCATCGTGAAAATCGTGATGATCGGCCTGGCCATCGCTTCGATCATTACCTGGACCATCTGGATTGCCAAAGGCTTCGAGCTAATGGGCGCCAAGCGTCGCCTGCGCACTGAAATCGCGCACCTGAAAAAAGCCGCCACGCTCAAGGAAGCCGCCGCATCGGCGACCAAACCAGGCACCCTGGCCAACCTGCTGGTCCATGACGCCCTGGAAGAAATGCATTTGTCGGCGAGCAGCCGTGAGAAAGAAGGCATCAAGGAACGCGTCAGCTTCCGCCTTGAGCGCCTGGTGGCCGCCTGCGGCCGCAACATGAGCAGCGGCACCGGCGTACTCGCCACCATCGGTTCCACTGCGCCGTTCGTCGGTCTGTTTGGTACTGTATGGGGCATCATGAACAGCTTCATCGGCATCGCCAAGACCCAGACCACCAACCTGGCCGTCGTCGCCCCCGGCATCGCCGAAGCCCTGCTGGCAACCGCCCTGGGCCTGGTGGCAGCGATCCCGGCGGTCGTGATCTACAACGTATTCGCCCGCTCCATCGCCGGCTACAAGGCGCAAGTATCCGACGCGTCGGCAGAGGTCCTGCTGCTGGTCAGCCGCGACCTCGACCACCAGCCTGAGCGCAGCTCGCATCCGCACATGGTGAAAGTGGGGTAATCGGCCATGGGCCTGCATTTGAAAGAAGGGGCAGACGACGATCTGTCCGAGAACCACGAAATCAACGTCACGCCGTTCATCGACGTGATGCTGGTGCTGCTGATCATCTTCATGGTGGCGGCCCCGCTGGCCACCGTGGACATCAAGGTCGACCTGCCCGCATCCACCGCCAAACCGGCGCCGCGGCCAGAGAAACCGGTGTTCCTCAGCGTCAAGGCTGACCAGCGCCTGTTCCTTGGCGAAGATGAAGTGAAGGCCGAAACACTCGGCGCTACGCTCGACGCCAGGACGCAGGGCAAGAAAGACACGACGATCTTCTTCCAGGCCGATAAGGGCGTGGATTACGGCGACTTGATGAGCGTGATGGACAATCTGCGCGCCGCCGGTTACCTGAAGGTGGGCTTGGTCGGACTTGAGACGGCAGCCAAGAAATGATCACTACGCGCCATAAACTGACGCGTTACAGCGGTAGCCTGGCGATCGTGCTGGGCGTTCACGCACTGGCGATCGCGCTGGCCGTGAACTGGACTGCCCACCCGCCCATCGAATTGCCGCCCCAGGCAATGATGGTCGAGCTGGCACCGGTTCCCGCCCCGCCACCGCCTGCACCGCCTAAGGTCGTCACGCCTCCGCAGCCGCCCGCTCCGGTTGAAGAACTGCCGATACCCAAGCTTGCCGAAGCGCCGAAGGCCGAGATTGCCGTGCCCAAGCCGGTCAAGCCCAAGCCGAAGCCGCAACCGCCCAAGCCGGTAGAGAAAAAGCCCGAGCCGCCAAAGGAAAAACCGTCGGAAGCCAAGCCAAGTGACGCCCAACCGACTCAGGCCCCTACGGAGAAATCCGCCCAGCCTGCGTCGAGCCCATCCCCGGCTCAACTGGCCGCCAAAGCCAGCTGGCAAGGCACCTTGCTCGCCCACCTGGCCAAGTACAAGAAGTATCCGGCCAGTGCTCAGGCACGGGGCAAGGAAGGCATGAACCGGCTGCGCTTCGTGGTGGATGCCGAAGGCAACGTGCTGTCGTTCGAACTGGTGGGCGCCTCCGGCACTGCGGATCTGGACCGGGCAACCCTGGAAATGATCCGCCGGGCCCAACCGCTGCCCAAGCCACCGGCAGACATGCTGACCAATGGCTCCATCGAAATTGTTGCTCCGTTTGTTTATTCGCTGGAAAAGCGTCGGCGCTAAAAGCAACAAATCAAAAGATCGCAGCCTGCGGCAGCGCCTTCAGGGATCACGTTAACCCGTGAAGGCGCTGCCGCAGGCTGCGATCTTTTTTGCCTTTTGCATTGCCCTGTGTCGCGCGATACACGCAGTCTGATAACGTGCGTCTATCGATTGCAGCCGGTATGCTTGGCTCGCAACTTCATGGACGCTTGCTATGACCCTCACTGAATTACGCTACATCGTAACCCTCGCCCAAGAACAGCACTTCGGCCATGCCGCCGAGCGCTGTCACGTCAGCCAGCCAACCCTGTCGGTGGGCGTGAAAAAGCTTGAAGACGAACTCGGTGTGCTGATTTTCGAGCGCAGCAAAAGCGCCGTGCGCTTGACCCCGGTCGGCGAAGGCATCGTTGCCCAGGCGCAAAAGGTGCTTGAGCAGGCCCAAGGCATCCGCGAACTGGCCCAGGCCGGCAAGAACCAGCTGACCGCGCCACTGAAGGTCGGCGCGATCTATACCGTCGGCCCGTACCTGTTCCCGCACCTGATTCCGCAACTGCACCGGGTTGCCCCGCAGATGCCGTTGTACATCGAGGAAAACTTCACCCACGTGCTGCGTGACAAACTGCGCAACGGCGAACTCGACGCGATCATTATCGCGCTGCCGTTCAACGAAGCCGACGTGCTGACCTTGCAGCTCTATGACGAGCCGTTCTATGTCCTGATGCCGGCTCAACACCCGTGGACACAGAAAGAATCCATCGACGCCAGCCTGCTCAACGACAAGAGTCTGCTGCTGCTCGGCGAAGGCCATTGCTTCCGCGACCAGGTACTCGAAGCCTGCCCGACCCTGACCAAGGGCAACGACGGCGCCAAGCACACCACCGTGGAGTCCAGCTCACTGGAAACCATCCGCCACATGGTGGCTTCCGGCCTTGGCATTTCGATCCTGCCGCTGTCGGCAGTCGACAGCCATCACTACGCCCCCGGCGTGATCGAAGTTCGCCCGCTGTCGGCGCCAGTGCCCTATCGCACCGTGGCCATCGCCTGGCGTGCGAGCTTCCCGCGGCCGAAGGCCATTGAAATCCTCGCTGACTCCATTCGCCTGTGCTCGGTGGCTAAACCCGCAGCACCGGTAACGGCCGGTTAAGCAACGCCATGACCGAGTTGTCGCAAGTGTCGGTGACGGCGCTCAAGGGCGTCGGCGAAGCCATGGCCGAAAAACTGGCCAAGGTCGGCCTGGAAAACCTCCAGGACGTTCTGTTTCACCTGCCGCTGCGCTACCAGGATCGAACCCGGGTGGTTCCGATCGGCCACTTGCGACCGGGACAGGACGCCGTGGTCGAAGGCACCGTCAGCGGCGCCGATGTGGTCATGGGCCGGCGCCGTAGCCTCGTCGTGCGCATGCAGGACGGCACCGGCGGCCTGAGCCTGCGCTTCTACCATTTCAGCAATGCACAGAAAGAAGGCCTCAAGCGCGGCACGCGGATTCGCTGCTATGGCGAAGTGCGGCCCGGCGCCTCGGGCCTGGAGATCTACCACCCGGAATACCGCGCCATCACCGGCGACGAACCGCCGCCTGTGGATGAAACCCTGACCCCGGTGTACCCGCTCACCGAAGGCCTGACCCAACAGCGCCTGCGCCAGCTGTGCATGCAAACCCTGACCCTGCTTGGCCCCAGCAGCCTGCCCGACTGGTTGCCAAAGGAGCTGGCCCGCGATTACCAGCTCGCGCCCCTGGCCGATGCCATCCGCTACCTGCATAACCCGCCGGCCGATGCCGACGTCGACGAACTCGCCCTGGGTCATCATTGGGCCCAGCATCGTCTGGCCTTCGAAGAACTGCTGACCCATCAACTGTCCCAGCAACGCCTGCGCGAGAGCATGCGTTCGCTGCGCGCGCCGGCAATGCCCAAGGCCGCCCGACTGCCGGGAAAGTACCTGGCCAATCTCGGCTTCAGCCCCACGGGTGCACAGCAGCGGGTCGGCAACGAAATCGCCTACGACCTCAGCCAGCACGAGCCGATGCTGCGCCTGATCCAAGGTGACGTCGGCGCCGGTAAAACGGTGGTCGCCGCCCTTGCCGCACTGCAGGCGCTGGAGGCGGGTTATCAGGTCGCGTTGATGGCGCCGACCGAGATCCTCGCCGAACAGCACTTCATCACCTTCAAGCGCTGGCTCGAACCGCTGGGCATTGAAGTCGCCTGGCTGGCTGGCAAGCTCAAGGGCAAGAACCGCGTCGCCGCGCTGGAACAGATCGCCAGCGGCACACCCATGGTGGTCGGCACCCACGCGTTGTTCCAGGATGAAGTGCAGTTCAAGAACCTGGCGCTGGTGATCATCGACGAACAACACCGCTTTGGCGTCCAGCAGCGTCTGGCGCTTCGGCAGAAAGGCGTCGGCGGACGCATGTGCCCGCATCAACTGATCATGACCGCCACGCCGATTCCACGCACCCTGGCGATGAGCGCCTACGCCGACCTCGACACCTCGATCCTCGACGAATTGCCGCCCGGTCGCACCCCGGTCAACACCGTGCTGGTCACCGACACCCGCCGCGTCGAAGTCATCGAACGAGTGCGCAGCGCTTGCGCCGAAGGGCGTCAGGCCTACTGGGTATGCACGCTGATCGAAGAGTCGGAAGAGCTGACCTGCCAGGCCGCGCAAACCACTTACGAAGACCTCACCGCAGCCCTCGGCGAGTTGAAAGTGGGGCTGATTCACGGCCGCATGAAGCCTGCCGAAAAAGCCGAGGTAATGGCCCAGTTCAAGGCTGGCCACCTGCAGCTGCTGGTGGCCACCACCGTGATCGAAGTCGGCGTGGACGTGCCCAACGCCAGCCTGATGATCATCGAAAACCCCGAACGCCTGGGCCTGGCGCAACTGCACCAGTTGCGCGGCCGCGTCGGACGGGGCAGTGCGGTCAGCCATTGCGTGCTGCTTTACCATCCGCCGTTGTCGCAGATCGGACGCCAGCGGCTGGGTATCATGCGCGAAACAAACGACGGCTTCGTGATCGCCGAAAAAGACCTCGAGCTGCGCGGCCCTGGCGAAATGCTCGGCACACGACAGACCGGCCTGCTCCAATTCAAGGTCGCCGACCTGATGCGCGACGCCGATTTGCTACCCGCCGTACGCGATGCCGCCCAAGCCCTGCTGGAACGCTGGCCCGACCATGTCAGCCCGCTACTCGACCGCTGGTTGCGCCATGGGCAGCAATACGGCCAAGTGTGAGCACCGTCTCAGTTTCCAGGCCATGGTTTTGAGCAAGCTGGTTATACTCCTGAAATTGTTTTGAAACGGATACAGACCATGACCGAAGTTGCCCTCGCACCCGCCACTCCGCACGCTCCATCGGTCATTCGTCTGTTGCTGGATAAAATGGGCATCGCTTTCGAAGAAGTGCTCGACCATCACGGCCTCAATGCCGCGCGCAAAGTCCAGGCCGTGCTGCTCGATGACAGTGTCGGCTCGCTGATGGTGCTGTACCCGCAGAGCCAATTGCTGGACCTCAATCGCCTGACCGAACTCACCGGCCGGCGCCTCACGGCCGTGTCGACCGAGCGTCTGGAGAAAATGCTCGGCAAACACAACCTGAGCCTGATGCCGGGCTTGCCATCGCTGACCAGCTCGCCGTGCCTGTATGAAGAAAGCCTGTTGCGCGAGCCCATGCTGCTGGTCAACTCAGGTGAGCCGGGCGTACTGCTGGAGATCACCAGTGAAGCCTTCCGGTCCATGCTGAGCAAGGCCAGCGCCGCCAACTTCGGCGAGAACCTGAGCAGCATCCGCCCCAACCTCGATCGCCCCGACGATGACCGTGAGGAAATTTCCCAGGCCGTCCAGGCGTTTACCGCACGACGTATCCAGCAACGACTGGAAGCGACCATCGAGATTCCGCCGCTGGCCGAAACGGCACAGAAGATCATCAAGCTGCGTGTCGATCCCGACGCCACCATCGACGACATTACCGGCGTGGTCGAAACCGACCCGGCGCTGGCCGCACAAGTGGTGAGTTGGGCTGCATCGCCCTACTACGCCTCACCGGGCAAGATTCGCTCGGTAGAAGACGCGATCGTCCGGGTATTGGGTTTCGACCTGGTGATCAACCTGGCGCTGGGCCTGGCCCTGGGCAAAACCTTGAGCCTGCCCAAGGACCAGCCGCAACACAGCACACCTTACTGGCAGCAATCGATCTACACGGCCGCGGTCATCGAAGGCCTGACCCGCGCCATGCCTCGCACCCAGCGCCCGGAAGCGGGCCTGACTTACCTCGCGGGCCTGCTGCACAACTTCGGCTACCTGTTGCTGGCCCACGTATTCCCACCGCACTTCTCGCTGATCTGCAGGCACCTGGAGGTCAACCCGCACCTGTGCCACAGCTTTGTGGAGCAACACCTGCTCGGCATCAGCCGTGAACAGATCGGCTCATGGCTGATGCGCTACTGGGACATGCCGGAAGAACTGACCACCGCGCTGCGCTTCCAGCACGACCCAGGCTACGACGGCACCTTCGCCGAGTACCCGAACCTGGTGTGCCTGGCCGTGCGCCTGCTGCGCAGCCGCGGCATCGGCTCCGGACCGGACGAAGGCATCCCCGACGCCCTGCTCGAACGCCTCGGCCTCAGCCGTGCCAAGGCCGAGGACGTCGTTAGCAAAGTGCTTGAGGCTGAAGTGCTTCTGCGCGAACTGGCCTCACAATTCAGTCAGGGATAAAAAAACCGCTCTCACATCAGGGTAATGTGGAGCGGCTTTCGTGGTCCAGTATCACCCCAAGTAACGTACTGCACTATTGCCTCTACCAAGAACAACTATTTTGTTATCGACCGTCAACTCGCTGCTGCGAACACCTACCTGTCCAAGTGCGCGGAAGACAACCCACCCTTCGCCTCCAAAAGTCAGATCGAGAGAGCCGGCAAGGTCATAACGAGCAGCGACCAAGTAACCAGCATCGCCAGGTCCGGTGACGATGATCTTTTTATCTTGCTGCAGGACACAACTAGAAAATAACAAATCTGACAATAAATCGGCGTACAACGGCTCCCCTTTGTTGAAAATCAGATTGAAACTACCGCTAGTATTTAGAACGGTTATCAACCCTTGATTTGCACCGTCTTTTTTAGCTTCGCCAGACGCTATAATCAGCCCATCGTCTCTTACCGCCAAAGAAGTAACAATAGACTTTCGGTCATTAGTTTTACTGCGAATCAGCACTGTTCCACGGTCGCCGAATGAGGTATCAGCGCTTCCACTTTGGTTATAGCGAATAACAAAGGCATCACCCAGGAAGCCACCAACGGGGAAAGTCGTCGCACCGACTAATACGCCGTCCCCATGGACTGCCAAAGACCCAAGGCGAATGCTGAAACCATCGTCTTGCGCCCTAAGCACGGTGTATCCGCCATTGAAGGTCTTATCCAGCGAACCGTCTTCATCAAGGCGAAAAACTATCCCCTTGAAACCTTCATCATCGGTGGTAATACCCGCGCTCAGATAGATTTTTGCGTGTAGCTCGGAAAAAACCAACCATTCCTCGGAAAAAAAGTTACCCTCCGCACTGTTTTCCCTTTCACTGCCATTAAAAAACCTGACGCCACTTTCAATACTGGCGCCAGCAACATCTGCAATATTAATCGTGGCGATGCCGTTATCACCAAAAGAATTATCAAAACTTCCGTCTTCTAGCAACCGAATGATATATTTCTTGGTACTGACCGCACCCGTCTGGTAGGCTGCGATCAGGTATTTCCCACTGTTTAATGCAACAATTCGTCTGGGAAACATACCGAGTCCGCGAATAGGCAGCTCAACCACACCGCGCTCCCCGAACGACTCATCAAACTCTCCCGCCTCATTAAACCTTGCCACCGTAAATTTCTTTTGGTGGTTCGATCCTGTTACAACGATCAATTTCTTATCCGGCAGAGCGGCCATCCCGCGTGTCATGTCCGGCAGTTCTCCCAGGCCACCGTTACCAAAGGAAAGATCAAGATTGCCCGCGGTTGCCGCGCCTGATACCTGAATCATGATTTTGCTCCATCAAGTTGTCTGAGAGATCCACCATGGATCTCAAGCTTGAGTAGAACACCACGCACACAATTCGCCACCTGACAGAAATAACAGTCAGAGTGTCGTTAACGGACCTTTTTCGGCTTCAAATACTTGGTCAACCCCTGAAACCAGATCACTAGCGCCGGGTTGCCCTTGATCTGAATCGACTTGTCCTGGATCCCCGTCATGAACGCCAGCTGCTTGTTCTTGGCCTGCATCGTGGCAAAGCCGTAGGCGGCGTCCTTGAAGGCAATCGCAAACGCCGGTTCGGCGTGCACACCCGCCTTGCTGGTAATGCGCTGATCTTTAACCTGGTAGTGCCGCGCGACTTTCCCGTCCAGGGTCTGCAGCTGAAACACCAACGCCTTGTCACCTAACTGCTGCTGGAACGCAGGATTGGAGCGACTGGCCCTGCCCATCATTACACCCAGCATCCACAGCAGAAAACGAAATTTCATGCGCACAGCCTCAAGAGATAAATGAACGGCCGGCGCAGTGTAGCGATTAAAAGCCAGAATGCCACCTTTGAGTTACGTTAGGAGAAGATGCCCTGTTTTTTGACGCCGATGACTACCAAGTCACTGTCGAAACATCTTCTCCAGGCGTCACGCCGGATGCGAAGGGGCGACATTATCCAACACCCGATTCACCGCCAACTCACCGAGCATGATCACCTGCTGCAACGCCAGCATCGTGCTGCGATGCGCCCCTTCCAGCATCGCGGCGATTTCACTGGCCATCACATTCGCCGACGCCAACGACTCACAGGCGTGGGCCAATAGCGTCTCATTGTCGATGTCAGGCGCCACGACAAAGATCGTGTTGGGCGTATGCACCCCGCTCATTACCAGAGGATTGGGTTTCAGATAATGGTCCAGGGCGCGATTGGCGGCATGATGCAACTTTCTAGAAGTCGCCGAGATGTACGGCGTAGTGCTTTCGGCTATTGAACCGGAGGGCAATTCGTTGATCTTGGGCATGGTGAATCTCCGAGGAATATTGGGAGTGACCACGCTAACCTTCGCGCTTCCGAAGGCCAACCTTAAAAAAGCGTCGGATGCTTCCTCGATTTTGTAAGGGAATTAATCATTTTTCAGTTGTGTTTAACGAATCCAAACTCGCCGTTTGGATGCACACGCCCTATAACCTCGCGGATAGTTTGGCACCTTCAATTCGATGTTGCCGACACACCGCTTTCGCTGGCACGCCAGCTCCTGCAAGGGTCGGCGTCGTGACAAAAAAATGGGCACCCAACCCGGTTGGCGTGCCCATTTTTCAGCAACCCCACAAAGGGGAATGCGAATTACGGATTAACGCTATCTTTCAGCGACTTACCCGGCTTGAACGCAACTGTGTTGCTGGCCTTGATTTTAACCGGCTCACCGGTTTGCGGGTTTTTGCCGGTGCGGGCACCGCGGTGGCGTTGCAGGAAGGTGCCGAAACCGACCAGCGTCACGCTGTCTTTGCGGTGCAGGGCGCCGGTGATTTCTTCGAGAACGGCGTTGAGGACGCGGTTGGCCTGCTCTTTGGTGAGATCTGCTTTTTCAGCAATGGCTGCGGCGAGTTCTGGTTTACGCATATTAGTGAAGCCCCTTTGACGGTTTTTTGTTGTTATGTCCGTGCTGCTCTCTGTGGAGCAGCGCCCAAAGCGCCGCAGGTGCTCTACTCTGCGGCAGACGGGAGTGAGGATGGCACGCAGAGAGGAGCCGCGCCAGTGTCGGCGCGGCCAATGTATGGGCAAAAGGGGGGTGATTCCGACAGAACGACCGGTATTTACGCCAGCAGTGCCGGAAGCTCTTTATTGAGGGCCAGTTTCTCCATCACGGCCGCGCCTGTCAGGGCATAACCGAGCAGTTTGCCGTTGGTATCGCGGCATAAAACCTTGATATCTGCGCCCTGTCCTTCGACCGTCCAGACGCCCTCCGAGCCCCGTGGTGGCGGTGATACGACCAATGGGCAGACTGGAGTTTTCACCGTAATAGGCATAGGGCCGTAGGTGACTGCCGTCGGGTTGCCAGCGAGAGTCTGGGCCAGCGCTCTCGCACAGCTCATCAGGGGCATGACGTACAACAGATTCAGCCCATCGACCTCGGCGCAGTCACCCAGCGCGAAGATGTTGGCGTGGGAGGTTTTCAGGTGGCGGTCGACCATCACACCACGATTGACCTGCAAGCCTGCAGCCGCCGCCAGGTCGATACGCGGACGCAGGCCAATGGCCGAGACCACCACGTCGCACGGGATGACCTGACCGTCGGAAAGATGGGCTTCCAGGCCGTCAGAAACCCGCTGCAGACGATTGAGCACCGGACCGAGATGGAAGCGTGCACCCAGGCTTTCAAGACCGGCCTGGACCGCTGCGGCCGCGGCCGGGTGCAACAGGGTCGGCATGACCTGTTCGCACGGCGCGACCAGTTGCACCTCGTAGCCACCCAGGGTCAGGTCGTTGGCGAATTCGCAGCCGATCAGGCCGGCGCCCAGCAACAACACCCGATGCTTGCCGGCCGCTGCCGCGCGAAAACGCGCGTAATCTTCCAGGTCGTTGATCGGGAACACACAATCCGCCGCGTCACCTTCGATGGGCACGCGCACGGTTTCGGCGCCCCAGGCCAACACCAGGTCACGATAGATCACCGCTTCCTCGCCGATCCACAGGCGCTTGTGGCCGGGGTCTATGCCACTGATGCGGGTATGCGTACGCACTTCGGCCTTCAACTGCTCGGCCATCGCACCCGGTTCGGCCATGCTCAGGCCATCGGCATCCTTGTTTTTGCCAAAACCGGTGGAGAGCATCGGCTTGGAGTAAGAGCGCCCGTCATCGGCGGTAATCAGCAGCAGCGGGGTTTCGCCATCAAGTTTGCGAAACTCGCGAGCCAGGTTGTAGCCAGCCAGCCCGGTGCCGACAATCACGACAGGTGCGTTCATTCCTTACTCCTCTAAGTGTCTTAGTTGATTTCGATCATTTCGAAATCCATTTTGCCTACACCGCAATCCGGGCACAGCCAGTCTTCCGGCACGTCCTGCCACAGGGTGCCCGGCGCGATGCCGTCATCGGGCCAACCGTCGGCTTCGTTATAGATCAGGCCGCAGACGATACATTGCCACTTTTTCATACAGGTACTTCCTCAAATTCAGGCTTTTACTGGCGCGAACAGTCGATGGATAAAACACTGCTGTCCTGCTCAGGGCGTTTTGTACTGATGGGGCCAGTCAGATGCAAGCGTGATCGGCGCAACGGGCGCCCGGATCACTCAAACTTATTAGCTGACATGGTAAGCTCGCCGCCTCATTTGCTGCCAATAATGACTCACTGTGCCGCACTCAAAATCTCCTTTCTGGGTGACCAGAAGCCAACTCGCGCCCCTCCCCACCGCCTCGACCCTCGATTGGTTATTCGATGAAGGCTCGCTGACAAGACGCCTCATTCACCTGTCGAATGATGCATTCAGCGTCACGCCGCTGTTCGAAGGCTGGCAGCCCTTGCGCGCTGACGAATGTGCAGCCCTGGACCTGGCTGAAGGCAGTGAGGGTTGGGTGCGCGAGGTGTATCTGCGCGGTCATGGCCAGGCCTGGGTGTTTGCCCGAAGCGTCGCGGCACGCAGTGCGCTGCAGGGCGACGGCTTGCACATGGACGCGCTGGGCAGCCGTTCGCTGGGCGAATTGCTGTTTTGCGATCATGCCTTTCAGCGCCGGGCCATCGAGGTTTGTCACTATCCTCAGGCATGGCTGCCGACGGAAGTGCGAACACCTGGGTTGTGGGGCCGTCGCTCGCGCTTCGACCGTGGCGCCTTGAGTGTGCTGGTGGCCGAGATCTTCCTGCCGACCCTGTGGAGCGCCGCCGGCGCCCATCCGGAGAATTGCTGATGTACCAGAGCCTGCTCAAGTCCTTGAACCGCGTGAATCCCCGGGCCTGGGATTTCATTCAGTTGACGCGCATGGACAAGCCGATCGGCATCTACCTGCTGCTGTGGCCGACGTTGTGGGCCCTGTGGATTGCCGGCAAGGGCTCGCCGTCCCTGGCCAATATCGTGATTTTCGTCCTTGGCGTGGTGCTGACCCGCGCGGGCGGCTGCGTGATCAATGATTGGGCGGACCGCAAGGTCGACGGCCATGTAAAACGCACCGAACAGCGGCCGCTGGTGAGCGGCAAGATCAGTTCCAGGGAAGCCCTGGTGTTCTTTGCGCTGTTGATGGGCGTGAGTTTCCTGTTGGTGCTGTGCACCAATGCCACCACTATATGGTTGTCCCTCGGCGGTCTGGCGCTGGCCTTCAGCTACCCGTTCATGAAGCGCTACACCTATTACCCACAGGTGGTGCTGGGCGCGGCGTTTTCCTGGGGCATGCCGATGGCGTTCACCGCCGAAACCGGTGAACTGCCGGCGGCAGCGTGGCTGCTGTATATCGCCAACCTGATGTGGACGGTGGGTTACGACACCTACTACGCGATGACCGACCGCGACGATGACTTGAAGATCGGCGTGAAGTCCACGGCGATCCTGTTTGGCGAGGCCGACCGCGTGATTATCCTGATCTTGCAGGGTCTGGCGTTGGGTTGCCTGTTGCTGGCCGGGTCGAAATTCGAGCTGGGGGGCTGGTTCCACCTGGGGCTTGCGGTGGCGGCGGGCTGTTTTGCCTGGGAGTTCTGGTACACCCGGAGCAAGGACCGCATGCGCTGTTTCAAAGCGTTCTTGCACAACCACTGGGCCGGGTTGGCAATTTTTGTCGGGATTGTGCTGGATTACGGGCTGCGTTGAGGATTTAAAAGATCGCAGCGTTCGGCAGCTCCAAGGGGCTGCGATCTTTTTTGGATTACGGTTACTTTTGCGACTCGTGCACGACGTGCCAGACGTCTTTCATTTTGTCGCCCTTCGCTTCTCCAGGCTTTTCGTCCTTCACAAAGGTGTACAGCGGTTTGCCGTCGTAAGCCCACTGCATCGTGCCGTCATCTCGCTTGATCGGGGTAAATTTTCCTTCGGCCTTGGCTCCGGCCGGAGCCATCATGGGTGGCCAATTCTTGGCACAATCATCATTACACATCGACTTGCCGCCCGAGTCCTTGTCGAACGTGTAAACGGTCATGCCTTTATGGTCGACCATCATGCCGCCCTTCATCATCGCCGGGTCGGCGGCGAAGGCCATGGTCGGCAGCGTTAGCGCAGCGGTGACCAGCAAAGCCTTCCAGGATTGAGCAATGTGTTTCATGGAAACCTTCCGTTTGTGGTAGTCAGGATTCGGACTTAGAGCTTAGTCCAGGTTCATGACAATCGCCGGGTGACTAAAATACTGTCACACGACTGCAATAATTCCGTTATCTAATGCGGCGCAAGACAGTTAAATGACAAGAGGATTAAGGCATGGTTGGCAGGAGCATTCTGATCGTCGACGACGAAGCGCCCATTC
>Ga0247818_10001213_pt1 | contig 16225 bp, 12 predicted proteins | sample 13C_Glucose_Day1_FD_192424 | JGI IMG/M metagenome (GOLD analysis project Ga0247818, IMG submission 192424) | Soil microbial communities from agricultural site in Penn Yan, New York, United States - 13C_Glucose_Day1 | ecosystem: Environmental > Terrestrial > Soil > Agricultural land | place... | reverse complement strand
GCCGCAACGGTCTGCAACTGCACCTGTCCGAACATCATGGCGACGCCAGCCCGGGTTCGACAGTGTTTGTGCCAATGAACAATATCGAACAGCTGCGCGACGAGTTGCTCGCCAAGCGCTACGGCTATGGACGCCCGGAGATTGTCCAGCAGGGTTGGGGGCAAGTTCTGGAAGTCTACGACCCGTTTGGCAACCGAATCAGGTTCTGCCAGGGCTGATCGAGGCTGTAGGAGCCAGCGATGCTGGCTTTTACAGGATAACCCCCAATGTCTGCGCCATGCGCACCAGGTCGGCAAAGGACTTGGCGTGCATTTTTTTCATGGCGTGGGAGCGGTGAATTTTTACCGTGATTTCGCTCAGGTTCATCTGTCCTGCAATCTGCTTGTTCATCAGCCCTTTGACGGCAAGCGCCATGACCTCTCTTTCACGCGCGGTCAGCGATTGGTAGTCGGCCTGCAGGTTCGAGGATTGCCGCTCGAGCTCGCGGCGCTTCACATCTTTGGCAAGCGCGGCGGACACCGCGTCCAGCAGATCCTGTTCACGAAAGGGTTTGGCCAGGAAGTCCACGGCACCGGCTTTCATGGCCTTGACGGACATCTCGATGTCGCCATGGCCGGTGATGAAAATAACCGGAATGCCAGTGTTGGACTCAACCAACTGACGTTGGAAATCCAGGCCGCTGTTGCCTTGAAGCCGTACATCCAGGACCAGGCAGCTGGCAACCTCGGTCTTCGGCTGGCGGAGAAATTCCGCCGTGGAGGCGAAGGTTTCGACGCGCATGCCAGCAGAGCGCAGGAGGTTGCTCAACGCGTCGCGAATGGAAGCATCGTCATCCACCACGAACACCATGGAACCATTGCTTTGCGGCTCATTGAAGGGGGCGTTCATGCGCGACACTCTTCGGACAATTGACGGAAAAAAAGTGTAGCACAGCGTCCTTGACTGTCTCGGGATGCCCCCTGCGCGACTGTAGCGGCACGACAGGCCCTGCAGGCACTAGGCAATAAAGCAGGGTTGCAAAGCCGAAATCATGGCAAAAAAACCACGCGGGGAATGCAGGAGCGCGTCCACCTGGACGCTGTAGCTTCTACCCCGTGTGCACCAACTGCAAAAATGTTCACAGTTGTTGGAAAACACCCGGTAATGGCGTTCACCGATTCTCGAATACGCACGCCTGACGATCTCTTCACTGGAGTATTCGCACGGCTCTTGAACTACCCAGACAGGCCTGCCATTGGCGAAACTTTCGATATCCGTCAACTCGATGGGACCGGGTTTGATTGAACCGCTATACCCGGCGTAATGGACGACGCGGCCGCCTCCCAGGTGTATTCCGTGATGGATATAGAATGTGCGCGGACTGATCAGATGGGCCCCCACAGGCACCCCTGTCAAGAAATCGGCTATCGAGATTTTCACGATAAAGTTCTCCGCAACCCTTGACGTAAAATGTATCGCCAGGATTGCGGAGTTTCATTTGCACAAAAGCTTGATTCGCTCGACCCCTTGATATGCGCCCGTTAAACCTAAGTATTAACTCAAGGTATGCTCAACCCTGCGCCACCGGCAAGGTGAATTGGACAGTGGCACCACGGGGCTGGTTGGCGCTTGCCCACAGACGCCCGCCATGTGCTTCGATGATCGAGCGACAGATCGACAACCCCATTCCCAGGCCGGTGGGCTTGGTGGTGTAGAACGAGGTGAACACCTGGTCGGCGTTGTCAGCGGGGAACCCTGGCCCCGAATCGCTGACGTTGACCAGCAAGTAGCCGGCATCCCCCGACACCACGCCGATGTGCAATCGGCGCTCGCCTTCGCTGATGCTGTTCATGGCCTCGAGCGCGTTCATGATCAGGTTGAGCAGCACTTGTTGCAGCTCTACGCGGTCGCCTTCGATGAGAGGCAAGCCGTTTGGGAGTTGCGTGTGCAGCGAGGTCCCGCTCTTGATCATCTGGCCGCGGGTGAACTCGATCATTTCACCGATCGCCGCGTTGATGTCCATCGGCCCTTTCTGCGGCGGCGCCTTGCGGATATGCCCACGGATCCGCCCCAGCACGTCCGCCGCCCGGTTGGCATCGAGGATGAGACGGCTGAGCACGTGACGGACCTCGTCGAGCTCAGGCGGCTGGATGTTCAACCAACGCTGCGCCGCATTGGCGTTGAGGATGGCCGCGGCAATCGGCTGGTTGACTTCGTGGGCGATCGACGCCACCAGCTGGCCCATGGTCGCGACGCGGTTGGCGTGGGACAACTCCGTCTGCACCTCGCGATAGCGTCGCTCACTGTCGCGGATCTTTTCTTCCGCCTGCTTGCGCTCGGTCAGGTCCAGCACGAAGGCGACCCCCTCTTTGCGGCAGGCTTCGAACATGGCCAGGCCGAGGATGACCGGCAGGCGGCTGCCATCCTTTCTGAAATACTCTTTCTCGAAGGGTTGGGCGTGGCCCGTTTGCACCGCCTCCATCATCGAGCGTTCGCTGAGCTCGCGAAACTCCGGCGCCGTCAGATCGCGCCAGCGCAGCAGACCCGAGGCCAGATCCTCGCGGCTGAAGCCCAGCATGCGCAGAAACGCATCATTGGCCTCGACAATGTCACCGTCGGCATTCCACACGACAATCCCGATGATGTTGGCGTCCACCAGGCGCCGGATCTTCGCTTCGCGCTCCGCGACCTCGCGGTACAAACGGGCATTTTCCAGCGAGATGGCCGCCTGTGACGCCACCAGCTTGAGCACGGCGATCCGGTTCGGGCTGAATACGCGGGCGGTCAGGTTGTTTTCCAGATAAAGCGCGCCCACCAGCTTGGCCTGGTTCATCAACGGCAGGCAGAGGATCGAGCGGGCGCGTTGCTGGCGGATGTAAGGGTCTGCGGCAAACGGCGCCTCGGCCACGGCATCGTCGAGCACAAGGCTCTCGCGGGTGCGCAGGACATGATAGAGCACAGACTCCGGCAGCAACTGTGCACTGACGGCTGCATCGCGCAACAACGTCGCGCTGTCGCCAGTGGTCACCTGCGCCGCTATCCGCTGCTCACTGCCGTCCGACAGGATCAACAGGCCCCGTTCGGCACCGGCCTGTTCGATAGCCGTGTCCATGACCATGTCGATCAGTTTTTCCAGCACGATTTCGCCCGACACCGCCTGGGATACCTTGAGCACGGTGGCAAGATCCAGGTGTTCGACCGTCGTGGCCATGGTGGTGGTCGGGCCGAGCGTGTGCTCCTCGGTCCTCATCGATGGATACTTCGCATCAAGCTGGCGCACCTTGCCATCGGCGCCCCAACGCAGGTAACCGTAGCGGGCATCCTGCAGATAGACACGGGCGATCTTGCCAAGTCCGCGCCTGGCGTAGAAGCGCGATGCAAGCTCGTTGGCAAGCGCCTCGATATGGATGAAGCCGCTCTCCTGCGCCAGGTCGATGGCCTGCTCGTACAGCAACTCGGCCTCCACCACACGCCCTTCGACACGGGCGATCTCGGCACCGACCAATGCCGCCCGACTGGCAAAATTCTCTGGACACTGTTGTGCCCAGGTCTGCAGTTGCTGGTAGTCGGCCGCCATGGCGATCAGGTGCTGCCCATGCTCGATCACCGGGATGGCATCGCACCAGGCCGCCCGGGCCAGCGCGTCATGGAAGTAATACTCGGCTTCCTCGAAGAACGACTGGCACACCCAGAGTAACCGCTGCGCCTTTGCGGCGGCGTCCATGGCCGCTTCAATATCGTCGGCCATGAAGCGGGCCTGCAGTTTGCGGACCCAGTACAAGCACTCGGCCAAGACCAGGTCCGGGCTGCTGGACAAATGGGCTTCGGTGGCACGCTCATTCAACTCGCCTTCGTCCAGGCGTCCGAAGGTGGGCGTCAGGCCTCGGAGCATGCGAATCAGCACCAATTGAGTGACGATGAAATCAACCACCAACCCGAAGCGCACCTTCTTCGCATAAGCCAGACCCTGCTCGGATTCACCTTGCACCTCTGGCAACGGCTCGCCGGCGAAGAGCAAGTCGGCAGTGAGGTTGTTGCCCGCATAGGCGCCATACGGCAGATCACCAATCCGGTTCGCCGCCACGAACGAACGACGCAGCAGGTCGCGGCATTGCCCTACGGGTTTCATCCAGCGCACGGCGAAACACGAGAAGCACAGATAGGTGCTGGCCTCGAATCGCGTCAGGCCACGTCGTTCAACGAGGTCGCAGCCCAACTGCCCGAAACGGAACCCTACCTGGTAGTCACCGAAGCGCCGACCGGCAACCCTGAAGACATTCGCGTAGAGCACACAGGACGCATCGCAGTTACCCCACTCGAGGCTCAGGCTGACCGCCTTGCAAATCGACAGGCACGACAGGTTCGTATCCGTCTGCAAGGCTGGTGCGAAGAGTTTCCCCAGTGCATTGACTGTCACAAGGGTCGTCGGGTCCTGCATCAAGGGTAGATCGATGAGCTCTTCGATGGCCCGGTCACCCAGTAACGACCCGATCTGGTCATATTCGCGACGCACATCATCGTCACTCGGATGGGCCGACCACTCGATACCCACATGCCGCAGATAGTCGAGACAGACAGCGCACGCGGCGTCGCTGCGATCGAGCAGCAGGTAGACGTCCATTTGCAGGCAAGCAACGCTGGCGCGCTCGGTCACCGTCACCGCGCGATCCGAGAGGTCGCTCAGGCGTTTGTCCGCGATGGCGAGCTGTCCGGTCAGGAGCTCGCATTCGGCCCTGTTCAACTCCAGCGCGAAGATCAGTGCATGCCTGTGCGCCCAGCAGTCATCGTCCAATAACTGCGCACCCGTGGTCAGATAGTTCAGCGCGGACGCATAGGCCGTAGAAGCCTTGGCGCGCTGGCCGGCCATCAGGTTGAACTCGGCCAATTGCTCCCGCTCGCTCTGCTGTGTCAGCAACGTTGCGCCGAAATTGAGCTGGCCGACGATTTCAAAGATCGCCGCTTCCAACCCTTGCGCCGGCGTCTGCGAGGCGAGCAGCCGGCCGATTCGCAGATGGGCCTGGGCGCGCGATTCCTTGGGGATCAGTGAATAAGCGGCCTCATGGATACGGTCATGGACAAAACCATAGGCACCGTCCAGCCGCTCGACCAACTCCTGGCGAATCGCTTCCCACAACACCGTGCGAACCTGCGCCTTGGGCATGTCCATGGCAGTCGAAAGCGCAGAGATATCGGCAACGTGTCCCAGACAGGCAAGCTGCTGCAACGCCTGCTGTGTCTCGGGCTGCAAGCGGGTCAGCTTATCGACCATCAGGTCGACGATGTTGTCGGTATAGCCCTTGGCATGGATGCGATCCGGGTCCCAGCACCAGCGACGCACCTGATGATCGAACGTCAGCAACTGTTCCTCCGCGAGTGCTTGCAGGAACTGGATCACGAAGAACGGATTGCCGGCGGTCTTGTCCAGCACCAACTGCGCCAGAGGCTCGACTCGCTCGATCTCGTCATGCAGCGCCTCGGCGATCAACTGCTCGATATGCACCTTGTCCAGCGGCGCCAGCGTGATCTCATCGACCCTGCCGCCCGCACTGCGGATTGCCTGGAGCTTGCCCGACAACGGGTGCGTGGCATCGACTTCATTGCTGCGATAGGCCCCCACCAGCATCAGGTGGCGAATATCCGAGCTGGTCAGCAGATCTTCAAGCAAGTCGAGCGTCGCCGCATCGAGCCACTGCAGATCATCGAGAAACAGCGCGAGCGGATGTTCGGCCTGGGCAAAGACGCCGATGAAGCGACGGAACACCAGGAGAAAACGGCGTTGCGCCTGCTGCGGGTCCAGTGCCTGAACCGCTGGCGGCTCGCCGATGATGAGTTTCAGTTCGGGAATGAGGTCGGTCATCAGCCGCGCATTGGCTGCCAGCGCCTCCTGCAACGCCCCACGCCAGTTCGCCAGCTCCTCGTCGTTCTTGCCAAGCAGCGTGCGCACCAGGCTTTGGAAGGACTGCACCAACGTTGAATAGGGGATGTCGCGCCGGTATTGATCGAACTTGCCGCAAGCGAAGAGTCCGCGCGGCGGCACCAGCACCTTGTGCAGTTCGTTGACCACCGAGGATTTGCCAATACCGGAATACCCGGTGACCAGCACGAGTTCCGGTGCGCTGCTTGCCACGATTCGTCCAAACGAAGCGACGAGGGTGTCGACTTCGCGCTCGCGCCCATAGAGCTTCTCGGGAATCAGCAGCCGGTCGGATGGACCGTACGCGCCTGGCGCAAAGGTATTGATGCAGTGCAGGCTCTGCCAGTCTGCGAGGCATCGGCGCAGATCATGTTCAACACTGGCGGCCGTCTGGTAGCGCTCCTCGGCGGTCTTGGCGAGCAGCTTCATGACGATATGGGAGAGCGCCTCGGGCACGGACTCAAGCCGCTGGCTCGGTGGCAGTGGTTTTTTGGCAATATGGCAGTGCACCCATTCCATCGGGTCAGACGCCGTAAACGGCAGCGCGCCGACCAACATCTGGTAAAGCGTTACGCCCAGGGAATAGAGGTCGCTGCGCGAATCGATCGAGCGGTTCATCCGGCCCGTCTGCTCGGGTGCCATGTAGGCGAGCGTGCCAGCGATAGTCTCGGGTGCCTGTCGTTCGCGCGGCAACTGCGAGGCGAGGCCGAAACCTGTCAGCCTGGCCTTTCCATCGGCGCAGTTCACCAAAATATGGCTGGGCTTGATGTCTTTATGCACGAGCCCGCGCTGGTGGAGCTTGCCCAGTGCCATCGCGATGCTGATGGCGTGCTGCAGAAAAGTGGTCGTTTCCATGGGCGCAACCAGCAGGCGCACCAGCGGCTCGCCGCCGGGATCTTCGAGCACCAATTGCAGCTGCCCGGCTTCGCGCACCATCTCGAGCGGTCGGACCGCCCAACCGCCATCCAGTTCGTCTTTCAGGGCAAACTCATGGGCAAGACGACCAAGACAGGACGGAAGCGGCTGTGCGGCGCAGGGTCGCGCCACCAGGACACTGCTGTCACCTTCCGCGCCCGGGCGCAGTTCCCGACAGAAAATTCGCTCACCGTCGTCCCATAATGTCTGCATGCTGTTTTCCATCGCAGTGGCAACAAAAGTAGTGTTTTCGCCGGGTTCCAGAGTAGCTCCTATCAGCCACATGCCAAGCAAAGGCAGTGACAAGCGCACGATCGATGAATGCGCAAGATGTCATTGAATGGCCTTGGCTACATCAACACTTAGATCTTAGCGACCTATACATAGATATACTTTTCCCCCTCTCAAGACCGCGTATCGTGCAGTGACGACAGGCCGCAGTCACGAGCCGATCAAATGACGCAAAACACTCAGATGCGCACTCCTGCAATCATTGCCATTGTCGATGACGACGATTCCGTCCGAGGTGCCCTGGAAAGCCTGTTGCGCTCCGGCGGCTATAAAACCCGGACCTATTGCAGCGCCCTGGAATTTCTCGACGCGAACGCTTCGACTGAAACCCATTGCCTGGTATCCGATATCCAGATGCCGGGGATGAGCGGTGTACAAATGCTTGAGCAACTCGTCGCGACGGGCTACCACATCCCGACGATATTCATCACCGCCTATCCGGGAGCGGCCCCTCCTGCGGGTGCGCATGCTCCAGAGCTGGTGGCCTGTCTGCCCAAACCCTGCGACGCCGACAGGCTGCTGAACTGCATCGAAGCCGCCCTCCTCCAAAAGCACTGAATCCAACGATCCCCCTCTCGATCCGCCGCCTTCCCGTCACCCGATGTGGACATGAGGTTTTCAATGGCCGTGCGCTTTTGCGTATCGCCCCAGGCCAATCTTGATCCCGACCAGCAGGGGCGCGGCCACGACAAACAGCAGGGCTACGCTGAAAAATGCCGTATCGAAGGCTATCACCGTGGCCTGGCCCGACACCGCCTTGCCCAGCAGGCTGGTCGCTGCCCGGGCGGCGGCCAGCTGATCCATGCCCTTGCCCGCCAGCAGCGCCGTGCTGCTGATCAGCCGTTCGCTGAGCGCGCTGCCACCTGGGGTAACGTGGGCGCCAAGTACCGCGGCATTGCTGACGATGTGATGCTCGATCAGGGTCTGCAGCCCGGCGACGCCCATCAAGCCACCCAATTGCCGTCCCGTATTGAACAGGCCGATGCCGCAGGCGAGGTTGCGGCTGTTGAGGTCGCTGAAGGCGATCAGGGTGATCGACAGAAACAGAAAGCCCAGGCCGAGGCCGCGCAGCAGGATGCCCGCCATCATGTCGTCGCTGCCGCTTTCGCTGGTGGAGCCGGACAGCATCCACATCGCCGCCATGATCAGCAGGATGCCAAACGGCACGGTCGACACCGGTGGCACGCGAAGGACCTGGAACACAAAGGCCGCTATCAGCAGCGAGCCGATAAACAACGCGCCACTGGGCAACAGCAGCAGGCCGGCATCAGTGGGCGTAAATGCGAGCACCGACAGGGCGAACGCCGGAACCAGGTACGCGCTGCCGAACAACGCGGCACCGGCAACGAAACTGACGCAAAATGCAAAGGTGAAATCGGTTGATCTGAACACCGTGAAATCCAACAGGCCGCGGCTTTTGGCCAACACTTGCTGGCCGAGAAAAGCCAACAGCGCGGCACTGCCGATTGCCGTCAGCCACTGGATGCGCGGTGCCTCGAACCAGTCCCAGCGGCTGCCCTGGCTGAGCACATAGGTGAAACAGAACAGCGTCGCAGCGATCAACGAGAAACCCAGCCAGTCAAAGGCCGGTAGTCTCACCCTGGCGGGCATGGGGTGGTCGGCGATGAGCAACAGACCGCTCGCCGCCAGGGCCAGCGGCACCACGCTGAAGAAGATCCAGGTCCAGGACTGGCTGTCGATCATCCACCCTTGCAAGGCCGGTGCGAGGGTTCCGGGCGCAACCACGGAGCCCATGGCAAACAGCGCTTGCAGGATCGGCTGCAGCGAACGCGGATAAGCACGGAAAATGATCGCCTGCCCCGCGACCAGCAAGGCGCCACCGGCGAAACCCTGGATGAGCCGAAGCGCGATCAGCAGCTCCAGCCGAGCGCTGAAGGTGGCCATGCAGCACGCCAGGCCCATGGCCAGGGTGGCGCCGATCAGCACATGACGCGCAGTAAACCGCTGCATCAACCAGGGCGCGGTCATGAACCCGATCAACTTGAGCGCGATGTAGCCGACGTCCAGCCAGGTGAACTCGTCAGGCGTGGCATAGGTGTCGCCCATGATGTCGCTGCGCCCGAGGGACAGAACCGTGCTGGCGATCGCCTCCGTCAGCGTGGCCAGCACGATCCCCAGCATGAGCAGGACCCCGCGGGGCCTGGCACTGGCAATGGCGTTCATGAGCCTTCCCCTTGCCTCACCTCCACCCGCGCCGACAGGCCCGGCACGATGCGCCCCGGCAGCGGATTGTCGGCCAGGCGGATCTTCACCGGAACCCGTTGCACGACGCGCACGAAGTTGCCGGTGGCGTTGTCCGGCGGCAGCAGGCTGAACGCCGCGCCACTGCCCGGGGCAAAACTGTCGACCACACCATCCAGCGCCGCGTCGGGGTAACCATCGACCCTGATGCTCACACGCTGGCCGGGGCGGATATGTTCGAGCTGGGTTTCCTTGAAGTTGGCCACCACCCACACGTCGTTGACCGGCACGATATCGAGCAGGGCAACCCCCGGCGTCACGAAGCGTCCGAGACGAATCTGCCGGTTACCGACCACACCATCCACCGGCGCGTGCACCACGGTGTGGTCGAGATCGATCTGGGCGAGATCACGGGCAGCCTCCGCCTGGGTCACGGCGGCCACGGCCGCCTCTTTTTCAGCGACAAACACGGCGATGTGTTGCTGTTGCGCCTCGACCGTTGCCGCTGCGGCCGATACCGAGGCCGCGGCCCGAGATTGCGCGGTGCCGGTTTCGTCGACCAGGGCCTGGCTCACCGCGTTGCTGACGATCAATTTTCGACTGCGCTCGTGGGTCTTGGTGGCCAGGTTCATGTCGGCGCTGGCCGAGCGGCGCTGGGCTTGCGCCTGGCGGATCAACGCCCGTTGCAGCTCGATCTGCGCATCGACGTGGCTCAGGCGCGCCTGGGCAGCGCTGACATTAGCCACGGCTTGCGCAAGCCTGGCGCGATAGTCGCGGTCATCGATGCGGAACAGTACGTCACCGGCGCGCACGGTCTGGTTGTCCCCAACCTCCACTGCCGTGACATAACCGGCGACCTTGGCGGCGAGCGAGGTGACGTCGCCGCGGACATAGGCGTTGTCGGTCGAGGTCACACCGCTGGAAAACGCCATGGCGCCCCAGGCCGCCACGACCACCACGGCGGCCGCGCACAGCAGAATGCCGATGGTCTTGCGCTTGCTGCGTCGCACCACGACCACAGGGGGCCCGATACTTGCACCGGCGGCCATGGCGGACTTGTCCTGGAGCGAGTTCATTTTTTCATTTCCTGTGTTATGCCTGGAACGACGCCAGACACGAGGCGGCAGCGCGTGCCGCCCGGCTGTCGGGGCTACGTGAGCGGGTGACCGGCTCACTTCTTGATGGGTGTCACCAGCGGCGTTTGATCAGTGTCGAGGACGAACACGGCCAACAGGCGTGCAGGTTCGGTGGCGCTGGCGTTGGCGCTGACTTCGTGCACTGAGCCTGGCTCTTCGACGAAGTTTTCCCCGACCTTGTAGATCTTTTCCGGCTCGCCTTTGACTTTGATGCGAAACGAACCCTCCAGCACCGTGGCATAGATGAAGGCCGTTTGCGGATGGGTGTGGGCCGGTGAGGCGCCGCCCGGCCCGTACTCGACGACCACGCCCTTCATGCTCTTGCCAGGGATGTTGGGAATGGGCCGGTCGAACACCACGGTCACCTTGCCGGCGGGCGGTTCGGCGGCCGATACGGCGCTAACCGAGAGCGCCGCGAACACCGCGGCCAATACAAATCGGCTAAACATGACATTGCTCCTTCGTGGGTAGGGATGGAATGACGCGAACCGTTAGCGCCTGGTCGATTGGGCGAGCCAGTCGTCGAAGCGGATCTTGCCCAGGCGCGCGTCCTTGCTGGCGGTCAGCGATCGATCGTCGAGCACCGAGCCGAAATAGCGCGCGTTGACGTCCGGCACGACCTTGCGCTGGTCCTGGGTGGCCTGCATGAAGCGCCTGGCCAGGTCGTCGGTCGGCATGGCCTCGGGCCCTGCGACCTCGACCGTGCCATTGACCGGTGCGGCCAGTACCACATCGGCCAGCGCCGCCACCACGTCGTCGGACGCGAGCGGTTGGATCAGCGCTGGCGAAACGCGAATTTCCTCGCCGACGGCGAACGACTGGACGATGCCGCCGACAAATTCGAAGAACTGCGTGGCACGCAGCAGGCTGTAGGGAATGCCGGCGGCCTTGATCAGGTTTTCCTGGGCGACCTTGGCCCGGAAGTAGCCGTTCTCCGGCAGACGCTCACTGCCGACGATCGACAGGGCCACGTGATGGCGAACCCCGGCGGCGGCTTCGGCGGCCAGCAGGTTGCGGCTCGAGATTTCGAAGAAATCCAGCACGGCCTGGTCCTCCCAGGAGGGCGCATTCGCCACGTCGACCACTACGTCGGCGCCGTCCATCGCTGCGGCCAGGCCTTCGCGGGTGATGCTGTTCACCCCCGTGCTCGGGCTGGCGGCGAGCACGTCATGGCCGCGCTCGCGAAGGGTGTTCACAAGTTTCGATCCGATGAGGCCGGAGCCTCCGATGACGACGATCTTCATGGGCTTTCTCCACTTGTCGACTGCAACCGTTGCGTCGGTGTAGAGGGAGATTGCCTGCGCGCCTGAGGCAAGTCCTTGCGCCGGGCTTGGGTTTGCCTTGGATTTACGTCCAAAGCAGCGGTTGTCTGTCCAGCCGCCCTTGGGGCAGACGGTGCAGCAGGTCTTGAGCTGCCGTATCATCAGCATCGGGTACTCATCGCCAGGGGATGCCGATCTTGCCATTCGCGTTTGAAGACTACGTCATCGATCCGCAACGCCGGGAGCTGACCCGGCGCGGGCAGGTCGTGGCCGTCGGGCCGCAGGTCTTCGATCTATTGCTGCTGTTCGTCAGCCATCCAGAGCGCGTGCTCAGCAAGGACGAGTTGCTCGAGGCGGTGTGGAGCGGCCGGATCGTCTCGGAATCGACGATCACCAGCCATATCAATGCGGTGCGCAAGGCCATCGGTGATACCGGCGAGGAACAGCGCCTGGTGCGCACGGTCGCCCGCAAGGGTTACCGCTTCGTCGGGCAGGTCAAGGTCGACACGGGTGAACCGGCGCGACGGCCCGACATGGACCTGCCCTCACCCCCGGCCGCAGCCCTGGTCCTGCCAGACAAACCCTCGATCACCGTCCTGCCCTTCCAGAACCTGAGCGGCGACCCCGAGCAGGAATATTTTGCTGACGGCGTGGTGGAGGACATCATCGCCGCGCTCTCGCGCATCCGCTGGCTGTTCGTCATCGCGCGCAATTCGAGCTTCACCTACAAGGGCCGGACTGTGGATGCCCAGGGTGTCGGCCAGGCACTTGGCGTTCGCTACGTGCTCGAAGGCAGCGTGCGAAAAAACGCGAACAGGGTGCGCATCACCGGGCAGTTGATCGACGCCACGAGCGGCACGCATATCTGGGCCGAGCGTTTCGAAGGCCAGCTCGACGATATCTTCGAGTTGCAGGACCAGATCGCCGAAAGCGTCGTCGGTGCCATTTCGCCACAGCTGGAACGGGCGGAAATCGAACGCGCCAAACGCAAGCCGACGGAAAGCCTGGACGCCTACGACTACTACCTGCGCGCCATGTCCAAGCTGCACAGCGGCGGCCGGGAAGCCATCGCAGAGGCGCTGCCGATGTTCTACACGGCCATCGAACTCGATGGGGAATTTGCTTCGGCCTATGGCATGGCCGCCTGGTGCCACTTCTGGCGCAAGCTCAATGGCTGGATGGACGATCGCCCCACAGAGATCGCCGAGGGCATTCGGCTGGCGCGCCTGGCGGTATCGCTCGGGCGCGATGATGCGGTCGCGTTGACCCGGGGCGGACATGCACTGAGCCATCTGGCCGGCGAAGTCGACGCCGGCATTGCCCTGCTCGACCGCGCGCGCCTGCTCAATCCCAACCTCGCCCCCGCGTGGTTCCTGGGCGGCATCCTGCGCGCGCTGCACGGTGAAACCGACGCCGCCATCAAGGATTTGAACCATGCCGTGCGCTTGAGCCCACTGGACCCGGAAATGTTCCGGATGCAGGTCGGCATGGCGCTCGCCCACTTCTTCGCCGGGCATTACGATGCCGCGGCGCAGTGGGCGGAAAAAGCCTTGGGCAACTTGCCCAGCCTGCTCCCCACGGCGGCGCTGATGGCGGCCAGTCACGCACTGAGCGGACGCATGGACAAGGCGCACCTGGCGATGCAACGCCTGCACGAACTGGACCCCACTTTGCGCGTGTCCAACCTCAGGGACTGGCTGCCGATCCACCGACCCGAGGATTTCGCCCGGTTCGCCGAGGGTCTGCGGCTGGCCGGGTTGCCGGAGTAACCGCTAAAGGCGCCCCGGCGGTTATTGCAGAAAAAAATGGTCACTGTCATTGCGAAGTCAGGGTGTAGTGGTAGTGCACTGCGCCCGTCTGTGGATCTACCAGCCAATAGTCGTCCTTGTCCTTTTTCAGCCGATAACACTCCTTGGGGATCTTGGGCGAGGTGAAACAGATCACGCCATCCTTGACGGCCCAATATTCGGTTTCGGGTGGATTGCCGGACAATTTGAATATTTCAGTGCCATCGGCATTGAAGCTCAACGAATACGGCAAGCCCGAAGGTCCTACATTATTGAGTTTGTTGCCAATCAGGGTGCTGCGTACTTGCTCATCATCCAGCGCAACCGCCGTAGGCGAAACAGGCTTTATCGTATGGCTACCAGACGAAGCGCAACCGGACAAGACAAGGGCCAGGAATATCCAACTCCAATATTCTTTGTTCATGCCGCACCTCGCGCATCAACCTTTATTGAACTGTAAACTTGTTGTTGGTTTTGTTTTTTACACTGTCCACAAACCAGATCGTGACCCCGTCACTGAGTACTTTATTGCACTCCTTGCCATATTTCTGATAACTCACGCAGATGACATCTTCGGTAATCACCCAGGTGCCAGCCTGCATGGGCTCGCTGGAAATCTGGATGGTTGAGGTGCCGTCAGGGTTCAGTGTTTCAGAGAAGGGATAACCGGTTGAGGTTACGCTGGAATGCTTGCGACCTATTACCGTCGAGTTTATCTCGCTTGCGTTCAGCTGTTTGGCAGTCGCCGGAGCATCGGCATGCGCATCCATGGCAGCTTGATGACCTGAGGATGAGCAACCCGCCAGCAACAGTACAACTATTGAACAGGCAATTATATTATTCATCTCCTTCACCTCTGTTATAACGCAGCGGATCCAATCTTTTAATAGTAGTCACGCAATACCCTGCGAATATAACTATTCACGATAAAATTAATCGCGTGCGAAAAACAGGAGCACTTCCATGTCACTCCCGTGGGTTCAGGGACCTGGCTCACGCCACCTGCATCAACTTCGCATAAGCCTGCAAATGGTGATCGTCATCACCCATCTGCCGGGCCACCATCAGTAACTGCTTGGCATGGTGCGACAGCATGTATTCCCAAGTCAGGCCGATACCGCCATGCAGCTGGATAGCCTGGTCAGCGACGAAGCGGCTGGCGCGGCTGACGATGAACTTGGCGGCCGCCAGGATGCGACTGCGCTCGTCGCTATCGGCCTGATCGGCCACACAGGCGGCCAGCAGGGTCATGGAGGTGGCCTGGTCCAGCTCGATGCGCATATCGACCATGCGGTGCTGCAGCGCCTGGAACTTGCCGATCGGCTGGCCGAACTGTTGGCGGGTCTTCAGGTAGTCGAGGGTCAAGGCACAGGCGGCCGCCATGCTGCCAACGGCTTCGGCGCACTGGGCGGCGATGCAACGGCCTTGCTGGTAACGCAGCGCGGCGAACGCCTGACCCGGTTCACCGAGTAACTTGCCGCGCTCGACGAACACGTCCTCCAGGTACAGCTCGCAGGCCTTGCGCCCGTCCATGGTCGCGAAATCGCGCCGTCGCACACCGGCCGCCTGTGGGTCAAGCAGAAACAGGCTGATACCCTGCTCGTCCCGAATCCCATGGCTGGTGCGCGCCGACACCAGGATCAGCCCGGCACTCTGGCCGCCGATGATCACGGACTTGCGGCCACTGAGCTTCCAGCCGCCCGCCACCGGTTCGGCGCGAGTCTGTACATCGTTCAAGCGGTAATGACTCTGCGGCTCGTCAAGGGCGACGGCCAGTTGCAGGCTGGCGTTGCCGACCTGGGGCAACAAGGTGTCTTTCTGCGCTTCGCTACCCAGCTGGGCAACCAGGCCGCCGGCAAAGATCACCGATTGCAGGTAAGGCTCAAGGCACAGGCCCCGGCCCAGCTCGGTCATGATTAGCATGTTCTCCACGCCAGTGCCACCGTAGCCGCCATAGGCCTCGGCGAAGGATACGGCACACAGGCCAAGCTCGCCTAACTGGTGCATGAACGGGGCGCTGAACCCCTGTTGGCTCTGGCGATAGTGCTCGCGCCGCTCGAAACCATAGACGTCACGCACCAGGCGCGCGGCGGTTTCCTGCAGCATCAGCTGCTCTTCTGTCAGTTTGAAATCCATGATCGTGGCGCCTTACAGTTCGAGGATCATTTTCGCGATGATGTTCTTCTGGATCTCGTTGGCTCCGCCGTAGATCGAGGCCTTGCGCGCATCCAGATACTGGTAGGTGGCCGCGCTGCTGTAATCGGTGTAGAGCAAAGGTTCGCTGCCATAACCCAGTTCATCCTCGATGAACGGCAAGGCATAGGGGCCCACCGCCTTGCCGATCAGGTAGGTGATGGCCTGGCGGATCTCGGTGCCCCTGATCTTCAGGAACGAACTTTCGGCACCGGGTACGTCACCGTTTTGAGTGGCAGCCAGTGTGCGCAAGTTGCTCATCTCGGCGGCCATCAATTGCATTTCGACCTCGGCAACCTGTGCGCGAAACAGCGGGTCTTCGATCAATGGCTGGCCGTCCCGTACCTCCTGGCTGGCAATGCGCTTGAGCCGGGTGAGCAATGCCTTGTTCTGGGCGATCCCGCCGATACTGGTGCGCTCATGGGTCAGCAGGTACTTGGCGCAGGTCCAGCCGTGATTCTCTTCGCCCACCAGGTTCGCCACCGGCACCCGCACGTTGTCGAAGAACACTTCGTTGACTTCATGTTCGCCATCCAGGGTGATGAT
>Ga0247818_10001212_pt1 | contig 16229 bp, 15 predicted proteins | sample 13C_Glucose_Day1_FD_192424 | JGI IMG/M metagenome (GOLD analysis project Ga0247818, IMG submission 192424) | Soil microbial communities from agricultural site in Penn Yan, New York, United States - 13C_Glucose_Day1 | ecosystem: Environmental > Terrestrial > Soil > Agricultural land | place... | reverse complement strand
GGTCCTCTGCTGTGCTGGGGTCTCCGTCGGCGGGCGCCCCACGGGGCGCCCGCCGGCGACTGCGAGTCATATCTGGATGATGATCATCTCTTTCGTACGACAACGAAGTCGGCGAGCGCGGTGAGCTGCGCGCGCACATGTTCCGGCATGTCGACGCCGTCCAGCGTCTCTATGGCTACCGCGTGCTGACGGCGGGCTTCCTGGGCGGTCCACTCACGGCCGCCCGCCTCCTCGATGAGTGCCGCACGTGCGGCGAACTCCTCTTCGGAGAAGCTGTCGAAGTCATTGCTCTTGGCGTCGGCGGCGAGCATCTCGCCCAGGCGCTCCGAGGCGGGCCCGCCAGCGGCGAGCGCGGCGACGACGGGCAGGGACTTCTTGCGCTGGCGCAGATCGCTCCACGTCTGCTTGCCCGTGGACTCCGGGTCGCCCCAGATCCCGAGCAGGTCGTCGACGGCCTGGAAGGCGAGCCCGAGGTGGTAGCCGTACGTCTCCAGGACGTCGGCGGTGCGGTCGTCGGCACCGCCGAGCACGGCACCGATGGAGACGGCGCAGGCGAGCAGCGCGCCCGTCTTGTTGCCCTCCATCTCCAGGCACTCCTCGACGGTGACCCGCTCGCGGTGCTCGTAGGAGATGTCCTGGGCCTGGCCGTCGATCAGCTTGCGGCTCGCCTTCGTCAGGCGCCAGGCCGCACGGCCCGACTCGGCGGTGCCGAGCTCGAGCAGGACCTCGTTGGCCAGCGCGAAGAGCGCGTCGCCGACGAGGATCGCCTGGGCGGGGCCGTGCACCTTCCACACGGTGTCGCGGTGACGGCGCTGCTCGTCGCCGTCCATGAGGTCGTCGTGCAGCAGTGAGAAGTTGTGCACGAGTTCGACGGCGACGGCGCCGGGGATCCCCGCCTCGGCAGGAGCACCCGCCGCCTCCGCGGACAGCAGGGACAGCGCGGGGCGCACCGCCTTGCCTCCGTCGCCGTCGGCGGGCCTGCCCTGGGCGTCGATCCAGCCGAAGTGGTAGGCCGCGACGGTGTCCATGGGGGGCGCGAGCCGCTCCACGGCAGCTCGCAGCACCGGCGCTGACAGGGCCCGTCCGCGCTCCAGAAGCGCGGTGACGTCCGTGGTGTCCGCCACGGTGTCGGAAGCCGGATTCGCCGGGGTCACAGACTCTCCTCTTGTTCCGGTGGTACTGCTCATGCCGCCTCCTGCAGCGGATGTTCGTGTGGCCGGCCGAGGGCCTGGAGCGCGGCCTCGGCAGCGGTGAAGCCGCTGCGGACCGCGCCCTCCATCGTGGCGGGCCAGCCCGTGGCGGTCCATGCTCCCGCGAGATGCAGCCCGGGGGCACGCGTGTGCGTGCCCGGCCGCAGGCGCCCTACGCCCGGCGCGGGCGCGAAGGTCGCGGTGCGTTCCCGGGTGACGAAGAAGTCGCGGATGCCCGCCCCCCGGGCGGCCGGGAGGAGTCGCTCCAGTTCGGGCAGGTAGCGCCTCCGCAGCTCGGCGACGGGCAGATCGATCTCGTCGCCCGCCGCGGACTGGGACACCGCGAGGTACTGGCCGCCGCCCTGGAGACCCGAGGACGCGGTGCGGTCGAAGACCCATTGCACGGGTGAGCCGAGGGCGGCGAAGAACGGCCTGCGCAGCACCGTGCGGTCGTAGACCACGTGGACGTTCAGGATGGGCGCGTCGGTGAGGTCCAGCAGCCGGCCGGGGTCGTCCAGCGCGCCCTCGGGCAGCAGCCGGTGGGCGTCACCCTGCGGTACGGCGAGGACGACGGTGTCCGCCTCGATCCGCTCGCCGTCCGTCCCGACGGCCCAGCGTCCGTCCTCGGTACGGGTGAGGGAGGCGGCCCGGGTGCGCAGGTGGATGCGTACGCCCGCGGATTCGAGCGCCTTGCGGGCGAGGGTGTCGTGGAGGTCCCCGAGCGGCACGGCGGCCCAGCCGATGTCGGCGGCCCCCGGTTCGGAGAGGAGTCCGGTCTTGAACACCTTCGCGGCCAGCGCCATCGAGGCGTTCGGCGCGGTGGCGTTCAGCGTGGCGACGCCGACGAGGTCCCAGAGGGCCTCGATGGTGCGCTGCGACTGGCCCTGGCGGCGGAGCCAGGTGGCGAAGTCGATGCCGTCGAGTGCGGGGTCCGCGGGGTCGAGACGGCCCAGCGCCAGTGCGGCCCTGGCGACGCCGGCCTTCTCCGCGAGCGAGAGGTGCGGGTAGGCGGCCAGACCTCCTGCGAGGTGCAGGGGTACGGGCAACGCGGTGCGGCGCAGCCGTCCGAGCCTCGGGCCCGCGGGCCGGCCCACGTCGAGTACGGGCACGTCGAGGCGGTCCTGCAGCGGGGCGAGGTGGCTGCCCTCGATGCGGTCGAGGAACCAGCGGTAGCCGGTGCAGCAGCGCAGGTAGACGTGCTGGCCGTTGTCGACGGAGAGGTCGCCGCGCCGGAAGGAGAAGGCGAGGCCACCGAGCCGGGGGCGGCCTTCGAGCAGGGTCACGTCGACGCCTGCGCCGGCGAGGCGCAGCGCCGAGGTCACACCCGCGAGGCCGCCGCCGACGACCACGGCATGGGAGCGGTGAGGGTCGTTCCGGCCGGTCATGCCTGCCCCCTTCGCCCTGCCGCCGCGCACGGCTGCTTCCGTCGCTTCGTCGCAGTGTGGGACGCACCGGGCCCCGTGGGGGTTGCCCGAGGTCCGTGCCCGGCCCGGTTGCGGCCCGTCATCAGATCCTCCCCCTGGCCGTCCGGCGGGAGACGTACCGCGCGTCGAGGCCCGACAGGCCGCGCACCGCCACGTACGCCTTCTCGTGGCCCGGCAGCGAGACCCGCCCGCGCAGCACGGCCTCGGGGTCGCGTTCGATGCGGTCCAGCAGCCGGCGGTAGATGCCGGCCATGGCCGCCACGCAGGCACCGCTGCGCCGGTCCAGCATCGGCAGCAGCCGGTAGCCCTCGGCGAAGAGCGCCCGGGCACGCCGGACCTCGAAGTGCACCAGGCCGGCGAAGTCGGACCCGGGGGGCGGGGTGGCCCGTGCGAATCCGGCGGAGCAGCCGAACTTCGCGAGGTCGTCGGCGGGAAGGTAGGTACGCCCGTTGCCCGCGTCCTCGCGCACGTCGCGCAGGATGTTGGTGAGCTGGAGCGCGAGGCCGAGGGTGTCGGCGTACTCCGCGGCCCGTTCGGAGCCGGGCGCGCCCGTCTCCGTACCGAAGACGCCGAGGCTGAGGCGCCCGATGGCGCCCGCGACGCACCGGCAGTACAGCTTCAGGTCGTCCCAGGTCTCGTAGCTCGCCCCGCGCACGTCCATCAGCACACCGTCGATGAGCTCGTCGAGACCGCCGAGCGGCAGCGGGAAGCGCTGCGCGGCGTCGGCGAGCGCGACGGCGACCGGGTCGGTGTCGTCCTCGTCCACCGCCTTGTCCCGGATGCGGTCGAGCAGCTTGCGGGTGTCCGCCAGCCGGGCGTGCTTGACCTCCGGGTCCAGCTCACCGTCGCCGATGTCGTCGACCCGACGGGAGAAGGCGTACAGCGCCGACATGGCCTGTCGCTTCTCGTACGGCAGCAGCCGGATGCCGTACGCGAAATTGCGGGCCTGCTGTCCGGTGACGGCCTCGCAGTAGCTGTATGCGGCCTGTACCGGTGCCGACATGTACGTCGTCTGTCCCTCCACGGTCCGGCTCACCCCTCTCTGTGCGCACTTCGCAGGACGGCACCCATTTCGCGCAGCAGTCTGGGCGCGGTGGGCCTGGGCGGTCCGGGCAGTACGTCGAAACCGGCGGCCGCGATCGCGGTGAGCGCCGCGCGCCCTCCGCCGACGAAACCGGCGAGCAGCAGCCTGAGCCGGCCGTGGACGCTGTCCACCAGGGGAATGCCCTCGTCGAGCAGTTCCCGGGCGCGTCCCGCCTCGAAGGCGACGAGGGCACGCACGGACGCGTTGGCGGTCGGTGCGGCCAGGTCCGCCTCGGTGACGTGGAACCGCTCCATGTCCTCGGCGGGAAGGTAGATCCGGTCGCGGCCGAGGTCCTCGGCGACGTCCTGGAGGTGCTCGGCGATCTGCAGCGCCGTGCAGACGGCGTCGGAGCGGCGGATCCGTTCGGGGCTCGCGGTGCCGGTGATCGCCAGCACGAGGCGTCCGACGGGGTTGGCGGAGAGCTCGCAGTAGGCCAGCAGCTCGCCGTAGGTGCCGTAGCGGCGGACCTTCTGGTCCTGCCGGTTGGCCTCGACGAGGCCGAGGAAGGGCTCGGGGGTGAGGCCGCAGCGCCGGACGGTGGGACGCAGGGCGCGCATCAGCGGGTGGCTCGGGCCGTCGCCGGAGCGGTCGAAGACGCGGTGCAGGTCGGCCTCGAGCGCGTCGAGCAGGGCGAGCCGGTCCTCGCTCTGTCCGGGTTCGAGGCCGAGACCGCGGGCGTCGCCGCCGCCGGGGGCGAGGTCGCCGTCACCGATGTCGTCGACGAGGCGCGCGAAGCCGTACACGGCCATCAGGTCGTCACGCCATGCGCGGGGCAGGAAGAAGGGGGCCACGGGGAAGTTCTCGTCCGTGGCCTTGTCCAGCGTGCCGATGGCGGCGGCGTCGGTGCGCGCCTGCTGCACAGGAGTCACTGCGGACCACCCGACGCGGGGACGGCGAAACCACGTCGGAGCTGGAGATCTGCCATCATTGCCGTCATATCTCCCGTTCTACACTGCTGACCCAAAACATCCCTTTTCGGACACGCCGCTCGTCCTCCCGAGTGCGACATGCACGCAACGGGCGATGTGCCGGGGGGCGTATCACCCCACATTGGCGCGAATCAGCACCGGTACAGCTTACGTTGCAGAGCTCACAGGGCCGCGCCGGGGTGCGGCGCGCGACCGTACAACGCCTGAACTCCCGCCAACCTTCCCCGCAGCGGGGGCGATTGACGTCATCCGCCGGGAGGAGATCGCCCCTGGTACGCCGAGCGGCCTTCCGCCCGGAGCGGCACAGCGTGGTGGCCCCCGCCGCTGCGCTCGGGCGGGGGCCACCACGGACGTGTGCTACTTGCCGGTCTCCCGCTCGTACGCCTTGAGCACCTCTTCGGTCGGGCCGTCCATCAGGAGCTCGCCCTTCTCCAGCCACAGGACCCGGTCGCAGGTGTCCCGGATCGTCTTGTTGTTGTGGCTGACCAGGAAGACGGTGCCCGCCTCCTTGCGCAGCTCGCGGATGCGCTCCTCGGAGCGGACCCGGAACTTGCGGTCACCGGTGGCCAGCGCCTCGTCGATCATCAGGACGTCATGGTTCTTGGCGGCGGCGATCGAGAAGCGCAGCCTCGCCGCCATGCCGGAGGAGTACGTCCGCATCGGCAGCGTGATGAAGTCGCCCTTCTCGTTGATTCCGGAGAAGTCGACGATGTCCTGGTAGCGGGCGCGGATCTCCTCGCGGCTCATGCCCATGGCGAGACCGCCGAGCACGACGTTGCGCTCACCGGTCAGGTCGCTCATCAGCGCGGCGTTGACACCGAGCAGCGACGGCTGGCCGTCGGTGTACACCTTGCCGTGTTCGGTAGGCAGCAGTCCGGCGATGGCCCTGAGCAGGGTGGACTTGCCCGAACCGTTGGTGCCGATGAGGCCGATGGCCTGGCCGCGGTAGGCGGTGAAGGAGACACCGCGCACCGCGTGCACCTTGCGTACGCCTCGGGGCTCACCCTTGCCCCGGCGCATTATCCGGCTCAGCGCCGCGGTGGCGCTGCCCTTTCCGCCGCCCGTGCCGTTGACGCGGTACACGATGTGCACGTCGTCCGCGATCACGGTCGGGATGTGTCCCTGGGACGCTTGCTCAGCCACGGCCGTACCGTTCCTCTGCCTTCCAGAAGTACACGAAGCCCACGACGCCCACCACGAGCGACCAGGCGAGCCCGACAGCCCAGACGTGGTCGGGCAGGTTCTCGGAGCCGTAGCCGTCGATGAGCGCGAAACGGACCAGGTCCATGTAGATCGCCGCCGGGTTGTACTGGAGCACGTCCGCGATCCACTGCGGCTTGTCGGCCAGCATCACGGGGATGGAGAACATGACGCCCGACGCGTACATCCAGGTGCGCATGACGAAGGGCATCAGCTGGGCGAGGTCGGGGGTCTTGCTGCCGAGGCGCGCCATGACCAGCGCGAGGCCGGTGTTGAAGAAGAACTGCATCGCCAGCGCAGGCAGGACCAGCAGCCAGGAGAGGCTGGGATAGCTCCCGAAGCCCACGGCCACGGCCAGCAGCACGATCATCGAGTACATCAGCTGCTGGAGCTGCTGGAGCGAGAACGAGATGGGCAGCGAGGCACGGGGGAAGTGCAGGGCCCGCACGAGGCCGAGGTTGCCCGCGATGGAGCGCACCCCCGCCATGACCGAGCTCTGCGTGAAGGTGAAGACGAAGACGCCGGTCACCAGGAACGGGATGAAGACCTCCTGGGTCATCCCCTTCCGGGTTCCCAGGATCAGGCCGAAGATCAGGAAGTAGACCAGCGCGTTCAGGAGCGGCGTCGCCACCTGCCACAGCTGGCCGAGTTTGGCCTGGCTGTACTGCGCGGTCAGTTTGGCCCGCGAGAACGCCAGGATGAAATGCCGGCGGCCCCAGAGCTGTCGCAGGTACGCGAACAGCCCGGGCCGGGCACCGCTCACCGTCAGGCCGTACTTGTCGGCCAGCTGGGAGGCGCTGAGCCCTTCGTCGGCGGACGGCGGGTTGCTCAGCGCAATCCCGCCGTCGTGGGTCGTGTCACTCACAGTTAAGAACTCTCGTCTTCACAATGCGCTGCCGGTCGCGGGCGCGGCCAAGGCGGACAGGTACCCGTACGGAATGAGTACGGCTCATGGTCTCAGAGGAGAGCCTCTCAGATCACGGGCGGCCGGCCCAGTCTGGTCAGCCGCCAAACCGTACGCCACCTCATGGGGCGCCGGGGACCGCAGGGGGTCGTCCAGCCTTCGCGGAAGCCGCCGAACCAGGCCTTGAGCGCGGGCAGGGAGGGCCTGCGCACCAGGGTGAGCAGCAGCCACACGCCGACGTACACGGGGACGAGCGGGGCAGGGAGGTTCCGGCGGGCGAGCCAGACCCGGTTGCGGGCCACCATGCGGTGGTAGACCGCGTGCCGCGAGGGCGCGGTGGTGGGGTGGTTGAGCACCATGTCCGCGCGGTAGTCGATCATCCAGCCGGCGTCCAGGGCACGCCACGCGAGGTCGGTCTCCTCGTGGGCGTAGAAGAACTCGCCGGGGAGCGGACCGGCCTCGGCGATCACCTGGCTGCGTACGGCGTTCGCGCCGCCGAGGAACGTCGTGACACGGGACGAGCGCATCGGGTCGGAGGCGCGCAGCCGCGGCACGTGCCGGCGCTGGGTGACCCCGGTCTCCGGGTCCGCGATGCGGAAGGTGATGATGCCGAGCTTCGGGTCCGCCTCGAACGCCTGCCGGCAGAGCTCGGCGGTGTCGGTGTTCGGGAGGAACCCGTCGTCGTCGAGGAAGAGCAGCGCGTCCACGTCGGCCCCGGAGGGGCCGAAGGCCTCGATACCGACGTTGCGGCCGCCCGGAATGCCGAGGTTCTCGGGCAGCTCGACGGTCCGGACGCCCGGGGGGACGTCGGGGACCGGGGCTCCGTTGCCGACGACGACCACCTCGATCCGGTCGCCGTCCTGTCCGGCGACCGAATCGAGGAGGGCGCGCAGTTCGTCCGGGCGGTTGCCCATGGTGATGATGACTGCGCCGAGTTTCATGGGAGAGCTCACTTCAGCCTGCTGGACGCCAGGATCGACACCAGGTGCAGGACGGTCTGGAGAAGGGCGATGCCGGCCATGACGGCGACCGCGAGGCGGCTGAAGAAGAGGTCGTCCCTGACGGTGTCGAGGACGGCGACGACCAGGATGACCAGGGACGCCTCGATGCCGAGGATCAGCCGGTGGAACTTGAGCGCACCGGCGGCCCGGCGGGCGAGGGCCATGCCGGAGGAACGCGGCTCGGACGCGGACTCCTTGACCGGCGGCAGCCCGCCCTGGTGGCGCGCGACGCCCACGAGGTCGGTCTCGGCCTTGATCAGGATGGCTCCGAGCGCGGCGAGCGTCCCCAGGAAGGCCCACAGCCAGTCGACGCGTCCGGAGCCCCACAGGTCCGCGGCGCGCAGGCCGAAGCCGACCAGCACGGCCGCGTCACAGAGGTAGGCGGCCACCCGGTCCAGGTAGACCCCGGCCAGGGAGTACTGCTTCTTCCACCGGGCCACCTCGCCGTCGACGCAGTCGAACAGCAGGTAGAGCTGGACCGCGATAACGCCGAGCAGGGCGCCCGGGATGCCCGGGACCAGCAGGGCGGGAGCCGCGAGAACACCCGCGACGGTCATCACATAGGTCAGCTGGTTGGGCGTGACCTTCGTGGTCACCAGGCGCCGGGTGATGCGCAGCGAGATCTCGCGCATGTAGAGCCGACCCGCCCAGTGCTCGCCACTGCGCCGGTCCTTCACGCCCGGAGGGTGCACGACCGGGCGGAGTTCAGCTATGGATGGCTTTTGCATAGTCGGCGTACGCGTCCCTGATCTGGTCGGTGGACAGGTTGAGGTGTTCCAGGATCGTGAAGCGTCCCGGGCGCGTCTGCGGTGCGTAGTCGACGGCCCGCACGAACTCTTCGGTGGTGAAGCCGATCTCGTCGGGCAGGACCGGCAGCCTGTGACGCCGCAGTACGGACGCCATGTCGAGCGCCTCCGCGTGGGCACCCCGCAGGTACATGGCGAAGCAGGCGCCGAGGCCGACCTGCTCGCCGTGGCTGGCCGCGCGCTTCGGGTAGAGCAGGTCGAAGGCGTGGTTGATCTCGTGGCAGGCACCCGACGCCGGCCGGGAGTCACCGGCGATCGACATCGAGATGCCGGTCAGGACCAGGCCCTCGGCGAGCACCTTGAGGAAGGCGTCGTCCCCGACCTCGCCGGGGTGGCGCAGCACCGCCTCGCCGGCCTGCCGGGCCATCGCCGCCGCCAGGCCGTCGATGTCCTCGCCGCGCGTCGCGTGGGCGAGCTCCCAGTCGGCCACGCACGAGATGTTGGAGACCGCGTCGCCGATGCCCGAGCGCACGAAGCGCGCGGGCGCCTCCCGGATCACGTCGAGGTCGATGACCACGGCGATCGGGGTGGGGACCCCGTAGGAGCCCCGCCCGTTGTCGTTGTCCAGGGTCGCGACCGGGGAGCAGAGTCCGTCGTGGGACAGGTTCGTCGCCACGGCGACCATGGGCATGCCCACGCGCGCCGCGGCGTACTTCGCCACGTCGATGATCTTGCCGCCGCCGAGGCCGACGACGGCGTCGTAACGGTTGCCCTTGATGCCGTCGGCGAGCCGCACCGCGGCGTCGATCGTGCCGTCGGTGACCGGGTACCAGTCGGCCCCGGGCAGCACCGGGGCGAGCCTCTCGCGCAGGGCGCGCCCGGAGCCCTCGCTGATCGCGATGGCGAGCTTGCCCGAGGCGGAGATCCGCTGGTCGGCGAGGAGGCCGGCCAGATCGTCCATGGCACCGCACCGGATGTCGACGACGACCGGGGACGGGATGAGACGGGTCAGTACCGGCACGCGATCTCCCTGCCCCTGGCGAGGTCGTCGTGGTTGTCGATCTCGACCCACGTCACCTCGCCGATGGGCGCCACGTCGACGGTGAAGCCGCGGTTCACCAGCTCCTGGTAGCCGTCCTCGTAGTAGAGGTCGGGGTCGCGCTCGAAGGTGGTCCTCAGCGCGTCGGCGAGCTCCTCGGCGGCCTCGGGCTCGATCAGCGTGACGCCGATGTACTCGCCGGTCGCGGTGGCCGGGTCCATCAGCTTGGTGATCCGGCTGACACCCTTGCCGTCCTCGGTGATGACCTTCATCTCCTCGTCGGCGAGGTTCTTCACCGTGTCGAGGGCGAGGATGATCTTCTGGCCCTTGCCGCGTGCGTCCAGGAGGGTCTTCTCGACGGAGACCGGGTGGACGGTGTCGCCGTTGGCCAGGATGACGCCCTGCTTCAGGACCTCACGGGCGCACCACAGGGAGTAGGCGTTGTTCCACTCCTCGGCCTTGTCGTTGTCGATGAGCGTCAGCTTCACGCCGTACGTCGCCTCGAACTCGGCCTTGCGGGCGTAGACCGCCTCCTTGCGGTAGCCGACGACGACCGCGACCTCGGTGAGCCCGACCTCGGCGAAGTTGGCCAGCGTCAGGTCCAGGACCGTCTTCTCGCCGTCCACCGGCACCAGGGCCTTGGGCAGCGTGTCCGTGTAGGGACGCAGACGGCGTCCGGCACCGGCAGCCAGTACGAGGCCGATCATGCGAGTTCTCCTTCGTCGTGTACTGCGGGGGCCGAGGAGGACACCCAGAAGCGGATGGACTCCACGAGCACCACGAGAGCCACGGCCGCCGCGAGGACGGTGAGTGCCGTGGTGAAACCTGTACCGCCGGTCAGTGCGGCGGCGAGGACGGCCACGACCAGGGCCCTGCCCTCGTGCCCGCCGATGGTGCGCACCAGCCACCGGGGCGGTGCTCCGGTGCCGCCACGGATGCGGTACACCGTGTCGTAGTGATGGTAGGCGACGGCCGAAACCAGGCCGAATGCCGCGGGAACGGCGTGCGGCACGTCGCTGCGCGCGGCCAGCACGAGCACCGTGCAGTATTCGGCGGCCCGGAAGACGGGGGGGACGAGCCAGTCGAGGGCGCCCTTGAGGGGCCGCGAGACGGCGAGGCCGGAGATGACCGCGTAGAGCGCCGCGGCCCCCACGGTCAGCCAGCCGCCGTACGGCGCGAACAGTGCCGCGGCGACGAGCACGACAGCCCCGGCGAGCGCGAGGAACGGGGCCGTGAAGCCGCCGCCGGGACGTCGGAGCACGGCGCCGACGGCCTCGGCGAGCGGCCCCGAGTCGGCGAGGTCGGCGAGTGCGCGGGCCGCGCGGTCGGTGCGCTGCGCCTTGCGGGTCAGCGAGCGCAGCAGCCGCCCCGCGGTGGTGTAGCAGGCGGCCAGGGCGCAGCCGACGAGCAGGGCGTAGAAGACGATCCGGGGCGTGGTCACGGCGGTCAGCACGGCGATCATGGCCCAGCGTTCACCGATGGGCAGCACTATCATCCGGCGCAGCCAGACCGTCCAGCCCACGCTGTCGAGCTTGTCGGACAGCGCGGCCGTCGGGCTCGTGTTGGACACCGCGTCGTGGTTGGCCTCGTTGAACGAGAAGTCCACCACGTGGCGGCAGGCCTGGAGCACCATGGCGCCGAGTGCCAGGACCCACACGTCGTCGCCGCCGCGGGCAGCGCCGAGGGCGAGGCCCGCGTAGTACGCGTACTCCTTGGCCCGGTCGAAGGTGGCGTCCAGCCAGGCGCCCATCGTCGAGTACTGGAGCGAGTAGCGGGCGAGCTGCCCGTCGGTGCAGTCCAGGACGAAGGAGAGGAGCAGGAGCACCCCGGCCGCGATGTATCCGCCGCGGGTGCCGGTCGCCGCGCTGCCCGCCGCGATCAGCGCGGTGATCAGCGAGGCGGTGGTGACCTGGTTCGGGGTGAGGCCCCGGCGGGCGCACCAGCGCGCGATGTAGCGGGAGTACGGGCTGATGAAGAAGGTGGTGAAGAAGCCGTCGTGCGCCTTCACCGCGCTGCGCAGCCGTACGGCCTCGTCGTCGACGGCGTCGACGGCGGTCCGCGCGGCCACCCGCTCCTCGGCGCCCGTGGGCACCTCGGCCGTGAGTGATCCGAGCTCGGGACGCTGTACGTGGGTGCCCTCCGCGTCCAGCGCGACGGCCAGCCGGCCGGGGACGGTGCGGTCCTCGGTGACGGGCTCGGCGCCGGGAGGCGCGACGGGGCTGCCCGCGCCGACGGCCACGACGGCACGGCGCAGGGCGCGCAGCAGCGCGGGGCGAGCCTCGGGCTGCGCGGTGAGCGCACCGGGGATCGCGGCGGCGGCGAAGCGGGGGTCGGTGAGTCCGAGCCTGAGGGCGTGGACATGGCCGACGAAGCGTGGGTCCACGAGCGCGACGCGCCTGCTCGCGGGGACCGCGGCGAGCAGCTCGGCGGCCTCGGAGGCGTCGGCTGCGGCGGTCACGTCGAAGCCGAGTGACCTCAGATCGTCCTCGAGTGACGACCCGGGTACCGGCGCACCGGTGAGAATGGCGGTCGACAGACGAACTCACTCCTTGGCGCTGACGGGAACGGCGCGCGACAGTGCGGCCCGGAGGTGGGCCGGCGGCACGTCGGCTGAGGCTATCGGATGAACGGAAGACCGAGTTCACCGCCCGTTTGTGCTCCGTTCGGGCGAACCGGCCATCATGCGGCGCCGTTCGCGATCATCATCGTCGATCAACGCCTCGCCCCACAAACCGCGTCCGCGCAGCGCATAAGCTGACGTCCATGACGTGGTTGATCACAGGCGGAGCCGGCTACATCGGGGCACATGTGGCGAAGGCCATGACGGCGGCCGGGGAACGGGTCGTCGTACTCGACGACATCTCCACAGGCATCGAGGAGCGACTGCCCGCGGAGGTCACGCTGGTGCGCGGCTCGGCGTCCGACCGGGAGGTGCTCGACCGGGTCCTGGCCGAGCACGCCGTGACGGGTGTGGTGCATCTCGCGGCGAAGAAGCAGGTCGGCGAGTCCGTCGCGGAGCCGCTGCTCTACTACCGGGAGAACGTGGCCGGGCTCGCGGTGCTGCTGGAGGCCGTGGTCGCGGCCGGCGTGCGGCGCTTCCTCTTCTCCTCGTCCGCGGCGGTCTACGGGGTCCCGGACACCGACCTCATCACCGAGGACACTCCCTGCGCGCCGATCAACCCGTACGGCGAGACCAAGCTCGCCGGGGAGTGGCTGGTGCGCGCCGCGGGGAAGGCGTACGGCATCTCGACGGCCTGCCTGCGGTACTTCAACGTGGCGGGGGCGGCGGAGCCCGCGCTGGCCGACACAGGTGTCTTCAACGTCGTCCCCATGTTCTTCGACCGGCTGACGCGGGGGGAGGCCCCGCGGATCTTCGGTGACGACTACCCGACGCCGGACGGCACCTGTGTGCGCGACTACATCCACGTCGCCGACCTGGCGGACGCGCATCTCGCCGTCGCGCGGAAGCTGGACGAGGGCGCGGGTGACGGCAGCGGCGGGGACCTCACCGTCAACATCGGGCGGGGCGAGGGCGTGTCCGTACGCCGCCTCGCCGAGCTGGTGGCGGAGGTCACCGGCAGGCCCGTCGAGCCGGTGGTCGAGCCGCGCAGGCCCGGGGACGCGGCCAGGGCCGTGGCGTCGGCCACCCGGATGACCGACGAGCTGGGCTGGACGGCACGCCGCGGGATGCGCGAGATGGTCGAGTCGGCCTGGGAGGGCTGGTGCCTGCGCCACCCGGAGGCACGCGCCGCACGCTAGGCGACGACCTGGGCCCCATCCTCTGACCTGCGAACGTTTCCGCAGGTCAGAGCATATGACAACGGTGTTCAGTGCCGTGTTGCCCCGTACCCCTCCCCCGTAGTTCACTGGCCGCATCGGGCGAGATGCGTCCGAGCCGTTCGAGGGTGACGAGCCGCTGGCGGGTCACGAGCCGTTCGAGGGTCACGACGCGTTCGGGAGGCGTTCTCATGGGGGCAGGCCACGATCACGGGCATGCGCACGGAGGGCCGCCCCCGACGGGAACGGCCGCCGCCGCGTACCGGGGCAGGCTCCGGGTCGCGCTGGGCATCACGCTCGGCGTGATGGTCATGGAGATCGTCGGCGGACTCCTCGCGGACTCGCTGGCGCTCATCGCGGACGCCGCCCACATGGCGACCGACGCGCTGGGCCTGGGCATGGCGCTGCTGGCCATCCACTTCGCGAACAGGCCCGCCGGCCCCAACCGCACCTTCGGCTTCGCCCGGGCCGAGATCCTCGCCGCCCTCGCGAACTGCCTGCTGCTCCTCGGCGTCGGCGGCTATCTGGTCTTCGAGGCCGTCGACCGCTTCGTCACCCCGGCGGAGACCCGGGGCGGACTGGCCATCGCCTTCGCCGCCGTGGGCCTGGTGGCCAACGTGGTCTCGCTGTCGCTGCTGATGCGCGGGCAGCGGGACAGCCTCAACGTGCGGGGCGCCTATCTCGAGGTCGTCGCGGACACCCTCGGCTCGGTGACCGTGCTCGTGTCGGCGGGCATCATCATGGCCACCGGGTGGCAGGCCGCCGACCCGATCGCCTCACTGCTGATCGGCCTCATGATCGTGCCGCGCACGGTGAAGCTGCTGCGGGAGACCCTCGACGTGCTGCTGGAGTCGGCCCCCAAGGGGGTGGACATGGAGGAGGTGCGTTCCCACATCACGGCGCTTCCCGGTGTGCTCGACGTACACGACCTGCACGCCTGGACGATCACCTCGGGCATGCCGGTGCTCTCCGCCCATGTCGTCGTGCACCAGGAGATGCTGGACTCGATCGGGCACGAGAAACTCCTGCACGATCTCCAGGGGTGCCTCGGCCATCACTTCGACGTCGAGCACTGCACCTTCCAGCTGGAGCCCAGCGGGCACGCGGAGCACGAGGCGCGGCTCTGCCACTGACGTGGGCGACGGCCCGGCGCCGGGCGCGCGCCGGAGCCGGCCCCGCCGCACCCGCGGGGCGGACATGCCCGTACCCGAAGTACGGACAGGCGGCTTTTGTACGGCAGACTTGACCGCACTCGAGGGGTCCGGCGCACGAGGCCGGGAACCAAAGCGAAGGATGGGTATGCCGACCACACCAGCCACCGCGGCGCACAGCTCGTCGAACGCCGCAGCCGACGCGATCATGCTCGAACTGGTCGACGAGAGCGGCACCACCATCGGCACCGCGGAGAAGCTCGCCGCCCACCAGGCACCGGGCCAGCTGCACCGGGCGTTCTCCGTCTTCCTCTTCGACGAGCGGGGACGGCTGCTGCTCCAGCGCCGCGCGCTCGGCAAGTACCACTCCCCCGGCGTGTGGTCGAACACCTGCTGCGGTCACCCGTATCCGGGAGAGGCGCCGTTCGCCGCCGCCGCCCGGCGCACCTACGAGGAGCTGGGGCTCTCGCCCTCGCTGCTCGCCGCGGCGGGCACGGTCCGCTACAACCACCCCGACCCGGTGTCGGGCCTGGTGGAGCAGGAGTTCAACCATCTGTTCGTCGGCCTGGCCCAGGAGGAGTTGCGGCCGGACGCCGAGGAAGTCGGCGAGACGGCCTTCGTGAGCGCGGCGGAGCTCGCGGAGCGGCACGCCGCCGCACCGTTCTCGGCCTGGTTCATGACCGTGCTGGACGCGGCACGGCCGGCGATCCGGGAGCTGACGGGACCGTCCGCGGGCTGGTGAGGCCCAAAGAGCACCGCGCAGGGGCGGTCAGAGCTGCGTCTTCAGGGGCAGCGCCGCCCAGATGATCTTGCCCCCGCCCGCGGTGTGCTCGACGTCGCAGGTACCGCCCGCCTCCGCGGTGATCTCCCGCACGAGCAGCAGCCCCCGGCCGCCGGTCTGCCCGTAGTCGGTGACCAGGGCCGTGGGGCGGTAGGGGTGGTTGTCCTCGACGGAGACTCTTATCCATTCCGCCCCGATGGCCACCTCGACGGCCAGCTCGGGCGAGAGGAGCGCCGCGTGCCGGACCACGTTGGTCACCAGCTCCGACACGATCAGCAGCACTCCCTGAAGGATGTCGTCCTCGACGGGTACGCCCTGCCTGTCGAGCAGGTCCCGTACGGCGTGCCGGGCCAGCGGCACCGAGGCGTCGACGGCGGGGGCGGTGAAGCGCCACACCCCTTCGTACGACACGGGTCGGGCCGGAACACTCCCGCGGCTCTCCATGGACCGGCACCCGCTCTCGGCTCGCACATCACTGACCATCGAGTAATGAGTGTCGGGACCGGCGTGCTCCGGAGTACGGCTCTGACCACAAGTGGTCTCTCATGGAACCAATTTGACCGAGTGAGCATGTCATCGTCGGAGGTTCGGACTACTTCTCGCCTTCTTCGGGCGCCATCTGGTCCGTCACCAGGCCGACGACCCGTCGCCCCCGCCACCCCGATCGCGATCGGTCCGAGCCCGCCGGACATCGGCGGCGCCTCACGGTGCGTGCTCGCTTCCCCTTCTGATCACACGTTCGAGGGGTGCGGATAGCATCCGGCGCATGGACCTCACGGAACGGGCCGCGCTGACGGAACCCCGGCTGGAGCACACGGTCGTGGACGGGGTGGCGACCGTCGTCATCAGCAACCCCGCCAAGCGCAATGCCATGACCTCGGACATGTGGCGGGCCCTGCCCGCGCTGCTCGAAGCGCTGGCGGCCGACCCCGGGGTCCGCGTCCTCGTGCTCACCGGTGCGGGTGACACCTTCTGCGCCGGTGCGGACATCGCCTCCCTCCAG
>Ga0247818_10001206_pt1 | contig 16255 bp, 17 predicted proteins | sample 13C_Glucose_Day1_FD_192424 | JGI IMG/M metagenome (GOLD analysis project Ga0247818, IMG submission 192424) | Soil microbial communities from agricultural site in Penn Yan, New York, United States - 13C_Glucose_Day1 | ecosystem: Environmental > Terrestrial > Soil > Agricultural land | place... | reverse complement strand
TGCTGCCCTACACGTCCACCGCGCGATAAGGGAAGGGTGACCGAATCATGAAGATCATCCTCACCCACGAGGTCACTGGCCTCGGTGCCGCCGGCGACGTCGTGGACGTCAAGGACGGGTACGCCCGTAACTACCTGGTTCCGCGTGGCTTCGCCATCCGTTGGACCAAGGGTGGCGAGAAGGACGTGGCGCAGATCCGCCGCGCCCGCAAGATCCACGAGATCGCGACGATCGAGCAGGCCAACGAGATCAAGGCCAAGCTCGAGGCCGTCAAGGTTCGTCTGGCTGTTCGCTCCGGCGACGCCGGCCGTCTCTTCGGCTCCGTCACCCCGGCCGACATCGCCTCGGCGATCAAGTCTGCCGGTGGTCCGGACGTCGACAAGCGTCGCGTCGAGCTCGGTTCGCCGATCAAGACGCTCGGTGGGCACCAGGTGTCCGTCCGTCTGCACCCCGAGGTTGCCGCGAAGCTCGGTATCGAGGTCGTTGCTGCCTAAGGGCACAGCTCAGCAGAGCTAGGTGAAGGGCCGCACCCCCTGGGTGCGGCCCTTCGTCGTGCTGCTCGCCGTTGTGTTCGTTGGGTCGTCGACGTGCGGCGATGGTCTTCGCGCCTGAAGGCGCCCTGTTTCACGTGAAACGAGGTGCAGGGTGCGTGGGCGGCTCCTGAGACCGGCCATCGAAGTCGGCCGTCGAAGGCGCGGAAGGGGCGCTCAGCGGGAGGCGCCGGTCACGATCCAGCGTCCTGACCGCATGCGCAGCCAGAGCGTCAGCAGGCGGACCACCATCATGAGGGCCATCGCCCACCACAGTGCGGTGAGGCCTCCTCCGAGGCTGGGGATGAGCAGAGCGACCGGGGCGAAGACCGCCAGAGTCAGGATCATGGCCCACGCGAGGTAGCGGCCGTCACCTGCTCCCATCAGCACCCCGTCCAGGACGAAGACCACCCCGGCGACGGGCTGGGAAAGAGCCACCACGAGCAGGGCGGGCAGCAAGGTGGCCCGTACGGAGGCGTCGGCGGTGAACAGCGGGATGAACAGAGGTCTGGCGAGCACGATCAGCAGCCCGAGGACCACGCCGGAGGCGATGCCCCACTGGACCATGCGGCGACATGCCTCTCGCGCCCCCTTGGCGTCGTCCGCACCCAGGTAGCGGCCGATGATGGCCTGTCCCGCGATGGCGATCGCGTCCAAGGCGAAGGCGGCGAGGCTCCAGAGCGACAGGATGATCTGGTGAGCGGCGATGTCCGTGTCACCGAGCCGAGCGGCGACGGCGGTGGCGATCATGAGCACAGCGCGGAGCGAGAGCGTACGGATGAGCAGAGGGGCGCCTGCCTGGGCGCTGGCCCTGATACCCGCGACGTCGGGACGCAGTGAGGCTCCGTGCCGGCGCGCCCCGCGCACCACGACGATCAGATAGGCAATGGCCATGCCTGCCTGGGCGATGACCGTGCCCCATGCGGAGCCGGCGATCCCCAGCCCGGCGCCGTAGACGAGTACGGCGTTGAGAGCTCCGTTGGCGGCGAACCCGCCGATGGCGACGTACAGCGGTGTACGTGTGTCCTGAAGTCCACGCAGGACCCCGGTCGCCGCCAGCACCACGAGCATCGCCGGAATGCCGAAACTGGAGATCCGTAGATAGGTGATGGCGTACGGGGCCGCGGTGTCGGACGCGCCGAAGACCTCGACCAGCCAGGGAGCCAGGGGAAGCGTGGCCGCGACGACGACGGCGCCGATCAGGAGCGCGAGCCAGATGCCGTCCATGCCCTGACGGATGGCGGACGCCAGATCTCCCGCGCCGACACGGCGGGCGACGGCGGCCGTCGTGGCGTAGGCGAGGAACACGAAGATGCTCACCGCGGTGGTCAGCAGGGCTGCCGCCACCCCGAGGCCGGCCAGTTGTGGAGTGCCCAGGTGGCCGATGATGGCGCTGTCCACGATGACGAAGAGCGGCTCCGCCACGAGCGCGCCGAATGCCGGGACGGCGAGTGCGATGATCTCGCGGTCGTGTCGTCGGCGGGAGGGCGGCTGCGCTGCGGAGGCCTTGGTCATGGGGGTCAATCTAATCTTCCACAGGTAAGAGATGCAATGCGCTCGTGGTCCTTACTTCTCCCTGGGTTTCAGGTTCGGCCGGTGGTCGGTTCCGGTGATCTTGTGCCGGGGGCAAAAGTTTTTCTCCCCCACAGCCGGTGGACGGAGAAAGGCCAGGTCAAAGCGGTCAAGCCTGGCCGCGTATGAGTTTGTCCACAGTGCTGTCCCCCGGTCCGTGCACAGGATCCGACGGGTTCTCCACAGCATCTGGTCCGTCGTCCACATGCCCTGTGGATAACCAGATTGGCTGACGGTGGAGACCGGCCTACCGTGGTGCGGCGCCCGCACTCCGTTCCGGCTTGGAAACCAGCAGAACTTGACGCGCCGGAACCGGAGTCGGGCGTCTTGTTTGTCGGTGCCGTGCCGTAAGAAAGAGTGGCACGGCTAGGTCCGCGAAGCGGACGGGAGGAGGTGGCCCGGTGAGCATTCCCGAGCCTTTGGACGATCCCTGGGCCGATGTCGGTCCCAGTGACCGTCTGCCCGTCTCCCGTCAGCGCCGCGGGGAGGGCAAGGGGCGCGACGAGCAGCACGAGCGAGGCCGGGAGAGCGGCTGGGACGGCGGGTCGTCGGGCTTCGAGCGGGTGCCTCCGCAGGATCTCGACGCCGAGCAGTCCGTCCTCGGCGGCATGCTGCTCTCCAAGGACGCCATCGCCGACGTCGTGGAGATCATCAAGGGCCACGACTTCTACCGTCCGGCACACGAGACGGTCTACACGGCGATCCTCGACCTGTACGCCAAGGGGGAGCCCGCCGACCCGATCACCGTGGCGGCCGAGCTGGTCAAGCGCGGCGAGATCACCAAGGTCGGCGGGGCGCCGTACCTGCACACGCTGGTGCAGTCGGTGCCTACCGCGGCCAACGCCTCGTACTACGCCGAGATCGTCCATGAGCGGGCCGTCCTGCGGCGCCTCGTGGAAGCCGGCACGAAGATCACCCAGATGGGATACGCGGCCGACGGCGACGTCGACGAGATCGTGAACTCGGCGCAGGCCGAGATCTACGCCGTCACCGAGCAGCGCACCAGCGAGGACTACCTGCCGCTCGGCGACATCATGGAGGGCGCTCTCGACGAGATCGAGGCCATCGGTTCCCGCAGCGGTGAGATGACCGGTGTGCCGACCGGCTTCACCGACCTCGACGCCCTGACGAACGGCCTGCACCCCGGCCAGATGATCGTCATCGCGGCCCGTCCCGCCATGGGTAAGTCGACCCTCGCCCTGGACTTCGCCCGCGCGTGCTCGATCAAGAGCAACCTCCCGAGCGTGATCTTCTCCCTGGAAATGGGGCGCAACGAGATCGCGATGCGCCTCCTGTCCGCCGAGGCCCGGGTCGCCCTGCACCACATGCGCTCCGGCACGATGACCGACGAGGACTGGACGAGGCTCGCCCGTCGCATGCCGGACGTGTCGGCCGCGCCGCTCTACATCGACGACTCGCCGAACCTCTCCATGATGGAGATCAGGGCGAAATGCCGACGCCTCAAGCAGCGCAACGAACTCAAGCTGGTGGTCATCGACTATCTGCAGCTGATGCAGTCGGGTGGGGCCAAGAGGGCCGAGAGCCGTCAGCAGGAGGTCTCGGACATGTCGCGAAACCTCAAGCTGCTCGCCAAGGAGCTGGAGCTTCCCGTCATCGCCCTCTCGCAGCTGAACCGTGGTCCCGAACAGCGCACGGACAAGAAGCCGATGGTCTCCGACCTCCGCGAGTCCGGTTCCATCGAGCAGGACGCCGACATGGTGATCCTGCTGCACCGGGAGGACGCGTACGAGAAGGAGTCCCCCCGCGCGGGCGAGGCGGACCTGATCGTGGCCAAGCACCGTAACGGCCCGACGGCGACGATCACGGTGGCGTTCCAGGGCCACTATTCCCGCTTCGTGGACATGGCCCAGACCTGAGTGTTCCCTGCGGGGTCTCGGATTGCGTGGCCGGATCTCACGGCCGACGGCCGAGCGATGGCATGTCCGCCACGAATCCGAGACCGGCAGGTCAAGCCGTTCGTTCGTAGAGGTGATCGGGCCGTGATGCCGGTGCCCGGCATCCGCCGGTCCGCTCAGGTGGACCGGATCTGCGGGAAGTCGCTCAGCGCCTTGTCTCGTATCTGGTCAGGACCACGCCGTCGGGAAACGTCCGCGTCTCCACCAGATTCAGGTTCACCCAGCTGTCCAGCACGGTGAAGAACGGCGTGCCGCCGCCCACCAGGACCGGCGCGGTGGCCAGCACGTACTCGTCGATCAGCCCGGCCCGCATGGCCGCCGCGGCGAGCGTCGCGCCGCCGATGTCCATCGGGCCGCCGTCCTCGGCCTTGAGCCGGGTGATCTCGGCGACCGCGTCTCCGGGGACCAGGCGGGTGTTCCAGTCGGTCCTGTCGATCGATGAGGAGAACACCACTTTCGACATGTCCCGCCAGCGGCGCGCGAACTCGATCTCCGCCGGGGTGGCGCCGGGCTGCTGGTCACCGGTCGGCCAGTACGAGCTCATCGTCAGCCACAGCTTGCGCCCGTACAGCGTCAGGTCGGTCGCCCGCAGCTGGTCGGACCAGTACTGGAACAGCTCGTCGCTCGGCACGCTCCAGCCGATGTCGTCGCCGGGGGCGGCGATGTAGCCGTCCAGGCTCAAGTTCATGCCGTAGGTCAGTTTCCGCATGACGCCAGCCTTCCGTGAGTGGGTCTCACGCGTACAGACCGACACGGCGCGGGAAACTCATCGGAGGACCTCGTCGGAGATCGGCATGTCGTCGGCGGCGAGACCCCCTGTGCCCGCGGCTCTCGGAAGCCGTGTGGCCCCCGGGCGGCCGTGCCGGGGCGACAGGGACCCAGGCACCTCCGCTCACGGCATGCATTCCGCGAGCAGGCCGACGACGTCGTTCCAGGCCCGCCGAGCGTGCTGCGGGTGGTGGCCGACGCCCGGGAGCACGGTCTGGTCGACCGGCGGGTGGTGGAAGGCGTGCAGGGCGCCGCCGTAGACCACGAGGCGCCAGTCGACGCCTGCGGCCTGCATCTCGGCGGCGAACGCGTCCCGTTGTTCCGCCGGCATGATCGGGTCCTCCGATCCGACCCCGGCCCACACAGGGCAGCGGATGCGTGCGGCATCGCCTGGAGGGCCCGTCGTCAGTGCGTTGACCGTCGCGATGGCACGCAGGTCGACCCCGTCGCGCCCGAGTTCCAGGGCGATCGCGCCCCCGGTGCCGTAGCCGACAGCGGCGATGTTGCGGGGATCCGTCCGCGGTTCGGCACGCAGCACGTCCAGCGCCGCGTGGCCGATGTTCCGCATCCTGTGGGGATCGGCCAGGAGCGGGTTCACACGGGCCAGCATCTCCTGGGGGTCGGTGAACCAGTGCCCGCCGTGGATGTCGAAGGCCAGGGCCACATAGCCCAGTTCGGCAAGGGCGTCCGCGCGTCGGCGCTGGAAGTCGTTCAGACCTGGACCCTCGGGCCCGATCAGTACGCCCGGCCGTCGAGCGGTACCGGCCGGGAGCGCCAGATGTCCGATCATCGTCATGCCGTCGGCCGGATACTCGACCGTGCGTGTCGTCACCGTAGTCATGGTCCGGACGTTAGTGAGGACGAGGGCCGGTCGGGGCGGACTTGTCCGTCAGCAGAAACGGGGGCGAGCCCGGCAGAAACGGGAACGGGGGCACCACGCTCTCCTGGGCGGCCTCCCCGGAACGCCTCCTGGCTGCACGCGTGCCTTCCCGGTCGCCATGAACCGGCGGGCGAGCGACCCAACCGGGGTACCCCCGCGCCGACTTCGAGGACACCGGCGGAGGCTTGCGCGATCACTGTGGCTGAAGCAGTGTGAGCGCGGTTATCGTGCCGGAACCCGCGGTGTGGTCCGTTCACGGCCGACAAGCCTTTTACGAACGGGGATCCATGCGCAAGCTCACGTACTTCGTCGCCTGCTCGATCGACGGCTTCATCGGGGATCCGGCCGGTGACGCCTCCTCGATGATGTCCTACGTCACCGAGGAGTTCCTGGAGTTCCTGAAGTCGGAGTATCCCGAGACGATCGCGGTGCAGGGGCGCGAGATCCTGGGAGTCGGTGACGCCAGGAACCAGCGTTTCGACACCGTGGTCCAGGGGAGGGCCAGCTATCAACTGGCCCTGGACGCGGGCATCACCAGTCCGTACGGCCAGATGCGGGAGCTGGTTGCCTCGCGGTCACTCGGTGAGTCCCCCGATCCGAATGTGGAGATCATCTCCGAGGACCTGGTCGGCCGGATCAGGAAGCTCAAGGCGGAGGAGAGCGGCCAGGACATCTGGCTCTGCGGAGGCTCCCGGCTGGCCGGTGAGCTGATCGACGAGGTCGACGAACTCGTCGTCAAGACCTATCCGCAGGTGTACGGAGCGGGCATGCCGATGTTCGGGACGGAGTTCGCGGCCATCGACTTCACTCTGGAGAGTGTGCGCACCTTCGACAACGGCGTGCTGGTCAGGACGTACAGCCGTATCCGCTGAGCCCGGACACCGTGTCCTGCCGGGCATGGGGCGCGGCTGATGCCGACAGGGGCCGGCGGCGCCCGGTAAATGGGTTCGTCACGCGGTGAGGGCCCGGGTCATCCTTGGGCATGACCTCATCCGATGCACTGCTTTCCAGTACCCGCCGAGCCCTGCTGCACCGCATCGCCAGGGCGCAGGCCGAAGGCCGGACCCCGTCCCTCGCCGCCGCCGTCCAGCGCGAGGGGCGGGTCGCCTGGAGTGGTGCGCGGAGCTGCGTGGACGGCCATGAGCCCGACGGCGACACGCAGTACAGGATCGGCTCCATCACCAAGACGTTCACCGCGGTTCTGGTGATGCGTCTGCGCGACGAGGGGCTGCTCGATCTGGACGACCAGCTGGAGAAGCATCTGCCCGGTACGGGGGCCGGGCAGGCGACCATCTTCCAACTGCTGGGACACAGCGCAGGTCTGGCGGCCGAGACGCCGTCCCCCTGGTGGGAGCGGACGCCGGGGAGCACCCGCCCCGAGCTGGCCGATGTGCTCGGTGAGAGGCCGGTGGTCCACCCGGCGGGGCACGGGCACCATTACTCGAATCCCGGCTACACCCTGCTCGGTTCGCTCGTCGAGGAACTGCGCGGTGCGACGTGGGCGGAAGTGCTGCGCCGCGAGATCCTGGAACCGCTGGGCATGGATCGTACGGCTCCGCACGCGTCGGCTCCGCACGCGGGAGGATGGGCGGTCCACCCATGGGCGGATGTCATGCTGCCCGAGCCGGCCGAGGACCTGGGGCTGATGGCGCCCGCGGGGCAGCTCTGGTCGACCACCACTGATCTTCTCCGGTTCGCCTCTTTCCTGGCGCGGGGTGATGAACGCGTGCTGAGTGCGTCCTCGGTCGAGGAGATGCGTGCCCCCGCCGCCCCGCCCGAGGCCGGCGACTGGACAGGAGCCTATGGGCTCGGCCTCCAGTCGGTACGGCGGCAGAGTCGCACACTCATCGGCCACTCGGGATCGCTGCCGGGCTTCCTCGCCACCCTGTGGTTCAGCGTCGAGGACGACGTGGCTGCCGTGGTGCTCTCCAACGCCACCTCGGGTCCGCTCACGGGGACGGTCGCGGGGGACCTCGTGGAGATCGTCGCCGAGGCGGAGCCGAGGATCCCGGAACCCTGGCGCCCCATGCCCGAGGTCGACGAGGAGCTGCTGGCGCTGACCGGTCCCTGGTACTGGGGGACCTATGCGTACGGCCTGAAGCTGCTGGCGAACCGCGGCCTGGAGCTCCTCCCGTTGCGAGGCCCCGGCCGGTCTGCACGCTTCAGGGCGTGCCCGGACGGGACGTGGACGGGCCTCAACGGTTACTACGCGGGAGAGACGCTCCGGGCCGTGAGAGCCGACGACGGCTCGGTGGACCACCTCGATCTGGGTTCGTTCGTCTTCACCCGGGAGCCGTACGACCGGAGCGCCGCTGTCCCCGGCGGTGTGGACGACGGTGGTTGGCGAGGTCTTCCCGTCTGAGCGCGCCGGTCCGCCGTTTCACGTGAAACGGCGGACCGGCCGGGCCGGGCGTGGGCCCTTTCGCTCCACGAGGACGGCTCAGGCCGTCAGCTCGCGCTCCAGAGGCGTACGGAAGCGGGGAGTGACCCGGGCTTCGCCCACCCATGCCGACAGTCGGGAGGCCTCCGCCTCGATGAGCTCTGCGGCCTCCCTGCCCACATCGGAGAGCAGCCGCCAGACCGGCTCGCCGTCTGCCCGCTGAGCCCAGCCGCCGACGATCTCGCCGTTCCACCAGACCGTGGGCCCGATGTTGCCGGCGCGGTCGAAGAGCGCGGGACGGTGGGCGGCGGGCAGGTGAAACCCGCGGTCCGCCCATCCCATCGCGCTCGGGTCCAGGCCGGGCAGCAGAGCAGCCCAGGGCTCGGGGGTGGGCTCCGCGTCGTGGTCGCCCGGGGCCACCCAACCGGACGCTCCGCTGTCGAGCAGAACCTCTTCGGCACCGCAGGCGGCCAGAGCCGCACGCGTCTGGCGGATGCCCCAGCCCGTCCACCACTTGAGGTCGGCCTCCGTCGCGGGGCCGTACGAGCGGAGCCAGCGGCCGGCGACGTCGGCCCGTGCCCGGTCGGGGTCGGCGGTGGGCCAGGGCTCGGAGGCCGTCCAGCGGAACTGGCTGGAGGTCCAGGAGCCGCGTGGCCGGTCCCGCCGGATGCGCCCGTCGGCGGCCAGAACCCGGATCACACGGGAGGCCACGCCCTGCACCGTCTCCTGCTTGGTGCCGGGGAAGGCGGTGATCTTCGTCCGCAGCGCCGGTACGGCGGCTGAGAGCTCGCTTCCCGTGGCCTGGCCGAGGGAGGCCAGAGCGGCCACGGTGTCCCGCTCGGTGTCGGCGAGCCACCGTTCGTCCAGCCCTTGCCCGTCCTCTCGGAGATGCTTGAGGAGCCGGCGGCGCTCGTCGGCTGCCACGGAACGGGCGTTGGACGCGTCGACGGCGGGCGCTACCTCCGTGGACATGGTGAAGAGGGTGTTCCGCATGGACAGCAGCCGCACCAGGGAGACGTCCTCGTAGAGCGCCCGCTCCACCGCCGCGACCGAGGGATCGGCCAGCCTCGCGCACGCGGAGAGGTACACGGTGGCGGCATCGGTCGCGTGCAGGGCCACCACGGCGTCGGCCACCGTGACCACGGAGGCCGCCCGCACGGAGGGAGCCAGCAGATGGCGTCGGCCGAGCCTGGCCCGGCGCTGTTCGTCGTCGATGCGCTGCACGTGCTTCCTTCCGCAGTGCTGAGAGCCGCCGCCCGGAGGCACAGGGTCAGAGTGCGAGTTTGAACCCCACATGGCTCGGGGTGAACCCGAGCCGCTCGTAGAAGCGGTGGGCGTCGGTGCGGCTCGCGTCCGACGTCAGCTGCGCCAGCTGGCAGCCTTGGCGCCGGGACTCGTCCACCGCCCACTGGATGAGCTGGGTACCGAGGCCGCTGCTCCGTTCATCGGCGTGGACGCGGACGCCCTCGATGACCGACCGGGTCGCGCCTCGCCTGGACAGCCCGGGCACGATCGTGAGCTGGAGGGTCCCCACGACGCGCGTCTCGCGCACCGCCACCACCAGGTGCTGGTTGGGATCGCCGGCCAGCCGCCGGAAGGCGGCGTCGTACGGGGCGAGGTCGTCCAGGGACTCACGCTGTGCACCGAGGGGGTCGTCGGCGAGCATGGCCACGATGGCCGGGATGTCGGTGAGTGCCGCGGGGCGTATGTCGAGATCGTTCATGATCGGCAGACTACGCAAACCGTCCGGTTCAGGCGGGGACCTTGAGTGCCTCGACCGTACGGACCAGAGGGGCGAGCTCCGGATTCTCGGCGGCCTCGTCCAGTGCCGCGCGCAGCGCGGTGTCGTTGGTCGGCCTGGCCTGGCTCAGCAACTCGAGCCCCGCTTCGGTGACGTCCGTGTAGATGCCTCGCCGGTCCGTGTCGCACAGATACCGGGTGAGCAGGCCCCGGTCCTCGAGTCGTGTGACCAGCCGGGTGGTGGCGCTCTGGCTCAGCACCACGGCGTCCGCGACCTGCTTCATCTGCAGGTGGCCGCCCGTGCCGCTGTGCTGGCGGCTCAGGACGTCGAGCAGCGAGAACTCGCGAGCGCTGAGGTCGTGGTGAGACTGCAGCGCCCGTTCGATGCGGGCCTCGATCTTGCCGTGGAGCAGGGAGAGGGCGCACCAGCTCTGGGCGAGGGCCGTCAGTGCGGGATCGGTCGCTGTCATGGGTCTCTCCTCCGGGCGGGAGCTGCTTGCCTCCAGGATAGGGCACGTACGCAATAGCCCGCGTTTGCAATTATCAGGCGTCTGCAATTATTGTGGACGCTCGTAAGGTGCACGCGCAATCTTCAGGGAAGGTGAACCCATGCCGCTCGCGCTCCTCGCCCTCGCCATCGGGGCATTCGGTATCGGAACCACCGAGTTCGTGATCATGGGGTTGCTCCCTGATGTCGCGGCGGACTTCCAGGTCTCGATCCCGACCGCAGGGTTCCTGGTGACCGGCTACGCGCTCGGCGTCGTACTCGGCGCTCCGCTCATGACGTTCCTGGGCACCCGGGTGACCCGCAAACGCATGCTGATGGTCCTGATGGGCCTCTTCATCGTCGGCAACATGGTCTCCGCACTCGCCCCGGTGTTCGGGGTCATGCTCGCCGGCCGGGTCATCGCCTCACTCGCCCACGGAGCCTTCTTCGGCATCGGTTCGGTCGTGGCCGCGGACCTGGTCGCCCCGGCGAAGAAGGCCGGTGCCATCGCCATGATGTTCACCGGGCTCACTGTCGCCAACGTCGTCGGAGTCCCCTTGGGGACGTACGTCGGCCAGAACTTCGGCTGGCGCATCACATTTCTCGTCGTCGCCGCACTCGGCGTACTGGGGCTCCTCGGTGTGGCGAAGCTTATTCCCGAGCAGCCCAAGCCCGAAGGCGTGCGCATCCGCCACGAACTGGCCGCATTCCGGAACGTCCAGGTGCTGCTCGCCATGGCGATGACCGTGCTGGGCTTCGGTGGCGTCTTCGCGGCGATCACCTACATCACGCCGATGATGACGGAGACCGCCGGCTACGCGACGTCATCCGTCACCTGGCTGCTGGTGCTCTTCGGGCTCGGCATGGTCGGCGGGAACCTGCTCGGAGGGAAGTTCGCCGACCGTCATCTGATGCCGATGCTCTATGTGTCGCTCGGTGCGCTTGCCACGGTCCTGGCCCTGTTCACCCTGACCGCACACAACAAGGTCGCCGCCGCGATCACCATCGTCCTCATCGGAGGACTGGGTTTCGCGACCGTGCCCCCGCTCCAGAAGCGTGTACTCGACCAGGCCGCGGGCGCGCCCACCCTGGCGTCGGCAGTCAACATCGGGGCCTTCAACCTCGGCAACGCGCTCTCCGCCTGGCTCGGCGGGATCGTCATCGCGGCAGGTCTCGGATACACCGCGCCCAACTGGGTCGGCGCGGCTCTGGCTGCCTCGGCACTGCTTCTGGCGCTGCTCTCCGGTGCGCTCGAGCGCCGCACGGTCACCCCAGGCCGGCTGGTCGCGACACACTCTCCCGAGCCGGCCGCAGCCGTCGGCCCCGGCGAGTCGGTCCCCACGGCTTCAGCACCGATATCGCGGTGACGAAGAGATAGGTGGCCGTGGCCACCGAGGGCGCGATGACGAGGTCGATGTCAGCAGCGCCCCGGGCCGCGGCCTCGTCGATCGCCGGGCGTAGGGCGAAGACCGACAGGCCCGCTGTGATCAGCGTCAGCCAGAACTTCGCCCAGACCCACCGGTGCCTGGCCAGGCCCCACGAGGTGCCGAGCGCCAGGGCCAGGCCGCTGACCAGGGACAGAAGAGCGACCGGCACGACGAGCCAGTCGCTGAAGACCTTCATGGCACGGGTGGCTGCCTCGGCCGTAGCGGCGTCGTGGGTGAGGAACGCGGTGAGGCCCAGAGCGAGCAGCCCCACAGTGAGGCCCAGCCAGCCCACGGAGACGGCCACATGGGCGACGAGGATGCTTCGGCGAGCCGGACGCTTGAGTGGTTTCACGTGAAACACAGTGGCAAGCACGTAGCGCCAGGTCATCTGACAGCGGGAGTATCCGCGTCTACCGGCCCGGGCGTACACGCAGTGCCGGGCTACCGGGCTCGGCCCGCCCGGGTGCTGGGTCGCGGGCATCAGCCCGCGGGTCGGGTACCGGGTATCAGCCCAGGTCCGGTGCGTGCATCGCTCGCACGCCCTCGATGTTGCCGTCCAGGTAGTGCCGCAGGGACAGTGGCACGAGATGGACGGCCGCGATACCGACGCGGCTGAAGGGCACGCGCACGACCTCGTACTCCCCACACGGTTCGTCGATCTCCGGGCCGTGCCGGAGCGACAGGTCCATGGACGCCAGTCGGCAGACGAAGAAGTGCTGCACCTTCACGCCCGTGACGCCGTCACCCGCGATGTGTTCGACGGTGTCGACGAAGCAGGGAACGACGTCGACGACCTTGGCGCCGAGTTCCTCGTCGAGCTCGCGGTGCAGCGCTTCGACGACGGTGGCGTCCTCCGGCTCGACGCCGCCACCGGGCGTGAGCCAGTACGGGTCTACTCCTGGCTTTGTCCGTTTGATGAGGATGAGGTCGTCGCCGTCGAGCAGGACGGCCCGTGCTGTGCGCTTGACCACTGGACGTTCGGTCATGGCAAGAGAGTGGCCCAGGAAACCCGGTCTGAAACTCCCCTGAGCCGACCGGTCACCAGTCCACGGCAGCGCGCACCAGCCACTCGTGCGCCCGCGCGATGTGCGGGAGACCGAGTGTGCCGGTGCGCGCGACGAGGAAATACGTGCGGAGCGGCGGCACCGGCGGGTCGAGCAGCGCCACGACCTCACCCCGCTCAAGTGCGGCGGCGCAGAGATAACGCGGCAGTACGGCGAGGCCGGCGCCCGCTGCCGCGCATTCCAGCACGCTGCGGAGATCCGGCGCGATCACGGCGGCGGAAGCGGCGGGGCGGCTGTCGAACACGGCTGCCCAGTAGCGGGCGACCAAGGGGAGACTTTCGTGCACCTCCACGACCGGAAGCTGTTCCAGGATGACGGGCCCCTTGTGCCGCAACGCCCCTGGCCCCAGGCGCCCGGCCCAGCGGGGCGCCGCGACCAGCACGTGTTCCTCGTCGCAGAGTGTGGTGGAGGTGAGCAGCCCACCGCGCGGACGGGCTGTGGTGATGGCCAGATCATGGTGTCCTGCGGCCAGGCCCTCCAGCGCCTCCTCGGAATGGGCGAGGAAGCTGCTGCGCAGGGCGAGCCCTTGGGCGACCAGCGGGGTAAGGGCGGGCAGCGCACGCATGGACGTGAATTCCGGAGGCCCGGCCAGGTGCAGGGTCCGTACCCCGGACTCCTCGTCGAGTCCGGCCTCGACGATGTCGACCAGCGCGTCCAGGTGCGGCGCGGCCCGGTGCGCGAGCTCGTCGCCGACCGTGGTCGGGGTGACTCCGCGGGCCCTGCGCAGGAACAGAGGGCGTCCCAGCTGGCGCTCCAGCGTCCGTATCTGCGAGGTCACGGCCGGCTGGGAGAGACCGAGCAGCGCGGCTGCCCGGGTGAAGGAACCGGCTCGGTGCACGGTGACGAACGTGCGGAGCAGGGCCAAGTCCATGGTTCGCCCCCCTCCGACACTGCGCCAGCCCGCACCGTCCGTCGCGATCGCCCAACCATAAATATGTCGATAGGCCGCTGTCGCTACTGTGATTGGACACTGACGCACAGTCAACTAGCCTTGTCCAGGCGGTTCTCGGCGCTGGAACCGGGGCGGTCCGAGCCATGAGGGGGGAGGCCCGGACCGCTCGTCCCGGGCGGGGCCGGTCCGGTGGACGGGGACGCCCGTCCCGGACCGGCCCCGCCAGGACCGGTCGTGCTCAGGGGGAGCGCGTCGGTCAGAGCGCGGCCTCGTCGAGCGCGCGCACGACGTCCGCCAGCAGGTCCTCGGGGTCCTCCGCTCCCACCGAGAAGCGGACGAAGCCCTCCGGCACGGCGTCTCCGCCCCAGCGCGCCCGGCGCTCGGCGGTGGAACGCAGTCCGCCGAAACTCGTCGCGTCGTCGACCAGTCGCAGCGCGGCCAGGAAGCGCTCAGCGGTGTCCGCGTCGGCCAGCACGAAGGAGACCACGGAGCCGAAGCGCCGCATCTGCCGGACGGCGGTCGGATACGAGGGGTCGCCGGGCAGCCCTGGGTAGCGCACCCCCGACACGTCCGTCCGCTCGGCCAGCACCTCGGCCAGGGACAGCGCGGTCGCGCACTGACGGTCGACGCGCAGCTGGAGGGTGGCCAGCGAACGGTGTGCGAGCCAGGCCTCCATGGGGCCGGGGATCGCCCCGACCACCTTGCGCCAGCGGCGCACGCCCGCAGCGAGCTGCGGATCCCGGCAGGTCACATGGCCGAGCAGGATGTCCCCGTGGCCCGTCATTCCCTTGGTGTCGCTGGCCACGGAGAAGTCCGCGCCCAGTTCGAGGGGGCGCTGTCCCAGCGGGGTGGCCAGGGTGTTGTCGACGGCGACGAGCACACCCGCCGCACGGGCCGCCTCGACGAGCCTGCGGACGTCACAGACGTCGAGTCCGGGGTTGGAGGGGGTCTCGATCCAGAGGAGCTTCGCACCCTGCAGGAGCTCCAGCTGGGCATCGCCGCCGGTGGGCGCGGTCCGCACCTCGACGCCGTACGCCTCCAGCTGTTCCCGCACCAGAGGAAGAGCCTGGTAGCCGTCGTCCGGGAGGACCACGACGTCGCCCGCGCGCGCCTGGGACAGCAGCACGGCGGAGACGGCCGCCATGCCGGAGGCGAAGACCGTCGTCTCGACCTGCTCCCCCGGCGCCTCCAGCTCGCCGATGGCCCGCTCCAGGTGGGTCCAGGTCGGGTTCGTCTCACGGCCGTAGGTGTAGGGGCCGACCGGTTCTCCGGACAGGTGGAAGTGCGCGGCGAAGACCGGACCGGGAAGGGTGGGTTCGTACTGTTCCGGCGCCGGCAGGCCCGCTCGTACCGCCAGTGTTCCGTCGCCCGTGGTGCTCATTCTTGATTCCTCATCTCTCCCCGGCGTTCACCGGACCGCTCTGCACTGTGTCACCAGGGGACGGATCAGTCCTCGTCGGGGAGCACGACATTGAGGGCCCAGGACACGACCGAGATGATCAGACCGCCCAGCACAGCCGTCCAGAAGCCCTCGACGTGGAAGTTCAGATCGACGAGGTCGGCCAGCCAGGAGGTCAGCAGCAGCATCAGCGCGTTGACCACGAGTGTGATCAGGCCGAGCGTCAGGATGAACAAGGGGAGCGTGAGCAGCTGCACGACCGGCTTGACGACGAAATTCACCAGGCCGAAGAGGAGCGCCACCAGGACCAGGGTGAGCGCCTTGCGCCCGGTGTCGTCCCCGGTGAGCGTGATGTCCTGGAGCAGCCAGATGGCCACGGCCAGCGCACCCGCGTTGGCGATCGTCTTGACTACGAAATTCTTCATGTGTCTGATCGTGGCAGACATGATCGGTGGCGGACACCGGCACAGCAGACCGGCACGGGCGCGAGGGGCGGACGGACGATGAAGGCATTCAGACTCGACGAGCTGGAGGCGGAACGCGCCGCCAACGACGGTGCTTATCTGCAGTTCATCCGGGAACGCAACATGTCGGTCGGCCTGTACGCCCTCGACGCCGGCGAGCTCGACCCTCAGCAGCCGCACAAGCAGGACGAGGTGTACTTCGTCGTGAGTGGGCGCGCCTCGATCACGGTCGGCATGGAGACCACTCAGGTGGGGCGGGGGAGCGTCGTCTACGTACCGGCGGGGACGGCCCACAAGTTCCACCACATCACCGAGGACCTCCGGGTGATGGTGGTCTTCTCGCCGCCGGAGGGCTGAGCGACCCGAGGTCTCCCTGGTGCCGGGCGCTCGCGGACCCGGGCGTTCCCTAGGGGATCGCTCAGGGGACTTCAAGGGCTCCCGGCACCCCGCCGGCCCCCCTCGCGCCTCTAGCATCGAAGCAGCAGGAACTCACAGAGACGAGGTAGCGGCGATGGCGGTGCGGGAGATTTTCGCGGGGATGCCCTGGTGGGTGAAGTGGGTCGCGGTGCCCCTCATCGCGATCGTGGTGTTCGGCGGACTGATCGCCAGTGTGATCGGCTTCGTCATCGGCCTGCTGTTCAAGGTGCTGGTCTTCGTCGTCCTGGTCGGCGGTCTGGTCTTCGTGGTGCGGAAGTTCCTGTCCTCCTCCGAGCGCAGCGACCGTACGCCTGCCGGC
>Ga0247818_10001205_pt1 | contig 16255 bp, 14 predicted proteins | sample 13C_Glucose_Day1_FD_192424 | JGI IMG/M metagenome (GOLD analysis project Ga0247818, IMG submission 192424) | Soil microbial communities from agricultural site in Penn Yan, New York, United States - 13C_Glucose_Day1 | ecosystem: Environmental > Terrestrial > Soil > Agricultural land | place... | reverse complement strand
CGGTCAGTGATTATGAGGTGATTCGCAGTCAGGGGTTGCCGTTGTATTCGATCCGCGATGGCAAGGTGCTGATGAAGCGCACGATGCCGGTGGTGGAGTTCAGTGGGCTGAGCTGAAGTATGCGTTGACAGGATTGGTACCATCGCGAGCAGGCTCGCTCCTACAGTGGTTTAACGTCGTTCATAAAACCTGTGGGAGCCTGCTCGCGATGGCTGTTTCAGAATCAATCGATCATTCGAGCCCTGCCAAACAGGCTGACCCGACTCAACTCCCCCAACTCTTGCTCCAGCAAGATCGGCGCCGTACCGCCCGGCATCGTCACTTTGACCTCACCGGCACTGACCCAACCGACCCGCCACGCCGCACACGCCACCGCGCTGGCGCTGGTGCCCGAGGACGCCGTGGGCCCCTCGCCGCGCTCGAACACACGCGCGGTAATGTGCCCTTCAGACTCCAGCATCGCCCATTGCAGGTTGATCCCCGCCGGGCAGGGTTTACCTGCGCCGGTCGGCATGGCATAGGCAATGCGCGTCAGCTCTTCGCCCAGCGCTGGCTCGCGCATTTGCTCATTGCTCGGCAAGGCATCGGCGCTGTCCACCAGCGTCACGCAATGCGGATTGCCGACCCGCGCGAACTGACTGCGCGACCATGCACTATTGAGTGCCGACAATTGTTTAACGTGGCTGAGTTCGCGGTCATTGAACATGACCACTTCAACCCCGTGGGCACTGACCGCCGAAGGTCCGAATCCCGGCTGGCCCAGATCGAGCCAGAAACCTTGTACCCCCTCGACCTGCGCAGCTTTCACTGAAGTCTGCCCCGGCGAAGGCGTATCAGCCTTATCGTGGTGAACCCTGAGCAGACTGGCTTCGCTCTGCGGCAACAGCCCTTGATCACTGAGGGCCTGGGAAAAAATCGTCAGCCCGTTGCCGCTGCGCTCGGCCAGGGTGCCATCGGTGTTGACGATCAACAGATCAAAGGGCGATGACGATTGAAACGGGCCCACCAGCAAACCATCGCTGCGATGCTCCTTGCTGCCGACCGGTTGTGTGCCGGGAGCCCAGCCGCAACAGGCTTCTATGGCCGCCTGCGCCCAGGCCTCACGGCTTTGCGCCGCGCGGCTGGCCTGCTCGGGCACCGCTATACCCTGCTCCCGCAACTCCTCGGGTGCCACCACTATGTAGATATTGCCCCGTGCATCGTACCGCTGCGCCATGACACCCTCCCCCAGCTGTATTGGATTGCCTCAACATATCGCGAAACAGCCCGGGGCTGTGCAACGATGTCACCCTGATTGACCGGCAAAGCATCCGGACTCTGATCGAACCCCATAGGTATTTTCCTGTCCTTTGGGAACGTGCTTTTTACCAAGGATTGAAATGACCAGCCTGAATTCCCAACGCACATTCGTGCCCGGGCGCATGGAGCAAATGTCCACTCGCATCGCCTTCTTCATCGCCGGGGTCGGTATCGCTGCCTGGGCGCCGCTGGTGCCGTATGCCAAAGCCCGGGCCGGGCTGGATGAAGGCACCCTGGGCTTGTTGCTGTTGAGCCTGGGCGTAGGTTCGATTATGGCGATGCCCGTGGCGGGGATGCTGGCGTCACGCTTTGGTTGTCGGCGGGTGGCCAGCGGCGGCACCTTGCTGATCTGCGCGGCCCTGCCACTGCTGGCGACGGTGTCGTCGATTCCCGCGTTGATCGCGGCTCTGTTCATGTTCGGCGCCGGTCTCGGCACAGTGGATTCGACAGTGAACCTGCAAGCGGTGATCGTCGAGCGCGCCAGCGGCAAAAACATGATGTCGGGCTTCCATGGCCTGTTCAGCCTCGGCGGGATTGTCGGCGCGGCGGGGGTCAGCGGTCTGCTCGGCCTGGGCGCTTCTCCGCTGGGCGCGATGCTGGTGGTGGTCGTGCTGCTGTTGATCGCACTGGCCAGGGCCGTGCCGCATATGTTGCCCTATGGCAGCGAAAGCTCGGGGCCCGCGTTTGCCGTTCCCCACGGCATCGTCCTGTTCATCGGCGGCATGTGTTTTATCGTGTTCCTGGCTGAAGGCGCGGCGCTGGACTGGAGCGCGGTATTTCTGACCCAAGAGCGCGGCATCGACACTGCTTACGCGGGGCTGGGTTATGCGGCGTTTGCCTTGACCATGACCGTGGGGCGTTTGACCGGTGACGCAATCGTGCGTCGCCTGGGCCCGACGCGAGTGATTGTGTTCGGTGGGCTGACTGCGGCCGCCGGGCTGTTTCTGGCGACCTTCGCACCCAGCTGGGAGGCGGCGCTGGTGGGTTATACGTTACTGGGCGCCGGTTGCTCGAACATCGTACCGGTGCTGTACACCGCGGTGGGCAAGCAGACCGTCATGCCGCAAAGCATCGCCGTGCCGGCCATTACCACGCTGGGCTATGCGGGGATTCTCGCGGGGCCCGCGCTGATCGGCTTCATCGCCCACGCCAGCAGCCTGAGCTTTGCCTTTGCCTTGATGGCGGTGTTGCTGGTGGCGGTGGCGATTGGCGGTCGGGGGTTGAAGGTCTGAATTGCGCTTGTGATCGTTCCCACGCGTGGGAACGATCAATGCCCTGCCGAAGGCTGCGATCTTCTGATCTTCAGCCGTTTAGAACCCGACGCTGGCCTGCACAAAGAACGTACGCGGCGCCCCCACATACATCCCCGAGTTGTTGTCGCTGGAACGGGTGAAGTACTGCTTGTCGAAGATGTTTTTCACCCCGGCGCCGAGCTTGAGGTTCGACAACTGCGGACCGAAGTCGTAACCGCTGCGCACGTTCCAGGTGACGTAACCGGGGATATCGCCGTATTGACCATCGGCGGAGCCTTCGGTGATGTAGTCATTGCTGAAGCTGCCATCGGCGTTCACCGCCACACCCGGCGAGCGCTGCTCGGATTGGGCAAACATGTCCAGGTTGTGGGTCCAGCGATTGATGTCATAGCGCAGGCCAGCGGTTGCCACCTGGCGCGAGTAGAACGGCAGGTCACGGCCCTTGAAGCCGGGAATATCACCTTCATACACGGCGCGCGTGTAAGTGAACCCGGCGTTGGCGGTCAGGCCGTCGAGGCGCGGATCGAGGGCCGCCAGGTTGTAGTGCACCGAGGTCTCAACGCCCTGGTGGGTGGTCGCGCCCAGGTTGGTCCAGCCCGCATCGTTGCTGATGTACTGCAACTCTTTATCGAAGTCGATGTAGAACAGCGTCACTTCACCGCCCCACACGTCATCGTTGTAGCGCGTACCGAATTCGTAGGTCTTGGCCTTTTCCGGCTCCAGGCCATTGGCGGTTTCATTACCCGTGCCGCCCTGGCCGAGCTGGAAATACTGCAGGCTGCCGAACGAGGTTTCGTAGTTGGCGAACAGCTTCCACTCCTCGGAAATGTGATACATGACGCTCAGGGCCGGCAGCGGCTCGTTGCTTTCGATGCTGCGCTTTTTCTCCGGTACCGGCTTGCCCGCGTTGTCCAGTACCGGGCGGTCGTGCCAGTCGGTGCTGATGTGTTCGAAACGAATGCCGGGCGTGACCGTCCATTTGCCGACATCGATTTTGTTGTCGACATATACCGAGTTGGCTTCGGTCCCACCGGTACGGTCCTGATACACATGCCCGTCCGCGCCCGGACGTATCACCGGCTCGTTGTTGGCCAGGGCGACGCGGCTGGCCTCTTCGTGCATCGCTTCTTTGAGGTAGCGGTAACCGACACTGACTTCCTGAGTGGTCGACCCCACATCAAACACGTGGGAAACCCGTGGTTCGATGCCGAAGGTGTAATAAGTGCGCGGATAGGAGTTGAGGGTCTTGAGGTCTCGGGAGGCGATATTGCTGCCACGAAAACTGTCGGTGTAGTAAGTCAGCACTTCCGCCTGGGTGCGGTCGTCGATCTGCCGCAGCCACTTGAACGACACATCCTTGCGGCGGCCACTGAAGTTGTCGTGGTCGCGCACCGACTGGAACGGGTCGGCGTCGTACTGCGCCTGGTTCAGCCCGCCGGGCATGTCGGCCTTGGCGTCGTAGTAATGGAAGTTCAGGCTGAAATCGTCGACATCGGTCGGTGCCCAGTGGGTCTTGAGGATCACGTCGTCGATGTCATTGCCGTTGTTGCTCTCACGGTAACCGTTGCCGTTCACCCCGGAATACAACAGCGCCACGCCCATGCCGTTGTCGGCGGTGCCGCCGACAAATGCCGTGTCGATGTGCTTCCAGCCACCGTGCTGGGAGGTTTCCAGCGTACTGCCGATTTCTGCGGAGGCTTTTTCCGGAATTGCCCGGGTCACGAAGTTGATCACGCCGCCGACGTTCTGTGGTCCATAGCGCACCGAGCCAGCACCGCGTACCACGTCGATGCTGTCGAGGTTGCCGGAGGAAATCGGTGCCATGGACAGTTGAGGTTGGCCATAAGGGGCGAAAGCGGCGGGCACGCCATCGATCAACACCGTGGAGCGTGGCGACAGGCGAGAAGTCAGGCCGCGCACGCCGACGTTGAGGGAAATATCGCTGCCGCCAGTGCCGTTGGCGTCCTGCACCTGCACGCCCGGAACGCGCTTCAACACATCGCCGACGTTCATCGCGCCTTGCTCGATCATGGCCTCGCGACGAATCACGGTGCGCGCACCTGGGTGGTTCTGCACCACCGCAGCATCGGCATCGCCGAGCCAGTCACCGACCACCTTGATTTCGGTCGCACCGAGTTCCAACGGACCATTGATCGCCGCAGTCGGAGCCGGCATCAAGGTCACCGAGCCGTCATCGATCTGGTACTGCAGGCCGCTGCCTTGCAGCAACTGGCGCAGCGCGTCTTCCGGGGAAAGGTTGCCATCCACCGCCGGGGCCTGTTTGCCAGCGACCAGTTCAGGGCTGAAGAACACCTGCAGCGAGGTTTGCTGGCCCAATTGACTCAGGGCCTGACCCAGGGGTTGCGCCGGGATGCGGATCGCCTCGCCCGCATGGGCCTGGGGCAGCGCGATGTTGACCGACAGCGCGAGGGCCAGTGGCAACCATGGGAGTTTGTTGTTTTTAGCGGTGGATTTTTTCACGTCGAACGTAGTCCTGTGAATCGCAAGAGTGTGCGCTTGTTAATGCAAACCAGTTGCAGTTGAACAGGAAGACGATGAACTCGAAAAAAACCTGAATTTTATTTTGAAATTATTTCCTGGCTGCCGTCGCCAAGGGTACGAATGGCCACCGGCAGGATGTTCGGCAAGGCCTTGAGCAGCGCGTCGGTGTTGTCGGATTTGAACACGCTGGTCAGGCGCAGGTTGCCCACCGCCGGGCTACCGACTTTCAGTGGCTTGTCCCGATATCGCGAAACCTGCTCGGCGACGTCGGCCAGGCTGGCGTCGTTGAACACCAGTTTGCCGTTGCGCCAGGCCGTCAGCTCTGCCGGGTTGACGGCATAGGCAGGTGCGACCTTGCCCTGCGTGTCGACTTGAGTACCCAAGCCCGCTGTCAGGCTGATGAAATCGTTATCGGCAGCCACACGCCCCTGAACCTTGACGCTGCCCTGCTCCACCACGACCCGGGTTTCATTGCTGCCCCGACGCACATCGAAGCGGGTGCCGGTGACCGTGACCTTGCCACTCCCCGTCTCGACTACGAATGGCCGGTTGCTGTCGTGCTCGACGCTGAACATGGCCTCGCCCTCGGTCAACTCGATACCGCGACGATCCTTTTCAAAGCGCACCTGAATCCGGCTGCGGCTGTCCAGGTCGACCAACGAACCGTCCGGCAACGCCACCTGGCGGCGTTCGCCCGTGGCCGTGGAAAACTCTGCGGTGTAAGGAGCCGGGCGATTCAAGGTGCTGAACAAGCCAAGGCCGAGGGCCATCGCAACCACACTGGCGGCCACCGCGTAGCGCAGTACCGGGCGACGTTGGTGGCGTGCCGGCGGCGTTTCACACATGGCTCGCAAGCGTGCAGCCGGCACCAGGTCGGCGGCGCTCCACAGGCTTTGCAGCACTTCGAATTCATGGCGATGTTGGGGGTGTTCGTCCAGCCAGGCCTGGAACTGGCGGCGCAATTCAACGTCGCTGACCGGCTCCCGCAAACGCACAAACCACTGCGCCGCTTCGTCGCGAACCACTGTTTGCCCGCACGCACAATCACGAGTATCCATCATGGAAGTTCCTGTTTGGCTGGGGAGGAGATGGCGTGGGCCATCATGATTGCAACCCGTCCAGGCGATCGCGCAGATGCCGCAGGGTGCGGATCATATACTTTTCCACCATGTTCCTGGACAGTCCCAGGCGTTCGGCGATTTCTGCCTGGGTCAGGCCCTCGATTTTCTGCCAGACGAACACCTTGCGGCAGTTGACCGGCAGTTCGCCGAGCGCCCGTTCGATGGAGTCCGCCAGCTGGATCGCGTGCATGAAATGTTCCGGGTCATCGTTTGACGACACACCAAGATCAATCGCCTCGGACTCCATGGCGCCCCGCCGGTCCTCACGCCGATAACCATCCACCGCAATGTTGCGCGCGGTCTGGTGCAGATAGGCCCGAGGTTGCTGCACCGCCGCCGAATCCGCCTCGAGCACGCGCACAAAGGTATCGTGGGCCAGGTCCTCGGCCTGCTGACGGTTTCTCAGGCGGCGGGTCCAGGTGCCAACCAACTCTTCGTAATGCTCGAAAAAGCCGTGTCTGCGGGGCAACTTGAGGGTCATTGCGGTGTGCTGTGGAGACGGGGCGCGAATAGTAATGCGTCCTATTAACCCGAAGCAACGCCTTCCGTCACAATGGCAAAAGTGCTCCGTGCGCTTGCCAATCTGCCTTCCGTCAGGAAAGCTCGATAACGGCACACAGCCAAAGGATTCTGGCAGGAATCCCAATGCAGCCTTCAATGGGCTGTAGCAAAGTGCAGGCGTGCCTGTCACCGGCTTTCCCAGGAACTCACCCATGTTCAGCTCCAAAGCGTCCTTAAAACAAAAACCGCTCACCCGACTCGCTCTGGCCATCACCCTCGCCCTGCCATTCTGGGCGAACACTGCCCAGGCCCACGGCGGCCACGCCGAGATGGTGCCGCTGCAAGCGGGCCTTGAAGCGTTTGGCGCCACGGTCAAATGGGATGACTACGCCAATCTGTTCACCATTGCCAAGGACGGGGTCTACCTGCAGGTCAAGCCGAACAGCAAGGTGGCGATGCTCAACGGCAAGCCCATGGAGCTGACGGTGCCGGTGGTGTTCAAGGAGCATACGGCGTTCATGTCCAAGGACTTCATCAACCAGGTGTTCCAGTCCGGCCTGGACAAGACCTTTGTCGTCGAGACCCGCCCGAACCCGCTCAACCCTTTGAGCGCGGACGAGATCAACGCCGCAGTGGCCATCATCAAGAAATCGGAGCACTACCAGCCCGGTTTTCGCTTCACCGAAATCTCGGTCAAGACGCCGCCCAAGGATCAGGTGTGGAACTTCGTCTTTACCGGGCAAAACGTCGCCCAGTCGCGCCAGGCCAATATCGTGGTGCTGGACGGCAAGCATGTGATCGAAGCGCTGGTCGATCTCGACAGCAAGGCCCTGACTTCATGGCAACCGGTCGAAGGCGCCCACGGCATGGTGCTGCTGGATGACTTCGCCACCGTGCAGGCCGCCGTGGAGAACAGCCCGGAATACGCCCAGGCCCTGGCCAAGCGCGGCATCAACGACGTGAAAAAGGTCGTGGCCACCCCGCTGACGGTTGGCTATTTCGACGGTAAGGATGGCCTGGCCCAGGACAAGCGCCTGCTGAAAATCGTCAGTTACCTCAACACCGACGACGGCAACTATTGGGCGCATCCGATCGAAGGCCTGGTAGCCACGGTCGACCTGGAACAGAAAAAACTGATCAAGATCGAAGACGAGGCGATCATCCCGGTGCCGATGAAACCGACCCCCTACGACGGGCGCGGGCGCCAGGCTGTGCAGGTCAAGCCGCTGCAGATCATCGAGCCCGAGGGCAAGAACTACACCATCAGCGGCAACAGCATTCACTGGCAGAACTGGGACTTGCACGTTCGGCTCGACTCGCGGGTCGGTCCGATCCTGTCCACCGTCACCTTTGATGACAAGGGCAAGAAACGCAAGATCATGTACGAAGGCTCGCTGGGCGGCATGATCGTGCCTTATGGCGACCCGGATGTTGGCTGGTACTTCAAGGCCTACCTCGACTCGGGCGACTACGGCATGGGCACCCTGACCTCGCCGATCGCCCGGGGTAAAGACGCCCCGGAAAACGCCGTGCTGCTGGACGCCACCATCGCCGACTACACCGGCGCACCGACAGCGATTCCCCGCGCCATCGCGGTGTTCGAGCGCTATGCCGGCCCGGAATACAAACACCAGGAAATGGGCCAGCCCAACCTCAGCACCGAGCGTCGGGAACTGGTGGTGCGCTGGATCAGCACGGTCGGCAACTACGACTACATCTTCGACTGGGTCTTCCAGCAGAACGGCACCATCGGCATCGACGCCGGCGCCACCGGCATCGAGGCGGTCAAGGGCGTGAAGTCCAAAACCATGCACGAAGCCACCGCCCAGGAAGACACCCGTTACGGCACCCTGCTCGACCACAATATCGTCGGCACCACGCACCAGCACATATACAACTTCCGCCTGGACATGGACGTGGATGGTGAAAGCAACTCACTGGTGGAAGTGAACCCGGTGATTGCCCCGAACGATCGTGGCGGGCCGCGCACCAGTACCATGCAGACCGAAACCCGCGTGGTCAGCAGCGAGCAACAGGCGGCGCAGAAATTCGACCCGTCGACCGTGCGCCTGCTGACCAACTACAGCAAGGAAAACAAGGTCGGCAACCCGGTTTCCTACCAGTTGATCCCGTATGCCGGCGGTACGCACCCGGTGGCCAAGGGCGCCAACTTCGGCAACGACGAATGGCTGTACCACCGCCTGAGTTTCATGGACAAGCAACTGTGGGTGACGCAATACAACCCTGAAGAAAAGTACCCGGAGGGCAAGTACCCGAACCGCTCGGATAAAGACTCGGGCCTGGGGCAGTTCACCGGGGATAACCAGTCCATCGAGAACACCGACGACGTGGTCTGGCTGACCACCGGCACCACCCACATTGCCCGCGCCGAAGAGTGGCCCATCATGCCGACCGAGTGGGTGCATGTGCTGCTCAAACCGTGGAACTTCTTCGATGAAACGCCGACGTTGAACCTCAATTCACCGAAATAACCAATGGCAAACACCATCCCACTGTAGGAGCGAGCATGCTCGCGATGGACGTTAACGATAACGCGGGGAGCCTGATTCCCCGCGGTGCTCTTGAGTCCATCGCGAGCATGCTCGCTCCTACAGGGAGTTCGGGGTTCAGGTGAGACCGTCATTGGGGTATTCGAGGTCCCGGTGAGACCATCATTGGGGTATTCGGTGTTCAAACGATTCAAGCATACCGCTTGCGATACTCCCCCGGCGCAATGCCGAAGCGCGACTTGAATGCCGTGGAAAAGTAGCTCGAATCGGAAAACCCCCACGAATAACCCAGCACCGACAACTTCTGTTCCTTGCCCGAGCAGCGCAGGGATTCGGCGCACAGGTCCAGGCGGCGGTTCTTGATGTAGCGCGCCACCACCAGGCCCTTCTTGGCGAACATCCGGTACAGGCCACGGGTGGACATGCCGACTTCCCGCGCCAGCCACTCCGGGCACAATTCCTCGGACCGAATGTTTTCGTCAATGCAGCTCAGGGTCTTGCGAAAGATACGCTCATGGGCATCCTCGCCATCGTCGGCCTGGCAGATCGCCGGCCGCAGCAGGCTGACAATCGCCTCCAGGGTCGCTTCGCTTTCTTGTCGGGTCAGGTTCTGCTGGCGGGTGGCATCGAGAATCAACCGGTGCGACAACATGGCGATGGGCGAACTCGCGGCGATGCGATGACCGCACTTGACCTGGTTGAAACGCAGGGTTTGCTCGACCAGTTGATACGGCAGGATCAGCGACAACTGCCTGGAGTTTTCGCTGTAGGTGAAGTCGCTTGGCCGCGACGCATCGATCAGCGTGATGTCGCCGGGCGCCAGCAACACCCTGCTGTCGCCCTGGGCCATTCCCGCGGTGCCATCGAGCTGGAACACCGCGAAGTACTTGCCGCCCTCGCCCACCGCGACTTCCCGGGGCGTGCGGAACAGCCGGGCCTGGCACACGTCGACGAAACTGAGTTTCAGGGCGTCGCTCTGGTGTTCGCGGATACGCCCGGCGAATTCGCAGCCCAGGGGCTGTGCGTCGAAGGCGCCACAGATCTGGTTGATCTGATGGATCCACTGATCGAACCCGTCATGGCGCTGTGCAGTAGTTGAAATCATGTCTGGCCTCACGCAGGCTTGTTTTTATTGTCTACGTCAATCCACACGACATCGGGATGCTCCGCGTCTCCTGAACCGCACCACTCCCTGAACAATGACGTGCTATTTGAGTCCGCCAAACCGCCGATAGAAGCTTTCACCCACCTCCGGTAACGGGCCGTCGGCCGTTTCCAGGGCGCTGTTGAGCCATTCCTCGGCCTTGGCATAAATCAAACGGTAAATATTGCGGCACAACTGGCGGGCGGCACGGCCTTCCCAATCGCCGGGTAACAACTCGTCCGGTAATTGCGGGTCACGCAGCAGCAGCTTGCGGTATTCGTGAATCAGCAGGATCCGCGCCAGGAAACAATCGGCCGGCTGCAGGTTCTCTTGCTCGCGCAGCGCCTGCCACAGCGGCCGGAACAGCTGGATGAACTCGCTGTAATGGGTCGCCAGTTCCTCGATGTTCCAGCTTTCACGCACTTGCAGGCGCAGGGCCTTGGAAGCCAGCACGTCCTGGGCAGTGGTTTCGAAGACGATGGTGTCTTCCTGGACACCCAGGTCGAGCAGGGTCGCATTGACGTCGGTGCGCTCAATGCGCGGGCAGGCGAGCACCCCCGGCGATATCGCACCGAAACCTTGCCATTCGAGTTCTTCGCGCACTTGCTTGCGCTTTTCCTGGGTCAACTGCGACAGCATCACCAGGCACCAGGAGCCGTCCCAGGCTGGCATGGAGGTGTTGTAGACCCGCTTGAACGCCTTGTCGAAACGTCGGCGGCCGGTGCCGGTCAGGCTGTAGTAACTGCGTCGGCCGACTTTTTCGGCGGTCAGCCAGCCTTCCTTGGTCAGGCGGAAAATCGAGGTGCGGATCAGCCGTTCATTGATGCCGATAGGTTCGAGCAACTGGATCAGGCTGCCCAGCCATACCGTACCGCCGTGGGGCTCGATGGCGTCCCCGTACAGGGTGATAATCAGCGAACTGGCGCGGATCGGCGTCTGTTCCTGGAAGCGGGTGATCAGATTGTTCAAGGGTATCAGGGACGACATAGGCGTACCGAGCGGAAAAAGAAAAGGAATATACCGAAAATCCTCTTGTGGGAGCGGGCTTGCTCGCGAAGGCGGTGAGTCAGTTTATAAATCTGTCGTCTGACACTGCGCTTTCGCGAGCAAGCCCTCTCCCACTGGGACTGTATTCACATGCGATTACCTTTGGGTCGCAGGGCGCTATCGCTGATGCGTGGGCGATCGGGTTCCGGCTCGGTCAGCGGCTCGCAAACCTGCATCTGTTCCAGGCAACGCTGGGCCAGTTGCTGATACTCCCGGGTACCCGCCAGTTTCCACGCCACTTCCTGATCGCTGAGGCTGCGCTTGACGATGGCCGGCGCGCCCATCACCAGCGACTGCTCCGGGCATTCGAATCCCGCTTTGACGAACGCCGCCGCCGAGACGAATGACCGCGGGCCGATCCGTGCGTTGTCCATCACCACGGCATTCATGCCGACCAGTGCGTCGGCACCGATCCGGCAGCCGTGCAGCACTGCGCCATGCCCTATATGACCATTGCGTTCGACCACGGTGTCGCTATCGGGAAAGCCGTGCATCACGCAGGTGTCCTGCAGGTTGGCGCCCTCCTCCAGCACGATTCGCCCGAAGTCCCCACGCAGGCTCGCCAGGGGGCCGACATAACAATGCGGACCGACGATCACATCACCGATCAATACAGCCGACGGATGCACGTAAGCGCTCGGGTCAACCACCGGGGTCAGGCCATCAAGGCTGTAGCAAGTCATGGGAGCTTCCTTCGCAAAGCGATGCGGATAATGATTTGTTTTGTATCACATCACTTTTGACATCACAAAGACAAAAAACCGTATCACTTGGAAAAGCCCTTTCCGACGACCTGCATTACGCCTGGCAGATCCTCAAAAAACCCAATAAAAACGGGGATTAGATCGAAATTAAATGGATTTCAACACAATCACCTCGCATCAAATCAACCACCATTAAGACACGTTAAACCTATTTTGATATTGCTTTTGCGTATCACGTTGTAGCTATACTTGGGCATAACCGGCCCCTGCGGCCGATCCAATAACGAGCCGGCGCCACGCCGAGCCTGCACCACGAGGGCATCCGCCATGCCTCAAACCCTTGCTGTCGAGCTGATCGAGCCCGGCGTTCGCCTGATTACCCTGCAGCGTCCGCAAGCCCTGAATGCCCTGACCACCGAGTTGCTGGGTGAGCTGGCCGACGAACTGAACGCCGCGCAAGCTGACCCCGCGACCCGCGCCGTGGTCCTCACCGGCAGCCGCAAGGCGTTCGCCGCCGGTGCCGACCTCAAGGAAATGGCCGAATGCAATCTGGTCGGTGTCCTCAACGACCCGCGCCAGGCCTCGTGGCAAAGCATCACCCGCTTCAGCAAACCACTGATCGCCGCCGTCAACGGCTTCGCCCTCGGCGGTGGCTGCGAACTGGCCATGCACGCTGACATCATCATTGCCGGTGAAGACGCCCGCTTCGGCCAGCCGGAAATCAACCTCGGAATCATGCCCGGCGCCGGGGGCACCCAGCGCCTGCTACGCGCTGTCGGCAAGTCCATGGCGATGCAAATGGTCCTGACCGGCGACGCAATCGACGCCCGCCAGGCCCAGCGCGCCGGCCTGGTCAGTGAAGTGACGCAACCGGAATTGACCGTCGAACGTGCCGTGCAGGTCGCCCGCAGCATTGCCGCCAAGGCTCCGCTGGCAGTGCGCCTGGCCAAGGAAGCGCTGCTCAAGGCCATGGACACCGACCTCGCCAGCGGCCTGCGTTTCGAGCGCCACGCCTTCACCTTGCTGGCGGGCACCCGCGACCGCGACGAAGGCATCCGCGCGTTCCAGGAAAAACGCCGGCCGAACTTCACCGGCGAATAAACCGGTTATCAGCCACCGAATTCGAATGACCGCCAAGAGAGCGCCCAGACCATGAACTTCGAACACATCCTGTTTTCCATCGAGGCCGGCGTCGCCCTGCTCAGCCTCAACCGCCCGGACCAGCTCAACAGTTTCAACACGCAAATGCATGGTGAAGTGAAGGAGGCGCTGAAACAGGTGCGGCAGAACCCGGACGTGCGCGTCTTGTTGCTGACCGGTGAAGGCCGAGGCTTCTGCGCCGGGCAAGACCTGAGCGATCGCAACGTCGCACCGGGCAGCGCCGTGCCGGATCTGGGTGAGTCGATCGAGAAGTTCTACAACCCGATGATCCGCCAGTTGCGCGACCTGCCGCTGCCGGTGATCTGCGCGGTCAATGGCGTGGCGGCCGGGGCTGGGGCCAACATCCCATTGGCCTGCGACCTGGTGCTGGCGGCGCGCTCGGCCAGTTTCATTCAGGCCTTCTGCAAAATCGGCCTGATTCCTGATTCCGGTGGCACCTGGACCCTGCCACGCCTGGTCGGCATGGCGCGGGCCAAGGCGCTGGCGCTGTTGGGTAACCGCCTGACCGCCGAGCAGGCCGAGCAATGGGGCCTGATCTACCGCTGCGTGGAAGACGCCGAACTGCGCGACGAAGCCTTGAAGCTGGCGCGCCACCTGGCCACTCAGCCGACCTACGGCCTGGCACTGATCAAACGCAGCCTGAACGCCAGCATGAGCAACAGCTTCGACGAACAGCTGGAGCTGGAACGCGATCTGCAACGCCTGGCCGGGCGCAGTGAGGATTATCGCGAAGGCGTCGGCGCCTTCATGGAAAAACGCAGCCCAAGCTTCAAGGGGCGCTGAGCCATGAGCGCACTGAACACTACCGCACGTATCGCCGTGATCGGCGCCGGGGCCATGGGTGCCGGCATCGCTCAGGTCGCGGCACAGGCCGGGCACCCGGTGCTGCTGCTGGACAACCGTCCCGGCGCCGCGGCACAAGCCATCGAAGGCATCAACCGGCAATTGGGCAAGCGGGTCGACAGCGGCAAGCTGTCCGCCGAGTCGCGCAGCGCAACCATTGGTCGCCTGGTGGCTGTGGAAGCCATCGAAGCCCTGGCCGATTGCGATTTGATCATCGAAGCCATCGTCGAGAACCTTGAGGTCAAGCGCGCGCTGTTCCGCCAGCTCGAAGGCATCTGCGGCGAACACTGCATTCTGGCCAGCAACACTTCGTCGCTGTCGATCACCAGCATTGCTGCACAGCTGAGCCATCCGCAGCGCCTGCTCGGCCTGCACTTCTTCAACCCGGCGCCGGTGATGGCGCTGGTGGAAATCGTTTCCGGGCTGGCCAGCGATCCAGTCCTGGCCGAATGCCTGTACGACACCGCCAGGGCCTGGGGCAAAAAACCGGTGCATACCCGCTCTACTCCGGGCTTCATCGTCAACCGCGTGGCCCGGCCGTTTTATGCCGAAAGCCTGCGCCTGCTGCAGGAAGGCGCTGCCGATTGCCCTACCCTGGATGCACTGATGCGCGACGCCGGCGGATTTGCCATGGGTGCGTTCGAGCTGACCGACCTGATCGGCCACGACGTCAACTACGCGGTGACCTGCTCGGTGTTCAACGCCTACTACAACGACACGCGCTTCCTGCCTTCGCTGATCCAGAAAGAACTGGTGGACGGCGGGCGCCTGGGTCGCAAGAGCGGGCAGGGTTTCTATTCTTACGCCGAAGGTGTCGAGCGCGCGTTACCTGCGCAGGTCGCCAGCACCGCGACCGTGGATGTGTGCATCGTCGAAGGTGATCTGGGCATTGCCCGGGGTCTGCTTGCGCGCCTTCGCGAGCAGGGCATCGAAGTCATCCAGCGCGATGGCCGGGGCCTGCTGCGCGTCGGCGACGCCGTACTGGCTTTGAGCGATGGACGCATGGCTTGCCAGCGCGCCAGGGAAGACGGGCTGCGCAATCTGATTCTGCTGGACCTGGCACTGGATTACGGCCAGGCCAAACGCATCGCCATCAGTTGCGCGGAGGGCATCGACCCACAAGCTCTGGAACAAGGAATCGCGCTACTGCACCAGGCCGGCTTCAAAGTCAGCCAACTCAGCGACAGCCCCGCCCTCGCGGTGCTGCGTACCGTGGCCATGCTCGCCAACGAAGCCGCCGATGCCCTGCTGCAAGGCGTGGCTTCGGCCGCCGACATCGATCTGGCCATGCGCGCCGGGGTCAATTACCCGCAAGGCCCGCTGGCCTGGGCGGATGCGATCGGGCTGCGGCACATCCTCAGCGTACTGGAAAACCTGCAAGCCGTTTACGGCGAAGAACGCTATCGCCCTTCGCTGCTGTTGCGTCGTCGGGTCGCTGAAGGGAGAACATTCCATGACTAACCATGAAGCGATGAACCTGGCCAGCACCTGCGCCCAGGCCTTGTTCCAGCGCGACACCGCCAGCCAGGCCATGGGCATGCGCCTGCTGTCCGCAGGTCCCGGTTGCGCCCGGGTGGGCATGACCGTACGCGCCGACATGCTCCAGGGCCATGGCACCTGCCACGGCGGCTACCTGTTCGCCCTCGCCGACTCGGCGTTCGCGTTCGCTTGCAACAGCTACAACGAAGCCACCGTGGCCATCGGCTGCAGCATCGACTACATCGCCCCGGCACGACTGGGCGATACGTTGAACGCCGACTGCATCGAGCAAAGCCGTTCCGGGCGCACCGGCAACTATGACGTACGCATTGAAAACCAGCAGGGTCAGTTGATCGCCCTGTTCCACGGCAAATCCTACAAAGTGCGCGGCCCCGTGCTGGCGCAGGAGACCCCTGATGAATGACGCCCTGATCATCGATGCGGTACGCACCCCGATCGGCCGCTATGCCGGAGTGCTGAGCGGCGTGCGCGCCGACGACCTCGGCGCGGTGCCCCTGCGCGAACTGCTGCGCCGCCACCCGCAAGTCGACTGGAACACGGTCGACGACGTGATCTACGGCTGCGCCAACCAGGCCGGTGAAGACAACCGCAACGTCGCACGCATGTCGGCACTGCTGGCCGGCTTGCCGGTCAGCGTGCCCGGCACCACCCTCAATCGCCTGTGCGGTTC
>Ga0247818_10001204_pt1 | contig 16256 bp, 16 predicted proteins | sample 13C_Glucose_Day1_FD_192424 | JGI IMG/M metagenome (GOLD analysis project Ga0247818, IMG submission 192424) | Soil microbial communities from agricultural site in Penn Yan, New York, United States - 13C_Glucose_Day1 | ecosystem: Environmental > Terrestrial > Soil > Agricultural land | place... | reverse complement strand
GCTCGCCGCGACCTGAGACGGCCCGGGACGCCGGTGCCGGCCGCCCGGCACCGGCGCCCCGGCACCCGCGTAAGGCACCTCTCCCGCCCCACCCCGCACCACGGAGGACCAGCGTGAACCTGCTGCTTGCCGAGGTGGCCCAGGCCACCCAGCGGCTGGCCGACGCCGGCGTTCCCTCACCGCGTTTCGACGCCGAGGAGCTCGCCGCGTTCGTGCACGGCGTCAAGCGGGGGGAGCTGCACAACGTCAAGGACGCCGACTTCGACGCCCGCTACTGGGAGGCCATCGCCCGCCGCGAGGCGCGCGAACCGCTCCAGCACATCACCGGCCGGGCGTTCTTCCGCTACCTGGAGCTCCAGGTCGGCCCCGGCGTCTTCGTCCCCCGCCCGGAGACCGAGTCCGTGGTGGGCTGGGCCATAGACGCCGTCCGCGCGATGGACGTCGTCGAGCCGCTGATCGTCGACCTCTGCACCGGCTCCGGCGCCATCGCCCTCGCGATGGCCCAGGAGGTGCCGCGCTCACGCGTCCACGCCGTCGAACTCTCCGACGACGCCCTCGTCTGGACCCGCAAGAACGCCGAGGGCTCCCGCGTCACCGTCCACCAGGGCGACGCGCTCACCGCGCTCCCGGAGCTCAACGGCCAGGTCGACCTCGTCATCTCCAACCCGCCCTACATCCCGCTCACCGAGTGGGAGTACGTGGCGCCCGAGGCCCGCGACCACGACCCCGAGATGGCGCTCTTCTCCGGCGAGGACGGCCTCGACACCATCCGCGGCATCGAGCGCACCGCCCACCGGCTGCTGCGCCCCGGCGGCCTCGTCGTCATCGAGCACGCGGACACCCAGGGCGGCCAGGTCCCGTGGATCTTCAACGAGGAGGCCGGCTGGTCGGACGCCGCCGACCACCCCGACCTCAACAACCGGCCGCGCTTCGCGACCGCCCGCAAGGCGATGCCGTGAGCCGGCACCGCACCACCACGACTGAGGAGGAGCGCGACTGATGGCACGCCGATACGACTGCAACGAGGCGACCGACCGCGCGACCGGCCTGCGCGAAGCCGCGTCGGCCGTGCGCCGCGGCGAGCTCGTCGTGCTCCCCACCGACACCGTGTACGGGCTCGGCGCGGACGCCTTCGGCAGCGAGGCCGTCGCGGACCTGCTCGCCGCCAAGGGCCTGGGGCGCAGCATGCCCACCCCCGTCCTCATCGGCTCCCCGAACACCCTGCACGGCCTCGTCACCGACTTCTCCGAGCAGGCGTGGGAGCTCGTCGACGCCTTCTGGCCGGGCCCGCTCACCCTCGTCGCCCGTCACCAGCCGTCCCTCCAGTGGGACCTCGGCGACACCCGCGGCACCGTCACCATCCGCATGCCGCTGCACCCGGTCGCCATCGAACTGCTCACCGAGGTCGGCCCGATGGCCGTCTCCTCGGCCAACCTCACCGGGCACCCCGCGCCGGAGGACTGCGACGCCGCCCGGCAGATGCTCGGCGACTCCGTCTCCGTCTACCTCGACGGCGGTCCGACGCCCGGCATCGTCCCCTCCTCCATCGTCGACGTCACGGGCAAGGTCCCGGTGCTGCTGCGCGAGGGCGCGCTGTCACCGGAGGAGCTCCGCAAGGTCGTACCCGACCTCGAGGTGGCCAGTTGACCGCCCCTGAGGGGCGTGGCATAGCGGGGTACGAGCACGTCGGCACCTTCCGCATCCTCCACGTCAGCACCGGCAACGTCTGCCGCTCGCCCATCACCGAGCGGCTGACCCGCCACGCCCTGGGCGAGCGCCTCGGCGAAGGGCTCGGCCGGGGCCTCATCGTGGAGAGCGCCGGCACCTGGGGCCACGAGGGCGCCCCCATGGAGACCAACGCGGAGCTGGTCCTCGCCGACTTCGGCGCCGACCACAGCGGCTTCGTCGGGCGCGAGCTCCTCGACGAGCACGTCATCCGCGCCGACCTCGTCCTCACCGCGACCCGCGACCACCGCGCGCAGGTCATCTCGATGGGCCACTCGGCCGGACTGCGCACCTTCACCCTGAAGGAGTTCACCCGCCTGGTCCGCGCCATCGACCCCGCCACCCTCCCGGACCCCCGCGACGGCGTGGTCGAACGCGCGCGCGCCCTGGTCCGCGCGGCCGCCGCTCTACGCGGGTGGCTCCTCGCCCCCTCCGCCGAAGCCGACGAGGTCAACGACCCCTACGGCGCCCCCATCACCGTCTTCCGCTCCATCGGCGACGAGATCCAGGAAGCCCTGGACCCGGTCGTCACGGCCCTGACGGGCGTCCCGACGCGGCACTGACGGACCCCCCGACGCGGCGCCGGCGGGCTGCCGGGCGCGCGTACGGCTCCGGGGGCGCGCCGGGGAGGCCGCGCCTACATTGGTGCTACGTCCCCCAGGCTCGGAGTCAGCCATGTCGGTCAGCGCGCCCCCGGAAGAGGTCCTCGACGTCCTGCGGCGGCAGGATCCGCAGATCGCCGACGTGCTGCTGGGGGAGGCGCGGCGGCAGGCCGAGACCCTCCAGCTCATCGCGGCGGAGAACTTCACCTCGCCGGCCGTGCTGGCGACGCTGGGGTCGCCGCTGGCCAACAAGTACGCCGAGGGGTATCCGGGCGCCCGGCACCACGGCGGCTGCGAGTACGCCGACGCGGCCGAGCGGATCGCCGTGGAACGGGCCACCGCGCTCTTCGGAGCCGATCATGCCAACCTCCAGCCCCACTCGGGCTCCTCGGCCGTCCTGGCGGCGTACGCGGCCCTTCTGAGGCCCGGTGACACGGTCCTCGCCATGGGCCTGGAGCACGGCGGGCACCTCACGCACGGTTCGCCCGCCAACTTCTCCGGCCGCTGGTTCGACTTCGTCCCGTACGGCGTCGACGCCGAGACCGGGCTCATCGACTACGAGCAGGTCGCCGCGCTCGCCCGCCACCACCGGCCGACGGCGATCGTGTGCGGCTCGATCTCCTACCCCCGCCACCCCGACTACGCGCTCTTCCGCGCCGTCGCCGACGAGGTCGGGGCGTACCTCATCGCCGACGCGGCCCACCCCATCGGGCTCGTCGCCGGGGGAGCGGCGCCGAACCCGGTCCCGTACGCGGACGTCGTGTGCGCCACCACCCACAAGGTGCTGCGCGGTCCGCGCGGCGGGATGCTGCTGTGCAGGGCGGAGCTGGCCGAGCGGGTCGACCGCGCGGTCTTCCCCTTCACCCAGGGCGGCGCCCAGATGCACACCATCGCGGCGAAGGCGGTCGCCCTGGGGGAGGCGTCCACTCCGGCCTTCACCGCGTACGCCCATCGTGTGGTGGAACACGCGCGGGTCCTCGCGGCCGCGCTCGCGGCCGAGGGCTTCGCGCTGACCACCGGCGGCACCGACACCCACCTCATCACCGCCGACCCCGCGCCGCTGGGCGTCGACGGGCGCACCGCCCGGGCCCGGCTGTCCGCCGCCGGTCTGGTCCTCGACACCTGCGCGCTGCCCTACGGGGACGGGCGGGGGATCCGGCTCGGCACCGCAGCCGTCACCACCCAGGGAATGGGCGCCCCGGAGATGGCCGGGATCGCCGCGCTGTTCACCGCCGCGTTGCGCGACGAACCGGAGGAGACGGCTCGGGTACGCGCCGAGGTACGGCAGCTGACCAGCAGTTTTCCCCCGTATGGACGGTGAGCGGGAAGCGGTCGCAACCGTTCCGCGCCCCCTGGTGTCTCCCACCACATGGATGGCACGGCTAGGGTGTGGGGCTGAGATGGCCAGCGATTCCTGTGGGGACAGCCCGTGCGTGATTACCTGCTGACGCTCTGTGTCACGGCCGCGGTGACCTATCTGCTGACCGGTCCGGTGCGGAAGTTCGCCATCGCGACCGGCGCGATGCCCGAGATCCGCGCGCGCGACGTGCACCGAGAACCGACTCCGCGGCTCGGTGGCATCGCCATGTTCTTCGGACTCTGCGCGGGCCTGCTCGTCGCCGACCACCTCCAGAACCTGAACAGCGTCTTCGACCAGTCGAACGAGCCGCGCGCGCTGCTCTCCGGCGCCGCCCTGATCTGGCTGATCGGCGTCCTGGACGACAAGTTCGAGCTGGACGCGCTGATCAAGCTGGGCGCGCAGATGATCTCGGCCGGCGTGATGGTGGCGCAGGGCCTGACGATCCTGTGGCTGCCGATCCCGGGCGTCGGCACGGTCGCGCTGACCCAGTGGCAGGGCACCCTGCTGACGGTCGCCCTGGTCGTCCTCACGATCAACGCGGTCAACTTCGTCGACGGTCTCGACGGTCTCGCCGCCGGCATGGTCTGCATCGCCACCGGCGCCTTCTTCCTGTACGCGTACCGCCTCTGGTACGGCTACACGATCGAGGCGGCGGCCCCGGCGACCCTCTTCGCCGCGATCCTCATGGGCATGTGCCTGGGCTTCCTGCCGCACAACATGCATCCGGCGCGGATCTTCATGGGCGACTCCGGCTCGATGCTGATCGGCCTGATCCTGGCCGCCTCCGCGATCTCGATCACCGGCCAGGTGGACCCGGACACCCTGAAGATCTTCGAGGGCTCGACCCGGCAGGCGACCCACGCGGCCCTGCCCGTCTTCATCCCGCTGATCCTGCCGCTGACCATCATCGCGATCCCGATGACCGACCTGGTGCTGGCGATCGTGCGGCGCACCTGGAAGGGCCAGTCGCCCTTCGCCGCCGACCGCGGCCACCTGCACCACCGGCTCCTGGAGATCGGCCACTCGCACAGCCGGGCCGTGCTGATCATGTACTTCTGGTCGGCGCTGATCGCCTTCGGCACGCTCGCGTACTCGGTGCACTCGACGTCCATGTGGATCGTGCTGGCCATCACCGTGCTGAGCGCCCTCGGTCTGGTGCTGCTCCTGCTGCCGCGCTTCTCGCCGCGGGCGCCCCGCTGGGCGGAGGCTGTCGTTCCGCCGCGCTACCGGCGCCGCCGGGCGGTCTTGGAGCCGGAGCCGGAGCACGAGGCCGCGGAGGACGAGCGGGTGCCGGTGCCGGCCGGGCTGCACGGGTCGACGGCCATCGGTCACCGTTCGCGCTTCTCCGACCGGAGGAAGGCCGGGACGCGGAGTTGACGTCGCGTCACTGACGGCTGACGAAAGCCTCAGCGGGGCCCAATACCAGACAAGGTGCCCCGCTGTCGCGCACAACCGCGCGTTGTAACCCTCATGTGTGACAGTTGGCACACCCCATGAGTAAAGACCTATTCAAATAGTTTGTGATACGGTTCACGAGACCCGGCGACAGTGCCGAAAGACCGTAGTGCGACGGTCTGTTGGCCCCGAGACCCACCTCGGACCGGGCTTACGCTCGTCCCTGACGACACCATCGCCCCCTCCATCAAAAGCGGAGACACCGCCATGCCTTCCAGCGACGCACGCCTCCTTCTCTCGGCCGTCGTACCCACTGCCGCCGTCGGCGCCATCGCCACGGTGATCAGCGGCATCGTCGCCGGCGGGAAGGGCGCTATCGGCGCCGTCCTCGGCACCCTGGTCGTCCTCCTCTTCATGGGCATCGGGATGCTGGTGCTGCAGCGGACGGCGAAGAAACTTCCGCAGCTGTTCCAGGCCATGGGGCTCTTGCTCTACACGACCCAGCTGCTGGTTCTGTTCGTCTTCCTGGCCTTGCTGAAGGGCACCACGGTGTTCGACTTCAAGGCCTTCGCCTTCACGCTGCTCGCGGCGACCGTGGTGTGGGTCGCGGCGCAGGCCCGTGCCTACATGAAGGCCAAGATCGCGTACGTCGAGCCCGAGAAAACGGGTTCGAAGTCGTGAAGGGTAGGGCCGGGATAAAGAGCTGTTCGGCTTCCTGCTATCGTCCGGTGCCAACTGCGGCATTGCGGGCGCGGGCATCCGAAGCGGCGCCTGTCCCAGCGCGAGGCTCGATGCCTACCCGCCGCCCCCTTATCCGTAAGACCAGTCCAGTGCCGACCCGCGGCTGTGCGCCGCGCCGACACAACGAGGTTGCCGTACCTATGCGCCACGCTGAAGGAGCCCGCGGTGAGTGCTGACCAGACGCTTGCCTTCGACCCGGATTGCCACATCTTCACCGGATGCGGCTTCCCGGCTCCGGGCCTGCACACGTTCATCTACGAGCCGATCGCGACGTGGGGCAGCTTCGAGCTGACCAAGCCCATGCTGCTCGCGGTCCTGAGCTCCGTCGTGGTGGTCGGTTTCTTCTGGGCGGCCTTCCGCAAGCCGAAGCTGGTCCCCGGCAAGATGCAGATGATCGGCGAGGCCGGCTACGACTTCGTGCGCCGCGGCATCGTCTACGAGATCATCGGCAAGAAGGACGGCGAGAAGTACGTCCCCTTCATGGTCTCCATGTTCTTCCTCGTCTGGATGATGAACCTCTGGTCGATCATCCCGCTGGCCCAGTTCCCGGTCACCTCGCTGATCGCCTTCCCGGCGGCCCTCGCGCTGATCGTCTACGTGCTCTGGGTGTCGCTGACCTTCAAGAAGCACGGCTTCGTCGGCGGCTGGAAGAACATCGTCGGCTGGGACAAGTCCCTCGGCCCGATCCTGCCGCTGGTCGTCGTCCTCGAGTTCTTCTCGAACCTGATCATCCGGCCCTTCACGCACGCGGTCCGACTGTTCGCGAACATGTTCGCCGGTCACCTGCTGATCGTGATGTTCTCGCTGGCCTCCTGGTACCTGCTCAACGGCATCGGCGTCATCTACGCCGGCACGTCCTTCGTGATGGTGCTGGTCATGACCGCCTTCGAGCTCTTCATCCAGGCCGTCCAGGCGTACGTCTTCGTCCTCCTGGCCTGCAGCTACGTCCAGGGCGCGCTCTCCGAGCACCACTGAGCCCCCTGCCACGGACCAGCTCCACCACCCACCCCGCAGTCTCCGGTGGCCAACCCCCACCGGGTCCTTGAAAGAGAAGGAAGAACCGGCATGTCCGCTCTCCAGACCCTTGCTGCTGTCGAAGGCAACGTCGCCGCCATCGGTTACGGCCTCGCCGCGATCGGCCCCGGCGTCGGCGTCGGCATCATCTTCGGTAACGGCACCCAGGCCCTCGCCCGCCAGCCCGAGGCGGCCGGCCTGATCCGTACCAACCAGATCATGGGTTTCGCCTTCTGTGAGGCGCTCGCCCTCATCGGCATCGTCATGGGCTTCGTCTACTAAGCCTGCTTCTCGACGACAGCCACATTTACGGAAGGCACTGATGTGAACGCTCTGCTTCTTGCGGCCGAGGGGGAGCCCCAGCCCCCCCTCCTCCCGCATCTTGACGAGCTCGTCATCGGCCTGATCGCCTTCGTCATCGTCTTCGGCTTCCTCGCCAAGAAGCTCCTCCCGAACATCAACAAGGTTCTGGGCGAGCGCCGCGAGGCCATCGAGGGTGGCATCGAGAAGGCCGAGTCGGCCCAGATCGAGGCTCAGAGTGTGCTGGAGCAGTACAAGGCACAGCTTGCCGAGGCCCGCCACGAGGCCGCGCGTCTCCGCCAGGAGGCGACGGAGCAGGGCACCGCGATCATCCAGGAGATGAAGGCGGAGGGCCAGCGCCAGCGCGAGGAGATCATCGCCGCCGGCCACTCGCAGATCGAGGCCGACCGCAAGGCCGCGGCCACCTCGCTGCGTCAGGACGTCGGCAAGCTCGCCACTGACCTGGCCGGCAAGCTGGTCGGCGAGTCCCTCGAGGACGCCGCCCGCCAGAGCCGCACGATCGACCGCTTCCTCGACGAGCTCGAGGAGAAGGCTGAGGCCGTCCGATGAACGGAGCGAGCCGTGAGGCACTGGCCGCCGCCCGCGAGTCCCTCGACGCACTGACCGACAACACCCCGGTCGACGCGACGAAGCTGGCGGACGAGCTGGCCGCAGTCACCGTCCTGCTGGACCGCGAGGTGTCGCTGCGCCGTGTCCTGACCGACCCCGCGCAGTCGGGTGAGGCCAAGGCCGAGCTCGCGCAGCGACTCCTGAACGGTCAGGTGGGCGGCGAGACCGTCGACCTGGTGTCCGGCATGGTCCGGTCCCGCTGGTCGCGCTCGCGCGACCTGGTCGACTCGGCCGAGGAGCTGGCGAACACCGCCGACCTCACCGCGGCCCAGAAGGCGGGAACCCTCGACGACGTCGAGGACGAGCTGTTCCGGTTCGGCCGGATCGTGTCCTCCAGCCCCGAGCTCCGCTCGGCGCTGACGGACAAGACCGCGAAGGCCACCGCGAAGGGCGAGCTGCTCCGCAGCCTGCTCGGCGGCAAGGCCCACGCCACCACCGAGCGCCTGGTCGTCCGTCTGGTGACCCAGCCCCGGGGACGTAGCCTGGAAGCGGGACTCGAGTCCCTGTCCAAGCTCGCCGCGGCGCGCCGGGACCGGATGGTCGCCGTCGTCACCTCGGCGGTGCCGCTGTCCGACCAGCAGAAGCAGCGCCTCGGCGCCGTACTGGCGAAGCTGTACGGCCGCGCGATGCACCTGAACCTGGACGTGGACCCCGCGGTCCTCGGCGGGATCTCGGTGCGGGTCGGCGACGAGGTCATCGACGGCACGGTCTCCGAGCGCCTCGGCGAGGCGAAGCGGCGGCTGGCCGGCTGACGGCTTCGGCCGCCGGCAACACAACACGCATCACAGCGGCCCGGTTGGGCCGTGCAGAGATTGCAGAAGATTCCTGGGGGTCGGCCCCCAGACCCCTTAAGAAACTTCGGGCCCAACAAGGAGAGCAGGGAACCCAGATGGCGGAGCTCACGATCCGGCCGGAGGAGATCCGGGACGCACTGGAGACCTTCGTCCAGTCGTACCAGCCGGACGCGGCCTCGCGCGAGGAGGTCGGCACGGTCAGCCTGGCCGGTGACGGCATCGCGAAGGTCGAGGGTCTTCCCTCGGCCATGGCGAACGAGCTGCTGAAGTTCGAGGACGGCACCCTCGGTCTCGCGCTGAACCTCGAAGAGCGCGAGATCGGTGCGATCGTTCTCGGTGAGTTCAGCGGCATCGAGGAGGGGCAGTCGGTGCAGCGCACCGGCGAGGTCCTCTCCGTCGGCGTCGGTGAGGGATACCTGGGTCGCGTCGTCGACCCGCTCGGCAACCCGATCGACGGTCTCGGCGAGATCGCGACCGAGGGCCGCCGCGCCCTCGAGCTGCAGGCCCCGGGCGTCATGGCCCGTAAGTCGGTGCACGAGCCGATGGAGACCGGCTACAAGGCCGTCGACGCCATGACCCCGGTCGGCCGCGGCCAGCGTCAGCTGGTCATCGGCGACCGTCAGACCGGCAAGACCGCGCTGTGCGTCGACACGATCATCAACCAGCGCGACAACTGGCGCTCGGGCGACGTGAACAAGCAGGTCCGCTGCATCTACGTCGCCGTCGGCCAGAAGGGCTCCACCATCGCGTCCGTGCGCGGCGCCCTGGAGGAGGCCGGCGCGCTCGAGTACACGACGATCGTCGCCGCCCCCGCGTCCGACCCGGCCGGCTTCAAGTACCTCGCCCCGTACACCGGCTCGGCCATCGGTCAGCACTGGATGTACGAGGGCAAGCACGTCCTCATCGTCTTCGACGACCTGTCGAAGCAGGCCGACGCCTACCGCGCCGTGTCCCTGCTGCTGCGCCGCCCGCCGGGCCGCGAGGCGTACCCGGGTGACGTCTTCTACCTGCACTCGCGTCTCCTCGAGCGCTGCGCCAAGCTCTCGGACGAGCTCGGTGCCGGTTCGATGACCGGTCTGCCGATCGTCGAGACCAAGGCGAACGACGTCTCGGCGTTCATCCCGACCAACGTCATCTCCATCACCGACGGCCAGTGCTTCCTGGAGTCCGACCTGTTCAACGCCGGCCAGCGCCCGGCCCTGAACGTCGGTATCTCGGTCTCCCGTGTCGGTGGCTCCGCCCAGCACCCGGCCATGAAGCAGATCGCCGGTCGCCTCCGCGTGGACCTCGCCCAGTTCCGTGAGCTGGAGGCCTTCGCGGCCTTCGGTTCCGACCTGGACGCGGCCTCGAAGGCGCAGCTGGAGCGCGGTCAGCGGATGGTCGAGCTGCTCAAGCAGGCTCAGTACCAGCCGATGCCGACCGAGAACCAGGTCGTCTCCGTCTGGGCCGGCACCACCGGCAAGATGGACGACGTCCCGGTCGCCGACATCCGTCGCTTCGAGGCCGAGCTCCTGGCGTACCTCCGCCAGAACCACTCGGGTCTCATGACCTCCATCCGTGAGGGCAAGAAGATGTCGGACGACACCCTGACGTCCGTCGCCGACGCCATCGCGGAGTTCAAGAAGCAGTTCGAGACCTCTGACGGCAAGCTGCTCGGCGAGGACGCCCCTGCCGCCGTCAACGTCTCGAAGTGACGACGGAAGGGACCTGACTCATGGGAGCGCAGCTCCGGGTCTACAAGCGTCGCATCAAATCCGTCACCGCGACGAAGAAGATCACCAAGGCGATGGAGATGATCGCCGCCTCGCGCGTGGTCAAGGCTCAGCGCAAGGTGCAGTCCTCGACCCCGTACGCCACCGAGCTCACCCGCGCGGTGACCGCGGTGGCCACGGGTGCGAACGACAAGCACCCGCTGACGACCGAGGCCGAGAACCCGACCCGTGCCGCGGTTCTGCTCCTCTCGAGCGACCGCGGTCTGGCCGGCGCCTTCAACTCCAACGCCATCAAGGCGGCGGAGCAGCTCATCAAGCGGCTGGAGGGTGCGGGTCGCGAGGTCGACGTCTACGTCGTCGGCCGCCGCGGCATCGCGCACTTCAACTTCCGTGAGCGCAAGCTGGCCGGCACGTGGGCCGGCTTCACGGACGAGCCGTCGTACGCGGACGCCAAGAAGATCGGCGAGCCGCTGATCGAGGCGATCGAGAAGGCCACGGCCGAGGGTGGTGTGGACGAGCTCCACATCGTCTACACCGAGTTCGTCTCGATGATGACGCAGACGGCGGTCGAGGCCCGGCTGCTGCCCCTCAGCCTCGACGAGGTGGCGAAGGAGGCCGGCGAGTCGGACACGCTCCGTCCGCTGTACGACTTCGAGCCGTCGGCGGAGGACGTCCTGGACGCCCTTCTGCCGCGCTACGTCGAGAGCCGGATCTACAACGCGCTGCTCCAGTCGTCGGCGTCGAAGCACGCCGCGACGCGGCGCGCGATGAAGTCGGCGACCGACAACGCGGGAGACTTGATCAACAACCTCTCCCGACTTGCCAACGCGGCCCGCCAGGCCGAAATCACCCAGGAAATCAGCGAGATCGTCGGTGGCACCGCAGCCCTGGCCGACGCGACCGCGGGGAGTGACAAGTAATGACGACCACTGTTGAGACGGCCGCCGCCACGGGCCGCGTCGCCCGGGTCATCGGCCCGGTCGTCGACGTGGAGTTCCCCGTCGACGCGATGCCGGAGATCTACAACGCCCTGCACGTCCAGGTCGCCGACCCGGCCGAGGAGGGCGCGCTCAAGACGCTGACCCTCGAGGTCGCGCAGCACCTGGGTGACGGCGTCGTCCGCACCATCTCGATGCAGCCCACCGACGGCCTGGTCCGCCAGGCCCCCGTGGTCGACACCGGCGACGGCATCACGGTGCCCGTCGGCGACGTCACCAAGGGTCGCGTGTTCAACACGCTGGGCCAGATCCTGAACGAGCCCGAGGCGGAGTCGGAGGTCGGCGAGCGCTGGTCCATCCACCGCAAGGCCCCGGCGTTCGCGGACCTCGAGTCGAAGACCGAGATGTTCGAGACCGGCCTGAAGGTCGTCGACCTTCTCACCCCGTACGTCAAGGGTGGAAAGATCGGTCTGTTCGGTGGTGCCGGTGTCGGCAAGACCGTTCTGATCCAGGAAATGATCATGCGTGTGGCCAAGCTGCACGAGGGCGTTTCCGTCTTCGCCGGCGTCGGCGAGCGCACCCGTGAGGGCAACGACCTCATCGCGGAAATGGAAGAGTCCGGCGTTCTGGACAAGACCGCCCTGGTCTTCGGCCAGATGGACGAGCCCCCGGGCACCCGTCTCCGTGTGGCCCTCGCCGGTCTGACCATGGCGGAGTACTTCCGCGATGTGCAGAAGCAGGACGTGCTGTTCTTCATCGACAACATCTTCCGCTTCACCCAGGCCGGTTCCGAGGTGTCGACCCTGCTCGGCCGTATGCCCTCCGCGGTGGGTTACCAGCCGAACCTGGCCGACGAGATGGGTCTCCTCCAGGAGCGCATCACCTCGACCCGTGGTCACTCGATCACCTCGATGCAGGCGATCTACGTCCCCGCCGACGACCTCACCGACCCGGCGCCGGCGACCACCTTCGCCCACCTCGACGCGACGACGGTTCTCTCCCGTCCGATCTCCGAGAAGGGCATCTACCCGGCCGTGGACCCGCTGGACTCCACGTCCCGGATCCTGGACCCGCGCTACATCGCGCAGGACCACTACGACGCCGCCATGCGCGTCAAGGGCATCCTGCAGAAGTACAAGGACCTCCAGGACATCATCGCGATCCTCGGTATCGACGAGCTCAGCGAGGAGGACAAGCTCGTCGTGCACCGTGCGCGTCGTGTCGAGCGCTTCCTGTCGCAGAACACCCACGCCGCCAAGCAGTTCACCGGTGTGGACGGTTCGGACGTCCCGCTCGACGAGTCGATCGCCGCGTTCAACGCGATCTGCGACGGCGAGTTCGACCACTTCCCGGAGCAGGCGTTCTTCATGTGCGGTGGTCTTGAGGACCTCAAGAACAACGCCAAGGAGCTCGGCGTCTCCTGAGCCCCGTGCTCGCCCGAGAGGGGGCGGGAGCCGTTCCCGTCCCCCTCTCCACGCCCCGTAGAATTGATCCCAACACCCGGCAGCACTGTCGGGTCGTGACCCGAGGAGCCCACCCTTGGCTGCTGAGCTGCACGTCGAGCTGGTCGCCGCGGACCGGAGTGTCTGGTCCGGCGAGGCCACCCTGGTCATCGCGCGTACCACCTCCGGCGACATCGGCGTCATGCCCGGTCACCAGCCGCTGCTCGGTGTGCTGGAGTCGGGCCCGGTGACCATCCGTACGAGCGAGGGCGCCACCGTCGTGGCCGCCGTCCACGGCGGTTTCATCTCCTTCGCGGACGACAAGCTGTCGCTCCTCGCGGAGATCGCCGAGCTGGCGGACGAGATCGACGCCCAGCGTGCCGAGCGCGCGCTGGAGCGTGCCAAGTCGGACGAGGACGGCGCCGCCGAGCGTCGCGCCGAGGTCCGGCTGCGCGCGGTAGCGGTCCGCTAGCGGACCCGCGACCGAAGAGTAGTGCCCTCAGCCGCGGCACGGCTGGAATGTTCCAGACCGTGCCGCGGCTGAGGCGATGCAGATGCAGGTTGTATTCGGTGAGGCCGGCGGCGCCGGTCACGGGACGCAGCGAGGAGGTCGGTGAAGATGTTCCTCGCGCTGTTCGTGTGCGGCCTGGTCGTCGCACTGGTGGTGATCGGGCTCTTCGTCTTCGGCTTGCGCCGCAGGCTGATCCAGCGGGCCGGCGGCACCTTCGACTGTTCCCTGCGCTGGGACGTCCCGGAGGAGCCGGACCTCAGCGGCAAGGGCTGGGTGTACGGCGTCGCCCGGTACAGCGGTGACGAGATCGCCTGGTTCCGGGTCTTCTCGTACGCGCCCCGGCCGCGCCGCTTCCTGGAGCGCTCGGCCATCGTGGCCCTGGAGCGCCGGATGCCGGAGGGCGAGGAGGAGCTGGCGCTGCTCTCGGACTCGGTGATCCAGCCCTGCATGTACAACGGCGTCCGGCTGGAGCTCGCGATGAGCGAGGACGCCCGGACGGGCTTCATGGCCTGGCTGGAGGCGGCGCCTCCGGGCCAGCGGGTGAACGTCGCGTAGGACGGTCCCGTCCGCACGGAAGCGGGGGACGGTGTGCTGCACCGTCCCCCGCTTCTTCGTGCCGGTGACCGTTAGCTCAGGCCGCCGTTGATCGCGGAGACCAGCTCGCCGTTGGTGGTGTCACCGCTGAACTCCCAGAAGAAGGCTCCGCCGAGGCCCTGGTTCTTGGCCCAGCTCATCTTGGAGTTGACGGTGGCGGGGGTGTCGTAGCTCCACCAGTTGGTGCCGCAGTGGGCGTAGGCGGTGCCGGCGACGGTGCCGTTGGACGGGCAGGAGGCCTTGAGGACCTTGTAGTCCTCGATGCCCTGCTCGTAGGTGCCCTGGGCCGGGCCGGTCGCCGTGCCGCCGGGGGCGGACTGGGTGACGCCGGTCCAGCCGCGGCCGTAGAAGCCGATGCCGAGCAGCAGCTTGTTGGCCGGGACGCCCTTGGCCTTGAACTTGGCGATCGCCTCGGCGGAGTTGAAGCCCGCCTGCGGGATGCCGGCGTACGAGGTCAGCGGGGAGTGCGGGGCGGTCGGGCCCTTGGCGTCCCAGGCGCCGAAGAAGTCGTACGTCATCACGTTCAGCCAGTCGTAGTACGGCGCGGCGCCCGCGTAGTCGGCGGCGTCGATCTTGCCGCCGGCGGAGGCGTCGGCCGTGACGGCCGCGGTGACCAGGTTGTTGGCGCCGAACTTGGCGCGCATGGCCTGCATCATGTTCTTGAAGGACGCGGCGCCGCTGGTGTCACAGGTGAGGCCGCAGGCGTTCGGGTACTCCCAGTCGAGGTCGATGCCGTCGAAGACGTCGGCCCAGCGCGGGTCCTCGACCAGGTCGTAGCAGGACTGGGCGAAGGCGGCGGGGTTCTGGACGGCCTGGCCGAAGCCGCCGGACCAGGTCCAGCCGCCGAAGGACCAGAGGACCTTGATGTTCGGGTAGGCCTTCTTCAGCTTGCGCAGCTGGTTGAAGTTGCCGCGCAGCGGCTGGTCCCAGGTGTCGGCGACGCCGTCGACGGACTGGTCGGCGGTGTACGCCTTGTCGTAGTCGGCGTAGGCGTCACCGATGGTGCACTTGCCGCCCTGCACGTTGCCGAAGGCGTAGTTGATGTGGGTGATCTTGGACGCGGAGCCCGAGGTCACGATGTTCTTCACGTGGTAGTTGCGGCCGTAGACGCCCCAGTTGGTGAAGTAGCCCAGCTTGACGGCCTTCGGCGGCGGCGGGGTGTCGCCGCCGGTGGTGCGCACCGGGGTCGGGCCGGCGGCGGGGCCGGTCTGGTCGATGGTGTCGCGGGCCACGACGGTGTAGCTGTAGTCCGTGCCGGCGGTGAGGCCGGTGTCGGTGTAGTTCAGGGCCGTGGTGGTGGTGACCTTGGTGCCGTCGCGCAGGACGTCGTAGTTCTTGACGCCGTTGTCGTCGGTGGCCGCGCCCCAGGCGAGCTTCACCGAGGTGTTGGTGACGTCCGAGGCGACCGGGGTGCCGGGGGCCGAGGGCGGGTTGTCGCCGGGCACGGTGGAGCCGTCGCAGGAGGCGCCGTTGATCTTGCAGCCGGTGGGGGCGCCGGATCCGGAGCCGTTGTAGCCGAAGGAGACGGAGGCGCCGGGGGCCAGGGTGCCGTTCCAGCCGACGTTCTTGGCGGTCCAGTGGTTGCCGCTGCTGGTGACGGTGGCGTCCCACGCGGAGGTGACCCGGGTGCCGGTGGGGTAGTCCCACTCCAGGGTCCAGGAGGTGATGGTGGTGGTGCCGGTGTTCTTGACGGTCCAGTTGGCGCCGAAGCCGGTGCCCCAGTCCTGGGTCTTGGTATAGGTGGCGGTCGCCGAGGTCGCTGCCTCGGCGGGGGAGGCCAGGCCGACCATGGCGGCGAGCGGGAGGGCCAGGGCGGTCAGGGCCGCGGCGGCCCGTGCTCTGAATCCTCTTCGGCGCGTCGGTGCTTGAGTGCTCAACGGTGCTCCTCAAGTTGCGGACGTTCTGGGTGGGGGTGGTCCGGAAGAGTTGCGCGCGCCCCGCGAGCGTAGGAAGGTCTGGACCAATCGTCAAGAGGTCCAGACCAACGTCAGTTCCGTTTTCTCAGACCCCCAACTCCTGTGCCAGCACGGCCGCTTGGACCCGGCTCCGCAGCCCGAGCTTCCCCAGCACCTTGCTGACGTGCGTCTTCACCGTCGCCTCCGCCATGTCCAGACGGACCGCGATCTCCGCGTTCGACAGCCCCGACCCCAGCGCCGACAGCACCTCCCGCTCCCGGGGCGTCAACGGCTCCAGGACCGAGGGATCCGCCCGCGGGGCCGGCCGGGACTCCGTCGCGAACTCCGCGATCAGCCGCCGCGTCACCGCCGGCGCGATCAGCCCCTCACCGCGCGCCACCGTCCGCACCGCCTCGATCAGCTCCCGCGCCTCCGCGTTCTTCAGCAGGAAGCCCGAAGCCCCCGCGCGCAGCGCCCCGAAGACGTACTCGTCCAGATCGAAGGTGGTCAGCACCAGCACGTCCGCGAGCCCCTCCGCCACCACCAGGCGGGTCGCCGTCACCCCGTCCATCCGGGGCATCTGCACGTCCATCAGCACCAGGT
>Ga0247818_10001203_pt1 | contig 16271 bp, 18 predicted proteins | sample 13C_Glucose_Day1_FD_192424 | JGI IMG/M metagenome (GOLD analysis project Ga0247818, IMG submission 192424) | Soil microbial communities from agricultural site in Penn Yan, New York, United States - 13C_Glucose_Day1 | ecosystem: Environmental > Terrestrial > Soil > Agricultural land | place... | reverse complement strand
AACCAGATCGGCACCATCGGCATTCCGGTGCCGTCGACCCTGTGCAAAATCATCGACGATGCCGGTGTCGAGCAGCCCATGGGCGAAATCGGCGAGCTGTGCGTCAAGGGCCCACAAGTGATGAAGGGCTACTGGCAGCGTCAGGAAGCGACCGACGAGATCCTCGACAGCGAAGGCTGGCTGAAGACCGGTGACATCGCGCTGATCCAGCCCGATGGCTACATGCGCATCGTCGATCGCAAGAAAGACATGATTCTGGTCTCCGGTTTCAACGTCTACCCGAACGAACTGGAAGACGTGCTGGCGACCTTGCCGGGCGTGTTGCAGTGCGCGGCCATCGGTGTGCCGGACGAGAAATCGGGCGAGGCGATCAAGATCTTCATCGTGGTCAAGCCGGGCGTGACCCTGACCAAGGAAACCGTGATGGAGCATATGCGCGCCAACGTTACCGGTTACAAGGTGCCGCGCTCGGTGGAATTCCGCGATGCGCTGCCGACCACCAACGTCGGCAAGATCCTGCGCCGCGAGTTGCGTGACGAAGAGCTGAAGAAGATCAAGGCCAAGTCCGCCGCCTAAAGCAAAAAGCCCCGCAAATGCGGGGCTTTTTGTTGGGTGACGAGATCCTGTGGTGAGGGGATTCATCCCCGATCGGCAGCGTAGCTGCCGCCAGTTGTTTGAGCGCAAGGATCTGGGGGGCGCTTCGCACCCCATCGGGGATAAATCCCCTCGCTACAAGGGCATCGCGGGTTACTGGCGGAACGGCGCGAAATTCACGTTGGTTCCCGCCGGACGCATGTCCTGCAGATACGAATCCTTGTCCGCACTCAATTCCAGGCTCAGCGCCGCCTTGCGCTTGCCTTCGTTGCGAATCACCAGGCCTTCGAGCTTTTCCCGCAGGAACACTGTCGGCACTTTCAGGTGCAGCAGTTCGTCGGTGGCCGGGGTGTGCATCAGCAGGTGAATCCACTCGTATTGCCCGACGGCCAGGCGCGTCACCGGCAGGTCGAACCACCAGATGTTGCGGTTGCGGTTCAATTCGGCGAAGTGGCAGTTGTTGGTGCCGAGCACAGCGCCGCCCAGTTCCTGGTTGCGACGGGCAATGGCCTGCTTTTTATCGAGTTTCATAACATTCCTGCGGGATCTGATCGTTGGCGCACCGCGCCCATAGCTGCGCATTCTCGGGGCTTGTTGGGCAAACATAAAGCCCAACCTGCATTGCACGACGAAATGAAGGGCAAAAATAAATGAAACTCGTGACAAACCCGCCCGGTCAATCATTACGTACTGACTTTTCCCCTTCAATGCACCAAGGAGAAACACCATGAGTAGCACTGGCGATAAAGTAAAAGGCATGGCCAACGAAGCCGTCGGCAACGTCAAGCAAGGCGTCGGCAAAGCAACCGACAACACCAAGCTGCAAGCCGAAGGCAAACTGCAAGAGAAGAAAGGCGAAGCCCAGCAAGCTGTCGGCAAAGCCAAAGACGCCATCAAGAAAGGTGTCGACAAGGCGTAATCCGGCCTTGAACGAAACACACGAACGGCCATCCAAGGATGGCCGTTTTTGTGTCAAAACCCGACAGCCATCCACGAAGGTCGCCAAGTAGGCTACCGTGATGTAAAAAACGGCCCCTGAGTCGCCACGACTTCAACCTGTAATGCGGCGAAAGGAGACGCGAATGATTTTTCCAGACATGAAAGGTCTGCCACTGCACCGGGTGATGGTGCGCACGGTCACTGAATTCGTCGACGACGAGATGTCGACCTATGCCTCGGCACTGGCCTACCAGATGCTGTTCTCGCTGTTCCCGTTCATTCTGTTCCTGATTGCGCTGATCGGTTTCCTGCACCTGCCGGACTTCTTCAGCTGGCTGCGCCTGCAGTCGGAACTGGTGCTGCCGCCACAGGCGCTGGAACAGGTCAACCCGGTGATTGATCAGTTGCAGCAGTCCAAGGGCGGCTTGCTTTCGGTCGGTATCGTCATCGCCCTGTACACCGCGTCTGCCGGTGTGCGGCTGATGATGAGTGCGATGAACGCCGCTTACGACGTGGTCGAGGGCCGGCCGATCTGGAAGCGTTTTCCGCTGTCGGTGTTCTACACCGTCGGCATTGCCGGCATGTTGCTGGTGGCGGCCGCACTGATGGTACTCGGGCCGCAAGTGATGGGCTGGATTGCCGCGCAGGTGGGGCTGGAGGACTTCATCGTCACGGTCTGGACGATTGCGCGCTGGCCGGTGATCGTGTTTCTGATGATGGTCGCCGTGGCATTGATCTATTACGTGATGCCCGACGTCAAACAGGAATTCCGTTTCATCACCCCGGGCTCGGTGCTGGCGGTGGTGGTGTGGATCATCGCCTCATTGGGGTTCGCGTTTTACGTCAAGACGTTCGCCAACTACAACGCGATGTATGGCAGCATCGGGGCGATCATCGTGCTGTTGCTGTATTTCTACATTTCGTCGGCGGTGCTGCTGCTCGGCGCGGAGATGAATGCGGTGATCGAACACATGTCCAGCGAGGGCAAGGACGAGGGCGAGAAAGTCCCCGGTGAACTCGATGAACATCCCAAACAACATGTCTCGGGCCTGGGGCGTGACCACTCGCTCAAGCCGGACACTGACGAAGCCCGACCATGATTCGTGAAATCCTCAAAATGGGCGACGAACGCCTGCTGCGCATCGCTCCGCCGGTGCCACCGGAGATGTTCGACAGCCCCGAACTGTGGCAACTGATCGATGACATGTTCCAGACCATGGAAAGTGTCGGTGGCGTTGGCCTAGCCGCGCCGCAGATCGGCGTCGACCTGCAACTGGTGATCTTCGGTTTCGAGCACAGCGAACGTTACCCGGACGCCGAGGCAGTGCCGCAGACGATCCTGATCAATCCGCTGATTACGCCGTTGAGTCCGCTGACGGAAGAGGGCTTTGAGGGCTGCCTGTCGGTGCCCGGCCTGCGCGGTGCGGTGGACCGGTTTCAGCAGATTCGCTACGAAGGCTTTGATCCCAAGGGCGAGCCGATCGTGCGCGTGGCGTCCGGCTTTCATGCGCGGGTGGTTCAGCACGAGTGTGATCATCTGATCGGCCGCTTGTATCCGTCGCGGATTACCGATTTCAGCAAGTTCGGTTTTACCGAAGTGATGTTCCCGGATCTCGATCCGACAATTGACGATTGATCCTGAGCCTACCTTCACTGTCCAGTGTGGGAGCGAGCCTGCTCGCGAATGCGCTCGATCAGCGATCAATTTGGTGACTGACACACCGTTTTCGCGAGCAGGCTCGCTCCCACAAGGGTATCTGTGATCTTAGATTGAATGCGGTGTCAGCCCCATCGCAATCATCGGCTTGCTCCGCGCATACCGGCTCAACCGTTCGGCCAGCGCGTAGGGCAGGGCAGGGTCGAAGCTGAAACCACGCCGCTCGTAAAACCCGCGCAAATCCGGATGGCAGAACAGCCACACCGGCTCCTGCAGATCCTTCACCGCTGCCGCGATCAACTGCCCGGCAATCCCTTGCTCACGGCAACCCGGATCGACAAACAACCCGGTCAACCAGTACCCGCCCGCCACCGGCCGCAAGCACAGCGCGGCGACGATGTCCTCACGCCGCGCCACCCACAACTGCGCATCGCGCACTGCCTTCATCGACGATTGGTGGCGGCGGTAAAACTTGTTCATCAACGGCCACAAAGGCTCGTCGAGCAGGACGTATCGGGTATCGGGCATGGGATCGGACTGGCGGCGGGCAAAGCGCCGATTATAAAAGAACGCGCGACGCGCGATAGGTGTATACCTGAGCCTACATCCCTGTGAGTGGAGTACGCATCATGTCCAAAGGTATGGATTCAAAGAAAGCCGCGAAGAAAAAACCGGCCAAGACGGCGATTGAAAAGCGTGCAGAGAAGAAAGCCAAGAAGGTCGATATTTTCGGTCATTGATCACGTCCTTCGGGAGCCCGTCCCCCGGGCCCCCGTTTCAGTGCAAAAATAATCTGCAAGATCGCTCGGCTTCGTTGCACAGAAGGGGAAGACTCCCGTTCCGAGCCACGCCATGCCGAATTACTTCGACGCCGACCATCGCCAGCAGATCGAAACCCTGCGCCAGCGCTTCACCGCCCGCACCGAGTGGCCGACGTGGCTGCTGATCGGCGTGTATGGCGGCTGGTTCGCAATCATCCTCAACAGTCAGTGGCTCGGTCGCGGCTTGAGCACAATGCTGCTGATTCCGCTGCTGGTGCTGTGGCTGTCGGTGCAACATGAAATGCTGCATGGGCATCCGACCCGCTCGGTGCTTTTCAATAAAATCCTCGGCTACGCACCTTTTGCGGTGTGGTACCCGTACACGCTCTACCGAGACAGCCATCTGTTGCATCACCGCGATGAACACCTGACCGTGCCCGGCATCGATCCGGAAAGCCGTTATCTGACGGCGGTGCGTTGGCAGGGCAGTTCTTTGTTCGAACGCAGCCTGCACTGGCTGAACAAAACCGTGGTCGGGCGTTTTGCGATTGGTGCGCCGCTGGGACTACTGTCGTTGGCCGCGGAAGAACTGCAACGCCTGAAAAACCGCGAGCCTCAGGCCTGGTTGATGTGGTTGACCCACGGTGCGTTCACCGTGTTGATGCTGTGGTTTATCGCGCGCTTCAGCGTGCTGCCGGTCTGGCATTACCTGCTGCTGATCAGTGTGCCGGCACTGTCGATCGCGATGATCCGCTCCTACTATGAACACCGCCCGCACGCTCAACCGGAGCAGCGCACCGTGCTCAACGAGGCCGGCTGGCCGTGGCGCTGGCTGTTTCTGAACCTGAATTTTCATCTGGTGCATCATGATCTGCCGGGGCTGGCGTGGTACGACTTGCCGGTGGCCTATCGCATGCGCCGCGAGCAATGGCTGGCGCGCAGTGGCGGGTTTCTGGTGCAGGGTTATGGCCAGTTGTGGCGCCAGCACGGTTTGAAGCCGATCGACAGTCCGCAGCATCCTTTCCACTAATCTCAAAAACACCATAAACCCTGTAGGCCTTCGCCTGCTCGCGATAGCAGTGTGTCAATCAACGAAAAGCTTACTGACACACCGCTATCGCGAGCAGGTGAAGGCCTACAGTGGAAATTTGTTGTCCGGGAAGAATGTGTATGACCCAACACCTCACCGAACTGCTGATGTACACCGCCCCCGAGCCCATCCGCGCGGCCAACGAACGCTGGATTTCACGCATCCTCGAACACCTCGGCCACTCCCGCCTGAACGCCGCCAGCCTGTCGCTCCCCGAGCTTTGGTTGTCGCCGGATCTGCTGCTGACCCAGACGTGTGGCTATCCGCTGATGACCTCGCTGCGCGATCAGGTGCGGGTCGTCGGGCGTCCACGTTACGAACTGCCCGACGCCACTGCCGGCAATCACTGCAGCCTGATCCTCAGCCGCGCCGACGATGCGCGCAAAACCCTGGCGGACTTTCGCGGCAGCCGTGGGGTGATCAACAGCGAAGATTCCAACAGCGGCATGAACCTGTTGCGCCAGCGTCTGGCGCCATTGCACCGCAACGGGCAGTTCTTCGCCACGGTCGGCCTCAGTGGGGCGCACCGCGAAAGTCTGCGCTGGCTGCGTGAAGAGCGCGCCGATCTGGCGGCGATCGACAGCGTGACCTATGCCTGCCTCGCTCAGCATGCGCCTGAGGAAGTCAGTGGATTGCGGGTGGTGGCGCGCAGTGCGTTGAGCCCGACGTTGCCATTTATTACTGTCGCTACTGCCACTGATGAGCAGATCGAACAGTTGCGCCGGGTGATGAATCAGGCGTTGCGTGAACTGCCTGATGTGGCGCAGATCCTCGGCTTGCCTGAAGTGCTGCCCGCCAGCGAAAGCGATTATCAGATCTTGCTCGAATATCAGCGTGAGGCTGAAGAGTTGGACTACGGCCGCTTGCGTTGAAAGAACGCAGCCTGTGGCAGTTCCTACATTGGAATGCGGTCAACCTGTAGGAGCTGCCGCAGGCTGCGATCTTGTGCTCTTATATCTCCCAAAAGAATATAAAAATGAAATATTAATCTTATTAATGCATAAGGCGCCTTGCTACGATCGCGCCACCGGATCACCGGACATTCAGCGACCCCTTACCCAGGAGCCCTTATGTCCGGCGCCGACACCGCTCACTGCAATCATCTCGACGCACTGTTCCGCGCCCACTACCGCTGGCTGTGCACTTACCTGCGCCGACATCTGCACGACGCCGCAGGCGCGGAAGACATCGCTGCCGAAACCTTCGCGCAATTGCTCCAGGCACCCAGTATCACGGCGATACGCGAACCGCGCGCGATGCTTACCACGATTGCCCAACGCCTGCTCTATCAGCGCTGGCGCCGGGCGGATCTGGAGCGTCGGCATGCGCAGCAGGTCGACATCGATGCTGCCACTTCGCCTGAAGACCTCGCGCAACTGAGTCAGACCCTCAAACGCCTCGACCATAGCTTGCAACGCCTGCCGGGCAAAGTCCGCTCGACCTTTTTGCTGGCGCGGATCGATGGCCTGACTTACCCGCAAATCGCCGCCGAACTGGGCATCTCCCAGCGTTCGGTCAGCGTCTACATGAGCCGTTCCCAGGCGCTGTGCGACCGCCACAGCGCCAACCAAATCCTGACAGACAAGAGGTCCGCATGAGATCGATCAAAACCCTGCTCGGCCGTTCGTTGCTGGCGCTGAGCCTGAGCGTCGGCGCTGTTTCGGCGGCGGAAAAACCCGCGCCAATCCACTTCGGTGACATCACCTGGGAAAGCGGCAGTTTCATCACCGAAGTGCTGCGCCTGATCGTCGAGAAAGGCTACGGCTACCCGACCGATACGCTGCCGGGCAGCACCGTCAGCCTGGAAGCGGCGCTGGCTAAAAACGATATTCAGGTGATCGGCGAGGAATGGGCAGGGCGCAGTCCGGCGTGGGTCAAGGCGGCCAATGAAGGCAAGGTGTTCGGCCTCGGCGATACGGTCAAGGGCGCGACCGAGGGCTGGTGGGTGCCGGAATACGTGATCAAGGGTGACCCCGAACGCGGGATCAAACCGCTGGCCCCGGAGCTGAAATCGGTGGCCGACCTGCCGCGCTACAAGGACGTGTTCCGCGACCCGGAAGACCCGAGCCGTGGACGCTTCCTCAACAGCCCGACCGGCTGGACTTCGGAGATCGTCAACAGCCAGAAGCTCAAGGCCTATGCGCTGACCGACAGCTACGTGAACTTCCGCACCGGCTCCGGCGCGGCGCTGGATGCCGAGGTGGCGTCGTCGATCAAACGCGGCAAACCGGTGCTGTTCTACTACTGGTCGCCGACGCCGCTGCTCGGTCGATTCAAACTGGTGAAGCTCGAAGAACCGCCGTTCGATGCCGAGGCCTGGAAAACCCTGGCCGATGCCAACAACCCGAATCCCAAGGGCACCCGCTCAATGCCGGCCAGCCTGGCGATAGGCGTGTCGGCGCCGTTCAAGGCGCAGTACCCGGAGCTGGTGTCGTTCTTCGAGAAAGTCGATTTGCCGATTGATCTGCTGAACCAGACGCTGGCTGGAATGAGCGAAAAACGCCAGCCACCACGGCAGGTCGCCGAGGCGTTTTTGCGCGATCAGCCCCAGGTGTGGAAGGCGTGGGTGCCGGGGGAGGTGGCGAGCAAGGTGACGGCGGGACTTTGAGTTTCTGCCGGTTGATCTGCGTTGCTTGAACTGACGTCTTCGCGAGCAGACTCGCTCCCACAATGGGGGCGTGCACGCCACAAATCCAGTGTGGGAGCGAGCCTGCTCGCGAATGATCTAAAAACTTACGCCGCTTCCGCCGCCAACGCCGCCATCACGGTCGGCCGCTGCTCAATCCGCGCCTGAAACCGCGCCAGCGCCGGCCACTGCGCCAACTCGATCCCGAACAACCCGGCCCAGCGCAGCACCACAAACAACAACGCATCCGCCACGCTGAAGCCACTCGACAGCAGATACTCCTGCTGCTCCAGCACCGCGACCAACACCGCAAAACGCTTGAACAACTTCTCCTTGATCACCTCGGCCGGCAACCGCTCATCGAACAGCGCACCAAGCCCGCCGTGGATCTCGCTCGAAATGAAATTCAGCCACTCCTGCAAACGCAACCGTTCGAAACTGCCGGGTGCCGGCGCCAACCCTGACTGCGGTTGCAGATCCGCCAGATACTGCAGGATCACCGGGCCTTCGGTCAGCACCGCGCCGTTGTCCAGTTGCAATGCCGCGACGTAGCCCTTGGGGTTGATTGCGAGAAAGTCTTCGCCGCTGGCCGTGCGCTTGCTGCGGTTGTCGACGCGGATCAGCACGAAGGGCAGCTTCAGTTCGCGCAACACAATGTGTGGCGCCAGCGAACAGGCTTGCGGGGCGTAATACAGCTTCATCGGCAGCTCTCTGGTGAGGATTGGGCGCCAGTGTCATAGTGCGCCGCACCCTCGGTAAAATTAATCTTTCAGAAAGCAGCCATAAGGACAGCTACTGCCATGATGAACCTGATGCATTGGCGGCTGGTGGTCGCCGTGGCCGATCACGGCAACATTACTCGCGCTGCCGAGCGGGTCGGCATGACCCAGTCCGGCGCGAGCCAGGCCCTGGCGCTGATGGAAGAAACCCTTGGCGTGCAACTGTTCAGCCGCGAGAGCCGGCAGACCCTGCCCACCGCCATCGGCCTGCCGGTGATCGAACAGGCGCGGCTGATGCTCGGCGCGCTGCAAACCATTCGCCAGACCGTCGACAGCGTGCGCCCGATGCTGCGCGGGACGATCCGCCTGGCGAGTTTCCCCATGGTGCTGGCCAGTTTTCTGCCGCCGCTGCTGCGCCAGTTCAATCGGCTGTATCCGGGGATCGAAGTGGTGGCGCTGGAGGTCAGCGACGATGAGGTGGAAACCCTGCTCGCGGCCGGTCTGGTGGATGTCGGTGTGGTGCTCAACCCGGCACCCGAGCGCAACCCCGGGCCATTGGGGCGCGACGCATGGGTGGCGGTCGTGCCGGCAGGGCATCCGTTGGCGCTGCGAGGAACCGAGCAGGGCGTCAGCCTGCAAGAACTGATGGCGCTGCCTTTTGTGCTGGCCACCGGCGGTTGCTCGACCCACGCCCGCAGCCTCGCCGCCGAGGCCGGTTTGCAGCTGCAGGATGTACGGGTCGAGGTGCGCGAGTGGAGCAGTGCCTTCACTTTGGTGCGGGAAAACCTCGGCGTGACGCTGGTGCCGGAAATGACCTTGCCGGCCGAGCGTCAGGGCTTGCGCGTGATTGCTCTGCAGCCACGTATCGAACGAGTGTTTTCGCTGGTGCTGCCTGCGGGGCAGACGCCGTCAGCGGCGGTGCAGGCGTTGCTGGATCTGGTGGCGGCGACGGCAGTCGCGACGGCTCGCTGAACCGTTTCTTGTGCAAAAAGTGCCAGATACTGGCCGACTAGTGGCCTTGCGCACGGCATGGCGCTGGCTATGCTGTGCTGTAACTAACTATGTCGACCGTCATCTGTTAGCCGTGATTTCAACGCTGCCAGAGTGCGCAACCAAAGGCACCGGACACTGAACCAACAAGGAGCAAGTTGTACATGGAAGTTTTCTGCACGTTAGGGCTGGCCCGCTGCTGGGCTATCAAGAGAAGGATGTCTTGATTAGAGCGTCGCTGCATGGACCCTCGGATTAAACATCATTTATCACCTGACAACTTCCTCCCGTGGAGGAATGCGTGTGCCTGTTCTGTGGAACGTAGTGGTGGATGCTGAAAGACCTGAACTTTCATCAAATCAAAAGACCGCGCCGAAGGTGATACAACCATGTTCAACCTACATCACAAGGCTGACCTGCAGGAAATCGAGCGTTTCAGCTGCGCCTTGACCGAAGCCAACGCCAAGCTCGAAGCGATCAGCCGCTCGATGGCGATGATCGAATTTACCCCCCAGGGCATTGTTCTGGATGCCAACGAAAACTTCTGCAGGACCATGGGTTACAGCGCCGAGGAAGTGCGTGGCAAACATCACCGGGTGTTTTGCGAAGAGGCGTTTTACCGCAGCGAGGAGTACGCCAGGTTGTGGCGCGACCTGGCCCGGGGTGAGCCGATCAGCGGCACGTTTCTACGCTTGAACAAGTCCGGCAAGGAGATCTGGCTTGAAGCCAGTTACATGCCGGTGTACGGCGCGGACAAACAAGTCAAAAGTGTCATCAAAGTGGCGTCGGACATCACCGTCCGGGTCAACAAAGAGCACGAAGAAGAAAGCATGCTGGCGGCGATCAGCCGTTCGATGGCGGTGATCGAGTTCACCCCGGACGGCAACGTGATTACCGCCAACGACAACTTTCTGAAAACGATGCAGTACTCGCTCAACGAAATCGTCGGCCACCATCACAGCATGTTCTGTCACCGTTCCGAATCCGAATCGGCGCAGTACAAGGCGTTCTGGGCGTCGCTCAATCGCGGCGAATATCACTCGCACCGTTTCGAGCGCAAGAACAAGTCGGGGCAGATGGTTTATCTCGAAGCTTCGTACAACCCGCTGTTCGACACCAAGGGCCGTTTGTACAAGGTGGTGAAGTTCGCCAGTGATATCACCAACCAGATGACCACGCTGCAGAACGCGGCGGAATCGGCTCACAGCACCTCGGTACAGAACGATGCCTGCGCGCAAAAAGGCTCGCAGGTCGTGCAGCAGACGGTGCAGATCATTCAGGACATTTCCCGCGACCTCAACGAAGCGGCGCTGAGCATCGATGCGGTGAGCAAACAGTCGGACATCATCGGCACCATCGTCCAGACCATCCGCGGCATCGCCGATCAGACCAACCTGCTGGCGCTCAACGCCGCCATCGAAGCGGCCCGGGCCGGTGAGCACGGGCGCGGGTTTGCGGTGGTCGCGGATGAGGTGCGCAGTCTTGCGGCGCGTACCAGTCAGGCGACCCTGGAGATTGTCGAAGTGGTGCGCAAAAACCATGACCTGTCGCTGAGCGCGGTGTCGAGCATGCAGTCGAGCCTGAGCCGCACCGGGCTGGGTGTGGAACTGGCGAACGAGGCGGGGGAGGTGATTCTGGAGATTCAGCAGGGATCACGGCATGTGGTGGATGCGATCGGGCAGTTCAATGCGACATTGCAGTTGAACTAGCAACTACACCAACCTCTGTAGGAACTGCGGCACGCTGCGATCTTTTGATCTTGAGTTCAGGATCAAAAGATCGCAGCGTGCCGCAGCTCCTACAGGGGTACTACGCAACTTTCAGTTCACAGCGCCGCGAGAAACTTGTCCGCCAGTTTGTCGCTGTCCTTGACGTCATTGACGTTGTCTTTCTCCGACTGCGCCAGTTGCATCTTGTCCTGCAAGCGCTGGGCAATCTCTTTGCCGATGGCCAGTTGTTTCTCCGGCGGCATGGCCTGGATGTCTTCCTCGGTAATCCCCAGATCCTTGAGGATACTGTCGCGCAGGCGCTGTTCCGGCGACTTGCTCATGTAGTCCTTGAACGCGTCGGTGGCCGAGGTGCCGGTGGTGCTGCCGGCCGCCGTGGCATCGGTGGTTTGCAGGCCGACACGGGTCTTGGCGAAGGCTTCGTCGACGTTATCGCTGATGCGCGCGGCGGCGGCCACTTGCTGGGTGGCGATCTGCGTGGCCGAATCCTCGACCCTGGAGGTCGCATCGGTGGCTTGCGACTGGGCCTGGTTCTGCAGCGATTGCAGCATGGCGCCGTGCAGGCCGCTTTGCAGACCGGCAGCGGCGGTCGTGGTCGCGTCTTCCGCCAGCCGCTTGGGCAGATGGATGAGCTGCTGCTGTTTGGCACTGACCAACATCATGATGGAGACCTTTGAATTATTGCTGACAGGCCTGTCGCAGCAATTACCGTGCCTTTGATGAAAGTGCTTATATTTCAACGCGTTACTGATCAGGCGTGCACAACAATGCGGTCATCCCTTGCCGTCAGGCGGCAGAGGATGACCGTGTGGCGCTCAGCGATGGGCAATGTTTTCCAACGCCAGATTGCGCGTGCGCGGGCCGAACCAGCCGATGGTCAGCATCACGATCAGCATGCTGCTGACAATGAAAGCGAGTACCCCGGGCGTGCCGAAGTTGTCGAGAAACAGCCCGATCAGCAGGCTGCTGAACACTGTCGACAAACGGCTGAACGAATAGCAGAAACCCACCGCCCGGGCGCGGATGTTGGTCGGGAACAGTTCGCTCTGGTACGAGTGATAACTGAAGCTCAGCCACGCATTGCAGAAGGTGATCATCACTCCGCAAAAGATCAGGCCGAAGGCGCTGGTCTGCAACGCGAACAAAGTGCCGAAGGTCATGGCGCCGAGAGCCGAACCGACGATCTGCCATTTGTTCTCGAAACGGTTGGCGAACTTCACGAACAGCAACGGCCCGAGCGGGTAGGCGAGGGTGATGATGAACGCGTACATCAGGCTGTGGGTGACGCTCACGCCCTGGCCGGAAAGCAACGCCGGCAGCCAGTTGCCGAAACCGAAGAAACCGATCGCCTGGAACACGTGAAACACGATCAGCATCAGCGCGCGACGGCGATACGGTGGCTGCCAGATGTCGGCGAAGCGGCCCTTGCCTTCGACATCGACGGGCACCGCTTCCGGAGCGTCCAGCGGTTGGCGATGATCCTTCTCGCAACGGGCTTCGATGTCGTCGAGAATCCTGTTCGCTTCATCGAATCGGCCATGCTGCGCCAGCCAGCGCGGCGACTCCGGCAGGCGCTTGCGCAGCCACCAGATGAACAGTGCAAATACCGCACTCGCCAGCACCACCCAACGCCAGCCGGACACACCGAACGGCGCCTGCGGTACCAGCCACCACGACATCAACGCCACCGCCGGCACCGAGAGAAACTGCACGAAAAAGGCGAAGGCAAACGCCGAACTGCGCATGCGTTTGGGCACCAGTTCCGAGAGGTAGGCGTCGATGGTCACGAGTTCGATACCGAGGCCGATGCCCACCAGAAAGCGCATGCAGATGATCCCCAGCGCCGAGCTTTGAATCCCCATCAACACTGTGGCCACGGTGTACCAGACCAGCGCAAAGGTGAAGATCGCGCGCCGGCCGAAACGATCGGCCAACGGACTGAGCAGGCTGGCGCCGAGGAATAAACCAAGGAAGGTCGCCGATGCGAACGCTGCCTGATCGGAGAAGCCGAACACGCCCTGATTGCCGGTAGCGAAGATCCCGTCACGGATCAGCCCCGGACTGATGTAGGCGGTCTGGAACAAATCGTAGAGTTCGAAGAAGCCGCCGATCGACAACAGCGCCACCAGCCGCCAGATGGTGGCGACGGCGGGGAGGCGGTCGATGCGGGCGGAAATCTCGGCGGCGCGTATCGGGTCGATGCCGTCGCTTTGCGCGGCGGCGGGGGCGTGAGCAGTCATCGGCGGATCCATTTTTTATTGATGGAAAAGCTTAGCCTGCTATCGGAGTTGATGGATTGTGAATATCGGCGGTTTGCCCGGGAATACCGCCGATTTCTTGCAATAACTGCTTACCAATTAACGATTTATGCCGCAGCGGCCGAATCAGGCAGCGCCGACGCCGGCAAGCCGAAGATCCGATCGAACAGCCAGTTGAAGGCAAACGTGTAGCACGGAATGAAGATGATCAACGCCAGATCCAACAGGAATGCCTGCACCAGACTGATGTTCATCCACCAGGCGATCAGTGGAATCAGGAACACGATCAGCGTCAGTTGGAAACCCACGGCGTGGGCGATGCGCCGTTTGACCGTGCGGGTGCGCGACTGCTGGCGGCTTTCCCAGTGCTCGAACAGCGAGGTGTAGATGAAATTCCAGGTCACGGCGATGGTGGTGATGATCACCGCCAGCGGGCCGGTGCTGCCCGGCGAGGTGCCGGACAACAGCGCCAGGCCGAGGGCGGAGAAGGTCATGCCGATCACTTCGTAGAGCGACACGTAGACCAGTTTGCGTTTGACGCCTTGCATGGGGATTTGCCTCTTTCTTGCAACATGTGGCCAGCGGGACTGGCGAAGGCGGCGAAAGATAGCTTCAATAGGCGTGACAGAAAAAGTCAGTAGCTTTCAGTTTTGATGACAGGTGGTGGTTTGAATTTCAACAGCGACAGCATCGAACTGTTTCTTGCGGTGATTGATCGTGGCTCGTTCTCCGCAGCCGCCCGCGTTTTGGGTCGGGTGCCTTCGGCGGTCAGCATGGGTATCGGCAACCTTGAGGCGGAGCTTGGCTATGCCTTGTTCGACCGCAGCCATCGTGAACCGCAACCGACGGCCATGGCGCTGTCACTGGTGCCCCACGCGCGGCTGATTGCCGAGCAACTCAAGCAACTGCAGGTGCACGCGGTGGAGTTGTCGCTGGGGCTGGAGAGCAAGCTGTCGATTGGCGTGGTGGCGGACATCGACCGGCGCCGTTTGCTCGCTGCGATCAAGGTGATTGCCGAGCGTCATCCGCTGCTCGACATCGAAGTGTTGACCGCGCCGCAGGACGATGTGCTGGCGATGCTGCACAGTGGCCGTGTCAGCGTGTGTCTGGCGTTCGCCGGGTTGAGCATGAACGTGCATGAGCGCTTTCAGTTCGTCGGCAGCGAACGGATGATCGCCACGCTCGCGGCGGACAGTCCATTGTTGCAGGGGCAGGATCTGTTTCTCGAAGACCTCGTCCATGTGCGGCAGATCGTCGTCGCCAGTCGCGACTTGCCGATCAGTGAAACCCGGCCGCTGGTGGCCGAATCGCATTGGCGCACCGATACGCTGGAAGCCGCGCTGGAGATGGTCGAGGCGGGCTTGGGCTGGGGCAATTTTCCGCTATCGGTGGTGCAGCCTTGGCTGGACAGTGGACGCTTGAAACGCCTGAGTTTCCGCAATATCGAAAACGGCCTGGTGCTGCCGGTGCATGCGGTGTGGCTCAAGAGCCAGCCGTTGCAGAAGGGCGCATTGGCCCTCGTCGAACTGCTCAGCCACTGAGCCCGACAAGGATCCCCTGTGGGAGTGAGCCTGCTCGCGATAGCGGTGTGTCAGTCGATTAATCTGTCACTGCAAAAACGCAATCGCGAGCAGGCTCACTCCCACAGGAATTTGCAGCGTACAGACGACCCCTGCAGGAGCTGCCGAAGGCTGCGATCTTTTGATCTTGTTTCTAAAATCAAAAGATCGCAGCCTTCGGCAGCTCCTGCAGGGAGGAATCAGGTGCTCTCGCGAATCTTCAGTTCGAAGCCCATATCCTCAACCGGCCGCGCCACGCTGTTGCCGGCCATCAACGTCAACATCTGCTCCGCCGCGCGCCGGCCGATCGCCTCGCGCGGGGTGTTGATGCTGCTCAGGCGCGGCACCATGTGCTCGGACATCGGCAGATCGTTGAAGCCGAGAATCGCCACCTGTTCGGGAATTCTGATGCCATTGCGCAACGCCTCCAGCAGCGCACCCTGCGCCAGGTCGTCGTTGCCGAAGAAGATCGCATCGACATCCGGGTGTGCCGCCAGCAGTTGCAGGAACAGTTCACCGCCCAGGCCCACGGACGAGGAGCGCGGGGTCAGCACTTCCAGATCGGGGTCGTAGCGCCCGGCCTTCTGCAGGGCTTTGCGGAAACCTTCGCCGCGCAACAAGGTGCGCTGATCGAGTTGCGCACCGATGTAGGCCAGACGCTTGCGTCCACGGGAGAGCAAATGTTCGGCCGCGGTTTCGCCGGCGCTGAGCTGCGAGAAACCCACACAATTCACCCCGGCAGCGCTGTCGAGTTCCATCATGTACACGCAGGGAATGTTGCTGGCCTCGATCATCCGTCGCGAACTTTCCGTGCGATCAAACCCGGTCAGCAGAAAACCACGCGGCTGATAAGCCATGTAGTTGCGCAGCAGGTTTTCTTCTTCATCGCGCGAGTAGTGGAAGTTGCCGATCAGCACTTCGAAGCCCTTGGGTGTCAGCACCCGATGAATGGCTTCCAGCGTATCGATGAACAACAGGTTGGACAGCGATGGCACCAGCACCACCACCGAATGGCTCTGCGCCGAGGCCAGGGCGCGGGCGGCAGGGTTGACCACGTAGTTGAGTTCACTGGCTGCTTTCTGCACTTTTTCCACCAGTTCCGTGGCCACGGTGCTGACGCCGCGCAGGGCGCGGGAGGCGGTAATCGGGCTCACGCCGGCGAGGCGGGCAACTTCATTAAGGGTGGGACGGCCGGTGGTGCGAGTGTTTTTATCGTTTTTAGGGGTGGTCATCGGGCGGCTTGCCAAACAAAAATCAAGGCACTAAGGTAGCGCTGTCCTGATGCAGCTGCAAATGCGTAAGTGAGGTCCTGCCTGATCCTCGCTTTTTGGCGTTGGGAACAAACCTGCTG
>Ga0247818_10001202_pt1 | contig 16274 bp, 13 predicted proteins | sample 13C_Glucose_Day1_FD_192424 | JGI IMG/M metagenome (GOLD analysis project Ga0247818, IMG submission 192424) | Soil microbial communities from agricultural site in Penn Yan, New York, United States - 13C_Glucose_Day1 | ecosystem: Environmental > Terrestrial > Soil > Agricultural land | place... | reverse complement strand
CTTGGAACAGGATCGCGAAGTGGTACCAGAACGCCATGGTGTTTTCACCCGGCAGGACACTGTGCAGGATCTGCGCGATACCGACCGCCAGGGTCGGCGCACCACCGGCACGGGCCAGAATGGTGGTTTCACCAATGTCATGTGCTACCGCTTGCAACGCTTCCGGCGTGATCGCAAAGCCCCAGCTGGAGACCACTTGCGCAACCGACGCGACGTCACTGCCGACCACGGCGGCCGGGCTGTTCATGGCGAAATACACGCCCGGCTCGATCACCGAAGCGGCAACCATGGCCATGATCGCGACGAACGATTCCATCAGCATGCCGCCATAACCGATGTAACGCGCGTTGGTTTCGTTATCCAGCAGCTTCGGCGTGGTGCCCGAAGAGATCAGCGCGTGGAAACCCGATACCGCACCGCAAGCGATGGTGATGAACAGGAACGGGAACAGACCGCCCTTCCACACCGGGCCAGTGCCGTCGACGAACTGGGTCAGCGCGGGCATTTTCAGCTCGGGCATGGTCACCAGAATGCCGATCGCCAGAGCGACGATGGTACCGATCTTGAGGAAAGTGGAGAGGTAGTCACGCGGCGCCAGAATCAGCCACACCGGCAACGAGGCGGCCACAAAGCCGTAGCCAACCAACATCCAGGTAATCTGCACGCCGGTGAAGGTGAACGCCTTGGCCCACACCGGATCGGCGGCGATCTGCCCACCGAGCCAGATCGAGCCCAGCAGCAGCAATACGCCGACCACCGAGATCTCACCGATGCGGCCCGGGCGGATGTAGCGCATGTAGATGCCCATGAACATCGCGATCGGAATGGTCGCCATCACGGTGAAGATGCCCCACGGGCTCTCGGCCAGGGCTTTCACGACGATCAGCGCCAGCACCGCGAGGATGATGATCATGATCAGGAAGCAGCCAAACAGGGCGATGGTGCCGGGAATGCGGCCCATTTCTTCACGCACCATGTCGCCCAGGGAACGGCCGTTGCGCCGGGTCGACATGAACAGAACCATGAAGTCCTGCACCGCGCCCGCCAGCACCACCCCGGCAATCAGCCACAGCGTGCCGGGCAGGTAGCCCATCTGCGCCGCCAATACCGGGCCGACCAGAGGCCCTGCGCCGGCAATCGCCGCGAAGTGGTGACCGAAAAGAATGTGTTTGTTGGTCGGAACGTAGTCCAGACCGTCGTTGTTGAGCACGGCGGGGGTGGCCCGACGCGGGTCGAGTTGCATCACATTGTTGGCGATGAACAGACTGTAGTAACGGTACGCAACCAGATAGATGGCCACTGCCGCGACCACGATCCACAAGGCGTTGATCGCCTCTCCTCGGCGCAATGCCACTACGCCCTGGGCGTACGCTCCTACGATTGCCAGCACTAGCCAGGGTAAGTGGCGTAGCAGGCTATTATTATTTTTCATTTTATTATTCCAGCCAGGGTGGACAAGAAAGACAGCCACCCCGAGTTTAGCGCTTACGGCGCCAAAGGCCATACCCCGACGTTGGTCTAGACGCCTTGTTGATTGGCAGCCACCCAATGGTCGGGTCTATAGTCAGCGAACTCTTCCGAGGATTGCGCCATGAGCGAACACCCAGCCAATCGCCGTCGCTTCAAACGTATTGCGTTCGATGCCAGAACCGAGCTGAGTCAGGGCCAATTCATCTGGCCGGTGAAGTTGCTCGATCTGTCGCTGAAAGGGTTGCTGATCGAAACGCCAGAGCCGTGGCTGGGCGATGCAGCGAAAGACTTTTTCGTCAGGATCCATTTGAGTCCGGACGTCGAAATCGAGATGGATGTGCATCTGGCTCATGAAGAAAACGGCCAGTTGGGATTTGTCTGCCGGCATATCAGCCTGGAGTCGATCCAGCGCTTGCGGCGGTTGATCGAACTGAATCTGGCTGACGAAACCGCGCTTGAGCGCGAATTGGGTGCCTTGATCGAACTGTGACCCTTGTAGGAGCTGCCGCAGGCTGCGATCTTTTGATCTTGTTTTAGAAGATCAAAAGATCGCAGCCTGCGGCAGCTCCTACAAGGAAATCGGTGGTTATTCGAACAGTGCGTCGAGCGCCTGTTCCAGCCGCGTCACGGCAATGATCTGCAGCCCCGCCGGTGCTTCTTTCGGCGCATTGCCCTTGGGCACGATCGCCCGTTTGAAGCCATGCTTGGCCGCTTCCTTCAAACGCTCCTGGCCGCTCGGCACCGGGCGCACTTCGCCGGACAAACCGACTTCACCAAATACCAGCAGGTCATGCGGCAATGGCCGGTTGCGCAGGCTCGACATCACCGCCGCCATCAACGCGAGGTCGGACGCGGTTTCCAGCACCTTGACCCCGCCGACCACATTGAGGAACACGTCCTGATCGTGGGTCGGAATACCACCGTGACGGTGCAATACCGCCAACAACATCGCCAATCGGTTCTGATCAAGGCCCAACGTCACGCGGCGCGGATTGGCCAGATGACTGTCATCCACCAGCGCCTGCACTTCCACCAGCATCGGCCGGGTGCCTTCCCACGTCGCCATGACCACACTGCCCGGGACTTCTTCCTGGGCACGGGTCAGAAAAATCGCCGACGGGTTGGAGACTTCTTTCAGACCCTTGTCGGTCATGCCGAACACGCCCAGTTCATTGACCGCACCGAAGCGGTTCTTCACCGCCCGCAGCAAACGCAAACGGCCATCGGACTCGCCTTCGAAATACAGCACGGTGTCGACCATGTGCTCCAGCACCCGCGGGCCGGCGAGCGCGCCTTCCTTGGTGACGTGACCGACGAGGAAAATCGCCGTGCCGCTCTGCTTGGCATAACGCACCAGCAGCGCCGCACTCTCACGCACCTGCGAGACGCCGCCGGGGGCCGACTGCAATTGTTCGGTGAAAATGGTCTGGATCGAGTCGATCACCATCACCTTGGGTTTTTCCTGGCGGGCGGTGGCGATGATGGTTTCGATGCAGGTTTCGGTCATCACCCGCAATTGATCCTGGGGCAAACCCAGACGCCGGGCACGCATCGCCACTTGCTGCTGGGACTCTTCGCCGGTGACGTACAGCGCCGGCATGCTCTTGGCGAGGTTGCACAGGGTCTGCAACAGAATCGTCGACTTGCCGATGCCCGGGTCACCACCGATCAACACCACCGAGCCGTCAACCAGACCGCCACCCAGCACTCGATCCAGCTCACCGGACGCGGTGGAGAAGCGTGGAATCTCCTCGATGCTGACTTCGGCCAGGGTCTTGATCTGCGCCTGCTGTCCGGCCCAGCCGGTACGTCCGGTGGGCGCCGTGGCCCCGCCACTTTCGATCATGGTCTCGGTCAGGGTGTTCCAGGCGCCGCACTCGCCGCACTGGCCCGCCCACTTGGGAAAGGTTGCGCCGCACTCGGTGCAGCCGTACATGCGCTTGGCCTTGGCCATCTGGATCCCCCGGCAAAAACCGCGATGATAACGCAGCCAGCGCTCAGCGCGGCGCGGCGGTGCGGATTTCGCCGTTGGCCAGACGCGCGGCACTGTTGCCCAGCGGATCCTCGGCATTGAGGTCGGCACCCTTGGCCTTGAGTGCGTCGAGCAGTTCGACACGCTTGAACAACCCGGCGTACATCGCCGCAGTCTGGCCTGCGCCGTTGCGCTGATCGGGGCTGCAATCGGTGGCCATCAGCCTTCGAGCAATCTGCATCTCGCCTTTGAAAATCGCGCCCATCAGCGCTGTGTTGCCACGTTGATCCTGCGCGCAGGCATCAGCGCCCGCCGCCAGTAACCGGTCAACTGCCGCGCCCTGGCCGTGATACGCCGCCAGAATCAAAGCGGTGTAGCCCTTGCTGTCGCGGGTATCGAGGGAATAACCGGACTCGATAAAGGTCTCGAGCATCGGCACATCGCCACGCCGTGCGGCATCGAAATAGTAATCCTGCAACTGCGCCTTGATCGCCTCAGGGCTTTGCCCGGCCAGCGCTGTGAAGGACAGACATCCGAGCAACAGTAAAAGACAGGCACGCATAAACGCTCTCCTTGGGCAGAGCGGGGCCTGAGTCAGGCCCCGCGTTGCATGGCGTCGAGATCAGTCGACCAGTTTCGCCGCCAGCGCCTTGACCCGGCTCAGGTCACCCTTGGCCACTTTGGTCACACCGGTGCCGTATTCCGGATCGGCCTTATAAAGGAAGGACAGGATGATGTGCTTGCTCTCGTCATCGGTGGTCGCCAGCGAGCCGCCGAAGCTGGCGATCAGGTCCTGACGCTCCTGCTGGCTGAACGAGCGATACAGATCCCCGGCCTGCTTGAAGTTCTGCTCACGCTGGATCTTCGCCTGCTGGGTGCTGCCCGACAGTGCCAGCTGGCTGTAACGCGCGCTTTGCGGCTCTTCACGCGGTTGCAGGCGGCTTGGCTGATAGTTCACGCCAGACTGCGTGGCTCCGAAGTTCATCGCACCGTCCTGATTGCCATTGTTGACGGCAACTTTGGGCGCGTTGATCGGCAACTGCAGGGCATTGGCTCCCAGACGATACATTTGCGTATCGGCATAAGAAAACACTCGGCCTTGCAACAGACGATCTTCTGAAGGTTCGATACCCGGCACAACATTGGCCGGTGCCATCGCAACTTGTTCGGTTTCCTGGAACACGTTGGCTGGATTACGGTTCAACACCATTTGTCCAACTTTTCGCTCAGGAACATTCGGCCAGATCTTGGTAGCGTCCAATGGATCAAAATCAAACTTGGACAAATCTTGCGGATTCAGCACTTGGATGTACAAGTCCCATTTCGGGAAATCACCCTTGTTAATATGACTGACCAGATCATTAGTCATATGACTGTAATCCTTGCCCTGAACTTTCTCGACTTGTTCAGGTGTCAGGTTCTTGATGCCCTGCAAACTTTTCCAGTGAAACTTTACATAGTGCACTTCGCCTTTGGCGTTAACCAACTTGTAGGCATGCACGCCATTACCGTCCATCTCCCGATAACTGGCTGGAGTACCCGAATTGGAATACAGCTCGGTCAGCGTGCGAGTAGCTTCCGGCACGTGGGAGAAGAAGTCGAAACGACGCGAGTCATCGTCAAGGTTGGTACGTGGATCGGGCTTGAAGGCGTGGACCATGTCCGGAAACTTGATCGCATCGCGGATGAAAAAGGTCGGGAAGTTGTTGCCCACGAGGTCCCAATTGCCATCGGCAGTGTAGAACTTGGTGGCAAAACCCCGCGGATCACGCAGGGTTTCCGGGGAGTGGTTACCGTGTACCACTGCGGAGAAGCGCACGAACACTGGTGTCACCTGCCCAGCAGCGAACACCTTGGCCTTGCTCAGGTCGCTGAGGTCGTTGGTCACCGTGAAGGTGCCATGGGCACCGGTACCGCGGGCATGCACCACGCGCTCGGGAATGCGCTCACGATCAAAACGCTGGAGCTTCTGGATCAGTTGCACATCCTGCAGCAGCACCGGGCCGGTGGCGCCGGCGGTCTGCGAATTCTGATTATCGCCGACCGCTGCGCCGTTATCCCGGGTCAGGGGCGCGGCGTGCACGGAGAAGGTCAGCAAGCTGGCGGTAAGCACGCCGAGCGTACGGCGATGGGGAAAAGCCCCCAGTCCAAGAGTGGAATTCATATCAGGTTCCTCTGGTTTTTTTGAGCGCATCCAGGTGCGCCAACCAGAGGCTAGAGGGCTATGCCGGTGAACATAAATAGAATGTTCGTAACTCCATGATTGAAAAGTTTGGCTTCCCCATCAGCGAGTTACGGCGTATTTCGCGCGCGATTAGTGGCACTTTGCAAACTAATCGTCGATTCATGTGTCGATAAAAACGGGCATTGTAAGAAGGTGTTTCGCGCAGGACGCGTTTTGCTGATTTACACTGCGTACACCAACCTCATCTGTAACAAGGAAATAACCTATGGGCGTGCTAAGTGAGTTCAAGGCCTTCGCGGTCAAAGGCAATGTGGTCGACATGGCCGTCGGTATCATCATCGGTGCCGCCTTCGGCAAAATCGTTTCGTCGTTTGTCGGCGACGTGATCATGCCGCCAATCGGCCTGTTGATCGGAGGGGTGGACTTCAGTGATCTGGCAATCACGCTAAAAGCCGCCGAGGGCAACGCCCCTGCTGTGGTAATGGCTTACGGTAAATTCATCCAGAGCATTCTGGACTTCGTGATCGTCGCCTTCGCGATTTTCATGGGTGTGAAAGCCATCAACCGCCTTAAACGCGAAGAAGCCGTAGCCCCTTCCCTGCCACCGGTTCCGACCAAGGAAGAAGAGTTGCTCGGTGAGATCCGCGATCTGCTCAAAGCCCAGAACAACCGGCCTTGACTGCTTGATGAATGAGAACGGCGCCTGATGGCGCCGTTTTTCTACCAGTAGTTTTCCACCGCCACCTGTCCCGGCCGCCGCGTCAGGCTCAGGCTCATGTGGCGCTTCTTCAGCAGTGCCCGGGTGTCGTCGATCATCTGCGGATTGCCGCACAGCATGACGCGCGAGTGCTCGGGGGTCAGTTCAACGCCGGCTTCACGCTCCAACTCGCCGTTTTCAATCAGGCTGGTAATACGGCCGTGCAAGGCACCAGGAAACTTTTCTCGGGTAACGGTGGGAATGAACTGCAGTTTATGGGCATGTTCTGCCAGGTAATCACGTCTGGACAGCTCAGCAATCAATGACTCGTAGGCCAGCTCCCGCGCCTCGCGCACGCTGTACACCAGAATGATCCGCTCGAATCGCTCCCATACTTCGAAGTCCTGCAGAATCGACAGAAATGGCGCAACCCCGGTCCCGGTGGATAACAACCACAGGTCCCGACCGTCGACAAACCGATCCAGCGTCAGGTAACCAAAGGCCTGGCGCTCCACCAGCAGGGTATCGCCGACCTGCAACCGGCTCAGTTCACCGGTGAATTCGCCACCCGGCACCACGATGGAAAAGAACTCGAGAAACTCGTCAAAAGGCGAAGAGACCATCGAGTAGGCACGCCAGACCGTACTGCCATCAGCCTTGGTCACCCCCAGGCGGGCGAACTGCCCTGCGCGGAACCTGAAACCCGCATCTCGCGTGGTACGCAGGGTAAACAGGCTGGGGGTCAAGGGCTGCACGTCGAGCAGGGTCTGAGCCGTAAATTTCTCTGCGCTGACAGTCATGGGGCGCTCCATTGAAAAGTCCCTTACAGTCTCGCGCAAACTCGGAGCATAAACACCACTGACTTTGTAATGTTTTACCAGTGAGGCAGCCCGGAGAAATGAGATGTAACCCAAATCCGATTGATACGACGGTATTCATAACCCCTATTGAACGACAGATTAAATACAACGCGTGTTAGCCGACTAATAACCTTTACAGCAATTAACCTACCTCTCAAGAGCAAAAAAATTCAACGCCGTTTGTAAGACATGTCCTACACTCGACTGCGTGCGTGATCCAACTGGATCCAAACAAGCACCCTTGGGCAAGACTCATGGAGAGTGAGTGATGGAAATGTGGAAGGAGTCGCAATTAAAGCAACTGACTTTCGCTAGAGAAATAGAGACTGCTTATCCGATCCTGCTGCGATTCGCTCAAAACATTGGTTTCAATTTTTGTGCTGTCTCATTGACATCAACCAATCGGAACGCTGACTTTAAAACTTTGCGAATCAATAACTATCCGAAGGAGTTGAATCAACTTTATGAAAAACAGAGCTACAGCAAAATCGATCCGGTAATAGCACACTGCAACCATTCGATGCTGCCGATTGTCTGGACCGAAGACGTGTTTTCGCAAACCTTACCGTTGTGGGATGACCAACAGAAATATGGATTGCGCCATGGTTGGTCCCAGTCGTTTCACCATGAAGCCACCGGCCAGTGCAGTACGCTGAGCCTTGTCAGAAAAAATGGCCTGCTGAGCCCGCTGGAGTTGTACGAGCATTTTGGCTATATGTTTTACGCAACCAGCCAGCTGAGCGATCTGTTCGCCAGAACCTTGCCCACAGTACCGAAAAAGCCCCAGCATCCGCACCTTTCACCGCGGGAACTGGAAGTGCTGAAGCTCTCGGCGCTCGGCAAAACAGCCTATGAAATCGCCAGGATCCTCTCCCTGAGCGAACGCACCGTGAATTACCACGTGCAAAACGTGATTATCAAACTGAACGTGTGCAACAAGATGTCAGCCGTCATCGCTGCCTGCCGCTATGGCCTTCTCGACGCCCCGATCGCCTAAAAGCCACAAGTATTTCAACGGAAAAAAACGTACCATTTGCGACCTTCCTGAGTGATGACGTGAACCTTGACGTTGTATTTCACTCGGACGGTTCCGCTGCGCAACACGCTGGGCTGCGGGCCACCCGTTGATTAACCAGAGTTCCCGTACCATGCCCTTGCTCGACACCCCCTTCGCCCAACTCGACCTGATCCGCCAGCCAGAACAGCAAAACGAACCACTGCAAGCGTTCGACGCGGCAGACGAATACCTGCTCAATCATCTGGCCGCGCAACAACCGAAGGCAGACACCCGGGTACTGGTACTCAATGACAGCTTCGGAGCGTTGGCGGCGAGTCTGGCGGGCAAGGTTCAGGTCAGCAGCAGTGGCGACTCGTTTCTCGCATTCCAGGGACTGGAAAAGAACCTGGTACGCAACGGCCTGGCATTTGATGCCGTGCGCGGGATTGCGGCCAGTGAGCCGTTGGTCGGGCCATTCGACCGAGTGCTGATCCGCGTCCCCAAGACGCTGGCATTGCTGGAAGAACAACTGATTCGCCTGCAAGGGCAACTGGCACCTGGCGCCGAAGTGGTGGCAGCGGCCATGGTCAAGCATTTGCCGCGCGCTGCCGGCGATCTGCTGGAGCGTTACATGGGGCCGGTACAGGCCTCACTGGCGGTGAAAAAGGCGCGCCTGCTGATCGCCACACCCGAAGCCAAAGCCCCGGCGACCTCGCCCTACCCCTCGCGCTACCAGCTCGACGAGCCGGCCATCGAATTGCTCAACCACGCCAACGTGTTCTGCCGTGAAGGTCTGGACATCGGCACCCGTGCCTTTCTCCCCCACCTGCCCAAAAACCTCGGCAGCGCCCGCGTCGCCGACCTCGGCTGCGGTAACGGCGTACTGGCCATCGCCAGCGCCCTGCACAACCCTGAGGCGCATTACACGCTGGTCGACGAATCGTTCATGGCCGTGCAATCCGCCGCGGAAAACTGGCGCGCCGTTTTGGGCGAGCGCGAAGTGATCGTGCGGGCCGGCGATGGTCTGGCCGGACAGGAGCCGCAATCGCTGGATGTAGTGCTATGCAATCCGCCGTTCCATCAACAACAGGTGGTCGGCGATTTCCTCGCCTGGCGCATGTTCCAGCAGGCCCGCGAGGCGCTGGTGGTGGGCGGTGCGTTGTACATCGTCGGCAACCGTCACCTGGGTTATCACAGCAAACTGGCGCGGCTGTTCCGTGGCGTCGAGCAAGTGGCGGCCACACCGAAGTTCGTGATTCTCAAAGCCCGCAAGTAAAGCGTCAGGCAAAAAAAACCTCCGCAATGCGGAGGGTTGTAAAACCGTGCCCAGGGGCAGCGGACGGGATGTATCAGTGCGTGGTCAAACCGGCCGCGTTCATGAACAGGCGCATCAGGCTGGCGGCAATGAACAGCGCGCCGACGCTACCGATCCAGATCAGGGCCAACCAGCCGAGCCGCTGCCACAGCGGCTTTTTTTCGGCTTCTTCAATCTCGTGCAGGGAATGTTTGCCGCTCATTGCATCGTTCCTCCGTTAAAGCGCGCTGTAGGAGCTGTCGAGTGAAACGAGGCTGCGATCCTTTGACCCTGATTTTCAAATCAAAAGATCGCAGCGTGCCGCAGCGCCTGAACAGATTTCACACAGTTCTAGTGGTAACCGTCTTCATGGGTGACCTTGCCGCGGAATACGTAGTAGCTCCAGAAGGTGTAACCCAGGATGAACGGGATGATGAACAGCGTACCGACCAGCATGAAGCCTTGGCTTTGCGGCGGTGCGGCGGCGTCCCAGATCGAGATCGAGGGCGGCACGATGTTCGGCCACAGGCTGATGCCCAGACCGCTGTAGCCGAGGAATATCAGCACCAGAGTCAGCAGGAACGGCATGTAGTTGGCGTTGCGCGCCACCGCGCGGATCAGTCCGTACAGCGTCACCAGCACCAGAATCGGCACCGGCATGAACCAGAACAGGTTCGGCATGCTGAACCAGCGTGTCGCAATCTCGGGGTGAGACAGCGGCGTCCACAGACTGACGATGCCGATCACCGCCAGCAGCACGAACGCCAGCGGCCGCGCCAGGTTGTGCATCTGTTCCTGCAACTTGCCTTCAGTCTTCATGATCAGCCAGGTGCAGCCGAGCAAGGCATAGGCCACCACCAGCGCGGCACCGCAGAACAGGGTGAACGGTGTCAGCCAGTCCAGTGAACCGCCGGCGTATTGCCGATTGACCACCGGCAAACCGTCGATGAAGGCACCGAGTGCCACGCCCTGGAAGAACGTCGCCGCCACCGAGCCGCCGATGAACGCCTTGTCCCACAAGTGACGCTTGTCGTCCTTGGCCTTGAAGCGGAACTCGAACGCCACGCCGCGGAAAATCAGGCCGATCAGCATGAAGATCAACGGCAGGTACAGCGCCGACAGCACCACTGAATAGGCCAGCGGGAACGCGCCGAACAACGCCGCGCCGCCCAGTACCAGCCAGGTTTCATTACCGTCCCATACCGGGGCAACGGTGTTCATCATCACATCACGGTCGGTCTTGCCGGGAATGAACGGGAAGAGAATCCCGATCCCCAGATCGAAGCCATCCATGACCACGTACATCATGATGCCGAAGATGATGATCACGGCCCAGATCAGCGGAAGATCAATACCCATGATTCAAATCTCCTTGGTCAGGCGAACGTCGTCGCCGTGATCGGCATCGGCCGAATCGTCGGCAGCGGACAACGGACGGGCCGGTGTGCGTTTCTTGCCTGGACCGCCGTCTGGCGTTTCTGTGCCCTCGCTGATCTTCGGCCCTTTACGCACCAGGCGCATCATGTAACCAAGGCCCGCACCGAACAGCGCGAAATACACCACGACGAACATGATCAGGGTGATGCTCATCTGCATGAAACTGTGATTGGACGAAGCGTCCGCCGTGCGCATCAGCCCGTAGACCACCCACGGCTGACGACCGATTTCGGTGGTGAACCAGCCGGCGAGGATCGCGATCAGGCCGGACGGCCCCATCCATAGCGCCAGATACAGGAACGGCCGCGAGGTGTAGAGCGAATCGCGCTTGCGCAGCCACAGGCTCCACAGACCGGTGAAGATCATCAGGAAGCCGAGACCGACCATGACCCGGAACGACCAGAACACAATGGTCGAGTTCGGCCGGTCTTCAGGCGGGAACTCCTTGAGCGCCGGCACCTGCTTGTCCAGCGAGTGGGTCAGGATCAGGCTGCCGAGGTACGGGATCTCCACGGCGAACTTGGTTTTCTCTTCCTTCATGTCCGGCCAGCCGAACAGGATCAGCGGGGTCGCTTCGTTGCCTTTGTTTTCCCAGTGACCTTCGATCGCGGCGATTTTCGCCGGCTGGTGCTCAAGGGTGTTCAGCCCGTGGAAGTCACCGATAACCGCCTGGATTGGCGCGACGATCAGCGCCATCCACATCGCCATCGACAGCATGGTGCGGATCGCCGGGTTGTCCTTGCCGCGCAGCAGGTGCCAGGCCGCCGACGAGCCAACGAAGAACGCCGTGGCAACGAACGCAGCGGTCGCCATGTGCATCAGGCGATACGGGAACGACGGGTTGAAGATGATCGCCAGCCAGTCGGTCGGGATCACCTGACCGTTGACGATCTCGAAGCCTTGCGGCGTCTGCATCCAGCTGTTGGAGGCGAGAATCCAGAACGTCGAGATCAGCGTGCCGATCGCCACCATCACCGTGGAGAAGAAGTGCAGTTTGCGTCCGACCTTGTTCCAGCCGAACAGCATTACCCCGAGGAAACCGGCCTCGAGGAAGAACGCCGTGAGCACCTCGTAGGTCAGCAACGGTCCGGTGACGGAACCGGCGAAGTCCGAGAAACGGCTCCAGTTGGTACCGAACTGGTAGGCCATGACCAGACCGGAGACCACACCCATGCCGAAGTTGACGGCAAAGATCTTCGACCAGAAGTGGTAAAGATCCCGATAAGTGTCGTTATGGGTTTTCAACCACAACCCTTCGAGCACCGCCAGGTAGCTCGCCAGACCAATGGTGATGGCCGGGAACAGGATGTGGAACGAGATGGTGAACGCGAACTGAATTCGGGCGAGATCGAGTGCCTCTAAACCGAACATAAGTCTTCCTCTGTCAGGTAATACCGGCATTGGGGCTTGTGGCCCCTGCCTACTGCCCCCACGGATATGGAGTGCGGCGAATTCTGATTCGTTCTTTTTTAACAGCCATCGCAACGCAGGGAGTCTGGCCATCGGGCCACCAGACCATGGCCCGGGAGGGTCTTGATCTGGATCAAGCAACGTTAAAAGAGTAGTCCCATTTCCGACGAAGAACGGCGTGGTGGTTTGCCGCGTGACAAGTTGCCTCATTGCCTGGGCAGCGCTCTGAAGCAGATGTCCCAGAGCCAGGAAACCCTCTGTGGCGAGGGAGCTTGCTCCCGCTCGGCTGCGCAGCAGTCGTAAAAAGGTTTTCCAGCGCTTGCCTGAAAGTATGATTGTGCTGGGTCGGGGCCGCTTCGCGACCCGGCGGGAGCAAGCTCCCTCGCCACAGAGAACGGGGTATCGGGATAATCGATGTCTGGCTAACTAAATTTTTCGTAATAGCAACTTCCTGTTACAGACTGGTGATAACCTCGCGGTTCCCCTCCTGAGCCAGACCTGCCTTCAGATGCCCAGCCAAGAGCCCCTGCTGTTACGTCACCATCGTCCGTTTCTTGCGTTCTGGTTCGCCCGGATCTTTACCGCCAGCGGTTTTCAGATGCTCACCGTGGCGATCGGCTGGAATCTGTATCAGCTGACCGGCAACGTGCTCGACCTGGGGTTGGTCGGTCTGGTCGAGTTCGCGCCTCGGGTGCTGTTCATGCTGCACACCGGGCACGTCGCCGACCGTTATGACCGTCGCCGTGTCGCCGCGATCTGTCAGTCGTTGCAGGCGATGATCGCCCTGGCGCTGGCCATCGGCAGTGCGACCGACCACGTCACCCGGGAAATGATCTTTATCCTCGCCTTCCTGCTCGGCGCGGCGCGCTCCTTCGAAATGCCGACTACCCAGGCGCTGCTGCCGAGCATCGTGCCCAGCGCCCTGTTTCCAAGGGCGGTCGCCGCAGCGCAATCGGCGCAACAGTCAGCCACCATTGTCGCCCCGGCCCTCGGTGGCTTGCTTTACGCGTTCGGCAGTGTCTGGGTCTATGGGCCAACGGTATTGCTCTACGTCATCGCCTGCACCTTGATGCTCAACTTGCCCGCGCGGCAGACGCCGCTGAACAAAGGCAAAGCCACACTGGATTCGTTGTTGGCCGGCATCCGCTTCATTCGCAGCCGCCCGGACATCCTCGGGGCGATCTCGCTGGATCTGTTCGCGGTATTGCTCGGTGGCGCCACCGCGTTGCTGCCGGTGTTCGCCAAGGACATCCTGCTCACCGGGCCTTGGGGCCTGGGCCTGCTGCGTTCGGCACCGGCGGTTGGCGCGCTGGGGATGTCACTGTTTCTGGCGCGATTTGCCGTCGAACGCAACGTTGGCCGGGTGATGTTCACGGCGGTCGGCGTATTCGGTGTGGCAACCATCGCCTTCGGCCTGTCGACCTCGTTCTGGTTCTCGCTGGCGGTGCTGGTGGTGCTCGGCGCGGCGGACATGATCAGCATGGTGATCCGCGCGTCCTTCGTCCAACTGGAAACCCCGGACGAAATGCGCGGCCGGGTCAGCGCGGTGAACGGCCTGTTCATCGGTGCCTCGAACCAGTTGGGCGAATTCGAATCCGGCCTCACCGCGCACTGGTTCGGCACCGTACCGGCTGTGGTCATGGGCGGGATCGGCACGCTGGTGGTCACCGGAACCTGGATCAAACTGTTCCCGACCCTGGCCAACCGCGACCGGATGCATGTGCCGGTGGAAGAGGCGAAGGTCTGAATCACATCTGCGAAATCTGTACGGCTGGAGCGAGCAGGCATTGGCAAGGCACGTGTGTGGCTAGGCGTTCAAACCGATTACGATCTGTGGCAAGCAGAGCATCGGGAGCAACCAGCCATTACGCCTATCGCTGCCCACGCCTGAAGCCATCACACCAACATCTCCCCCGCCACTTTCGCCCGCAACGCCTTGCCGCCGAGTTGCTCGACCAGCGTCAGGGCAAAGGCCAGTGCGGCGCCGGAGCCTTGGGCGGTGATGCAATTGCCGTCGACCACCACCGGTTGATCAACAAAGGTACAGCCTGACAGTTGATGGCTGGCACTCGGCAGGCAGGTCATGCGGCGTTGGCGTAATACGCCTGAGGCTTGCAGGGCGATGGCCGGGGCTTCGGCGATGGCGGCGAACAGGCGTCCGGCGCTGGCCTGGTCCTTGAGCAATTGTTGCAGCGGTTGATGCGCCGCCAGATGTTGTGAACCGACAACACCACCGGGCAGGACGATCAGGTCGAAAGTCTGCGCCAGCACATCAATCAGCATGCCATCCGCCGTCAGGCGCGTGCCGCGCGCGCAGGTCAGCATGCGCCGGCCTTCGATACTGGCCGCCACGACTTCGACGCCGGCGCGGCGCAGCACGTCGATCAGGGTCACGCTTTGCAGATCATCGATGCCCTCGGCGAGGGTAATCAGGGCTCTAAAGGTCATGGGCGCCATCCGCTGAGTGATCTTTAAAGCGTAGTCAGCTTTGCCTGCCCTGTTCAGTGACAGCCGTTACTTGATGTAAAGCTGGGTCGACAGGGTGTTGCGTGGCGCGTTGATCGAGGTGTTGCTGAAGCTGAAGGTGCCTTCCTGCTTGCCCGCCAGATCGAAGATATACAGCGAGCCGACGGTCTTTCTGCCGGGCGTGCATTCGGTCAGATTGCCGTTATCAAAGGCACACACCGGCGCCCGGGTGCCGTTGACTTCAAAACCGTCCAGCGTGGAATGCGGCTGGTTCTGGCCATAGCCGACCTCCAGCACATACACCTTGATACTCGGGCCGCTGTGATTGCATTGGGTTTGCGGCTGGTTATCGGCAATGTCTTCCAGGCCGCAGGCCGGCGACTGAACTTTGATGACCTTCACTTGCGTCAACGGTGGTGCCGAGGCTGCCAGCGCCGCCGTCGACCCGGCCATCAGCCCTGCCATTACCCAGAAAGCCTTCATCCAGCGCTTGCCCATGTGATCGCGTTTCCCCGAAAAATTCAGCGCGCAGTATGGCGCAGTTAGCCCTGTGGCAAAACTTCGACGACGTTCGGCACCAACAACCGCCATATTCCTCACGCTGCTGGTATGATGCGCGGCTTTTTCCGGCCCACCACAAATTCCCAGGCGCTTGCGACGGTCTGTGCTTTGCTGTTGAGGTCGATACATTCACGGCGCCGCGCGCGCCACGGGGAGCAGACATGCTGGAAAGGCTGTTTCAACTCAAGGCACACAACACCAACGTGCGTACCGAGATTCTGGCGGGCGTCACGACCTTCCTGGCCATGGCCTACATTCTGTTCGTCAACCCGAGCATTCTCGGCGAGACCGGCATGGACAAGGGCGCGGTGTTCGTCGCCACCTGTCTGGCAGCCGCCATCGGCTCGACCATCATGGGCCTGATCGCCAACTACCCGATCGCGCTTGCTCCGGGCATGGGCCTGAACGCTTTCTTCACTTATACCGTGGTCCTGCACATGGGCCACACCTGGCAAGTGGCGCTGGGCGCGGTGTTCATCTCGGCGGTGTGCTTCTTCCTGCTGTCGATCTTCCGCATCCGCGAATGGATCATCAACAGCATCCCGCTGCCGCTGCGCTCGGCGATTGCCGCCGGTATCGGCCTGTTCCTGGCGCTGATCGCCCTGCACAACGCGGGCATCGTGGTCAGCAACCCGGCGACCATGGTCGGCCTCGGTGACCTGAAAGCCCCGGCGCCGATTCTCGCCACCCTCGGCTTCGCCCTGATCGTCGCCCTCGAAGCGCTGAAAGTGCGCGGCGCAGTGCTGATCGGCATTCTGGCAGTGACCATCATTTCCATCGCCATGGGCTTCACCCCGTTCGGCGGCGTGACCTCGATGCCACCGTCGCTGGCCCCGACCTTCATGCAACTGGACATCAAGGGCGCGCTGGACATCGGTCTGGTCAGCGTGATCTTCGCCTTCCTGTTCGTCGACCTGTTCGACAA
>Ga0247818_10001200_pt1 | contig 16277 bp, 16 predicted proteins | sample 13C_Glucose_Day1_FD_192424 | JGI IMG/M metagenome (GOLD analysis project Ga0247818, IMG submission 192424) | Soil microbial communities from agricultural site in Penn Yan, New York, United States - 13C_Glucose_Day1 | ecosystem: Environmental > Terrestrial > Soil > Agricultural land | place... | reverse complement strand
TCACCACACCACCGAGCTCCCCACCAGCCACCCCGGAAGACCTCGCCTCCCAGCCCCAGCGTCCAATCGTCCAACTGCTCCACACCCGCTACGTGGCCGCCGTCCCCATCGAGGGCATTCAGTGCGTTGCCCAGGCCGTCCGACGAACCCGCTGCGCCACTCCCGTCGCCGCCCCCGAACAGCCCCGGGCCGCTGGACCCTCATGCCGTCGACACCCCGCACCCACCGCGCCCGGCGCCTCGCCCTGCCTGCCGTCGACATCGCCGTGTACGACCTCACCCACCTCAGCTACCGAGAACAGCTGCGCTGGCGCACGCAGTACTGCCTCACCCACGCCGCATTCACCGCGGCGCCCGACCTCGCCCTCGCCGAGTGGGAACCCTTCGACTCTCTTCTCCATCACGCCTTCACCGCCACCCGCCTGCCGGTGAACCTCCGCCCGCACCACTGACGCCGCAGAACCACTCGTCCTTGCGTACCTCACCCTTGCCGACACTCCGGAGCGCACCCGCGTTGTTCACGCCCACCGACGAACAAGCAGAAGCAGCCGACCACTTCACCGCCGGCCGGCACATGGCTCTCCAGGCCGGAGCCGGCACCGGCAAGACCTCCACCCTCGCCTTCCTGGCCCACAGCACCACCCGCCGTGGCCGCTACTTCGCCTACAATCGCGCCATCGCCCAGGAAGCCGCCACCCGCTTTCCGCCCAACGTCACCTGCAGGACCGCCCACTCCCTGGCCTACGCCGCCCTCGGCCACCGCTACACACGCCGCCTTGGCGCACCCCGCCGCCCCGCCTGGCAGACCGGCCAGGACCTCGGCATCACCAAACCCATCCGCGCAGCCGGCCACACCCTCATGCCCACCACCCTGTCCAACACCGTCCTGAAGACGGTGACCCGCTTCTGCCACAGCGCGGACACCGAGCTCGCCGACCACCACGTCCCGCAACTGCGAGGCCTCGACAGCCCTGGAGCGCATGGCGAGCTCGCAGGCATCGTCATCCCCTACGCCCGCAAGGCGTGGGCAGACCTGCAGAACCCCGACACCGGAGCGGTCCGCTTCGACCCCGATCACTTCCTCAAGATCTGGTCACTCACCAACCCCACGATCCATGCCGACTTCCTCCTCCTCGACGAAGCGCAGGACACCAACCCCGTCGTCGAGCACATCTTCAACAGCCAGCGCCACCACGCTCAGCTGGTCATGGTCGGCGACTCCGCCCAGGCCATCTACCACTGGCGCGGCGCCAAAGACGTCATGACCACCTTCGACGGAACCCACCTCACCCTCTCCCGCTCCTTCCGCTTCGGCCCCGCCCTCGCCGAAGAAGCCAACCGATGGCTCACCCTCGCCGACGCACCCCTGCGGCTCACCGGAAGCACCACCAACCCGACGAGCCTTGGCCCTCTCACCCATCCCGACGCCATCTTGTGCCGCACCAACGTCGGAGCCATGAAGCAGGTCATGAGTCATCTGGCAGCAGGCACCCGCGTCGCACTCGTCGGAGGAGGCGAGAGCCTGCGCGCCCTGGCTCTGGCCGCACGGCAGCTCCAGGAGGGTCGTCCCACCAGTCACCCCGAGCTCGTCCTCTTTCCCACCTGGGGAGCCCTCCAGGACTACGCCGCCCACGACCCGTCCGGACGAGACCTGCAGCCCCTGGTCGACCTCGTCGACAACCACGGAACCGACGCCATCCTCAACGCGGTGAACCGCCTCAGCGACGAGTCGGACGCCGAGATCACCATCTCGACCACCCACAAGGCCAAGGGACGGGAGTGGTGCCGAGTGAAGATCGCAGACGACTTCCCGCCGCCCGCGGACACCGACGAGCAAGACCAGCACGGCCAGCCGATCCCTGAACCTGTTGACCCAGGCGAAGCCCGTCTCGCCTACGTCGCCGTCACTCGCGCCCGCAGACACCTCGACATCGGGGGACTCTCCTGGATCGACAGCCGCCCCGATGCACGTCGCGAACCCTGAACAGGGCGGTGCCGCCTCCCGGTACGACAAGGCCGCAGAGGTCTGCAAGGCGGCTGTCGCTCTCGGATCACTCCTGATGTGGGCGTGAGAGCTCCACATCACAGACACAGACGTTAGCTCGTTCGCGTGGCCGGCGAGCGGAATGGTCGGGTAGGCCGTCGGCGAGCCGCTACGGTTGAGGCGTAGGGGGAAGGGCCGACTGGCCGTTGACCCGCCTCCTGTTGTGCCCCGCGCTTCTTGAGCTCGGGGCACATTGCGTTCCCGGCCCCACGGCACGGTGCCGGTCATGCTGGTGTGGATCCCCTCGCGCACCCCCTCACGCTCTTTCGGACGAGCCGCGTTTTGCTGTCCGGGCGGAGTGCGCAGGGGAGACGGTCCAGGACCGGCCGGACGAGGGTGCGTTGGACGGTCCTGGACAGATCCGGGGCATGCCGGGGGTAGTACTCAGCGCAGGAAGAGCGTGACGTTCGCGGTGTCGGTGCTGTAGAAGGTCTCGTCGAACGTCTCACGCGCCCCGGAACCGCACGCCTTGATCTCGCGCAGGGATCCCACGTGGGGGTCGATGCGTACGACTGCGCATTTGGCGTCGGCTCGGGTGTCGTCCACCCAGCCGGTGATCCTCAGATCACCGTCGCGGCAGGAGAGCTTCCAGTGAGCCTTGCCGCCGTCGATCCGTGGGGAGCGGGTGGTCGGGCAGGTCGCGGCGTTCGCCGGCGAGGCGACGACGAAGTACCCGGCGGTCAGGGTGCCGGTCATGAGCACGGCCGCGAGAGTGCGGGGGATACGAGCCACGGGGTTCTCCTTCGGCTACGGGGCGGGGGTGTAGTGGACGACGGTGGTCTCGCAGGCCTCGGCGTACACCTTCAGCGCGTCGGCCTCGGCCTGGTCCGCGGCAAGGCCCCACCGCAGCTTCGTCGCCGTCCACTCGCCGATGTACCGGCAGTGGGCGTCGGGCAGCGGCGGCATCCACTCCGCCGGGTCCCGGTCTGCCTTCGCGCGGTTCGACCGCGCGGTGACGGCGACCAGGGAGGCGGCGGCGTCCTGGTCGTTGGCGTACGCCTCACGCCGCTTCGCATCCCAGTTCGAGGCCCCGGAGTCCCAGCTTTCCGCCAGCGGCACCATGTGGTCGATGTCCAGCCCCGCGGGGTCGTTGACCTCCTGGCCGTCGTAGTACGACAGCCACTCACCGCCGGACAGCTTGCAGCCGGCCGCCACGGCCGGAGACTCGACCGCCTCCGCCTGCAACACCTCCGCCCTCGTGTTGCAGCCGTCGGCCGGATCCAGACCGCTGTTCCAGTGCTTGAACTTGTCCCGCGTGTATCCGGCACGGGACTCGTCCGCGACCGGGACCAGATCGACGGCATCGGCGAGGTTCAGCACCTGCGCCGCGGCCGACGCCGCGGGGGCGGCGGTGGCCGCGGAGGGGAGAGCGAGAGGGGACAGGGCGAGACAGAGCGCGGTCGCACCGCGCGTCAGGTTCTTGATCACGACCGCAGGTGTATCGGTGATCAAGGCCCTGACATGCCGGAACCGCGCTTTCCGTCAGCCGTGTGGGGGACGGCGGTTCACCGGAGAAACGCTTTACCGCCCCGCCATGTGGATCATTCAGACGTACCGCCGAACAAGGCCCAGCCTGACGGCCCGAGCAAGAACCGTATGACCCCGCGCCCGGTCTGCCGCCCTGGCTGCGGGAAGACACCACCGCATCGAGCGGAAGCAGGCCGGGAGGAGAGACCGCCCGGCGCATCAGGGCAGGCGCCGATCGCCACAAGGCGACTGCTTGAAGGAGTGGCCACGGCCCTGGCCCGTGCGCCGGCCACCCACTCGCGACCTGCTGCCCGGCACCCGGATCGAACTGCAGGGCGGCATCAGCGCGGACCCTGTCAGTGTCCGCGGCCACCGGGGTATCCCGCAGCGTCAAAGCCGCCGACTGCACCCCTCGTCCCGGTGATCAGGCCGCCAACCCAGAACCCTCGGCCTTCGCAGAACGTTCAGGCAGGCATGGACGCCATCGACCCCATCCACCTGACCGAACCCGGCCTCGTCGTCGTGGACATCACCGCTGCCGATGAGGAGACCCTGCAGGCCGCCGCCGAACACCTCAACCGGCACTGGTCAACCTCAGGTGTCCCGAAGGCACGCCGCATTCCCGGCGAGCCAGGGGTTACCGCCAGGCTCTATGCGGACCTGCGCCGCTGACATTCCCCGGTGCGGACTTGGCGTCTGCGTCGGTCTTGCTGCGGCGGCGCCGGGCAGTTCGATCTCGCTGGTTGACCTTCACCGCCGACACTCGCTGGGTTGCGAGGTAGCGGGCCAGGCCAGCGCCGTAGGATCCGGTGCACTCCACCACGGCCATTACCATCGTTCCGCCGGGAGTGCGGAAAGCGCGAAGATTTTTTAGCGTCTGAAATTTTCAGATCAGGGAAATTGAAGGGAGAGTGGGTTGAGTGGCGGCGTGCAGGAATTTGTCAACCAGTATCGCATTGAGAACGATGGATTTGATCCATTTGACGATTGCCTCATGCGCTCAGGAGGAGTGGCCAGCTGGGGCTACGACGACGGGCATAGCGAGTTTCTGTCAACAGCCATCGCCGAGCTCATGCGTCTGGCTATGACGCGGGATGGAGTGATGTCCATCGAGGATCTGAGAATCTCTTCCGCAAGAGATGAGTTCTCCCGCTGGATGGAATCGAATCCGCTCCCTGGTTCTACGGTGTGGCCGCCCTCGACCGGTGAGCGATCCGGGCGCTGGCGCCATCTATTCCTCGATTCCAGCCCGGAAGAGGTGAGGCTGCATCTACGAAGGTCCGAGAGCGTCCTGACGGAATTCGCGATTGAGACGAAAAGGCGCCGTCCGGAAACGGTGCCGACTTTCGGGAATTCCACCAGGAAATTCGTCAATCCCGTCACGGGAGTAACGTTCTACGGGATTGTTTGAAAGGTCAATAGTTTGGGGCCTCGCAGTACTGCGAGGCCCCAAACCTCTTAATTTGGTCCCGTTAGGTCGCCGTCTCTGAGAGCGGTAAGTCGCTGGCGTCCTCTCCCCGCCAGGGAAGCGACAAGGAGCCCATCCCCGCGAATGGAACACAGGGCCTGGGCCTTGGATGGATGACTTCGCGAAGCTGGGACCACCCCCGCACACAAGGCGAGCGGTGCAGACGGGCCCCTCAGGGTGCGGTGAGCAGGAATCGCACCACGCAGCTACGTGACCGTGCCCCCACCCCTTAGGGGTGGGGGCACGGTCACAGGGGCCAGTGGAGACGTGGGCTTCTCCCTCAGTGCACGAACTCGCATGCTGACGAGCGGGTACTGCCGCAGCCGGTCAGGGCCTGCTGAGCAGAGCTCATGGGGCGGAGGGGGCACCTTTATTCGAGCAGCACGATCATCCCCTGCTCGATGGCTCGTGACTAGGCCACGCCACCGCTGCTTCCTATTGCCGCTATCCCTAATCCCCGTACACGGAGGACATCAAGGAGTTGTAGGAAGCATACATCCTTGGGAACTCTCGGCGATCTTCACGAACGGCAAGAAACTCGAGAAGAGACACAAGGAGGTGATCAACAGATTCGCACTCTTGCTCTGGAGTCAGATTCAGTTGCGCAAATCCCTCGAATCTCAGACCTGGGACTGCTTCGGAAACGACTCTTTTAATCCAATGATGACTCGACAATTCTCCGGCGCGAACGGAAAGCCATTCATGGAACCCTCTGAGCATGCCACCCGAGCGCGCGAGATCATATCCCGCGACGAACATTGCGGTTGAATGATAGGTGCGATTCAGGCCGAATCCTTCTGGATGCTCATGAATCCGGCGAATCAGATCCTCATCTTTCATGGTTTCTCCTAGAATCCGAAGTCGATGATCCCATGCCGCATCCATCTTGACTTGTAGTCGGCAACCGACTCCCCTCCTCGCGGTGTCCACGCATCGTAAACTCTACCCTCGTGTACGACGACGACGTGGAAGTTCCATCCAGCGTCCTTGTCGCGGTACTTCGGTAGATAGAATTCATCGATCGGCCTGATGGTGACTATTTTGCCACCCCCCAAGCTTTCGCGAATCTTTCGGGCGCACACATCACACCCACCGGAGTTCACGATCTCATCAACGCTTCGCGGGAGCCCAGGAACATCATGGGTCAGGCACGGAATATCATCGGCCGAAGCAGCCAGCGACATGACGGTCATGCCGGAGCTCTTGGCTCCCGAAACGGAGCAGACGCGCTTGAGGATCTTGAGCTTGTCGTATACGTTCTCCAGGATCTTGAGTTTGGAGCCGATCAGAACGTCTGCACCGAGCTCCCAGCAGCTCTCAAAGTCCTTGTTCTCCAGGCAGGTGTCGTACTCGCTCAGCCCAGTGAGCTCCATGACGATATCTGATCCCGTGTTCAGGGCATCGGTGATCGCAGGGGCGTACGAGAGAAGCTCGCAGGCAATGTCGTTGTGCTGGCACCAGCGGGCGAAGCCTGCGGGGTCGCAAGGGATTGCCGTCTGGCCGCAGCGGTACTGCATTGCTGCCTGGTAGCCGGGGGACTCCATGGCCTTCTGCTTGGCCTCGATGGCTGCCTTGCGTCGAGCCTCTTCCTCTTCCCGATACTTCTTGACCGAGATGGTGAACGCCTCTGTTGCGGCCTTCAGTGCGCCCTCCGCGTCCGCGCCGGCGGAAAGGGAAGACTGCCGAGCCTGGTCTGCGGCGGTCCAAGCGATGGATGCAGAAGCCTGTGCCACCTCTGAGGAGAGAGTGGCGTCCGTTGCCGACAGGGCCGCGTACTTGGCTGCTTCGTTGGCGGAGTTCGAGGCGTCACGAGCCGTTGCCGCGGAAGCAGCGGCACTAGCAGCTGATGCCTCAGCCTCCTTGGCGTACTGATCCGCTTCCTCTGCGTAGGCTGCTGCATCGTTCGCCGAGGCTTGAGCCTTCAGTGCCCAATCGTTGGCTTCCGTTGCCGCCTTGCGGGCCTCCGCTGCCACCTTCTGTGCCAGTGCGGCATCTTGGTGGGCGCGAGCTGCCACTTGGGCCGCGTCGGCGATCAGCTTCTTGACCTGGGCGACGTGAGTTGCTGTGAGTCGATCCTTGCGAGCGGCCGTGTACTGCCCTGCCACGATGAAGGAGTGCAGAGTCTTGGGCGAGCCCTCGAGCGCGATCCTAGCCGCCGACCTGACTTCGGGAGACCCGACAGACACGAGTTGCGCGGCTTTGACCCGCTCGTCCTGGGTACGTGCCGTGAACTGCGTTTTGGTGAGGAACTCACTGTACTTCTTGGGGTCGCCGCTGTTCAGGGCGGCGTGGCCGGTCTCAGCGAGCACAGGGCCGGCTTCGGAGATGATCTGGGCGATGCCCACTCGCATGGGCTGTGAAGCCACCTGGTACTGACCGTTGTCGACGAAGGCCGCGACGACGGCAGCGTCGCCAACAAGGGCAGATTCAGCCGCGGCGCGAACCTCTGGAGATGCACTCTCCTCAGCCAGGCGTTCAACATAGGAGCGATCGTCCTGCTCCTTTGCCGTCCTCCACCCGTTCTTCAGGTAATCCAGTACGACTTCGTCAGGTCCCGCCAGCGCAGCTTCGGCTGCAGCGCGCCCCCAAGCCGTTCCGGTTCGCATCACACCCACAGCCAGCTTGCGGCCGTCGGTGGCGATGGCTGCGAGGTCTGGTCCAGGCTCGGCGAGCTTTGCCACCAGGCGGTTTCGCTCGTCCTCGCGGTCCGTCGCAGTCTGCTTGATCGCCGCTTCATTCGCCGTTTGAGCGTTGGAGGCTGCCTTCTGATCACGTGCCAGTTCGATACCTGCGTTGGTGCGTCCCAGCAGCTCTTCAGCTTCGATGTTGCGGGCGAGCTGATGGACCTTCTGAGCTGTGAGCACCGCCACAGAGGCTGCGTTGGCCGCCTGGGTCGCGTTGTTGGCGTGGGTGGTCGCCTTGGTGGCCGCGGTGGCTGCGTCACCTGCGTGGTCGGCCGCGTCCTCTGCGGCGTTCGCGGCGTTGATGGCGTGCGTGGCTGCGGAACGTGCTGCGTCCCGGGCTTCGCCCGCAGCCGTGGCCGCGTCACGGGCAAACGTCTCGGCAGCTGCGGCGGCGCGATTGGCCTCGTCGGCATGGCGCTTCGTCGCCGCTGCGGCGGCGCGGGCTTCAGCAGCTGCGGCGCTGGAGCTGTCGGCGTAGTTGCTTGCCTCGATGGCGGCATTGGCAGCGAGGTTGGCGTTGACTCCGGCACTGGCTGCGCTCGCTGCGGCATCGCCGGCCGCAGTTGCTGCTTTCGCGGCCTGGTCGGCAGCGTCAGCGGCAAGGTTGGCATCCTTGGCGATGTTGCGTGCCTCTTCAGCCGCGGAACGCGCGGCTGCAGCGTTGCTCGCATCCACAGCAGCGGCGGCGGCAGCCGACTGGGCGCGTACGGCCGCCTGCGAGGCAGCGGCGGCAGCGGCGGCAGCTTGCGAGGCCGCGTTCGCGGCAATTCGGGCCGAGTTGTTCGCTGCGTTGGCAGCGCTGATCGCCTTCTGTGCCGACTTGGCCGCCTGAGAGGCAGCCTCTGCGGCTCGTCCAGCAGCTGCGGCCGCCTCTGCTGTATTGTCCTTGGCTTGCTCTGCCTCCTCCTGAGCCAGCAGAGCAGCGGTCTTAGCCTCCGCGGCAGCGCCAGTGGCCTCCTTGGAGCGCGCCTTTGCTGCTTCCGTCTCCGCCGCAGCTTGCCGGCCGGCCTCCTTGGCCTGCGCTGCAAGCTGGGCGACGGTGGCGTGTTCCTCGTCCTTGTTCCGGGCTACGAACTGACCGACCTCCAGGAACGCCCTACGGTCAGCCGGCGTGCCGTACAGCGCCAGGCGGCCCGCCGCCCTGACATTGGCGCCACTCACGCTCATGACCTGCACGGTGTGCAATCGGTCGTCTTGCTCTTGGGCAAAGTACTGGCCCTCGCGGAGGAACTTGGCGATGTCCTCCGACGTGCCGTTGAGAGCGGCGCGTCCTGCGTCCTGGACGACAGGTCGAGCGGTGCTGATGATCCGCGCAACTTCGACACGCTGGTCCTGCTTCATAGGGGCTTCCCAGCCCCAGCTGAGGAAGATCTCGAGGGCCTCAGGGGGACCGGTGAGCGCTGCGTGAGCAGCGCTGATCAGCTCAGAGCCACCTACGCTCGACATCTGGGCAGCAGTCATGCGCTGCTCTTGGCGCACCTCGCCTGGGGCCACCGCGAGAAAGGCCTGTACGTCGGCGTCGCTCCCCGTCAGTGCCGCCTCTGCGGCAGCCTTGACTTGTGGGCCGCCAGCCTTCCAGTAATCGACGACACGTCCCCGGTCGGTCGGAGTAGTTGCCTCCAGGGCGGTGAACTCAACCGTCGTTGAAGGTTCCTGATCCAGGCTGGCCGGGGCGGCACCGAGCAGACTGAGAGTCAACGTTGTTGACAGCAGTCCCAGCACAGAGGTTCTCATCGCACGCGTGACCATCCACGGGCGTTCATACCCGCGGGTTCTTAGTTTCACCAGACACTCATCTCGCTCGCCGGCAACTCCACAGTGTTGCCGGACATCATGCTGCGAGATCTTAAACGGCATTCGGATGATTGCGAGAGGCCCTGCGGACAAAATGAGTTTTACTGGATCGCTCTGGCCTGCATTCAAGTAGTTGGATATCGTATGTCCGTTTCGGTGCACACCCCTCCTGTGATCGAGCACACACTCGCCTGCACTTGATCTCGGGTTAAGATCCTTTCGCATTCTGTTCATCTGCCAGAACAGCATTGCAGGGGCGGGGTTCTCGGGGGGGAACACGAAGGTTCGGACTTGGCGTCACTGCGTGCTGCCCAAAGGAGCCTTTGGTGGTATCTCTCATTCCCCGACGCCTACTGATCGGCCTCGCGGGAGCTCTCGCCGCAGTGGCTGGTGTGGCCACATTCGCCTTCGCCACACCGTCACTGACCACGTCTTACGTCACCAATGCGACCGGCGACGCGCCTCCTTCGTCGGTGGAGTCATTCTCCTACCCCGACGCCGCACGTATTCTGGTCAGCGAGGGTATCCAGCTGAAGAGAGGTGACGGGCAAATCCTCCTAGCAGCATGCGATTTCGACGCGCAGCAAATTCGGGTACAGACCGTCGCAGACCCCTCCGTCGGACGGAAGGAGATGTACTGCTTCGAGGCGCAGGCATCGTCCGGGTACATCACAATGGATCTCCCGCGAGTGTTCTACTTGGAGACCATTGGTCATCCCATTAGCGCGGATCTGACCGCAGACGGCACCACCAAGACTATAAATGTCCCCAAGGGTGGGATGACTAGCGTCGGTGAAGGGGATATCCCCACCGGAGGCAAGCGATCGGTTCTGGTCGAGATCCGTGTAACCGGCTGATCTGCCGGTCACGTCTTGATGTCGGATCCTGTAATTATCGTTGTGCAGACATGACATACATGTCCAGAGTCGGCGCAGCGCTTCGGCGGACCGCGTCCGATCACGTTGCCGTCCCCGGCTCGTATGCGCAGGACCCTCGTGGCATCGCGATCTTGGAGTTTCGAGCCCACACGAGGTGCTCCAACACACTGGCCACCGCTCCGTCTGCGCCCGATTCTTCACCTTTCACTTGGACGGCGTTGCCCGCAGCTCACGCTCAGCAAGGATTCTGCAGTCCCTTCAGCGCAGCGGCTCGGCTCGTCGCCTTCCTAAGGAACATTCATGATCACAAACCGTGTGCGTCTCGTGCTGGCATCCAGCACCTTGACCGCGCTCGCAGCAGTCGGAACCATCGCACCCGTCAACGCCCTCTCGGGCCCCGACGCGCCCTCGGCGCTGACGTTCGTCGCCAAGATCAACGTCGGTGATCAGACTGCCTGTACCGGCGTTCTCGTCGCGCCGCAGTGGGTGCTGAGCGCGGCCAGTTGCTTCTCGTCGGATGGCACGTCAATCATCGGCAAGCCGAAGACGGCCACTACCGTCACGGTCGGCCGGACCGACCTGACGCAGACCGGTGGTAGCGTCCAGCAGGCCGTCGACCTCGTCCCACACCCCGACCGCGACCTCGTCCTGGTCCGGCTTGCCGCGGCTGTCCCGGACGCCACTGCCAAGCCCGTCAAGCTCGCCACCACCCCTGCTGCCGCGGGGGAGGAACTGACGAAGGCCGGCTTCGGACGTACGAAGACTGAGTGGGTGCCGAAGAAGCTTCACACCGGCACCTTCACTGTCGCCTCCACCACCGCGACCGACGTCAACCTCAATGGCTCAGACACCGCGACCGTCTGCCAGGGCGACGCCGGCGGGCCCGCGCTGCGGACGGTCAACGGCGTCCACGAGCTCGTCGCGGTCAACGCCAGTTCCTGGCAGGGCGGCTGCCTGGGCACCGACCACAACGAGGTCCGCACCAACGCGATCGACACCCGGGTCGACGGGCTCGCCCCGTGGATCGCCATGGCGACCGGCGCGCGCTGGGGTCAGGACAAGGAGAACGCCGCCGCGTCGCAGGAGCTGTCGGGCGACTTCGACGGCGACGGCAAGACCGACACCGCGGTGCTGCACAAGTACGACCCGACCTCGACCGGGGCCAAGCACACGGCGCTGTGGAAGTTCACCAGCACCGCCGACCTCTCCTACCACCCGGTACGCGGGTGGGACAGCGTCGCCTCGGGTACGGGGTCGTGGGACTGGGACCGGTCCAAGGCCGTCGCCGGTGACTTCAACGGCGACGGGAAGGCCGACGTCGCGGTCCTCTACGACTACGGCCAGACCGCCGAAGGCGTGAACCAGGCCAAGCTGTGGACCTTCCTGAGTAACGGCACCGGCTTCGACAAGCCGGTGCTGAAGTGGAGCTCCACCGGCTCGTGGGACTGGAACCGCTCCGAGCCCATGGCCGGCGACTTCAACGGCGACGGCAAGACCGACGTCGGCGTCTTCTACAACAACGGCACCGACGCCAACAACCGCAGCACCACCACGCTGTGGACGTTCACCAGCAACGGCGCCGGCTTCGACGCACCGGCAGTGAAGTGGACCTCCACCTCCTCGTGGGACTGGAACCGATCCCTGCCTGTGCCCGGTGACTACAACGGCGACGGCAAGGCCGACATTGCCGTCCTCTACAACTACGGCGCGACCGCCGAAGGCATCAACCAGGTCCGTCTGTGGACCCTCAGCAGCAACGGCGCCGGTTTCAACGCACCGGTCGAGCAGTGGTACTCCGGCTCCACCTCGTGGAACTGGACCCGGTCCAAGCCGTTCGCCGGTGACTACAACGGGGACAACAAGGACGACATCGGCATCCTCTACAACAACGGCCAGACCGCCGAGGGCGTGAACCAGACCAAGCTGTGGACCAGCAACGGTGACAGCTTCGACGCCCCCGTCACCAAGTGGGAATCCGGCAGTACCTCCTGGGACTGGAACCGCTCCAAGCCCGTCACCGGCGACTTCAACGGCGACGGCAAGGACGACATCCACGTCCTGTACGACTACGGCCAGCAGGCCGACCAGTCCTACCGCGCCGCCTGGTGGCGCTTCACCAGCACCGGCCCGGGCTTCAACAACCCCTACCGCGTCTGGGACAGCATCTACGTCGCCCCCTAACCAGCGCACCGGCACACCACTGACGTAGACGCACAGGCTGTGGCCTCCACGACACCACTCGCGGAGGCCACAGCCGCTCTCAGGCACCGGAGATGGCCGATCGGCAGCCCGTCATCCTCGCCCAGCTCGAGGGACAGGCGCGATGCCTGGAGGAAGAGCTTGACTCCCAGAGCCGTCGCTATGAGGTAGAGGCCACCAGGCCGTCACCGTCGATGGCTACACCTGCGCGCGAACCGGACCGGGCCGACTCGAAGTCGGCGACAAGGTCCTCCTGCCGGAGAACTTCGTCAGCGCAAGGCGCCGTGGCCCCGGTTCATTTCCTTGAACCGCCACCCGGCTCGGCACCACCTGTAGCGCCACCCACAACAGGATCATCGACAAGGAGCCCGTCGGCGACTGACGCACCAGCCCTCACCTCCACCGGACGCTCGCTCGAATCTAGGCGGGGAGGGGGTGAGAGACATCTTCATCGCTCTGCTCGAGGAGGTGCTCCAGGATCTGCTGTGTCTGCGTGAGGCGCTGGGTGGCATTGTCCAGCGTGCCAAGGGCGTCATGCAGGAGCACTGCGTAGCGGTCCGCTGCGGGATTCTCCAGGGTGCGGGCGATGGCAGACCACACTGCGTTGAGGCAGTCGTGGAGCTCGTCGAAACAAGCGGAGTTCTGCGCCCTGGTCAGGGTTCTTTCTTGTGCGGAGGCGGACAGCTGGGAGATGACGAGCCGGGCGTGAACCAGTTTGGACCACGCCGTCTCCAATGAGGACGGCCCGTCAGAGGTCATGTTCAGCAGGCCGTGGAACTCGCTGCTCGTGTGCTGCAGGAGATCGAGCGCCTCTTGCAGCTGCTCGTTGTCGTCGCGGGATCTCGAGCCCTCGGGAAGAAGCGGCGTCGGCATGCTGATGCTGGGCGACGGTTGCGACCGGCGAGACTGGACGATGAGAGACGTCAGCTGCTCCAGACCCCCTGCGAGATCCAGGGCATCGCCAAGACTCTGGGAGAGCTCTTCATCGGCATCAGCAAGAAGCCGATCCAGACATGTGTCGACAGCCGTGGGACGGCTGTCTTCCGGTGCGCTGTTGTGCCGGCTGGCCGCGGCGTGCTCACTCATCTCGACCCCCTGCCTCCTCGATCAGAATCCGCTGCAGCCGGAGCCGGGCCCGGCTTCGGTTCTTCCGTACGGCGTCTTCCCTCATCGCAAGTGCTTGAGCGATCTCTCCATCGCTGAAACCATCCTGTGCCCACGCCATGACGTGGCGTTGCAGGGGAGGGAGCTGGGCGAGAGCGTTCAGGACTCGCTGATTCCCCTCCTTCAGGGTTACGTGAGCGATCGGGCATGTGCCGCCCGGGCGATCTGGCAGGGGATCGAAAGGGGTGTCTCGACGGCCTGTCTGACGCAGGTAGCACCGGTGTGCGACCTTACGCAGCCAAGCTCGAGGCTCCCGCAGGCTGTCCCACTTCTCAATGGCCGCGATGAACGCCTCGTGGGCGGCATCTGCGGCTTCATAAGGAGTCGCGCCGACACGCATGAGGAAGCGGGCCAGCTGGGGCATCTCGACACGGTAAAGATCTTCGAGACTGCCAGGCGTTAAGGCGGGTGACGGGGCATCGACCAGTGGCTGTTCCTGGGCGCCTTCTCTTGCCACTGGCAAGGGGGACTCAGCCACGACGCCGCTCCACAGCAGGGATACCTACGACGACCTCAACCCTGTCCGGCTGCTCCAGCAGACGACTGCCCGGTGGCAGGTGTCGCACACGCTCGCTGAGGCCTTGCTGCTGCAGTTTGGTCCTGCGGAGTTCGGCGCGGCTGGCGACGTACGCATGCAGTAGCCGACACATCCAGCCAAGCAGCACCAACAGGCCGCCCCCGAGCACGGGATCCATCACTGTCCGCCTCCCTCGGCGGTGACCCCTTCACCTGCCGACACTAAGTAGTGCAGCAGGCCCCATAGATTGTGACCTCGTTCGGAGTGACGTACGTCTCAGCTCCTGTAGGGATCATCACGCAACGGCAAGACCCGACGGGAGACCTCTCCACCATGACGAGGCGTCGGAGCGCACGTAGGGGCGCACAGCATCAACAGGCGGTGGCATAGGGACTGTTGTCAGAGTGCTGCGCTACGGTCATGGTCCCCGTCATCGGGGCGTTTCGTCCCGCCCGGCCTCTACCTCAGGCCGGGCGGGAGCGAGTGGCGCGTGCTCCCTGGTGGTTCTCGGCACGGGAGCCGGGCCCCTTCCGGATGGAAGGACGACACCAAGGTGTCCTGACTCCAATTTGGGGGTCAGGCCGGTGGGATTGCAAGGAAAATCGGGAACTTCACCCGCGCAACAGCGTCAGCAGGCTCGACGTGCACAGGAACGGTCATCTCCGACCGCATGGCGCACCTTCCATGCATCGCAATGTTCCGTAATTCCATGATCACGTGGCGTTAGCGGCATCCACCGGTACATGCTGATGCTCCTTCAGAAGCGGATCGGCACCCGCGAGTTGAAGGGGTCACCTCTGTGTGGCCTTCCGGATGCACAGCACGACGACACGCAAGGAATCACGATGAACAGCAAGCTGATAGCGGCGGCCATGGTGCTGTCGCTGGGCGTCCTCGGCTGGAGCGTGGCGATGGCGGCGATGGGGCACGCCGCCATCATCGCCACGCTGGCCCCGGTCCTCGGTCTCACCGTCACCCACGTCCTGGCCGGCTTCCGCAACAAGACCGCGGCCGTCCCCAGTACCGCCACGACGGCGGTCGACGAGGAGGACAGCGCCCCGTGACCCCCATGCACAACGCGACGGGGCCGGCTTCCGAGCCGGCCCCGCTCCGCCCCGGCCGCAAGCTCGGCCCCATCGCCTCCACCGTCGGCAGTGCCCACCGCGCATGGCTCACCCCCACCCGCGAGCACTACCTCCTCAGCGGCCGCACGCTAGCCGACCTCAGCGCACGCGTACTCGCAAAATCGAAGCTCTCCGAGCTGCTGCGCGGAGTCGGCCACTACCCCCGCTGGGAAGTCATCCACCGCCTGGCCGAGGAACTGAACATCCCGACCTGGCCCCTCCACCGGCTCTGGAAGCAGGCAGCCATGGACGCCGGCAAAAGCCGCGACTGGGTCGACCGCTCCACCGCGGGCCGGCTCGCCGTCACCACCCAGATCGGACCGCCCATCGAACACGGCGCCCTGCGCTCCATGGTCGAAGACGGCTACCGCCGCTACGCCGGCGTCTTCCTGACCGACACCGTCCTCGACGCCGCCGTCGAGGAGACCTTCGCCATCCTGTGGCTCTCCTTCGACGACGCCCTGGCCAGCCCCGACATCCGCCGCTACGCCTGGAACATCCTCAGCGCCACCGTCAAGGCCAAGGCCGACCACCGCGACCAGCGGCCCGTCCTCGCCGACGCCGCCTTCGACACCGCTGCCCTGCACGCCCAGGACTCCCTCGACCACCAGGCGGCCCAGCTGGCCGAGTCCCTGGAGATGTTCGCCGCCATCAGCAAGCTGCCCCTCACCCAGCTCGACGTCATGGTGCTCAGGCGCCTGTGCGGCTTCACCACCGAGAAGGTCTCCGACCTCCTCGGCATCCCGCTGGCCCTCGTACGGTCCAGCGAACGCCACGCCGACCGGTTCCTCGCCGACACCGTCGAGCCGCCGGCCCACACCGGGGGAACCACCTCATGAACAAGACCCACCTCGACAGCCTCCTGTCCCGAACGCTCCTCGTCTTCGAACGAGCCGTGCCACGCGACACCGTCCCCGCCCGCGACCCGGACCCGAAAAC
>Ga0247818_10001198_pt1 | contig 16290 bp, 15 predicted proteins | sample 13C_Glucose_Day1_FD_192424 | JGI IMG/M metagenome (GOLD analysis project Ga0247818, IMG submission 192424) | Soil microbial communities from agricultural site in Penn Yan, New York, United States - 13C_Glucose_Day1 | ecosystem: Environmental > Terrestrial > Soil > Agricultural land | place... | reverse complement strand
ACGGGCAGGAGACGATCTCCAGCCGCCGCTGCCGCAGGTTCAGCGACTCCAGGATCTGGATGCCGACCTTGACCTCCTCGACCGGCGGCGCGGACAGCGACACCCGGATGGTGTCGCCGATGCCCTCGCCGAGCAGCGCCCCGAAGGCGACCGCCGACTTGACGGTGCCCTGGAAGGCGGGGCCCGCCTCCGTCACCCCGAGGTGCAGCGGGTAGTCGCACCGGGCGGCGAGCCGGCGGTAGGCCTCGACCATCACCACCGGGTCGTTGTGCTTCACGGAGATCTTGATGTCCCGGAAGCCGTGCTCCTCGAAGAGCGACGCCTCCCAAAGGGCCGACTCGACGAGCGCCTCCGGGGTCGCCCTGCCGTACTTCTCCAGCAGCCGCCGGTCCAGCGATCCGGCGTTCACCCCGATGCGGATCGGGGTGCCGTGGTCCTTGGCCGCCTTGGCGATCTCCTTGACCTTGTCGTCGAACTGCTTGATGTTGCCCGGGTTCACGCGGACCGCCGCGCAACCGGCCTCGATCGCGGCGAAGACGTACTTGGGCTGGAAGTGGATGTCGGCGATCACCGGGATCTGCGACTTGCGGGCGATGGTCGCGAGCGCGTCGGCGTCGTCCTGCGTGGGACAGGCGACCCGCACGATCTGGCACCCGGAGGCGGTCAGCTCGGCGATCTGCTGGAGGGTCGCCCCCACGTCGGACGTACGCGTGGTCGTCATCGACTGCACGGACACCGGGGCCCCTCCGCCCACCGCGACGGGCCCGACCTGGATCCGCCGCGACGCGCGCCGCTCGGCGAGCGGCGGCAGGGGCACCCCGGGAATCCCGAGGGAGACAGCGGTCACGGCCTCACTCCCGGTTTCCCGAGACGGTCTCGCGCATGGCGCGCAGCGACTCCTTCAGGGAGCCCATGGTGGCGAGGACGGCGGTGGGCTCGTAGCCGCAGTGCGCCATGCAGTTGGCGCAGCGCGGGTCCTTGCCCCGGCCGTACTGGTCCCAGTCGGTGTCCTCGATCAGCTCCCGGTACGTCGGCACGTACCCGTCGCTCATCAGGTAGCAGGGGCGCTGCCAGCCGAAGAGCGAGTAGTTCGGGATCGCCCACGCGGTGCAGGGGAAGTCGACCTTCCCCTCCAGGAAGTCCAGGAACAGCGGGGAGTGGTTCAGCCGCCAGCGGCTCCGGTTGCCCCCGGCGAAGGCCTTCCTGAACAGCTCCCGGGTCTGCTCCACGCCCAGGAAGTGCTCCTGGTCGGGGGCCTTCTCGTAGGCGTAGGCGGGCGAGATCATCATCTCGTCGACCTTGAGGTCGTCGTTGAGGTAGTTGAGCACCTCGACGACGGTCTGCGGGGTGTCGGTGTTGAAGAAGGTGGAGTTGGTGGTGACCCGGAAGCCGCGGCGCTTGGCCTCCTTGATCGCCTCCACGGCCTCGTCGAACACGCCCTCCTTCGCCACGGACTCGTCGTGCCGCTCCCGCAGGCCGTCGATGTGCACGGCGAACGCGAAGTAGGGCGACGGGGTGAACCGGTCCATCTTCTTGCGCATGAGCAGGGCGTTGGTGCACAGGAAGACGTACTTGCGCCTGGCCACCAGCTGACGCACGATCTCGTCGATCTGCGGGTGCATCAGGGGTTCGCCGCCGGCGATCGACACCATCGGGGCGCCGGACTCCAGTACCGCGCCCACGGCCTGCGCGACGGGCATCCGCTGCTTGAGCACCCCTGCCGGGTGCTGGATCTTGCCGCACCCCTCGCACTTCAGGTTGCAGGCGAAGAGCGGTTCCAGTTCGACGATCAGCGGGAACTTGTCCCGCCTGCGGAGCTTCTGTTCGGCCAAGTAGGTAGCGACCTTGATGGACTGACGCAGCGGCATGGCCATCTGGCTCACCTCCGGGGGAGCAGCAGGGAACGGTGCCATTCATAGAAAGCCGGAAGGACGGAACGAAGGACACGGAAAGCCGATATTCCACCGCGCACCGTGCCGATGCGGACGAGTTCGTGTTCAGGAGCGTCCACGACCACCCGGACGGCCGCAACCGGGCGTTCGCCCGTCCGGACGGCGGCCAGCAGCGTGGCCGCGGATTCCATGTCGGCCGCGATCGCGCCGGTGGCGAGCAGGGCGGACCGTTCGTGACCGCGGACCACGTGGTCGGAGCCGGTGAGCGGCCCGGTGTGAACGGTGCGTCCGGGCACCGTGCGCACCAGCTCCTTCACCAGCAGTTCGGTTCCCGCGCAGGGGACGCTTCCGCGCGGGTCCCGGGTCTCCCCGGCGACGACCAGGTCGCCGGGGTGCATCCCGGGGGCGAGTCCCGCGCAGAAGCCGGTGGCGAGGACGGCCGCCCCGCCCAGGGCCGGATCGGCGAGCATCCGGGTGACGGAGCGCTCGGCCGCCGCCGGCCCCATGCCCGTGCGCAGCACGGTGACCGGCCCGCCCGGGGTGCCGTGCTCACGCCTGCGCAGGGCGAGCTGCTCGATGCCGAGCGCGCAGGCGATCAGCAGCGGGGCCGGGGCGGGCCGGGGGCTCATCGGCTTCCCTTCACCCCGGCGAGCGGCTGCGCGGACCCGTTCCTCGCCGCGGTCTGCTTCTTGCTGAAGGGTTCCCCGTGCACATAGCGGCCGAGCGCGGTGAGCGGGAAGACCTGCCGGTAGAGGTGGTAGTTGATGGAGAAGTCCCAGGGGAAGCCGGTGCCGGTGAAGTACGGCTCGTCCCAGGAGCCGTCCTCGCGCTGGGTGGCCGCCAGCCACGCGACGCCGCGCTCGACGGCCCCGGAGTCCCTCTCCCCCGCCGCCAGCAGCGCCATCAGCGCCCAGGCGGTCTGCGAGGCGGTCGAGGCCCCCCGGCCGCTCCACTCCCGGACGTGGCGGTAGGAGCGCAGGTCCTCGCCCCAGCCGCCGTCGTCGTTCTGCACCTTCTCCAGCCATGCCACGGCCCGCCGGACAGCCGGGTGCGAGCCGGGGATCCCGGCCGCGGCCAGGGCGGGGACGACGGAGCCGGTGCCGTAGAGGTAGTTGACGCCCCAGCGTCCGAACCAGGAACCGTCCGGCTCCTGTTCGGCGAGCAGCCACTGGATGCCGCGCCGGGTGCGCGGGTCGTGGGCGAGTCCCTCGACGGCGAGCATCTCCACGACGTGCGCGGTGACATCGGCCGACGGGGGGTCGATGACCTCGCCGAAGTCGCAGAACGGGAGGCGGTTGGGGAACGGGCTGGTGTTGTCGACGTCGAAGGCGCCCCAGGCGCCGTTCTTCGACTGCATGCCGAGGCTCCAGCGGACCCCGCGCCCGATCGCGCTGTCCATCCGCTCGGGGTCGTGGTGTCTGACCCGGCGCAGTGCGAGGACCACCTCGGCGGTGTCGTCGATGTCGGGGTAGTTGTCGTTGTGGAACTCGAACGCCCAGCCGCCGGGCGGCAGATGGGGCCGGCGCACGGACCAGTCACCGGGCCGCACGATCTGCTCGCCGAGCATCCAGTCGGCGGCCTTGACCAGGCTCGGGTGGTCGGCGGGCAGGCCGGCGTCGGCGAGCGCGATGGCCGCCAGGCAGGTGTCCCACACCGGGGACTGGCAGGCCTCGATCATCCGGGCCCCGTCCTCGCGCCACACGGCGAAGCGGTCGAGCGACTCCAGACCCGCGCGCATCACCGGGTGCCGCAGGTCGTAGCCGAGCAGGTGCAGCGCGATGACCGAGTAGACGGCCGGGGGCTGGATGCCGCCCCAGCAGCCGTCGTTCTCCTGCCGTTCGATGATCCAGCGGGCGGCGGCGTTCATGGCGGCTTGGCGCACCCGGCGCGGGACCGCCCTGCGCAGGGCGTGCAGGGCTCTGTCCAGCCGCTGGAAGGCGCCGTCCCACGTGTTCGGCGGGGCGTGCGGCCGCGGAGGTCTGGGCCGGCGCGGATCGGTGTGCAGTTCGTCCAGCGGGAACGGCGCGGGGCGCACCGGCCGTTTGGCGGAGACGATCGTCAGCGGGACGATGGTCTGCCGGGCCCAGCAGCCGAAGTCGTAGATGTTGAGCGGCACCCAGGACGGGAACCAGATCAGCTCGGGCGGGAGTTCGGGCAGGTCCTCCCACTTCCACCAGCCGAACAGGGCCAGCCAGATGCGGGTGAAGACCCGGGCGGCGGCGATGCCGCCGCGCTCGCGGATCCAGGCGGAGGCGCGGGCCATGTGCGGGGCCTCGGGCGGGTCGCCGGCCAGCCGCAGGGCGACGTACGCCTCGATGGTGGTGGAGAGTTCGCCGGGCCCGCCGTGGAAGGTGGCCCAGGTGCCGTCCTCGCGTTGCTCCCCGCGGATGAACAGGGCGGCGGCCCGGGTGGTGTCCTCGTCGCGGATGCCGAGGAACTGGCGCAGCAGCAGGTCCTCGGCGTCCATCGTGACGTTGGTCTCGAGGTCGCCCTTCCACCAGCCCTGGTCGTCCTGCCGGGACAGCAGGAAGTCGGTGGCGCGCCGCATGGCGTGGGCGGCGATGTCGGGAACCCCGGCCGCCTCGGGGATGTCGGTGTCGTTTTCGCTGGCCGCGGTCACGCGGGGCGGCAGGGCCGCCCCGGTGCTTCCGTCGGTCGTCGCTGTCATGGCTTCCCCTTCGTGCAGTCCTGCAAATGGTGCGTCTGCTGTGGGTCCGCCGTCGGCCGGTGCCGTTATCCCCGCAACACCGGCCGGCGACTAAGCGAGGGCTATTCGACCGATAGTGATCATCTCTTTCGTACGACGACGAAGTCCGCGAGCGCCGTGAACCGTTCCCGCACCTGGCCGGGCATGTCCACGATGTCGAGGGCCTCGATGGCGATGGTGTGCTGACGGCGTGCCTCGCCGGCGGTCCAGTCGCGGCCGCCGGCCTCCTCGATGAGGGCGGCACGGGCCGCGAACTCCTCCTCGGAGAAGTTCGCGAAGTCGCTGCTCTTGGCGTCGGCGGCGAGGATCTCGCCGAGCCGTTCGGAGGCGGGGCCGCCCGCCGCGAGCGCGGCCACCACCGGGAGGGACTTCTTGCGCTGGCGCAGGTCGCTCCAGGTCTGCTTGCCGGTGGCCTCCGGGTCTCCCCAGATGCCGAGGAGGTCGTCGACGGCCTGGAAGGCGAGGCCGAGGTGGTAGCCGTACCTCTCCAGCGCGTCGGCGGTGCGGTCGTCCGCGCCGCCGAGCACCGCGCCGATGGAGCTGGCGCAGGCGAGCAGGGCGCCGGTCTTGTTGCCCTCCATCTCCAGGCACTCCTCGACGCTGACCCGGTCGCGGTGCTCGTAGGAGATGTCCTGGGCCTGGCCGTCGATGAGGGCGCGGCTGGCGGCGGTCAGCCGGCGGGTGGCGCGGCCCGCCTCGACGCTGCCGAGCTCCAGCAGCACCTCGTTGGCCAGGGCGAACAGGGCGTCGCCGACCAGGATGGCCTGGGCGGGGCCGTGCACCTTCCAGACGGTGTCGCGGTGCCGGCGCTGCTCGTCGCCGTCCATCAGGTCGTCGTGCAGCAGCGAGAAGTTGTGCACCAGTTCGACGGCGACCGCGCCGGGGACACCGGTCTCCGGGGCCGCCCCGGTGACCTCGGCGGACAGCACGGCCAGGGCGGGGCGCACGGCCTTGCCGCCGTCGCCGTCCGCGGGCCGGCCCGCGGCGTCGATCCAGCCGAAGTGGTAGGCGGCGACCGTGTCCATGGGAGGTGCCAGGCGGTCGACGGCCGCCCGCAGTACCGGCGTGGCCAGGGTCCGGCCGCGCTCCAGGAGCGCGGACACGTCCACCGCGGTCCTTCGAGCGGCCTGCGAGGCCGGGGGCACAGTGGGCACAGTCTCTCCTCTTGTTGCGGTACCGGAAGCGCGGGAACCTGCCGCGCCGCTGCCGTGCGGCATCAGGCCGCCTCCTCTAGTGCGAAGAGACGGCGGGGGCGGGGCCGGCCCAGGGCGCCCAGCGCGGCGTCGGCCGCGCCGACGCCGCTGCGGACCGCACTCTCCATGGTCGCGGGCCACCCGGTGGCGGTCCACGCGCCGGCCAGGTACAGGCCGGGTGCCTTGGTGCGGGCGCCGGGCCTGAGGCGTCCGACGCCGGGGGCGGGGGCGAAGGTGGCGGTGCGCTCCCGGGTGACGAAGAAGTCCTCCACGCGGGCGTCGCGGGTGCGCGGCAACAGCCGGCGCAGTTCGGGCAGGTACCGCTCGCGGAGCACGGCGACGGGCTCGTCGATGTCGTTCTGGGCGACCGACTGGGACAGCGCGAGGTACTGGCCCCGCTGCAGCCCGGAGGCGTCGGTGCGGTCGAAGACCCACTGCACGGGGGTGCCGAGGGCCGCGAAGAACGGCCGGGCGAGCACCGTGCGGTCGTAGACGATGTGGACGTTGAGGATGGGCGCGGTGCCGATGCCGAGCAGCCGCTCGGGGGCGTCGAGGGCGCCCGCGGGCAGCAGGTCGTGGGCCTCGCGCTGCGGTACGGCGAGGACGACGGCGTCGGCGGTGATCGTCTCGCCGGGCACCTGGACGTTCCACCCCCCGTCGCCGTTCACCGAGACGGAGGTGACCCGGGTGCGGACCTCGGTGCGCACGCCCCCGGCGTCGAGCGCCTCGCGGGCGAGCCGGTCGTGCAGGTCGCCCAGCGGCACCCGGGCCCAGCCGATGTCGGCCGCCGAGGGGTCGGACAGCAGACCGGTCTTGAACACCATCGCGGCGAGCGCCAGGGACGTGTCGCCCGCGACCGCGTTGAGGGTGGCGACCCCGACCAGGTCCCAGAGGGCCTCGACGGCGCGCGCCGACTGGCCGTGCGCGGTCAGCCAGCTGCCGAAGTCCTGGTCGTCCAGGGACGGATCGGCGAGGTCGAGCCCCTTCAGCGCGAGCGCGGCCCGGGCCGTCCTGGCCCGGTCGGCGAGCGAGAGGTGCGGATACGTGGCGAGGCCGCGCCCCAGGTGCAGGGGTACGGGCAGCGCGTCGCGCCGCAGCCTGCCGAGCCGCCGCCCCTCGGGGCGGTCGAGGTCGACCACGGGCACGTCGAGGCGGTCCTGCAGCGGGGCCAGCGCCGCGCCGCCGATCCGGTCGAGGAACCAGCGGTAGGCGGTGCAGCAGCGCAGGTACACGTGCTGGCCGTTGTCGACGGTCAGGTCGCCGCGCCGGAAGGAGAAGGCGAGCCCGCCCAGGCGGGGGCGGCCCTCGAGCAGGGTGACGCGCACTCCGGCGTCGGCGAGCGCGAGCGCGGCGGTGACGCCGGCCAGTCCGCCGCCGACCACGACGGCGTGCCGCCGGGCCGCGGCGGGATCGTTCCCGCGCGGCCCCTCGGTGCGTGTGCCGTGGCTCATGCGCCCTCCCCCGACCGCCGGGCGCGGCGCCGCTCGAACGGTGCACGGCCGGCCGTCTCCGTCAGGGACGCGGCGGGACGGCGGAGGGTTGCCCACCGCTTTCCGCCCGGGAGCGGGGTGTCCATCAGGCACGCCTCCTGACGGCGCGCCGGGTGACGTGCCGGGTGTCCAGGCCGGACAGGCCGCGCACCGCGACGTACGCCTTCTCGTGTCCGGGCAGGGAGACCCGGCCGCGCAGTACCGCCCCGGGGTCGCGCTCGATGCGGTCGAGGAGCCGGCGGTAGATGCCCGCCATCGCGGCGACGCAGGCGCCGCTGCGCCGGTCGAGCAGGGGGAGCAGCCGGTAGCCCTCGGCGAAGAGCGCGCGGGCCCTGCGCACTTCGTAGTGCACCAGGCCGGTGAAGTCGGAGCCCTCCGGTGGCGTCGGCCCCGCGAACCCGGCGGAGCAGCCGAACTTGGCGAGGTCGTCGGCGGGCAGATAGGTGCGCCCGCCCGCGGCGTCCTCGCGGACGTCCCTGAGGATGTTGGTGAGCTGCAGCGCGAGGCCGAGCGTGTCGGCGTACTCGGACGCGCGTTCGGCGCCGCGCGCGCCCGGTTCGGTGCCGAAGACGCCGAGCGAGAGCCGCCCGATGGCGCCCGCGACACAGCGGCAGTACGCCTTGAGGTCGTCCCAGGTCTCGTAGGTCTCGCCGCGTACGTCCATCTGGACGCCGTCGATCAGTTCGTCCAGGCCGCCGAGCGGGATCGGGAAGTGCCCGGCCGCGTGGGCGAGGGCGACCGCGACCGGGTCGGTGTCGTCCTCGTCGACCGCGCCCTCCCGGATCCGGGTGAGCAGCGCCCGGGTGTCCTCCAGCCGGGTGACCTTGACGTCGTCCGCCAGCGGCCCGTCGCCGATGTCGTCGACACGCCGGGAGAACGCGTACAGCGCCGACATCGCGCGCCGCTTGGGCGTCGGCAGCAGCCGGATGCCGTAGGCGAAGTTACGGGCCTGCTGTCCGGTGACGGCCTCGCAGTAGCTGTAGGCGGCGAGTACCGGTGCGGACGCGGGTGTGTGCGACTCCACGGTCCGGATCACCCCTTTCCTCGCAGAGTCACGCCCGCCTCGCGCAGCAACTGGACCTTGCCGGGCTTGGGCGGGCCGGGGAGTACGTCGTATTCGGCGGCGGCGATCGCCCGGAGGGCCGCCCTTCCTCCTGCCACGAACCCCGCGAGCAGCAGCCTGAGTCTGCCGTGGACGCTACCCACGAGGGGTGCGCCTTCATTCAGCAGCTCGCGGGCGCGTTCCGCCTGGTACGCGACCAGTGCGCGCACCGATGCGCCGGCGGTCGCAGCGGCGAGGTCCGCCTCCTGGACGTGGAAGCGCTTCATGTCCGCGGCGGGCAGATAGACGCGGTCGCGGCCGAGGTCCTCGGCCACGTCCTGGAGGTGCTCGACGATCTGCAGCGCGGTGCAGATCGCGTCGGAGCGGCGGATCCGCTCGGGCGTCGAGGTGCCGGTGACGGCGAGGACCAGCCGCCCGACGGGGTTGGCCGACAGTTCGCAGTAGGCGAGCAGGTCGTCGTGGGTCTCGTAGCGCTTGACGAGCTGGTCCTGGCGGTTGGCGGCGATCAGGCCGAGGAAGGGGCCGGGGGTCAGCGCGTGCCGGCGGACCGTCGGCCGGAGCCGGCGCAGCAGCGGGTGGCCCGGCCCGGGCCCCGCCGGGTCGAACACGCGGTGGAGGTCCGCCTCGAACGCGTCGAGGAGCAGCAGCCGGTCCCCGGCGTCCTCCTCGGACACCCCGAGGAGACGGGCGTCGGCGCCGCCGGGCGCCAGGTCGCCGTCGCCGATGTCGTCGACCAGCCGGGCGAAGCCGTACACCGCCATGAGGTCGTCACGCCAGGACCGGGGCAGGAAGAAGGGGGCCACGGGGAAGTTCTCGTCGGCTGCCTTGTCGAGGGTGGCGCGCTCCGGGTCGGCGGCGCGCGCCGCGGCCACGGGCGTCATCGCGGACTGCCGTGGACGGGGACGGCACAGGATGCGCTCAGCCGGGGAGTTTCCGTAGCCATTGCCGTCACATCTCCCGTTCTACACTGCTGACCCAATGCACACTATTTCGGACACGCCGCCCAGGTTTCCGCCAAGCGGCATCGTTGGATGATGTCGGGCATTATGGCCCTGATTGCCGCCTTTCGGGACCGGTCCAGCTTACGTGGTACGACGCGCCGCGCACCGGCGGGGTCCTCCGCACCACACGACAACGCACCGTTCGGCGTCAAGATTCCACGGAGCGGCCGGAGTTGACGTCTCCTTCGCAGACGCCGGGCCCCACCGGACAGTTCCGGCGGGGCCCTGGCCGTACCGGGCTACTTGCCCGTGAACTTCTCGTACTCCCGGAGCACCTCGTCGGTGGGGCCGTCCATGCGCAGCTCGCCCCGTTCCAGCCAGAGCACCCGGTCGCAGGTGTCGCGGATCGACTTGTTGTTGTGGCTGACCAGGAACACCGTGCCGGCCTGCTTGCGCAGCTCCCGGATGCGGGCCTCGGAACGCTTCTGGAACTTGCGGTCGCCGGTGGCCAGCGCCTCGTCGATCATCAGGACGTCGTGGTCCTTGGCGGCGGCGATGGAGAAGCGCAGCCGGGCCGCCATGCCGGAGGAGTACGTCCGCATCGGCAGGGTGATGAAGTCGCCCTTCTCGTTGATCCCGGAGAAGTCGACGATCTCCTGGTAGCGGGCCTTGATCTCCTCGCGCGACATGCCCATGGCGAGGCCGCCGAGTATGACGTTGCGTTCGCCCGTCAGGTCGTTCATCAGGGCGGCGTTGACGCCGAGCAGGGAGGGCTGGCCGTCGGTGTAGACCTTGCCCTTCTCGGCCGGCAGCAGTCCGGCGATGGCCCGCAGCAGGGTCGACTTCCCGGAGCCGTTGGAGCCGATCAGGCCGATGGCCTCGCCCCGGTAGGAGACGAAGGACACCCCGCGCACGGCGTGCACCTTGCGCACGCCCCGTTCCTCGCCCCGCTTCACGATGCGGCTGAGTGCCGCGGTGGCGCTTCCCTTGCCGGTCTTGGCGCCGTTGACCCGGTAGACGATGTGCAGGTCGTCCGCGATGACCGTGGGGATCCGCTCGTCGGTGGTCTCAGCCACGGCCGTACCTCTCCTCAGCCTTCCAGAAGTAGACGAAGCCGACCACGCCGGCCAGTACCGCCCAGCCCACCGCGAACGCCCACACGTGCGGGGGCAGGTACGAGGAGCCGTAGTCGTCGATCAGCGCGAAGCGGACCAGGTCCATGTAGATCGCCGCCGGGTTCCACTGCAGCACGTCGGCGAGCCAGCCCGGCACGTCCTTGCCCTGCAGCATCGCCGGGATGCTGAACATCACGCCGGACGCGTACATCCAGGTGCGCAGCACGAACGGCATCAGCTGGGCCAGGTCGGGCGTCTTGCTGCCCATCCGCGCGAAGATCAGCGCGAGGCCGGTGTTGAACACGAACTGCAGCAGCAGCGCGGGGATCACCAGCAGCCAGGACAGTCCGGGGTAGCTGCCGAAGGCGATCATCACGACGACGAGCACGGCCATCGAGAACAGCAGCTGCTGGAGCTGCTGGAGCGCGAAGGAGACGGGCAGCGAGGCCCGCGGGAAGTGCAGGGCCCGCACCAGCCCCAGGTTCCCCGAGATCGCCCGCACGCCGGTGAGCACCGAGCTCTGGGTGAAGGTGAACACGAACACGCCCGTCACCAGGAAGGGCACGTAGATCTCGTGCGGGATGCCCCGGCGGGCGTTCAGCAGCAGACCGAAGATGAAGAAGTACACGGCCGCGTTCAGCAGCGGGGTCGCCACCTGCCACAGCTGGCCCAGCTTGGCCTGGCTGTACTGGGCGGTCAGCTTCGCCCGGGAGAAGGCGAGGATGAAGTGCCGGCGTCCCCAGAGCTGGCGGACGTACTCGAAGAGGGACGGCCGGGCGCCGCTGACCGTGAGGCCGTGCCGGGCGGCGAGGGCCGCCAGGTCGCCCTCGGGCGGTATCGGGCCCGTCGGAGCGGGGGGCGGTGTGTGGAGGACCTGACTCACATCCGCTGCTTTCGCTAGGGGGAGGGGGTGGCAACGGTTCGTACGCAGTCGTCACGCGACATTGACGTGACGTGACGTGACCCGACTCGTACGGCTCATACGTCGGAACGGCACCGTATCGTCGCGACGCGAGCGTAATCGGAGCGTACGTCGGAACGCAACCGTTCCGTCGTCGCCCTATGCTGGTCGGCATGACGACGAACTCCGACGAGCCCCAGCCGCGTCCGCGCCGCAGGGCCCCCGCCGGGGCCGCCGTACTGAGGGAGGACGTGACGGAGGCCATCCGGGCGGCCGTCCTCGAGGAACTGGCCGCGGCCGGCTACGCGCGGATGTCCATCGAGGGGATCGCGCGCCGCGCGGGCGTCGGCAAGACGGCGGTGTACCGGCGCTGGCGCTCCAAGCAGCACCTGGTCCTCGACCTGGTGTCGGCGATCGCCGTCCAGGGCCTGCCCGCCCCGGACACCGGCTCCCTGGAGGGCGACCTGCGGCTGCTGTACGAGGTCACCTCCCGCGCGCTGCGCCACCCCGTGGCCTCCCAGATCCTCCCGGACCTCCAGGCCGAGGCCGCCCGCAACCCGGACATCGCCGAGGCCCTGCAGAAGGCGCTGCGCGAGGGCCAGGACGGAGTCGCGAAGGGCATCGTCGCGGCGGCGGAGCAGCGCGGCGACCTCCGCCCCGGCGCCGACCACGCCCTGGCCGTCGACCTGATCTCCGGCCCCCTCTACTGGCGCTCGGTGGTCATCCGCAGCCCCAGGCTCCCGAAGGGCTACCTGGACGCCCTGACGCGGGCCACCACGGAGGCCCTGAAGGCCCTGTGAGACCGGCGGGGGCTGTCGGCGGCCCCTGGGTACCCCACGAGACGATGGGCGTCCACCGGGTCGTGTCGCTCTGGACCGTCCGGGACGGACGGATCACGCGGTGCCGGGCCGCCGGCTGTCAGGGGCGGGCCGCCGAGGGGTGGAGGCGGAGCCAGCCGGACCAGGCCGAGGTGATCATGGCATCGATGTCGTGGCGGGCCTTCCAGTTCAGCTCCACGGCCGCGCGGTCGGCGGAGGCGATGACGCGGGCCGGGTCGCCGGGGCGGCGGGGAGAGACCGTGGGCCGGCGGTCGTGACCGGTGAGGGCGTTGACCCGGTCGATCATCTCCCGGACGGAGACGCCCTCGCCGCGGCCGATGTTGAGGGTGAGGTTCCGGCCGGGGGCGGAGCGCAGCGCGCGGGCCGCCGCGACATGGGCCTCGGCCAGGTCGAGGACGTGGATGTAGTCGCGGACGCAGGTGCCGTCGGGGGTCGGGTAGTCGTCGCCGAACACGCGCGGCGGCAGGCCGTCCGTCAGCTTCTCGAAGATCATCGGGATCAGGTTGTAGACGCCCGTGTCGGCGAGGTCCGGGCGGGCCGCGCCGGCCACGTTGAAGTAGCGCAGGCAGGCCGTCGCGAGCCCGGCGGCCGCGCCGGCCGCGCGGACCAGCCACTCACCGGCCAGCTTGGTCTCGCCGTACGGCGACATGGGCAGGCACGAGGTCTCCTCGGTCACCAGGTTCACGTCCGGCATGCCGTACACCGCCGCCGAGGAGGAGAAGACGAAGGAGCGGACGCCGGCCGCGGCGCCCGCGTCCAGCAGGACGCGCAGGCCCTCGACGTTCTCCCGGTAGTAGTACAGGGGGAGCGACACCGACTCGGCGACCTGCTTCTTCGCCGCCAGGTGGACGATGCCGGTGACCTCGTGGTCCGCGAGGGCGCGCGCCACCCGCTCGCCGTCCAGGGTGGAGCCGGTCACCAGGGGAACCCCGTCCGGCACCCGGCCGGGGAGGCCGGTGGACAGGTCGTCGTACACCACCGCCCGTTCGCCCGCCGCGGTCATCGCCCGCACGACGTGCGCCCCGATGTAACCGGCGCCGCCGGTGATCAACCAGGTCATGGGATGGTCGCCCCCTGTCTGTGGCCCGTGCCCGTCCGGTCCGGAAATGGTCGGTGCTCAGTGAAGCAGGCGCCACAGCCGTGCGCGCAGCACCGGCACGACTCCGCGTACCCCGGTTGCCACACGCAGCGCCAGCGAGCCGGAGTGCGTGGCGTACGGGCGGACCAGCACCACGCCGTGCCGGGGACTCGGCACCGCGCGGCGACGCAGCAGGCCCGGCCCGGCGAGGGCGTGCGCCGTGACCCGGCGGCTCGATCCGTCCCGGAAGCGGACCCGCAGCCGCAGGTCCCAGGCGCCGGTGCCGAGCGTGGCGAGCCGGTCCAGCCGTACGGTCGTCCCGGCGACCCAGGTGTGCCCGGGAGCCGCCCGCAGCGGCACGGTACGGCGGACGGCGGTGCCGTCCCGGTCCCGGTGCCGCCACTCCACCTCCACCGACCGCGGTCCCGCCTGCGCCACCCGGCCGTACAGCTCGTGCAGGCGCAGCCGCAGCCGTACGCCGCGTGCGCGGGGGCGCAGTTCCGCGTCCACGGCGAGCGGGAGCAGCGGCGCGGGGCGGGTCAGCAGAGTCTCCAGGGTGATCCCGGGCAGGCCGTCCGACCAGCGGGGCGTGCCGTCCTCCGCGCGGACGTAGGGCGGGCACAGCCGGGCCGGCCGGGCCGCCAGCTCCCGCAGCCGGGGCAGGTCGCACGGCTCGGGGGAGGCCAGCACCACCCGTCCGATCAGCCGGCCGGGGGCGACGGGGTCGCGGGCCCAGTCGGCGGCGTCGTAGTCCGCGAGGAACGCCCGGGTGTGCGCCCACCAGCCGCGCCGGTACTCCTCGTCGCGCAGCGGCAGCTCCCGGACGTACATGCGCAGGTCGTGGTCGAGGAACTTGGCCCGTGCCCTGCGGGCCAGCCGCTTCTGGCCGGCGGCCAGCAGGATCTCGTGGGCGGTGCGGCACGCGTGCGTGCGGGCCCGCCAGTTGTCGACGTCCGCCCGGTCCAGCGAGATCGACAGCCGGCGCGCCGACCGGCGGACGTGCCACACGTACACCGGGTCGGGGACCAGCGCGACGCGCGGCCCCGCGGCCCACACCCGCGCGGTGAACACGAGGTCCTCGTAGGGGAACCGGCCCTCGGGGAAGCGGATGGCGTGCGCGCGCAGGAAGGCGGTCGCGTAGAGCTTGTTGACGCACAGGGTGTCGTGGATCAGGCGCGGGCGCCGCGCCGGGCGGGCGAGCACGGCGGGCGAGGCGTACAGGCCCGGCTCCCAGGGCACCTCGCGCCCCGACGGCAGCTCGCGGCGCACGCACAGTCCGGCGGCGACCTCGGCGTCCGCGCCGGTCGCGGCGGTCAGCAGCGCGTCGGCCGCGCCGGGCGGCAGGACGTCGTCGCTGTCCAGGAACATCACGTACGGCGAGGTCACCGCGGCGAGCCCGGTGTTGCGCGGAGTGCCGCAGCCGCCGCTGTTGACCGGGCGCCGGATCACCCGCAGCCGCGGTTCGCCGGCGGCGAGCCGGTCCAGCAGGGCGGCGCTGCCGTCCGTCGAGCAGTCGTCGACCGCGACGACCTCGCGGACGGCGGGCCCCTGCCCGAGCGCGGAGCGCACGGCGTCGGCCACATGGGCGGCGTCGTTGTGGCCGATGACGACCACGGAGACCTGGGGGTGAGGGGGGTGCATGACGTCCTCGGGGCGCTTTAAGGGCTGTTCCTACCCTTTGCCCGGAAAAGGACGTTCCGTACACGTGCGGCGGGCTACGCGCCTTCCGTCGCCGCCGTGTCCAGCGCCGCGGTGAGCCGGTGCAGCCGGCTGCTCAGTTCGACGATCTCGTCGATCTCGAAGCCGGTCGCGGCCACGATCCGGCGCGGCACCTCCAGGGCCCGCTGCCGCAGCGCGACGCCCTCGGGGGTGGGGCGGACCTCCACCGACCGCTCGTCGCGCGCGCTGCGCTCCCGGCTCACCAGGCCGGCCGCCTCCAGCCGCTTGAGCAGCGGGGACAGCGTGCCGGAGTCCAGCCGCAGATGTTCGCCGAGCCGCTTCACGGGCAGGCCGCCGTGCTCCCACAGCACCAGCATGACCAGGTACTGCGGATAGGTGAGCCCGAGGTCCTTGAGGACCACCCGGTACACGCCGTTGAAGGCGCGGGACGCCGCGTTCAGCGTGAAGCAGATCTGCTGGTCGAGGCGGAGCCAGTCGTCCGCGGCGCCCTGTGGTGGGGGTGGCGCCTGTGCGGCGGGTGGAGGAGTCGGAGTCGGTGTCATGCCTCCAGGGTAGCTCTGGTGGGCCATTTAGTTGTGCGCAATTGAGTTGTGTGCTCTACTTGTGGTCGCACGGCGACCGAGGCCACCACCGGCCCGGCCGCGTCACCGACTCGAGAGGGAAGGTCCTTCCATGGACGCGCTCTACACCGCTGTCGCCACCGCCACCCACGGCCGCGAGGGCCGCGCCGTCACCTCCGACGGCAAGCTGGACCTCGGTCTGAGCGCCCCCGTGGAGCTCGGCGGCGACGGCCAGGGCACCAACCCCGAGCAGCTCTTCGCCGCCGGCTACGCGGCCTGCTTCGGCAGCGCCCTCGGCGTGGTCGGCCGGGCGGCGAAGGTCGACGTCAGCGACGCCGCGGTGACCGCCGAGGTCGGCATCGGCAAGCAGGGCGAGGGCTTCGGGCTGGCCGTGACGCTCCGCGTCGAGCTGCCCGACAGCGTGGACGAGGAGACCGGCCGCAAGCTGGTCGAGCAGGCCCACCAGGTCTGCCCCTACTCCAACGCCACCCGCGGCAACATCGACGTCGACCTCGTCATCGAGTAGTCCCCGGCAGCCGCGCCAGCACCTCCCCCGTCCGCCGGCTCCACGCCACCACCACCGCCTCCCCGGGCACCCGCTGCCGGGGCGTCAGCAGCACCCAGCGCGCGTGGTACCGGCGGACCACCGCGGCCCGTTCGGCGCGGCTCGAACCCGGGTCGAGGTAGGCCCGCACATCGGCCGCCCGCCGCAGCCGCTCCTTCTCGTCCAGCGCCGCGTCGGGCCAGGCCGGCGCGGCGAGGTTCGGCCCGTACCCGGCGATCGCGTGGACGGCGTAGTAGCCGTCGGCGATCACCACCTCGCCCGGCCCG
>Ga0247818_10001197_pt1 | contig 16293 bp, 8 predicted proteins | sample 13C_Glucose_Day1_FD_192424 | JGI IMG/M metagenome (GOLD analysis project Ga0247818, IMG submission 192424) | Soil microbial communities from agricultural site in Penn Yan, New York, United States - 13C_Glucose_Day1 | ecosystem: Environmental > Terrestrial > Soil > Agricultural land | place: USA... | reverse complement strand
GTGCGTCGGGTGCCGGCGGCACGGGCCTCGTCCATCCCGGTGAGTCCGAGGCCGGCCGCCTGGTCGCCGTGTCGTGCCCCGTGCCCCCGAGGGGCACGACACCCCGCCCGTCAGATGTCCCGGAAGACACCGCGCACTTCCATGACCTGCGACGATGCGCGGTTGTACAGCGTTGACCTGCGTCGATTATCTTTCAGATGTCTCCTGCGCGTGCACGCTGATGCTGGCGAAAGTCCCAGAAAAGTCCCAGGGGTCCCTGCAGCTCACGACCGTTCTCTGGGCTCCACGTGGGCCTTTGCCGAGGTTTTCCCGGGCCGGTCCCGGGGCTTTCGGGCCTCGCGGTGCAGACAGCTGAGGTCGGTCAAAGAGCGGTCCCCGGGTGGGCAGGGATACCTGCCGCTGGTTGGTAACCAGCGGCAGGACGGGTGCTGGTGAGTATGACGATTTCCCTCTGCGGGGATGGATGGCAGTGCACTACCGCCCATCCCCGCCCCCGTTATTCTTTTCTGGCAGAGGGGAATGCGCTCTGGCCAGGCGGAGCAGCCGTGCCGATGACTGTCTGGAGGTCGAAGACGAGAACCAGCCAGTACCGCCGCAGAGTCGCGAGTTCGTGGAAGATCTGTCGGGAGATGACTGCTTCCTGCTCCATCGAGCTGTTGGATTCCCGCACAGTCAGAACGACTTGGTAGCGCTCGAACGGGATGCCTTTGTCCTCCTCGTACTCATGCTCCATTTCTAGTTCAAGTGTTGCGTTGCTCAGGCTTGCGACGTAATCCGCGGGCACGTTCACAGCGCGCCGCAGCCTCCCGCCACAAGCCAGTGCCACGTCTGCGACGAGGGCTTCCACAGGGTGACCGGGGTGGATGAAGATGCTGTGGTGGGAGGTCACAGTTCAGCTCCCTCAGGGGTAGGTGATGTCGTAGCCGTCGCCGACTATGCGGATGAAGTCCATCCGTCCGGGCGGATTGTTGCGCAGGAACTTACCCAGCCCCTCTTGTGCCGCTGACTCACTCAGACCGCTCGCGCGTGCGTCGATGATGGCATGCCTGGCCTGGCCCTTCGCCGAGTTCAACTGGTTCTTCACCGTGTTTGCGGCGGCTCCCGGAATCAAGCTCTTGAACTCCGTCGGCACCCCGTTCACTTCGGAGTCGGCGGTCCTCACTCCTGGCACGGTCGACTCCTTGAGTGCCTTCACGTTCTTGCCTTCGGACAGGAGGAGTTCGGCGATGCGCCCTTCGGCGTCGTTGAACGCCGCGGCGCTGAGGTCGAGTTTGCGGGCAGCCGCGTTCTGCCAGCCAGTTCTGTGCGAAGGACGCCGTGGCGTGGTGACTCGTCTCGAACGTGAACGTGGACTGCCGCAGATCCCGAGCGACCACGATCGCAACGAGCTGTGGCTCGCCGGGTATCCCCCAGGTGGCCGATCGGTCGTGGGCGAGGACGAAGCTGTGCGAACCGTTGGGCGTGGTGTGGTGCTGGGACAGCACCATCAAGTCGCCAGCCCAGAGAGCCTCCATCGCCTCCTCGGAGTCGTCGTCGACCGGCGAGAGATGGTCGAGGCCGAAGTCGGGAATGTCGTTCACGCCGCCACTTCCGCCTGCTCGGGCGCCGGGGTGGCCAGCACCCGGTGATTGGGGCGAGTTGCGCTGGTCGTGCAGGCCGCGAACGGTCCGTCGGGCGCACGCAGGTGCACCAGGGTCTGGTCCAGGTGGTCGCGGTGCCAGGTCGACGGGCCGGACAGGCCGGCCTCCGTGTCGGTGGACTGCTGCCAGGCCAGCCAGAGCGCGTGCAGCCGAGCGACGGCCTCAGGGTGTTCATGCCAGTGCGCGCACCAGGGACGGTTCGTGCTGATCTCCCGGCCGTACACCGGCAGGAAGAGGTAGTTCACCCAGTCGCTGAGGGCAGCGAGTTCGACGGCATATTCCTTGCCGCCCAGGGCGAGGATGAACACCGAGGCGGGGCCGTCGGGCTTCTTCCCGTCAGCCGCCTCGGATTCCGGAGCGCCGTCCGGCGGCTGGCTGCCGGTGGATTCGGGTTCGGAGCCGAGGCGGTCGAGTATGACGCCGTGCTGCCTGACCTCGGCCATGGTCTTGGCGAGGGTGCTGGCGAGGTCGTCGAGGTCTGCGTCGGGGACGCGGTACGGCTCGGGGCCGGGGGAGGTCGGGCTGGTGTCGGCCATGAGGGTGTGCTCCATCTGTGAGACGGCGACATGCCCGAGAGGATCCTGAGAATCAGCGGTTTGGTCCGGCCGGAAGAACGCGGTAGTGGAGCGCTATCGATCGGCACAGCGGGGAACGCCGTGCCAGCAACTGCAAGGCATGTGAGGCCTGTGTGCCAATGTCGAGCAAGGTGAGCCGCGCCATCGATGACGACTACATCCCACCCGCCGAAGGCGCGACGCCGTGCTCGGCGACAAGGGCTACCACTCCAACCCCGAACCGCGACGCACTGCGCCAGCGCAGGATTCTTGACCGCCCGGAACTCTCCCTCGCTGAGGTTTTGTGGGCCGGGCCATCTGTAGGAGACAAGGACATGCGGTTCGGACGTCCGCAGCCACGATGCGCCGGGGGTGTGTTGTGGAGGGTTGAGGGGAAGCGCGATGGCATCGCATTCACCCGCCTGCCGGTGCGATCCATGTCAACCATGACTTTTGGGCGTCACCGGTCTAGTGAACCCCGCTGCCCCTCCATTGAGTTGAGGGAGAGGCGGTGCGGCTCAGACGATCCCTTGATCATCACGTGAACATCACAAAATCTATTCGAGACTTGCACTACCGGAGTGATTCTCATACAAATCTCATGTCTTGATCATCCGCGTGGGAGTCCTTGTGCGTGCTGTGCGTCCCCTTGTTGTTGCCGTCGCCTTCGCGATGGCCGTTCTTGCCGGCACGGAGCAGGCGGCTGTCGCCTTTGACAAGACTGACGTGGTTCGTGTGCCCGTGGGGGAAGTGCCGGACCAGGACTGGGGTTCAGCTGCTGGGCGCAGCCACAGGGCTTCCACCGGCGTCACGGACGCGGTGGCCACCGGGGGGCGGGGAAACGCGGTGGATGCGCCGGGTGAACTCCTCGCGGAGGGCGCCGTATCAGAGCCACAGTTGGAACGTGAGGTGACGCTGCCCGCTCCTGGGCAGACCGTGGAAGTGGAGACTCCGAACCCTGTGACGCCTGCGGGCTTCGACCCTGAGCGCAGTGCAGAGGTGAAGGGCGAGCGCAAGGAGCGGGAGTCCACGTTTCTCAACGAGGACGGCACCTACACCACCCGCTTCTACAACGAGCAGGTCAACTTCCTGGACGGCCAGGGCGAATGGCAGAAAGTCGATTCTTCCCTCGTGCCTGCGGACGCACCTGGTTCGCACACGATGAGCGGGAACGACGAGGGACTGGGCTGGCAGACGACCACCACGGAGGCGCCGCTCGACTTCGCCGGCGACGCCGCGGACGGACCTGTTGTGACGATGGGGCTGGGTGACGGCCTGTCGGTGGGCTACGGGCTGGAGGACGCGCAGGAGTCGGAGGGGCGGGTGGACGGCAGTGCCATTACCTACCCCGAGGTGCGGGACGACGCAGACCTTGAGTTCGTGGCCGATAGTGGGTCGTTCAAGGAGACCATGGTCCTCCGGAGTAAGGATGCGCCGTCAACGTGGCGTTTCCCTCTCCATGTACAAGGACTGACCGCGCGCATCGCCGAGCATGGCGGTGTGTCCTTCACCGACGCCGAGGGCGTCGAGCGGGCGTGGATGCCGGCCGGCTGGATGGAGGACTCCCGTCATGCCGAGAACTCCGCCCAGGGGGAGATCTCCTCGGGCGTGACGTTCGGTCTGACCGAGGAGGCAGGGCAGCAGACCCTTGTGGTGACCATGGACCAGGAGTGGCTGCAGTCCCCCGAGCGTGTCTTCCCCGTACGGGTGGACCCGTCCCTGAAGTCGGTGAACGCGACTTCAGGGACGTACGTGCAGTCTCCGTACAACCAGAATTTCTCCAGTGACACCGTGCTGAAGACCGGCACCTACGATGCAGGGGGTCACAAGGCGGCTGCCTTCCTGCGCTTCTCGGGCCTGGAGACCACTCTCAAGAACGCCTGGGTGGTCAACACCAGCCTGGCGCTGTACAACACGTACTCCTACTCGTGTACGGCCAGGCCCGTGACGGTCCACCCGATCACGTCGAACTGGGCTGAGTCGACCACGACCAAGTACCCCGGGCCGTCGACGGGTTCTGCTCTCGCGTCGAAGAGCTTCGCGCACGGCTGGCGCCCGGAGGGGCAGACCGCTTACCCGTGTGGTGGTGCCAAGTGGGAGTCCATCAAGCTGGGTTCGGCCGGACGCAAGCTGGTGGATGACTGGACACACGGTCGGAAGAAGAACTACGGGCTGGCCGTCAAGGCATCGACGTCCGACTCCAAGGGATGGAAGCAGTTCGGTTCGGACGACTACCCCAACGGGAAGCCGAGCCTGGATGTCACGTGGACGCCGTACGGGGCGACCTACGGGCTGGGCGACTTCACCGCGCCGGTTACCGCCACCACTCAGGGGTCGATGAAGGTCACCGTCACCAACCGGGGGCAGGCGACCTGGCCCAAGGGCGGCGACTACAGGCTCCGCTACAACCTGTACAACGCTTCCGGCACGGAGATCACCGACAGCTCGAAGATCGCTTACACGCTCATGCCGAGCGACATCTCTCCCGGCGAGAGCGTGACGCTGGACGCCAAGATCGCACCGTTGACGCCAGCCACGTACACCATCGAGTGGACGATGACGGATCTCGGCGTCTCCCGCTTCACCACGGCAGGGGTGCCGGGCGCGGCCGTCAAGATATCCGCGGTCAACATACCGCCGGTGCTCACGGCCGAGGCGCCTGCGAGCGGCACCCCCGTGGACTCCCTCACTCCGGCCCTCTGGGCGAACGGAAAGGACACCGACCGCTACCCGTCATCGGCCCTCAGCTACACCTTCGAAGTCTGCGAGATCGAGGGAAGCGACAGCCGTAAGAACTGCCGCAAGGGGACGCGGAGCACCAAGCAGCAGTGGACGGTCCCGGCGGGATGGCTGTCCTGGGGCAAGACCTACGCCTGGTACGCATACGTCTACGACGGCAGTGCGACCTCGTCCCAGCCGCACGCCTCCGTCTTCACCACATCGGTCCCGCAGCCCGCGGTGACCAGTCACCTCGGTGGCGCGGACGGCACGAGTGAGATCGGCGCCCGCTCCGGCAACTATGTGACTGCGGCGACCGACGCGGCGATGCCGACCGTCGGACCGGAGCTCTCCGTCACCCGTACGTACAACTCCTTGGACCCGCGCCGGACCAACGCTTTCGGCGTCGGCTGGTCGACGCGTTGGGACATGCGACTGGTCCAGGAGACCGTGGGCAACACCGTGATGGTCACCCGGGCCGACGGGTCGCAGGTGCGCTTCGGCCGCAATCCGGACGGCACGCTCGCGGGTCCCTCCGGCAGCACCACAGACCTTGTCGCGGACTCGACCGGCTGGACCATGCGCCAACGCGGAGGGACGACAGCCCGGTTCGACAGCTCGGGACTGCTGACCTCCGTCACCGACAGCGCCGGCCGAGTACAGACACTGGCCTACGGAGGGGCGGACAACCGCACGCTGAGCACGGTCTCGGACAAGCTCTCGGGCCGTTCGCTCCACTTCACCTGGACCGGCGGCCGCATCAGCTCGGTGACCACGAGCCCCATGGGTGCAGGCTCACCCGGACTCACCTGGACATACAGCTACTCCGACGACCGGCTGACGAAGGTGTGCCCGCCTTCGTCCTCGACCCAGTGCACTGGGTATGACTATGAGAACGGTTCGCTATACCACAGCATGGTCCTCGACGCGGGCCCACAGTCGTACTGGCCACTTGGCGAGGAGGAAGGCTCCACCGCGAGCAGCAGCGCGCCCTCCCGCGACGGCCTCAACGACGCCCTCTACCGTGACGTGACCCTTGGCGCTACTTCCGCGCTCACCGGAACGACGGACACCGCTGCCTCCTTCGACGGCCGGGACTCAGTCGTCGAACTCCCGGACGCAGCTCTGGAGACCTCCGACATCCTGACGGTCGAGCTCTGGTTCAAGACCACCCAGCCCGGAGTACTCGCCACTCTCCAGGACGCCGAGATCGGATCCAAGCCGACCCGATACAGTCCTTTCCTCAACGTGGACGCCGACGGCAAGCTGCGAGGCCAGTTCTACACGGTCGAGTACGCCGGCACGAAGCCGATCGTCTCCCCCAAGGCAGTCACCGACAACGCCTGGCACCATGCCGTCCTGACCAGCCAGGGCACCGCGCAGACCCTTTACCTGGACGGGGCCAAGGTCGGAAGCCTGACCGGGACCGTCAGCATGCGCGAAGACCAGAAGGCATACCTCGGCGCGGGCTGGGCCAACGAGGGCTGGATGGGCGTAGCGGCTGACACCCACCGCTTCAGCGGCACGATGGACGAGGTCGCGGTCTACGGACGCCCCCTCGACGCGGCGACTGTCAAGGACCACTACACCGCGCGCGAGGCCGCTGGCCGAATCACCAAGGTGACCCTTCCCTCGGGCAGGTCCCACGCTTCCGCCGTCTACGACCCGGCCACCGGCCGACTCACCGAGCACACCGACGACAACGGCGGAACGTGGAAGGTCTCCGCCCCCGACTACTCAGCCGGTTCAGTCACGTACGCCGACGAAGTGCGGGCCTTCGCACCAGAGGGCTACTGGCGGCTGGGGGAGCGCTCCGGATCCAAGGCGGTCAGCGCCGCAGGCGACGGATCGGAGGGTTCCTACGGGGACGGGACAACGCTGGGCGCAGCCGGTGTCTTCGCGGACGGTGACGACACCGCCGCCACCTTCGACGGGAGCGCCGATTCCTACGTCCAGCTGCCCAACGACCTGCCCACGAGCCCGACCACTCCCACGGTCGAGCTGTGGTTCAAGACAGCCAAGTCCGGTGTGCTGATGGGCCTGCAGGACGTGGAGCTGGGCGAGACCCCCACGTCCTGGCGGCCGGTGCTCAACATCGACACCGCCGGAAAGCTACGCGGAGAGTGGTACCTGGCCGGTAACCCGGGCGCGGACCCGATCACGTCGAGCCAGACGGTTACCGACAACAAGTGGCACCACGCCGTTTTGACCGGAGCAGTGAATACGCAGTCCCTCTACCTGGACGGTCAACTGGTCGGGTCGATGGCCGGCACCATATCCGACCAGGGAAGGCCGTACGCCTATCTCGGTGCGGGTTATGCGAGCTCCGGCTGGATGGGGGTGGCTGCGGGTACCTACCACTTCACCGGCCAGATGGACGAGGTCGCGCTGTACGAGCGCACCATGAGTGCGGCAACGGTCAAGAAGCACTACGCCGCCCGGTCCGCACTGATCACCGGTGACAGCGCCCACTACCGCGGCGAGATCGTCGGGGACGCCCCGGCCGCGTACTGGCCGCTGGACGAGAACAAGGGCGCGACCACTGCAGTCAGCAGGGTCACAGCTGCTCAGGGCAACGGCACCTACGTCAATGCGACTGCAGGAACGACAGGCATCTTCGGCACGGGCGACGGGCAAGCGGTTCAGCTCTCCGGGACCGGGGCGGTCTCCGTCCCCGGCAATCTGGTGGCAGGCACCACGGACCTCACGGCCGAACTCTGGTTCAACACGACGAAGTCCGGTGTGCTGCTCGGATTCCAGAACGCCGCACTCGGCGCCACGCCGACTTCTTGGCGCCCCGCCCTCAACATTGACGAGGCAGGGAAGTTGCGTGGTGAGTGGTATCTGACGGGTAATCCGGGCGCGAAGCCGATCACTTCCACCCAGACGGTGACCGACGGCAAGTGGCACCACGCAGTGCTCACCGGTGCCCGTACCACTCAGTCGCTCTATCTGGACGGTGTGCTCGTCGGTTCGCTGGCAGGCACGATCTCCGAGCAGGGGCTGGCGTACGCCTACCTCGGCGCAGGGTACGCAAGCTCCGGGTGGATGGGAGTAGCCAGCGGTACCTACCGGTTCACCGGACAGATCGACGAAGCAGCCATCTACCGCAAGGCGCTGTCGGCCGACCAGGTCGCCGACCACTTCCAGTCACGCGAGCGGTCCGGGCTCTCTTCGCTGGCGGCCACCATCGGCGTGACCGACCCCCTCGGACACACGGTCCGTACGTCGTACGACGCGCTCAAGGGCATGCGGCCCACGCAGGTCACGGACGCCGAAGACGGGGTGACCACCTACACCTACGACACGGGTGGCTTCATCCACACCGTGACCGACCCCAACGGGCACGCCACGGTCACCGGGCACGACGCCCGGGGCAACGCGGTCACCACCACGACGTGCCGTGACGCGGACTCGTGCTGGAGCGCGTACACCGAGTACTACCTCAACCCGGACGACGAACTCGACCCGCGCAATGACAAGCCGGTCACTGCACGGGACGCACGTTCCACCGGGCCGGACGACGACCGCTACAAGACGTCCCTGACCTACACAGCGCTCGGCCTGCCCAGCACCACCAGGCTCGCGGACGCCCGTACCGCGACCACCGCCTACACCGACGGCAGCGAAGCAGCTGTCGGCGGCGGGACCACCCCGGCCGGGCTGGTCGCCAAGGAGACGACTCCTGGCGGCGCGGTGACCACCTACCGGTACTTCGCCACGGGAAGCACCGCCGCGATCACCTCGCCCTCCGGACTGGTCACCGAGTTCACCTACGACGGCCTGGGCCGCAAGACTGCCGAGAAGCAGATATCCGACGCCGCTCCTGAGGGCGTGACCACCAGCTACGGCTACGACACCATGTCCCGAGTCGTCTCCGAGTCCGGCGTCGGCGTGAAGAACGAGATCACCGGAGTGACACACACTGCGAAGATCACCCGGTCGTACGACGCCGACGGCAACCTGCTCACGGAGTCGGCCGAGGACACCTCAGGCGGCGACGCCAAGCGCACCACGAGCTATCACTACGACAGCCACGGCCTGAACGACACGGTCACCGACGCGGAGGACCATGTCACTTCCCTCACCCACGACGCCATGGGACGGGCCGCCACGACGACCGACCCGACCGGCACCCGTCTCACCTACGCTTACACACCGCGCGGCCAGCACGCCGAAACCGTCCTGAAGGACTGGACCGGGTCACCTACCGGCGAAGTCCGCGACCTGGTCGTCACCTCCAACGCCTACGATCCCGCAGGCCGCCTGGCCTCCTCGACCGACGCGATGGGCGCCACCACCACGTTCAGCTACTTCGACGACGGTCTTACCGCGACGAGCACGGCACGGCAGGTGAAGCAGGCGGACGGCACCCGGCGCGATGTCCAGCTGGAGTCGAACACTTACGACGGTGCCGGAAACCTCACCCGCCAGGTCACCGGCGGCGGCAGCGTGACCATGACGCACACCGTGGACGCGACCGGGCGCACCACCCGCAGCGCCCTCGACCCGGACGGCCTGAACAGGATCACCGACCTCGCCTACGACGCGGACGACCGGCTGACCGAGGAGAGCCGGCCGGTCGACGGCTCGGGGAAGCGGCTGACCACCACCGCTGAGTACGACGCCGCGGGCAACGTCACCCGCCAGCAGATCACCGACGGCACGTCCACCCACATCACCACCAGCACCTATGACCAGCGAGGGTTGCCCACCTCCACCGTCGCCCCCAGGGGCAACGCGGAAGGAGCCGACCCCGACACATACCGCACCACTTACCGGTACGACGCGCTCGGGCGCCTGGTGGAAACTAAGGCACCGGCCACTTCAGTCGAGAACAAGGGCGGGACGGCTGCCACAGCCACGCCGACCACTCTGGGCGGATACAACACCTTCGGCGAAGCGACGGACAGCCGTGACGCACGGGGAGCCGTCACCCGCACCACTGTGGACGGCCTCGGACAGCCCACCGCTGTCACCCTCCCCGACTACACACCGCCCAGCGGCACCAAGATCAGCGCCGTAAGCAGCACCACGTACGACGCCCTCGGCAGACCCGCCACGACGACGGACCCGCTGGGCCGCACCAGCCGCTACACCTACGACCAGTTCGGAAGCCTGGTCCGGCAGACCGACCCCGTCGCGGGCACCGTTCCCACTGTTCTCGGACTGGAGAAGTCCGGCCTGCTGGACAGCACCTCCACCGACCTCGACGGAGCGGGCGTCTCGGAGTTCACCTGGACCCCGACCGGCCTGCAACTCTCAGCCACCGACCCGACAGGGGCCAGGACTCAGGCCACCTACGACGAGCTCGGTCGTCAGCTGACCGCGACGACTGTCGAGCAGTATCCGACCCTGCAGAACCTCACGACGCGGTACGTCTGGGACGACGCGGGCAACCAGACCGCATCCACCACCCCCGCAGGCCGCACCACCACCGCCACGTACAACCCGGCGGGGGAGACGACCACGGTGACCAACCCGGTCTACGGCGTCACCCGGCTCAGCTACGACCGGCTCGGCCGGCAGACCCAGATGACCGACCCGACCGACCGCAGGAGCACTACCACATACGACGCGCTCGGCAACGTCACAGCCGCAGCGGACTACGGCACAGGCCAGAGCGTGCTGCGTACCGCGAAGGCGGAGTACGACGCCGACGGCAACAGGACGGCCACCGTCTCCAGCACTCAGGCGCGCACCACGTACACCTACGACGCACTGGGGCACATCACCAAGCAGGTCGAACCCGTGACGGACGCCAAGTCCATCACGACGACCTTCGGCTACGACGCGGCGGGCAACCGCACGCGGCTGACTGACGGCCGGGACAACACCACGACGTACACCTTCACGCCCTGGAACCTGCCCGAGTCCACCATCGAACCCTCCACCACCGCCCACCCAGCCCTTACCGACCGCACCTGGACGACCGTCTACGACAAGGCGGGCCAGGACATCGCCGAGCTGCTGCCCGGCGGCGTGGAGCGCCGACGTACCTTCGACGGCCTCGGCCGCCTCGTTCGCGAGACCGGCACGGGCGCGGAGGCCGCCACCACCGACCGCACCCTCACCTATGACCTTGCGGGCCGCATCACCGCCGCCGGCACGGGCAACGACCTCGCACGGAACACGTACACCTACAACGACCGAGGACAACTGCTCACCGCCGACGGCCCTGGCGGAAAGGTCGGCTACGGCTACGACGCCGACGGCAACATGACCGAGCGGGTGGGCGTCGAATCCGAGTCGTACTACGGGTACGACGACGGCGGCCGGATCGACTGGGTCTGGGACTCCCTCAGCGACAGCGACATCTGGTACGACTTCGACACCGCAGGCAGGCCCCTGCTCGAGGAGTACGCGGTCAAGCCCGCAGGCTCCACGGAGTACGAAGCCACCGCCCGTCGCGACTACACCTACGACAGCCTCGGTCGCCTCGCGAGCGACAAGGTCGCCAACCTGGACAAGACAACGCAGAAGGCCGGCACCACCTACGGCTACGACCTCGACGACCGCCTCACCGAGAAGACGACGAGCGGAACCGCAGGCGCGGGGAAGAACACCTACGGCTACGACAAGGCCGGCCGGATGACGTCCTGGACCAGCGGCACGACCACCACCGCATACGGATGGGACGACGCCGGCAACCGCATCAAGGCAGGAGCAGCCACCGCTTCGTACGATGCCCGCAACCGTCTGACCGACGACGGCACCACCACGTACGGCTACACCGCACGCGGAACTCTTGCCGCGGCCACCAAGGGCGCCGGCGCATCCCGGGCTCTGACGTTCGACGCCTTCGAGCGCAAGGTCAGCGACGGTTCGGCGACGTTCACCTACGACTCGTTCGACCGCGTCGCCCAACAAGGCAACGCCACGTTCAGCTACGACGGCGGATCCAACAACCTACTCAGCGACGGCACCAGCGTCTACAGCCGCACCCCGGACGGCGCCCTGCTGGCCAGCCAGGCGGGCAATGCGGCCCCGCAGTGGTCCATCACCGACCAGCACACCGATCTGGTCGCCGGCCTCTCGGCCGACGGCACCCAGGTCATCAGCTCCACCGCCTACGACCCCTTCGGCCAGGAGACCGCCACAAACGGCACCACCCCCGCCCTGGGTTACCAGTCCGGCTGGACCGACCCCACATCCGGCGACGTCAACATGGCGGCCCGCTGGTACCAGCCCGGCACCGGAGGCTTCACCTCCCGCGACACCTGGCAGCTCGACCCCTCCCAGTCCGCACAACGCGCCAACCGCTACTCCTACGGCTTCGGATCACCCCAGAACGGCACCGACCCGACCGGGCACTTCTTCCCACTCGTAGCTCTCGGCGGACTCGCTGTCTGGGAAGCGCTGGGTTGGGGAACCGCCGGCGTAATCGCCGTAGGAGGCGGAGCAGTGGCCGCCGACCGGTACGTGCGTTCGCGTAGCGACACCATGAGTAACAGCTACGTCCAGACCAATGTCCTGTCGAACAGCTACGCACGGTCCACGGCCGCCGCGATCCGAGCCCAGGCCAGCAGGTTCAGCAGCTCGCACTCCACTGGATCATCGGCAGGGGGAGGGAGCGGCGCGGGATACACCCCCTACTACCCCCGCTGGAACACTGCCCCCACCTATCCGAACCTGGGCAGTGCTGCAGCCCAGTCAGTCCGCGCCGCAGTTCGCCCGCCCCGCCCGGTAATCGACCAGAACGTCAACAACGGCCCGAACCCCAAGCCGGCCCCGAATCGGCCGGCGCCCAAGCCCGACTGGGACCCCAAGAACGGCGGCTGGACGCCCGGCGATGGCTGGAAAATGATCGTCGGCGCACTAAACATGCTGAACCTGGCCGGCAACGACCAGTTCCAGCCGGAGCAAGCCCCGACCCCGTATCCGGCCGCAGGAGCTGACCCTGGTTCAGGTACCGATGACGACAAGCCCAAGGACTGCCGTCGAAATGGCAAGGGGTGGAAGGAACCCGGGCAGCGGGATGCCGCGAACGGGAACCGGGCGACGGCCATGAACGCCTGCCTCGACCTTACGCAGATCCAGGGCGGGACGAAGACCGAAAAGGACACCCGCCCGCCGGGCTACAACTGGGCTGGCCGGTATGCCGCCGTTCATGGTGAAAGTCCGAGTAGCGCTGTGAACAACTGCCATCTCCTCGGGAAGCAGCTGGGCGGCTCGGGGACGGACCTCGCTAACCTGGCTACGTGCACGCGACCTGCGAACACCCACGTCGACGGTCCTGGGAGGCTGCAGGACACCATGGTCAAGTATGAGGACAGAGTTGAGGCAGCTGTCAGCCGTGGGGAAGTCGTTCGGTACACCGTGGAGCCTGTGTATGCGGGACCTAGAACGGTTCCAGTTGCATTTCACATGAAGGCCGAGGGTGTTGCGCCAGGCAATCTTCCCGGGGAGAGGTTTGATGTTCTGGTGCCGAACTCTCTCAACACGCAAAAAAGCGGCTGGAAGAACTTCGGTATTGTCAACTACAAGGGGCTTCCTGTTCCGATCGGAGGAATGTCATGACGAATGGCGGAGTTATCGGGCTGACTGGTCACCAGGCCTTTCAGGGGCTGAGTGAACTCCTTTCCCTGAATCATGAGGCTGGCGACGAAGTTGACTGGTCCGAGATGCAGCGGTCCTGGGGGACAAACTTTCCGTCGGACTATAAGTGCTTCATGTCCGTTTATGGGGTCGGCTCGATCTCGGACGGTATGGATATTGCGCGTCCTGGCCCGCCACGGGGTGATGAGTCCGGCTCCATGGGGCAGGAGACGGCGAACGCGAGACTTGCTTGGGGTCTAAAGCGCACGCCGGAGCGGTCGGGCCTGGTGAAGCTCCCGCTCATTGCCTGGGCGGTGACAATCGGTGGAGACGTGGCCTGTTGGCTTACCTCTGGCGACGACCCTGAGGATTGGCCAGTGGTCGTCGTGCGGGGGGATTCAACCGTCAGTATTCAGCGATACGGAATGGCGGAATTCCTGAGACAAATTCTCGTTGGTGAACTTGACGAGTGCCCCTTCGATGACGCAACCCTATGGAGGGGCGGAGAGCAGAGATTTCTCCATCGCAGGGAGAGGGGGCGCCTTATCGCTGAAGGGTTTGATCCGTGGACCGGACTTCCTGATGAATATTCTGACATGAATCTGGAAGACTTCTCCTGAGGTGTAATTGACGGTTGCTCAGCTTTTCCTGACGTGCGGTCAGTCATGCAAAATCATCTTGCACGTGCGTTGCGCAAGGTGCTGAAAAGCAACAGTGATCAGTGAAGGGTCATGAAGGTAAGTATTCGCAGGTCAGATGGCATGTTGCGGTGTCGTGCCCTTTGCCGCCAAGAGGCACGACACCCTACCGATCAGATGTCCCGGAAGATCTCGATCTGCGCCCCCACCGAGTTCAGCCGCTCCGCGAGTTCCTCGTACCCCCGGTTGATCACGTACACGTTGCGCAGGACCGACGTCCCCTCTGCCGCCATCATCGCCAGCAGCACCACCACCGCCGGTCGCAGTGCGGGCGGGCACATCATCTCGGCGGCGCGCCAGCGGGTCGGGCCCTCGACCAGGACGCGGTGCGGGTCCAGCAGCTGGAGCCTGCCACCGAGGCGGTTGAGGTCGGTGAGGTAGATCGCGCGGTTGTCGTAGACCCAGTCGTGGATCAGGGTCTGGCCGTGGGCGGAGGCCGCGATGGCCGCGAAGAACGGCACGTTGTCGATGTTCAGGCCGGGGAACGGCATCGGGTGGATCTTGTCGATCGGGGCCTCCAGCTTGGAGGGCCGGACCGTCAGGTCCACCAGCCGGGTGCGGCCGTTGTCGGCCGCGTACTCCGCCGTGCGGTCGCAGTCGACGCCCATCTCCTCCAGGACGGCGAGCTCGATCTCCAGGAACTCGATCGGGACCCGGCGGATCGTCAGCTCGGACTCCGTCACCACGGCGGCGGCCAGCAGGCTCATCGCCTCGACCGGGTCCTCGGAGGGGGAGTAGTCGACGTCCACGTCGATCTCCGGCACACCGTGCACCGTGAGCGTCGTCGTCCCGACGCCCTCGACGCGCACGCCGAGCGCCTCCAGGAAGAAGCACAGGTCCTGGACCATGTAGTTGGAGGAGGCGTTGCGGATGACGGTCGTGCCGTCGTGCCGGGCGGCGGCCAGCAGGGCGTTCTCGGTCACCGTGTCGCCGCGCTCGGTCAGCACGATGGGGCGGTCCGGCCGGACCTCGTGGTCGACCTGCGCGTGGTACAGCCCGTCGGTCGCGGCGATCTCCAGGCCGAAGCGGCGCAGCGCGATCATGTGCGGCTCGATCGTCCGCGTACCGAGGTCGCAGCCTCCGGCGTACGGGAGGGTGAAGCGGTCCGTGCGGTGCAGCAGCGGGCCGAGGAACATGATGATCGAGCGGGTCCGGCGCGCGGCGTCCGCGTCGATGGCGTCCAGGTCGAGCTCGGCGGGCGGCAGGATCTCCAGGTCGACGCCCTCGTTGATCCAGCGGGTGCGTACGCCGATGGAGTTGAGGACCTCCAGGAGCCGGAAGACCTCCTCGATGCGCGCCACCCGGCGCAGGACCGTGCGCCCCTTGTTGAGCAGGGAGCCGCAGAGCAGCGCGACACACGCGTTCTTGCTCGTCTTGACGTCGATGGAGCCGGAGAGCCGGCGTCCGCCGACCACACGCAGATGCATGGGTCCGGCGTAGCCGAGCGACACGATCTCGCTGTCGAGGGCTTCGCCGATGCGGGCGATCATCTCAAGGCTGATGTTCTGGTTGCCGCGCTCGATGCGGTTGACGGCGCTCTGGCTCGTGGCGAGCGCCTCGGCGAGCTGACTCTGTGTCCAGCCACGATGCTGACGGGCGTCACGGATGAGCTTGCCGATACGTGCGAGGTAGTCGTCTTCCATGGCTGCACGCTATCTCAGATATGAGATGAAGATCGCGCCGGGGTGTGCGGCTCGGGTGACGACCGGCGTGTCGACCGGGTGCCGGGCCGTGGGCGGGCGCCTGTGTGAAGCATCAGGCCCCCGCCCGCGACCCGGCGTGCGGTGTTACGCCGACCAGGTGAATCAGCCGCGGCGGCTGCGCTTGGTCGTCTTCCGCCAGCCGAAGGGACCGGGCAGGTCCATCGACGTCGTGCGCCGGCCGGTGCTGCTGTGCGTGCGCTTCGGGCCGTGCCGTCCGCCCGTCGTCACGGACCACGAGCGGCGGTTGATGTTCAGCCGGACGCCCGGAAGGATCTGGAAGCTCTTGCGGAATGTGAGCGGCATCTGCGCCTCCTCTGTCAGGAGTACGCGTATCCCGAACCGGCCGTGTCATGCGCGCGACCGGGCGGGTTCGTGCGACCGAACCGGCCGTGTCATGCGCGCGACCGGGCGGGTTCATGCGCACGAACCGGCCGGGTCTCAC